>JAESFI010000156.1_pt1 | contig 38483 bp, 31 predicted proteins | sample 9269361 | NCBI WGS metagenome assembly JAESFI01 (sample SAMN14504119, study PRJNA617095) | algae metagenome | isolation source: Brasilonema angustatum HA4187-MV1 and co-occurring heterotrophs from moss... | place: USA: Manoa Valley, Honolulu, Hawaii | collected 2009-07-20
CTCGATTCCGAAAAGCATCAATAATTTTTTGACGTAGGTCTCGGTCGTAAGCCTTCATAAAGATCTGATTGATATACCCTTGTCTAATTTTACCAGACTGTATTGGACTCAACCGAAAACTGCTATATTTTTGAAATCTCACATTCAGCACCCTCAACTATCACAACCGCATCATGAATAATGTTGTTGGTCAATTCGTGTGGGGTGATATCCCTGATAAACTCGTTTCCAGCCTGAGGCTGGAAATGCCAGCAACGAGGCTCTGCTCAACTAAAATTTGTCATTTTTTAGACTTTTTTGTACTTTTTTTTAAACGTAAAGCCGCTGTTTGAAAGATAAAAGCCAATAAAAGTAATGTAACTTTATTGCGCTGCTTTTGACTAAGCCCAGGGCTATACGGAGAAGTGCAAAATCTAAATAGCGGAGGCTCCGCCTCCTAGTAGCGCATTCCCTGGCGAGAGCCAGGGAACGAGAAGCAAGATTCTTCTTATTTCCTTGCTCCCAGCATAATTTGATTAAACTAAATATCTAGTATTAGGTACAATCGGGAAAAATGCATACTCATACCACGTTGTCCAAATAAAACTGCGAATCCATCGCTGACGCTTTTCGGTATTTAACTGATAGTTAAACGCTCCCAGTGACATATCAATAGAAGATAAGTGGGATTCACAACCACAACCGTGCTGATATGTCAAACCGTATTTAGAAGCAATACTTTGTATCTTCATCTGCACAGCGAACACTTTTCCCGCATGAAGTACAGCATCCCAACCGCGCTTGTGTTCTGTATCACGGGGATCAAATCGTAAAGCTCGTTCTTCAAAAACAGTCTCTCGGTAAATAGGAGCAAGATGTACTAGGTAAAAGCTGGCGGGAAGTTCATAATCGAACTCATTAAACAGTTCCAGACAAATGCGAGCAACCTTAACTTCGTTAGAAAACTCTGCTCCCTTTGACTCACATTCACGCAAAATTGCTTCAAAATTTGGATATTTCTCAACCTTAAAGTCTTGCCCGTAGAACTCAAGTGTCTCCCGCGCCAACAATCCAAACAACTCTTTAAAGCATGGTTTGAGGTGAGCGAGTTGTGGGCGTTCGTTGAATAAGTCAACATCTCCCTGCTGCAACTTGTATTGAAACAACTGCGCCATCTCAACATAACTCTGTGGATTTGCCAATCCAACACCAGCCTTTCCTTGTGCAATATCTTGCCATACTTTCGGCAGTTGAGAAATATGAACCGCATTTTCTCCAACGATGACTTCAACTTGAGGAGCATCGAGAATAAGCATATGCAGACTCCAGATTAATATCCGCAGTTGAGTTTACCGTAAGTGAGTAAGTTGCTGTATGGTGGGTGACACCCATCACCGGCTTAGAGTCTATTAGTTGACTGATAATTCCAGGGTACAAGCTCCCAGATTCATGTGATCGAACCAATCTAAAATCTAAAATCCAAAATCTAAAATCCAAAATTGAATGACTATATGGCTGCTTCCTTATTCGGGAAACAGCAGACGCAAAGGAACCATATCAGAAAGCGTGAAACCATGTCGCTGGTAGAAACGAATCGCTGACTCGTTAAGGCGATCGCTTAGCAAAGTGATACGTGAACAACCAGATGCTTGTGCAAGCGCGATCGCTTCCTTCAGAAGAGTCGAGCCAGCACCACCGCCACGCCAGTCTGGATGAACAATCATATCCTCCAGGATTGCAACACGTGTTCCAAGAGCGGTACTGATAGTGAACAGAAGGTTAACCATACCGATTACAGTCGAACCATCGTGGAGAACAAGGATACGTCCGACTTCTGGGTGTTCAATGATTTGGCGTAATCCCTGTGATTGCTTAGCGCTGTCTGGTTGAAAGTCTGCTTCCTGAGTAAACAAAATAGTCAGCAAATCACAAAGCTGTGGGATGTTATCTAATGTAGCTTCTGAAACCCGGGGCATTATCTTATTTCAAATATTTGCAGAATCTCAATGTACTAATATAAGTAATCAGAAATGACTCCTAATAGTTGTAATTATTACTACAATTTAACTGCATAGCAGTTATGCTTATACATATGAAAGCAACTGTATAAGTAGTAGCAATGTCTAAGAGTAAGTAATCGTGTGTTTTGACACACAAATTGGACTTGCTTCAACTATTCTAAGAATGACTTAGTTCTTGGTCTCAATTGTCTGGTGATTAATCGACAAAGCATTGATTGCATTTGCCGCGATTTGCCAGTACTGATTTTGAATAGCTAAAAATTATTTGATTTCGTGTGAAAAAAACATCCTACAGCTAAAGCCGCTATCTTTCAAAAATCAGCATAATATTGTAAATTTATCAAGTAACCGTATATTTAAGTTATCAAATCAAAATATCTCACAAACGACCGTAAAAAGCAAGTAAACGATTGTTACAAAATAACCGTCTATCTGGCTTGCCTATTTCAGCAATCTATGTCATTATCAACCGATATAAGTCTTAAATACTGTAAATGGATTAACTTACAGTAATTAATGTGAACTAAAGTAAAAATAAGACAATTTAGACCTCAATTGAAAAATAAAATTTGAGTAGAAGTTTTCATTAGCGAGAATGAAGTAAAACATTACACTATGTATAGAATACTTTCAGTGTATGGACTTAAGAAGATAGTGTTATCAGCAGTCAGACTTTTCCATAAATCCTTTATTACATGCATTTATGTTGATTCAACTCTTAAAAACTAAGATCTTAGCTATTTGTAATATTTTATACGTAAAAGTTATGCAACGGAGAACCCGTTCCTTTTCTCTGTTGTTTGCCGTGGGGCTGGGCTTAAGCCTAGTTGTGTCTGCCTGTTTTTCCAATGCCACCAAACCAGAGGCAGTCACTTCACCTAGTAGCAAGCAAAATGCGACTGGCAATATTACAGTTAATATTGGCTTTCAAAAGGCGGCAACTCTGCTCAATGCCCTAAAGAGCAAAAGCAGCCTAGACCAAGCAATAGCGGCTTCTGGTGGAACTGTAAAGTGGACTGAATTCCCTGCAGGTCCACCCATGCTAGAAGCCATGAACGTGGGTAGTATTGACTTTGGTTACACAGGTGAATCACCGCCCATCTTTGCCCAGGCTGCGGGTAATCCTTTAGTTTACGTCGCCTATGATCCTTGGGGAGCGAAAGCAGAAGCAATTATCGTACAGAAAAATTCACCAATAAAAACTGTGGCTGAACTTAAAGGCAAAAAAGTTGCCTTTGCCAAAGGTTCAAATGCCAACTATCTCGTTGTCAAAGCCTTAGAATCTGCCGGATTAAAGTACAGTGACATCAAGCCAGCCTTTCTCACACCAGCAGATGCTCGTGCTGCCTTTGAAGGTGGTAACATTGATGCCTGGGCAATTTGGGATCCTTATCTAGCAGCAGCCCAAGAAGCAACGGGGGCTAGAACCATAACAGATGCAACAAATTTAGCACCAAATCGCGGTTATTACCTTGCCCGCAAATCATTTGTGGAAGAACATCCTGATGTTTTGAAAAGAATTTTAGATGAAGTCAGTAAAGTAGATAAATGGGCAGCAAGTAATCCAGCAGAAGTTGCGAAGTTTTTAGAACCACAATTAGGCATCAAAGCGGCGGCGCTGGAAGTTGCAGAAAAACGGCGAAAGTATGGTGTTTTACCTTTGACAGAAGAAGTCGTTGCCAAACAACAAGAGGTTGCTGATACTTTCCAAAAAATCAAGCTGCTTCCTAAGCAAATCCAGGTAAAGGAAATCGTTTGGAAAGGCAATAAGTAAAGGATAAAAAATCGTTTTTAATTTCATACTGTTTTGTATTGGGACTTTTAAACGTTATGGTAATGAATGCGACTACCCAGTGGATAAAAACCGATGTGCTTGTCATCGGTGGCGGGACAGCAGGTACGATGGCTGCCATTAAAGCTAAACAAGCGAATGCCGATGCTGAGGTGCTGATTTTAGAAAAGGCTAACATTCGTCGGAGTGGGGCGATCGCAATGGGTATGGATGGCGTAAATACTGCTGTCATTCCCGGACATTCCACTCCAGAAAAATACGTCAGTGAAGTCACCCTTGCCAATGATGGTATTCTCAATCAAAAAGCCGTTTATCAAACGGGCAAATTAGGCTACGAAGTCATCCAAGAACTAGAAAGCTGGGGTGTGAAATTTCAGAAAGATGCTCAAGGCGACTACGACTTAAAGCAAGTGCATCGTGTTGGGAAATACGTTTTGCCCATGCCAGAAGGCAAAGACCTCAAGCCAATTTTAACCCGACAAGTCAAACGCCACAAAGTCAAAGTTACCAATCGCGTCATGGCAACCCGCGTTTTAGTAGGAGAAGGACGTGCTATTGGTGCTGTGGGATTTGATGTTAGAAACGGGGATTTTATTATCATTCAAGCTAAAGCAGTCATCCTATGTACAGGAGCATGTGGACGTTTAGGATTACCTGCTTCTGGTTATCTGTACGGCACTTATGAAAATCCTACTAATGCCGGAGATGGCTACTCAATGGCTTATCATGCTGGAGCAGAACTCAGTAACATTGAGTGCTTTCAAATTAACCCTTTAATTAAAGATTACAACGGTCCTGCTTGCGCCTATGTTGCTGGACCTTTCGGTGCCCATACTGCTAACGCCGAAGGAAATCGCTTCATCAGTTGCGACTATTGGAGTGGTCAAATGATGCTGGAAATCTGGAAAGAATTAAACTCCGGTAAAGGACCAATCCAACTCAAAATGACCCATCTTGATGAAGATACGATTTCTGAAATTGAATCCATACTTTGGTCGAATGAACGACCAAGCCGCGAACGCTTTCATCAAGGTAGAGGCGAAGACTATCGCACCCACGGCGTTGAAATGAATATATCAGAAATTGGCTTGTGTAGCGGTCATAGTGCTTCTGGTGTTTGGGTGAATGAAAAAGCCCAAACAACTGTCCCTGGTTTGTATGCAGCCGGAGACATGGCAAGCGTTCCTCATAATTATATGATTGGGGCATTTGTATTTGGTCGTATAGCAGGAACTCATGCCATTGAGTATATCCAAAACTTAGATCATGTCGAGCCAGAGAAAGATTTTTTAGAAACAGAAAAATTACGAATTTATGCGCATTTAACTCGACCAAATGGTATTCCTCACACCCAGGTGGAATATAAATTACGGCGCTTAGTGAATGATTATCTACAACCACCCAAAGTAGGAAACAAAATAGAAATTGGTTTGAAAAATTTTGTCCACTATCAAGAAACATTAGATTTAATGGGTGCTCGCGATCCCCATGAATTGATGCGCTGTATGGAAGTTCATTTTATTCGGGACTGTGCAGAAATGGCAGCCAGAGCATCATTATATCGTCGAGAAAGTCGTTGGGGTCTTTATCATTACCGATTAGATTATCCAGACAAGAATGATGATGAGTGGTTTTGTCATGTCAATTTAAAGAAAGATGAATCAGGGGAAATGGTGCTGTTTAAGCGTCCTGTTGAACCTTATGTAGTGGAGGTTGATTCAGCAAAAGAAGTTTATGATGTCGCTGTGAGGTAGGATATTCAGAATGAATCCGAAACAAGTCTTACAGAAAGTGAGACAATTCTCACACAAATTCTAAATCAAGACTCTTTATGCTATAGCTTTCATCTCGGACAAAGAAGGCTTGCAGCTGGTAGAGAATCATTTGACGATCGCACTTACGTTCGCCTTGAGTTGAAAAAGAACTGATTTGCAGTGGAGCCAGTTGGAAGTACGTGCTGGAATATAGCAATCCTATTTGAGTTGTAAAAAGATCGAACCGCCAAGACGCCTTAGACGCGCAGCGGCGTGCCGCAGGCTAGAACGCCAAGAAAAGAGAAAAAAGAGAAAAGAGAATTTTACAAATGATTTAGGATTGCTATATCATCTTTCGCTTTGGCTGAACTGAACTTAGTCAACCAAGGAGTGAAATTACTCGCAGCAGATTTAAGTAGTGGAGAATGGGATACAAAGTATGGTGATATTGACAATTTAACAGAAATTGATGTGGGTTCTTGTTTTATCCGTGCCACGCTTGATAACTAAAAGACGAAAGAGTAAAACAGAGTTAGATATTATGGCTTTAATAAATCAAAGAATTGATGTCCCTGTTATCGTCGATGAATCAAAATGCTTAGAAAAATGTACAGCCTGTATTGAAGTTTGTCCCCTTGATGTACTCGCAAAAAACCCAGAGACAGGCAAAGCCTACATGAAATATGACGAGTGCTGGTTCTGTCTGCCTTGCGAAAAAGAATGTCCAACAAATGCCATTACTGTCCAGATTCCATTTTTGTTGCGCTAACTTTAGCAATGATAGATGATTTCTGGAATTATATCTTTCTTGATTGGCTTTTTGTTGGTGTAGTTAGTAGCCAAAGAAGAATAAAAAATTTAGAAAAATAATGAATACTGAGACTGAGTCTGAATTAAACCAATGGCTAGAAATGTTGCGATCGCCAGAAGTTGATGACCGCTTAGTTGCTGTCAAATCTTTACAACATCTTGGTGATAAAGAGGCAATAGAACCCCTAATTTATGCTCTACAAGATGAAAACTTAAATGTTCAAAAAATAGCCATCTCTGCTCTTTGGGAAATTGCAAACCCTGTTGCTGTACCAGATTTACTAAAATGCCTTGGTTCACCCGATGCAGAAATTCGCACTGAAGCATTGTCAGGGTTAAATGACTTAGTTTCACCTACAGATTTATCATTGTTGCTAAATCATCTCACTCACAACAATATCTACTTACAATTAAATATCCTAATTCTTCTCCGCAAAATTCATGATATTCGATCTTTTCCATATATTATACAATTTTTCAATTCCGAAAATGCGGATTTAAGAGAAGCCGCAATCACAACACTCCGCTATCTTAATCAAGTTGAAAAATGTCCCCAAGCTTTAGCGTTAATATCCGATCCTAATGCGACTGTGCGCCGCGCTACTGCTTTAACTTTAGGGTATTTACAAGACGTAGAAGTTATTTCAGTACTTAGTCAAGCACTCACAAGTGACAGCGACTGGCAAGTCCGTCGTAATGCAGCAAAATCTCTTGCAATTCATGAAAATGATCAAGCAATTTCAGCATTAGAAATAGCTTTAGGTGATGAGCATTGGCAAGTGCGGAAATCAGCAGCACAGACTTTACAAAAAATACCACATATAAAAGTTCTGCCAGTGTTAATTCAAGCATTAACAGATGAATATGCAGATGTACGAAAAGAAGTTGCGATCGCTCTTGGTAATTTAGGCAGTCCTGATGCTATTAATTCACTCCAGCAAGCGTTAGATGATCCTGATCGAGAAGTTAGTATTCAAGCTCAACGAGCGATTCAGAAAATTCAGCAGTCATATAGTTAACAAAGGAAGTTTTGGTGTATTTAATCAATCATGCTACAAAACTGACCGTCGCAACTCTGGAAAAACCTTAGACACCTTACTCAACACATAATCGCCATACGTTCCGCGAAAATCATGAACGCTAGCACCATCCCAGCGTTCTTTGTGATCATCATTTACCAACCCGCCTAATTGAATCGGTTTCACTTCAACATTGAAATTGGGATCAAAGAAAAACGGGAACGAAAGGCGATGTCTGGCGACAAGCCGCTTTGTGTCTACACGTCCCGACAAATTCTGGACCCCATGAGGTGTAGAACGATACAAACCCCCGGTCATTTTATCTAGCATATCGCCAATATTGCACACCAAGGAACCGAGAACAGGAGGTGCAGCCACCCAGCCTGATTTTGATTTCACCTGTAATCCGCCTGAATCATCCTGCTTGAGAATAGTTAGGATACCATAGTCGGTGTGTTCGCCAACTCCCCATTTATCTTCAGCATCTGATAATGATGAATAGGGAGGGTAGTTAAAAATACGGAATAATATGAGTGGGTCTGCTGTGTATCGGTCAGTAAAGTAGGACTCTTCTAGTCCCAAACTCAGAGCAATACCAGCCATGAGTACGTGTCCAAGTTTCGTCATTGCCTGCATATATTCAAGCACTGTCTCGCGAAACAGTGGAATATTGGATGGGAAAAGATTAGAACCATGCATAGGAGTGTCAGCTTGCACTAATGGGTGTTCCTCTCCCAGTTCTGCACCAAAGTAAATTCCTTCTTTTTGATCGGGTTTACCAGATGTCAGTTCGCTTCCCACCGGAAAATACCCCCGCCATGCTTTACCACCCAAAGCCATGCGCATTTTTAGTTTAGTTTCTAAATCTTGCGCGAAAAACTGCCGACTGAGTTCTTCTAACCGTTGTTGTAAATTTTCATCTACACCATGTCCAACTATATAGAAAAACCCCCACTCGCGACACGCTTCCCCAATTTGAGAGGCTACTATATAGCGTTCATCAGTTCCAGAAACCAAGGCGCTAATATCAATAATAGGAAACTGTGAAAACTCTTCATTCACAACTGGTGAGACTTTCATGTTATTATCCTCCTCATTGTGCGTGGTGTGACGCTCATCTAAAAAGAATTATGGCGCACACATCAGTTGAATATAGCATTCCTAAATCACTCGTAAGATTTTCTCCTCTCTTTCTTGGCGTTCTAGCCTGCGGCATGCCGCTGCGCGTCTAAGGCGACTTGGCGGTTCGATTAATTCTCACAACTCATATAGGATTGCTATAGTAAGCACTTGATGACTAATAACTGGTAACTGATAGAAAACAAGATGCAACAAAATCCCGATTCTCGTCAGCAAGAAGTCATCCAACTCCTCAAACAAGTCATCGAACCTACTCTCAAAAATGACATCGTAAGTTTGGGAATGGTGCGAAATCTACGTATAGTTGATGACTACATTTATCTACGTTTCTACATCGGTTCCCATCAACATCAATTACACAAAGAAATTCAATCTGTATTATCATCCCTATCTTGGTGCAAAAAAACTTACATTCAACTCTGCACAATTCCCGGTGTCAAAATAACTCTAGCTGTTTCCAGTGGTAAAGGTGGTGTAGGTAAATCTACAACAGCTGTGAATATAGCCGCAGCTTTGAGATTGCAAGGTGCAAAAGTTGGTTTGCTAGATGCTGATGTCTATGGTCCGAATATACCGCAAATGTTGGGTTTAGGACAAGCAGATATTCAAGTTATTCATACTCCCACAGGTGAAAAGTTTTTACCCCTAGAAATCCAGGGAATTAAACTCATGTCAGTGGGTTTACTCGCAGAAGCAGATCGTCCTCTAGCATGGCGAGGACCAGTATTGCATAAGATTATCACTCAATTTCTGCAAGATGTAGAATGGGGCGAATTGGATTATTTATTGATTGATTTACCGCCAGGAACAGGGGATGCTCAAATTACAATTGTCCAAGAAAGCCCAATATGTGGAGTTATTTTGGTGACGACTCCCCAACAGGTTGCTATTTCCGATGTGCGCCGTAACATACATATGTTTCGTCAAGTGGGTGTTCCTGTTCTTGGGATTGTGGAAAATATGAGTTATTTAATCTGTAGTGATTGTGGCTCACGCACACCAATTTTTGGGAGTGGTGGTGGTGAACTACTTGCAGCAGAATTGCAAGCACCTTTACTGGGACAAATTCCCATAGATCCTTGTATCTGTAACGGTGGTGATACAGGACATCCGATTGCAGTCACCAATTCCACCTCTGGTGCTGGTGAGGTTTTTGTGCAAATCGCAACTGCATTAAATGCAACTTTTACGAGTCGTGAAGCGTAAAGCCCCTTCCCCTCTTTTCCCCACCCGAAGGGTTAGTGCATAAGTTCAATCCGCTGACAACTATTAAAAATAAAGCAGAAAAAGCCAGAATTTTCATGCGTAACTCGGTTTGCGGTTCAAGAGGACTGTAAAGTCAAAAAAAGGGGGGCCACGAGGGTAAGGAAATAAAGATGTAGGGGAAATTAATTTAGTAGCGTCTTGAAGCCAAATGGCGCAGGCATAGGGTTTACAAAAAATGCGCATTTTTTCGTCCCCCCCCTACACCCTTACATCCCTACACCCCCACACCCCTAATTTTGGTCAAAAAACACCGTCATCTGAGCCTGTTAATTGAGACGTGATAGTTTTAGGAGACAAAAATAACATGATTCGTCATTTCTATGCTTTGTTAGTTGGTATTGACAATTATCCCAATCCAAATCACTGTTTACAAGGCTGCGTTAATGACATTACGGCAATAGAAGAGTATATAAAAGAACGTTTTGATAAGCAACAATACCAACTCCATTTACAAACGCTGAAAGATGAACAAGCAACCCGTAAGGGAGTTATTGATGGCTTCCGTTCGCATTTGAATCAAGCAGGGCAAGATGATATAGTTCTGTTTTATTACAGTGGTCATGGTTCCCAAGAGTTAGCACCAAAAGAATTTTGGCAACTAGAACCAGACCATCTTGATGAAACTTTGGTCTGTTATGACAGTCGTACTGAAGGCGGTTGGGATTTGGCAGATAAAGAATTGGCAAAATTGATTGCGGAAGTATCACAAAAGAATCCGCATATGACTATTATTATGGACTGCTGCCATTCTGGTTCCGGCACAAGAGACCCAATGCAACAGACAAAGGAACGTCGTTTCCCCACAGACAAGCGAGAACGCCCACTTGATAGTTTTATTTTTAAGCTGGACGATTTAACTCAACTTTCAGATACTCGTGAGGTTAAACCTGAAGATAACCCCACAGGCTGGAACATACCCAAAGGTCGTCACGTTCTGCTAGCAGCTTGTCAAGACTACCAAACAGCAAAGGAATATAAACAGCGAGGTGGTTTCTCTTATTTTTTGATGGATACACTTTCCAAAACCAATGGAAAGAAGCTGACTTATCGGGATTTGTTTGGACGAACAAGTGCCTTAGTCCGCAGTCAAATCACAGATCAGTCTCCTCAGTTGGAAGTGAATAATCCAGAAGATGACAACAAATTTTTTCTAGATGGTGCGATCGCCGAACTTGAACCTTATTTTATTGTTAAAAATGACAAAAGCTATGGTTGGGTGATTGAAGGCGGTGCTGTCCACGGCGTTCAACCACCACATGATGCCGAAACAACTTTACTTGCACTATTTCCCTTTGATGCCAATATCGACGATTTGCGTGATCCCTCAAAGTCTGTGGGCACTGCAAAAGTCACTCAGGTATTACCAACCAAGAGCAAGATAAATATTGAGGGCGTGCAAAACCTCACTGCTGATCGCACTTTTAAAGCAGTTGTTACCAGTTTACCGCTACCCCCTTTAGGAGTATATTTTGAGGGAGATCAAGCGGGAGTCACTCAAGCCCGTGACGCACTCAAAATAGCTGGATCTAATAATAACCAACCCTCACCCTATATCCGCGAAGAGCAAGAACTTACCAAAGCCCAATTTCGTCTGTTGTGTCGCAACGAACAATATTTGATAGCCAGATCTACAGATGACCGACCCCTTGTAGAGCAAATTGATGGTTATACAAAAGATAACGCAGACAAAGCAATTAAACGTCTAGAACATATTGCCCGTTGGACAACAATTACTCAACTCTCAAACACTGCAGCAACTCAGATTAAAGCTGGTGATGTGAAGATGGAGCTCATCTTTAGGAGTCAAGAATCATCTCAATCAAAGCAGATGCGTTTGCAGTACAAATATAATGATGGTGAGTGGCAAGCACCAGAATTTAAACTCAAACTCACCAATAATAGTCAAAACCCACTTTACTTTGCCTTGGTCAATCTTTCAGATAATTTCGCTATTAGTGCCCCATTTTTTGAAGCAGGTAGCCTCAGGCTGAAACCAGGAGAAGAAGCTTGGGCTTTAGATGGACAAGAGTTGATACTTGAAGTCCCAGACGAGTTATGGCAACAAGGAATTACCGAGTACAAAGACATTATTAAATTGATAGTTAGCAACGAAGAATTTGACGCCAGATTGCTAACTCAGGAGAAACTTGATGCTCCTCGACCGCCTGTATCAAGAGATATCGATTCCTCAAATCAAAGCAGTCTTGATCGTTTGATGAATCGCACTCAAAATCGTGATATCAAAGCGAAAAGCGCCGCAGTTAAGTTTGATGATTGGTATGCTGAGGAAATCACAATCACTACAGTTCGCCCCTTAGATTCTACCCCAGTTTCTCAAGAACAAGAACAACAATTGGATGCAGGGATCAAATTACAGCCGCATAAGAGTTTGGTCGCGAATGCTCGCCTCACAACTACACCGCAAGTCAGCCGAGATTTGGGGAATAAAATTGTCCCTCCAATTCTGCGGGAAAACTCAGAAGTGAATCAACCTTTTCTATTTACTAACAGCCGGGGTACTGACCCTGGATTAAGTGTACTGGAACTGACTGATGTTGAAGATCACAAAGTTGTGACTCCAGATGAACCTCTGAAATTATTAGTTGATATTCCCCTAGCAGATAATGAATACCTTCTTCCTATCGGCTATGACGGTGAGTTTTATTTGCCCTTAGGTCGTGCTACAACAACTCAAGACGGCAAAACAGAAATCAGTCTAGAACAATTACCAGCACCAGTTAGTCAGGGAGAGCGCAGTCTGCAAGGATCTATTCGCATCTTCTTTGAAAAAGTCATCAGCCAGAATTTCGGGCGGGAATTTAAGTATCCCATTTTAGCTGTGGCTGAAGTGGGAGACGATAAGAAAGTACACTATAGACGTGATACGGCTGATGTTCAGCAGCAAGTGGCGCAAGCAAAACGAATTGTCCTCTACATCCACGGGATTACTGGCGATACTGAAAGTTTAGTACAAAGCACAAAAAAAACCGTATTGCAAGCGGATGGACAAAAGCTTTCTATCAGCGAACTTTACGACGTGGTTCTCACCTTTGACTACGAAAACTTGAATACTTCCATTGAGCAGAATGCTCAGTCTTTAAAACGACGACTAGTAGAAGTTGGTTTGGGAGAAAATCACGGTAAAGAACTGCACATCATCGCTCACTCAATGGGGGGTTTGGTATCTCGTTGGTTTATTGAGCGAGAAGGAGGGAATAAAATCGTCCAACACCTGTTTCTGGTGGGTACACCAAATGCAGGTTCTCCTTGGTCAGTTGTTGAAGATTGGGTAAGACTTACTCTGGCTATTGGACTCAATGGTCTTTCTGTAGTAGCTTGGCCTGCAAAAGTGGTAGCTATGCTGATGGGCGCTTTAGAAAAAAATATTAGGGTAGCTTTAGCCGAGATGAACCCTGCTTCTGATGTTATCAAATCTCTCGCCGTAAGTGACGACCCTGGCATTCCCTACTCAATTATCGCTGGCAATACATCTATTATTCCGGCAGCATTGGAGGAAGAAGCACGGCAAAAATCAAGTGCCCTAGAACGGTTACAACAAAGTTTATTTAAGAAAGTTGTAGCTTTGCCTTTCTTTGGTGTACCGAATGATATTGCGGTGACTGTGGATAGTATTACGAGTATTCCATTTGGGCGATCGCATCCTCCTAAGATTACAGAAGTCGCTTGCGACCACATGAGTTATTTCGGTACTGAATTCACCGAAGTTGGGTTAGAGGCTTTGATTGCAGCTTTGGGACAACAGAAGTAAACAGCAAAAAGGCAAAAGTAGACATTCTCTTGTGTCACTTTTGCCTTTATCACCTTTGTATTTATACGCTTGGGAGGTGCATTTATGTCCAAATATAAATTTAACCGTAGTTTCGCCATTATTCTCGGTATTAATAATTATGAAAATGGCATCCCAGCGCTAGAAACAGCAGCTCCAGATGCTCTCAAACTCGCTAAAATTATCCAAGAGCAACATACACATCTCAAAGAGCAATATCAAGCGCAAAATAAGTATGAAGTCCAGTTGCTATTGAATCAACGCGTTACCCTCAAAAAGCTTAGGGAATTAATTGAAGATTTTAAAAAAGGACAGATATTTCTGGACAACGAAAAAGTTACGGTTACTAAAGACGATCGCGTCCTCTTTTACTTTGCCGGACATGGAATAGCTGACAATGCTATGGATAATGAAGATGGACCAGTAGGTTATCTCATCCCTCAAGATGCCACTGATGATAAAAGCACCTACTTGCCGATGCAAGAGTTACATGATGCTTTGAACGCACTTCCGTGTCGGCATATGTTAGCAATTCTAGATTGCTGTTTTGCAGGAGCTTTCCGTTGGGCAAGCCTCAAGCGAGATATTGTGCCCAAAGTCACAGTTTATAAAGAACGCTACGACCGTTTCATCAGTGATGCAGCTTGGCAAGTCATTACTTCGGCGGCTGACAATCAAAAAGCCTTGGATTCTTTAGGACAGCGCGGGAAAGTTATGGACGGAGACGAAGTTCACTCTCCTTTTGCGAAAGCTCTTTTTGATGCCCTACGCGGGAAAGCTGATGAAGCTGCCGACTCTAATAAAGATGGTATCATCACCGCCACCGAACTTTACTCATATCTGCGCGATAAGATTGAAATCTTCACACAAAACCAACACAAGCGACAAACCCCTGGTTTCTGTCCGCTCAAAAAACATGATAAAGGGGAATTCATTTTTTTGCTGCCTAATTTTGACCGAGATAAATTGCAGGATGCACCACCACTAAACGTAGAAAATAATCCCTACCGAGGATTGGAATCCTATGATGAAAAAGACAGTCACTTATTCTTTGGCAGAGAGAATTTGATTGAAAAGCTTTATCACAAAGCAGTTGACAACAAGCAAGCATTAACAGTGGTGTTGGGTGCTTCTGGAACGGGAAAATCGAGTCTAGCGAAAGCTGGACTTATCCCTAAACTGCGACAATGCAAGAATGGCAACACTTGGTTTATCCTACCCCCTTTCCGACCAGGAGAGTATCCCTTCAAGTCATTGAATAACGCACTGGCATCGGTCAATCAGCCTATGATACGCTCTGCGTCAAGCCTCCAGATTATCACCACTTCCCATGACGCAACATCTTCTGGTTTACTCACCCCAGCCGAAAGCCTTGCAAATTGGTTCAAGGAGCATCCCAAAGCAAATCTACTGCTAGTTGTCGATCAGTTTGAGGAATTAATAACTTTGTGTAAGAGCGATCAACAACGAGAGAAGTTTCAAGAACTGATCAAAGATGCAATTACCAAATATCCAGACAACATCCATGTAGTGATCACCCTGCGACTTGACTTTGAGGCTCAGTTTCAAACCTCTCTACTCAAAGACTTTTGGAATGATGCTCGGTTTGTTGTACCACTCATGACTCAGGATGAATTCCGCGAAGCAATTGAGAAACCCGCATCAGAGAAAGTTGTGTACTTCGAGCCTCCCAATTTGGTGGATGACTTGATCAATGAAGTCGTACAAATGCCAGGTGCTTTACCTTTGCTTTCTTTCACTCTCAGCGAATTGTACTTGAAGTATTTGGAAAAACGAAGGGATAACCGTGCCTTAACAAAGGAAGATTACGAAGAATTGGGAAGAGTCGTTGGTTCTATAACCAAGCGTGCTAACCAAGAATACGACAAGTTAGTACAAGAAGACCCCGCTTACAAAGATACAATCCGTCGGGTGATGCTGCGGATGATTTCATTACAAGGTGGTGAGTTAGCACGGCGACAGGTTCCTAAGTCTGAACTGGTGTACCCAGACCAAAAAGAAAACAAGCGAGTACAAACAGTCATCAAAAGTTTTTCTGATGCTCGCTTAATTGTTGAAGGTTCTGATTCTCAAGGTGAACCCTACGTGGAACCAGCCCATGATGCTTTAGTTCAAGGTTGGGATAAGTTACTAGTGTGGAAACGAAAAAACCAATCAACCATAGTTCTACAACGGCTACTAACGCCTGCGTCTGTTGATTGGAAAAATGAACAATCGAGACAGTTTCTTTGGAATACTAACCCCCGTCTTAATGTATTAAAAGACGTAGTTGATTCTAATGACAACTGGCTTAACACAGTAGAGACTGAGTTTATACAACGAAGCATTAGACAAAGAAATAAAGACACCCGTTCGCGTTGGGGCATTGGGATCACTGTCTCAATTATTCTCTTAACATTTATTGCATCTGCAACGACGTTAGTGGCGACAGTACTGTCTAAGTTGAAAAATAAACCAAATGTCATATTTGCTTCTCCTGGGCAGGAGATTCACGGTCATACAGGTTATAGATACCTTTACACTCCTAAAACTCCAAGAGCTTATTCAGGTGTAATTAACCTAATTGTGATGGGTATTCCAAAAAATACACCAGCATGTATAGAGGTTGGTCAGCTTGGGGGAAAGGGGGAAAGAATTGGGAAGAAACAAGATTTCAAGATAAATGCACCAAAAGAGGCAGGCGTATATTATGTTAAATTTAGATCTGCTTTAGAATATGGTTGTAAAGACCAAGGTCAACATAAAGGTGCTATAAATAAGTGGTTATCTGGAGAATATCAAATTCCTAAACAATCAAAGATAGGGATTATTATTGTAGGAAATGTATTTGAGTTTTCTATTTATAAAAAAATTTGGTTAGCTTACTCTGATGATGTACCTAGAACTGACAGTACTGGTGATGAAAATTCTAATACAGATGTGTATGTTTCTTTAAGAAACTTTGAGTTTGAAAAAAATAGCGTTCGTACTTCCCAATAATTTGCCAGATTTGAAGAGAAAAGATTGCTAACTCAGTTTATCTTGGTTGAGAAGTAGTACGCTCATCATTGTGTTGTGTTTTGTTAGCTGGTACCGAAAGAAATTTGCCACAAATACCTTTGGAATACACAATCTGAACAGACTGGAAAAATCAGTATGAGCGACAAAATCCACTCGCCAACCGCCGCAAATCCCGACAAGTAGCTTGCAGCAGGTGCGATCGCCTTTTATTCAAGAAGTCGCTTGCGACCACATGAGTTACTTCGGTACTGAATTCACCAAAGTTGTTTTAGAGGCTTTGATTGCAGATCTCAGACAGCAGCATCACCACCTAAGGAATACCAAACCACCCTCCCGTATCACCTCCTGCCCAACAGTCTCCCTGACAAACGGAGAAATTTTCGTCTGCCAGTCGCTTAAACTCCTCTATAGCACTGATATCTTGTTTCTCATAGTCTGCAGGGTGAAAAATTCTGCCAATGTATTTTCCTTGTAAACGAATTTGTCCAATGACATAAATGCCGTCTCCAACGCTGTAAACACCCTGACTAGGATTGCGGGAGTAAATTGCAATATAACCTCCATCATTGCCTTGATAGCGATTAACCGTTGGCAAAATGCGCTCTTGGTAGCCCGGTGCGGGATGATTGATCACACTCCCCTCACCTACATATACTCGGAAATCTTCATAAAGCATCGGGTTTTCCATACAGTTTTCCCAATCTAATGTTGTTTTTTATCCTAGCCTAGTAACGCACAGCAAGCCTAATTACCCAATTTGATACCTACACAATGTTACAGTCTATTCTGTTTCAACTACCCTGACTTTCTTCTTAAAAATTGGCGATTGTTTCTAGGGCTTTCAACTTGAACGCAACACAAAGCGATTGTTTAGGGGTTGCACAGGTCTGGCATCAATGGATATTAAGTCGGCAAATCGTTGGATCTGATTTTGTGAGATTTCAATAGGCTGCTGCATCACAATCCAGTTCACTCCTTGGGAGCAGGGTGGCGTCGTCAGAGAGCCAAAGTAACGGTAAACCTTTCGGTCTTTTGGTAAAAATTGCTCTGCATTTACCTTCACTGTCTTCACTACTTGCTCTGGTTCGTTACGATTTGGGAATGCGTCCCAGATCGGTTGCAGGGCAGCATTGTGTTGTCCCTGCTTCAATAACACTCCAATCACAGCTAGGGCACCAGCCTCACTGCGATGCACTAGATGCAGTTCCATGTCAAATGGTTTTTTATCAATGGTGTGTTCACTGGGGTCATGGAAGTGAAATTGCACCAGATTATAGGTCTGATCGTCCAGCTTAATTGAGCTTCCTTTGGCATAGTTCACTTGGATGGTATGACCGTTATTGACGATGCGTAGAGGAGTTTCCTTATAATCAATTTTAATCGGTGACAGTTGGGCTGCGACCCCTCCGTGCAAATCAATTGGCGATTGCTGGATTCCCGTTTTGCACAGTTGAAATTCGGGAGACAGGTTCCCCCAATTCTGGGTGCCGCTTTCTCCGATATAGCCCCAGTTAACTTCCTTTCCAACAGCCGCAGACGCCAACGATGGGAAACTGACACCTAAAGAAGTTTCCAGCACCCCAAATCCAAAGAGTTTAAGTAAGGTTCGTCTATCCATTATTGTTAACCTAAAGTTCTAAACAGCATTTTTAACTAATAAGCGTGAATGAGTGCAACACAACCGTTTTGACTGCTTGGACTGTTCACCAAATACAACCGTCAATTCAAATCTTACTTTAAGTGCAACTACTGAATCAACTTCACAGCAAGCCGTGTTTCAATGTCCCTCTAATGAGCGATACGCCGACTTCTAGAGGCGAGCTAGCGCTGCTGCTTTGCTACAGATCGCCAGCCTTCTCGAAAATATCGCGCTGATGCACAAGTCAATGACACCTTGTCAAACATTAAAATTTTCTCAAAAAACGCACTGTAAAGGATTGTTGCAATACCATACAAGGGAACCCAATACGGTTCGGTTAGCTTGTTTTTCTCAAGGGAGATCCCCCCAACCCCCTTAAAAAGGGGGCTTATAACCCTCTTTTACCCCCTTTTTAAGGGGGTCGCCGCAGGCGGGGGGATCTTATCCGAACTGTATTGCAAGGGAACCTATCCGTAAATTTTGGCTGATTATAGGGGGTAGCTTGTGGAATTTTTGTCGGATTCAGTTGTGCTATCACGTATGCAGTTTGCCCTAACTGCATTATTCCATATGCTCTGGCCCGTCCTAACCACAGGTATGGGAATTTATCTGGTTATTGTTGAGGGAGTGTGGCTGAAGACTCGTAATCCTGACTACTACCTTCATGCTCGCTTTTGGGCTAAATTCTACGTCCTGAACTTTGGTATTGGTGTTGCAACGGGCATCCCAATGGAGTTTCAGTTTGGCACCAATTGGTCACGCTTTTCGGAAGCAGCTGGTAACTTTTTTGGCAGTGTCATTGGGTTTGAAGCTTCCTGGGCATTTATGCTGGAAGCCGCTTTCTTGGGTATTATGCTGTTTGGTTGGGAACGTGTCAATCCTATAATTCACTATGTTTCCACCATCCTGGTTGCAGTTGGCGCAAACTTATCAACCCTGTGGATTTTAACTGCAAATTCTTGGATGCAAACCCCATCGGGTGGGGAACTTGTTAATGGCAAGTTTATTGTTCATGATTACTTTCAGGCGATCGCCAACCCGTTCATGAAAAACAGTGTCCTCCATATGTTCTTTGCCACATTGGAGACTTCTTTGTTTGTCATTGGTGGAATTAGCGCTTGGTATATTCTCAATCGTCGTCACGAAGCTTTCTTTTCTAAGTCTTTAAAAATTGCTTTAGCTGCGGCGATCGCCGTTGCACCATTGCAGATTTACATTGGGCATTTGAGTGGTGAACAAGTCTATCACTACCAACCTTCAAAACTTGCTGCAATGGAGGCGCAGTGGGAAACGACACCCGCTGGACAATCTGCAGATTGGAGTTTGCTCGCTATACCCAACGACAAAGCACAGAAAAATGACTGGGAAATCACCGTTCCCAATGCTCTTGGATATATTCTGGAATTTAAGCAAAAACTCACATACCCAGTACGCGGATTGAGTGAGTGGAAACCAGAAGACCGTCCTCACATGATTGGTCTAATTTACTACGCTTTCCGCATCATGATTGGGATTGGGTTTTTCTTCGCCGGATTAATGCTATTGAGTGTCTTGCAGTGGTTACGTGGTAAACTCTCTGCTGAGAATATTATTCAACAGCGTTGGTTGATGCGTGCGTGGGTTTTTGCGGCTCCTTTAGGATACATCGCCGTAGACTCCGGCTGGATTGTGCGTTGTGTTGGACGACAGCCGTGGATTGTTTACGGGCAGATTCGCACGGTTGATGGGGCATCCAATATACCTGCTAGCAATGTCTTAGCCTCACTCACTAGCTTTGCTGTTGTCTACAGCATTTTGTTTGTTGCGGTTTTGTACTTTGGTAGCCGCATTATTCGCAGAGGCCCAAATTTAGAACTCCCTCTCCCAGGTCTAGAACCCGATGAACCTGCTGTGGATACGACTCCAGCAGAGTTTGTGCCAGACGAACGTCCTGTTGAAGCAGAACAATAAACAAAATTCAAAATTCAAAATTCAAAGTTCAAAATTCAAATCATAAATTCTTTGAATTTTTGAATTTGAGAATTAACACATTTAAGATGCTCTCAACAATACATAACATCCCCTAAAGATTGTATGGAAACGCTAACATATTTTTTGCCGCAAGTATGGTTTGTGGTTTTAGCTCTATTCTTGTTGCTGTATGTCACGCTAGATGGATTTGACTTAGGGGTAGGAATCTTATCTCTAACTTCAAAAGATCAAGAACGTCGTGGCATTTTAATGACAAGTTTGAGCAACATTTGGGATGCTAATGAAACTTGGCTGGTTCTTATGGGAGGAGGTCTTTTTGGAGCATTCCCGCTTGCTTATGGCACAATTCTCAATGCGCTGTACATCCCAATTTTTGTTATGGTGTTTGGGTTCATCTTTCGGGCTGTAGCGTTTGAGTTTCGGGAGCTATCAAACCGAAAACTCTTTTGGGATTTTGCCTTTGGTGCAGGGAGTTTTGTTGCAGCCCTCGGTCAAGGTTTCGCCCTTGGTGCTGTGCTAAAAGGGATTGCTGTTGATGAGGCTGGTCACTTCATCGGGACATCTTGGGATTGGCTGAGTTGGCAGTCTGTACTGGTAGCTCTGACTTTAATTCAAGCATATGTCCTTATTGGCTCAACTTATCTGGTTTGGAAAACGACAGAGGAGTTGCAAACAAATCACTACAGAACTGCTAAAATTGCAGCTTGGACAACATTAATTGGTGCCATTTTCATCACAATTTCAACACCAATATTTTATGAAAGTGTAAGGATGCGCTTGTTTCAGCAGCCACTCGTTTACATCTTTGCCGTTATTCCAATATTAGGAGTTCTACTCATTTGGCAACTTCTCCAAAGCTTAAACCGTAAAGAAGAAAGAGCGCCTTTTATCTGGACAATTCTTCTTTTCGTTCTCACATTTTTCGGACTGGGGTTGATTGTTTTCCCCTATATCATTCCAGTGAAGATTACCATCTATGAAGCATCTGCTGACCCCAGTTCGCTTGTTATTATGATTATCTTCATTGGCTTCCTAATCCCCATCATGCTGTTCTATAACCTTTACCAGTACATTGTTTTTCGGGGAAAAGTGACTGGCGGTCATTACGAAGGTTAATCCCCGTCATATCATGTTCGGTATATCGCTTACGATATAAAATTCCCAAAGTTTTTATGTTTAAAAATTTCAGCGTTCATTTTATCGTAAGTATTTAAGCGAACATGATATCACTCGCTAGCCCCTAACAGGGGCGCTGCGCAAACGCTAACAAATTCAAAATTCAAAATTCAAAATTAAAGACAATTAGTGGGAACGCGTGTACCGCCACGCTATTGTTGACCACCCTTACGAATTCACCAGTCGCCTACCGAGGAGCCAGTACTGCGGGAGGGTTTCCCTCCGCAGGTATCTGGTATTGGAGACCCTCCTGTAGCGCTGGTTCACCAAAAACCTCCTCTTCTAATAAAATCAGGTTGTGCGATTCTTTACGTCGCTATCCACAGCAATCTTCTGAAGCAACTGCACTTACAACGAATAACGAATAACACTATGTTTTATTTGTTATTCGTATTGTGAATATCGAGTATCAAGGCGAGCGATGTCTGACGACAAGCCGCTCCGCGTCTATTACCACTATTAAAGGTTAGATGAGATGAACCTGGACAATTTATTGCTAGTCTAGTTCCCGGTGCAAAACTAAATTTCCAAAAAATAAGGGTACGAATTTAAGATGTTTCCAGGAACCAAAACCTTGGTTTTTATGCTTGATAGAATCAGCCTTCTGAGTTTCGCACCGGGAACTAGTCTAAAATCTCAACGCTATTATGAAAATGATTATCATAATAGCCATACTCGCATGGAAACTCCTCCACCATCCCTTCCCAGTAAAATTGACCTAGCAATTATTGGTGCTGGACCTCACGCTCTTACTTTAATCACCCATCTGCTGTAAAAACGGCAGACTATGCGGGGTAGATTTATGGTATTTGACCCCAGTGGCAGGTGGATGAGCAGATGGCAAGATCAATTTGCAGCTTTTGAAATTCCTCACTTGCGTTCCCCTGCAGTTCATCATCCTGATCCAAATCCGTTTGCTTTGCGGAAATTTGCCGAATCGCGTTCTCATGAGTTGTTTGCTCCCTACGATTTGCCAGGAACTGAGTTATTTGAGGATTTTTGCTTTGATGTTATTCGCCGCTTCCAATTAGAAAATCAAGTTTATACCAGTGCAGTGACTCGTATTGAACCTTTGCCTCATCTGATTCATCCCCAATTTCGCCTCTGGTTGCAAGACGGACAAACAGTGACTGCGCGGCGAGTAGTGCTGGCAACTGGTAATGGGAAATTTCAAATACCAGATTGGGTAAAAGAGATTCCATCAGGGTATCCTCAAGATAAACTTTGCCATTCACAGACAGTGGATTTACGTAAGTTGGAATTGACAGGTGAAAGAGTATTGATTGTAGGTGGTGGGTTGACAAGTGGACATTTGGCAGTCGGTGCGATTTCTCGTGGTGCGAAAGTCCATCTGATGATACGGCGACAGTTGCAAGAAAAATATTTTGACGCCGAACCGGGTTGGTTAGGACCAAAGTATCTCAAAGGGTTTTTTGAAGAATTGGATTTTGAAAAGCGCTTTTCTATGATTCAGCAAGCGCGTAACGGTGGTTCTATGACGCCTGCGATGGTGTTTCAACTACGCCGAGAAATGCGTAGTGGGAACTTGAGAGTTGATCAAAATTGCCAGGTAGTAAAAGCTGAGTGGTTGGGTAAGACTTGGATAGTGAAGTGTGGTGATGGTAGCGAATATGAGTGCAGTAGAATTTGGTTATCAACAGGAACCCGCTTCGATACAACTGCAGAACCACTGCTAACTGAAATCTTACAAGCTTACCCAATTCCCATAGTTAATGGTTTGCCCGTTTTGGATACTCATCTGCGTTGGCAAGGTTGCGAATTATTTCTGATGGGTGGGTTAGCTGCTTTGCAAGTAGGACCAACAGCGCGGAATCTATCAGGTGCAAGAATGACGAGTGAGAAAATTGTGCCAGCGATTATCAAACCACGTCTTGCGCTTTCTTATCCAGAAGTGCTTGATACTTTACTGTATATTACGGAGCATCCCAAACCCAGCGACTAAACTAATTTATCGCCACGCCTTACGGCTATCGGGAAGCCGCCCTCCGGGCGTCTACAAGTCGGGAAACCCGGACGCCCTATGGCTAATACCATTTCACGAAATCCCTGATACAAATGATTGATTTCTAATTCTTTACCCCTGCTAAGAGCCCCCCATTTATATCAACCTTAAAGTGAAACGGTATAACGCCACGCCTTACGGTGAGTCCAGCGCTGCGGGAGAGAGACCCTCCTGTAGCGCTGGTCTCACCAGATACCTACGGAGGGAAACCCTCATCAAGTACTGGCTCCCCAACGCAGTGGCGAACTTCGTTCCGCTCCGCTAACGGGAACCCCCGCACGGAAGTGTCCTCCCCAACCTACTAGCTTGTTAAATTTAGTTGAGGTAATTGTCGCCATTTACTCCAGAGAATTGACATCTAACAACCAGGGCGTGAGATTCTAGTAGACAGTCAAGACAACGGAGTGTGAATAAAATGGAACAACATCAAAAGTCAACGGTTGTGATCACGGGTGCATCATCAGGAGTCGGTTTGCAAGCGGCGAGAGCACTTGCCCAAAAGGGATGGTATGTGATTATGGCTTGTCGAAATATCGCGAAGACAGAAAACGCGGCTCAAAGCTTAGGAATGTCGCCCGACAGCTATACAATCATACATCTGGATCTAGCTAGCTTAGACAGTGTTCGCCAGTTTGTGAACAGCTTTAGGGAAAGCGGTAGATCCTTGGATGCTTTGGTGTGCAATGCTGCAGTTTATCTGCCTTTATTAAAAGAACCTTTGTACAGCCCAGACGGATATGAATTGAGCGTTGCTACGAATCACCTCGGACATTTCCTTTTGTGTAACCTTATGCTAGAGGATCTGAAAAACTCAGGCGCTAAAGAGCCAAGACTCGTCATTTTAGGCACTGTGACAGCTAATCCGAAGGAGTTGGGAGGTAAGATTCCGATTCCAGCACCTCCAGACTTAGGCGATCTCCAAGGCTTTGAAGCAGGTTTCAAAGCGCCGATTTCGATGATTAACGGCAAGAAGTTTAAATCCGGCAAAGCTTACAAGGATAGCAAACTCTGCAATGTGTTGACGATGCGCGAGTTGCATCGGCGCTACAATGAGTCAACGGGTATCATATTCAGTTCTCTGTATCCCGGATGTGTGGCAACAACAGCCCTGTTCCGCAACCACTTTCCCCTGTTCCAGAAACTCTTCCCACTCTTCCAGAAGAACATCACAGGGGGATTTGTGTCCGAAGAGTTGGCGGGCGATCGCGTCGCCGAAGTCGTAGCTGATAGTGAATACAACAAATCTGGTTCCTATTGGAGTTGGGGGAATCGACAAAAGCCCAATCGCAAGTCTTTTGAGCAAGAAATGTCTAATGAAGCGCTAGACGATAAAAAAGCTCAAAAACTTTGGAATTTAAGCGCCAAGTTGGTTGGACTCGCGTGACGAAGACGGTGCATTTTCCTTTGTGGCGATGCTCTTAAACAGAGCCGCCCAAGGCGCGATCGCCTTCACCCTTGGAAAATTACAGTAAATGAAGTCATTACAAAAGCCACCCGAATCTCCACCATTAGTATCAAAAGCTTTAAAACCAGGTAAAAGTCCAAAGTCATAAAATTTGTAAGTTCGGTGAAATAACCCACTGGTATTTAGACTAAGCAACTAGTCTAAATACCAGTTATTCTAAAAAACAGTAAAAACCGATTGTGACAGTCGAAGATGGGGAATGTAGGGTAAAGACGCTCTGCCTTGCGCCAAGTGGGGTATCCGCCGAGATAGGGTTAAGCGTTCTATTCGTGAATGACGGCAGGCAGTGTGTCCGTCTCTCCCCGGTTCACGCGATCATCAAAGTTTTCAAGCGTACTCTGCGGATAGTAGGCTGTGCAATCCATAAGCCGCCGTGCCGTTCGGCTAAAACCCAAATACTCAAACTTTACGAAGGGCGCTTCGTTCATTGGGTGAGCCTTTACCTTGGTAGGAGTGATACCTGAAGGATGTCCAATCCTCAACACATCTCCTGTTCGGCTCACTACCTTTTGGACAACGGAATCTTTAACGCACGAAGCTGCTGCTAAACACACCGAAGCAGTCCCAGCGATACTCTCATGGAGGCGGTTCATGAAGATGAGGCGCACCCTAAGATCCATGTCTTTCTCAGCTATCTCCATGCCACTTAGGGTCTTATAGTCCTTAGATGGAGACACCAGACCAACCATTGGCAACCCCGGCGACTCTTCGTCCACCCGTTTCCACTCCTTGCAGAAGCCGAACAGGACTCCAGCCTTGCCTCGCACCTCCCGAACCATATCGATCAATTTAGTGTTATCATTGATTTGATCGACAAGTTCACTGCCATCAATACCGAAGTCGGAAGCCAAAACCCATACACATGGGTTCGCTGCGTCACATAAGGTAGCGTTGATGCTTTTACCGTCTTCGAGCGTGATTTCGTCTCTCGGCTTTCCCGTCGGCAGGAGATGTCCCGTCTTAGCTCCAACGGTGTTCATCCAGTTCATGGCGATCTCAGCGCCCGTTCCCGGCACTCCAGGAACAGCGAAACTGCCTTCAACCTTGGCTTTGCCGTTCTTGACAGGAACGTCGGCAATGATGATTCTCTCAGTGTTTGTGTTGTAAATTCGGACGCGCGTATTATCTTCCTCGACGTTAATGAGACCTTCATCGATCGCGAAAGGACCGACTCCGGACGAGATATTTCCACAGTTGCCAGTGTATACGACAAGATTGCGTTCGATCTCGACTTGTGCAAATGTGTAGTTGATATCAGCATCCTCACGCTGAGATTTGGAAATTATGGCAACTTTGGACGTGATCGGTCGCGAACCTCCTAAGCCGTCGATCTGTAGAACGTCCGGCGATCCCATTACCCGCTGCAGAAGCTTGTCGCGTTTGGGACCTGGGCTCGGGAGATCGTGTTCGTGAAAATAGAGTCCCTTGCTAGTTCCTCCGCGCATAATGACGCAACGGAGCGTTGCTTGTTCAGATGTCAAGTCAGTCATTGTGTACTCCTTTCAATAGTTCGGACATTTTTTTGAACTGTTTCACAAGGCTTTCAGGGGTATTATCACTTAACCCAAAGAATTTAAGAATGCTTCTGGCTCAAGTTGACAATACCGGTGTGCGGGTCAGAAATGGGGCGCTCTTGAGAACCATTCACTCACCGCTCTGGAGCGGCAGGAGCTTGATGATGCTGCGCACAGAGTCTTCCGCGTCGAAAGCCATGATGCGATCCGCGATCCGCGCGGCGAGCTCATTGCCGTAGGTTTGACTGGACAACAGCATGAACTTCTCGCGCAGCTTGGCAGCACCGATCCAGTTCTCCGGCTCGCCGAGCGGAACGTTAACCCTCTCGGTGTCCTTCTTGCCATCAACCTCGACGGTCACGATTCCGCCGCCGTCGGGCACGTCGTCGTTCTTTTTGACGGTGACGCGCTTGGTGAGTTGAACGAGATCGGGCGCGGTGATCCGGTCGTAAGACTTCCAGTTGACTTGCCCATCCAGGAAGGCGGCGGCAACCTGGAAGTAAACGCTGAATTGCGCGTCTACTGTGTTCTTGGGGGTAATCTTGTCCGGGGAGGTTTCGCCGACGATGTCGTAGGCAGTAGAGGAGATTTCGACGGTCAGATTTGCCTTGGCGCGGTCCTCTACGGGCACGGAGTCTCTGAGCTTGATCGCGGCATCAATCGACCCGTGCGTCAGACGGCACGAGGGATAGGGCTTGATCGCCGTGTCCAGCAGGAGCCAGTTTTCGCCGAGGCGATCCAGCAGGAAGGCTGGGCGCGGCTCCTCGGTGTACGCTACCAGCAGACCGCGCTCTCCTTCAAAAGCAGAGGATGCCCCTTTAAGTCCGGCTTCCGCCAGCGCCGCACATTGCAGCGCATCATGAGCAGCGAAGCCAGGGTGCAGGCGCTTGTTGAAAGCGCCATTCTCCAGGTACTGCATCGAACCTGCGGCCTTGCTGAGTGCCAATCCCCAGGCATTTTCAATGGTGTGGCTATCAAACTTGCGGATCTTGGCGACGGCCGCCACTGCGCCGAAGATCCCGGCAACCGAGGTCATGTGAAACCCGCGCTTCCAGCATCCTGGTCCTAGGGCAGCACCAACGCGGCAGGCAATCTCATAACCGACCGCCGCCGCTTCAAAAAAAACTCGGCCGCTTGTGTCCAGCCGCTCGCTGTCGGCAAACAAGGCTGCGAAGACCGGTGCGCTAGGGTGACCATGCTGAATCCTGTTGGTGTCGTCGAAGTCAAGCGAGTGTGCATGACAGCCGTTGAGCAGAGCGGCATAAAGCCACGAAAAACCGCGTTTCTCACCGACGACGGTGGCGGGACCGACTTCGGGGTCCAGGCGCTTGACGGCAACCCTGATATCGGCGCTGCTTTCCGCGTGGCCGCTGGCAAAGGCCGCGATGCCAGTCCAATCTAGGAAAAAATCGCGCAACCGCGAAATTGCCTTGTCTGGCAGTTGATCGTAGGTAGTTTGCGCAACCCATATCGCCAAAGCTTGGGTAGCCCCCTTGCTCGTCGAAGAAGGCTGTACGTCATTTTGGGTCGCCTGGTTAATCATATTATTGTTTGTCCTTGAATTGATAGTTCAAACTTGAAAATAGTTAGGTTCTCCGGAGAAGAATGGTGATAAATCGCATCAGAAAGCATAGTGGACATCCTGACTCACCTCCTTCCCATAAACCTTGCTCGTGAACAACTTTAAGCCGCCGTCGAATAGAGTATTCAGCCGTACAAGAGTCGCTTGTTTTGTGACTTTTTTAACCCTTTTTAGTCACTCTGGGAAAAGAAAAATAATAGCCAATTTTTCAACTGTAGATAGAGCGAGCATTTAAGCGTTTATTTTCTAACAGAATGCCTGAAATCAAGATTTTTGATAAAAGTCATATGTTGTAAGGATTCTAGATTCTTATCCTCAGAAAGTGATAAAAAAGGGTTAAGAGTAATGCCTTTAAAAGAATCGCATTGACTAGATAGTTCCGTTAAGCCGCAACTTAAAATGCACTTCAACATATGCGCCCACCCAGCAGTAGCTCAACCGCAGTAACGAGATAGGTTATGTTGCAAAAAGTGATAGGCTTAAAAGCCTGTTGAGAAAAAAGTAGAGAGAGTTGCTTGCAAATCTGCGTTAAGCGTAGCTCTCCGTAGGAATCCCTTTAATCTAGCCTAACATTCTGAGGACTCATTCCACAAGCGCCTCCACAATCTCGCTCGACTGACGAACACGACCCATCAAGCCGAAGATGTGCTGCACTGCAAAGCGGTGCATCTCGGTAGTAAAGCTGCTCATCGCATCTTCAGCAAAGACAACTTCATACCCCATATCAAAAGCTGCTCGTGCAGTAGATTCGACTCCAGCATTCGTAGCAACGCCTCCTAGGACGATCGTCTTGATGCCGTGCCGCCGAAGCTGCTGATCCAGTTCAGTTCCGTAAAAGGCGCCCCATTGCCGCTTTGTGATCAGCAAGTCACTCTCCTGGTAACCACATTCTGGCACTAGCTCAGAGGCACTGGCTGGCAGTATTGGCGCATTTGGATCACCGGTCGAACGATCAGTTGGGAGATGCAGCATATCTTGAAGATCCACTCGAAGGTAAGCGACCAAAGCTCTCTGTGCGCGAAAGGAAGCAGCAAGACTGGCGCATCGCTTCACAACATCATTTGCTGAATAGGGAGCAAGTTGTCCTCTGAGCGTTCCAAGCTGTAGATCGATGAGGACAAGCGAGGTGGTCTCTGGAGCAAGTTTGAAGTCAACCATAAGTATTGCCTAATCGAGGGAATAAAAATTAGGGTTAGCGATTTCTGAAGTTCCTGTTTAGCAGACTATTCTGAAGATGCTTACCCTGAGATTAAGCTGTGGTACTGCACTGATCCTAAGTCAGTCATTGTGTACTCCTTTGCGTAATAGTGCGTGTGGTCTCGAAGACAAATTCAATTAGCGGCATTGGATAGCCGAGAGCGATTGCCGGAAAGCAACGAGCGCCGCTGCCACCGGTTCGGGTTGCTCCATGACCATCATATGGGTTCCTGGATCGATAAGTTTGTACTCGGCGTCCGGCAGTCGGCGCGCGGTGTCCTCCATCATCGCCGGCGTGGATGAAAAGTCTTGCTTGCCGGATAAAACCAGCGTGGGAACCTTGATTTCCTTCAAACGGTCAAGCACGTCTCGACGTGCCATCGCACGCCAGGCCGCCGCCCAATCCTCGACCCGCGCGCGCTCGACGCACTGGCGGGCGTAGCGCACTTCCCAGGTGTTGTTGGCGATGGTCGCCGGCAAGAACCAGCGGATGAGTGATTCGGCAAGCTGCGCTTGCATCCCGTGCTGCTCGGCGTTGACCGCCCGTCCTTCGAGGGCTTCGCGCGGGGATTTGCCCGCAGTGGCGAGCAAGGCGAGCGAGCGGAGGCGTTCGGGATGGTTCAGGGCGAAATACTGCGCGACGGCACCGCCGTACGAAGCTCCGTACACATCCGCCTTTTTGATGTTCAGCAGATCCAGCAACGTGCGCGTATCGTCGGCGAGCTGATCGAGAGAAGTCGTCGCTGGCGCGCCTCTTCCCCTGCCGTGTCCACGCAGATCGTAGGCGATCACCCGGCCGAGACGAGCCAAACTCGGGTACACGACCCGCCAGAAGCGGTGGTCCATGTCAAGCGCGTGGATCAGCACGATGGGGGTGCCTTCGCCGCCGTTGTCCCACACCGCGCTCTCGTAATCACCGATGCGAATGGTCTTCTCGACTACGCCGGGCAGGCGTTGCTGGCGTTCGCCCGTGAAAAACCCCGCGAGATGGCGAGCGGCGTTCACGGCGCGAGGTGCGCCGGCGTACAAACAGGCATGGTTGACGACCGACAAGATTTCGTCGTCGGTGGCCCCGTGCTGAACGGCGGCTTTGAGGTAAACCTGCAACTGGTCGCCGGTGTCACCAAACGCGATCAGGCTTGCCAAGGTGATCAGCGCCCAGTTGCGGTATTCCATGATGGAGTCGGCAAACAGGCTGCCGAAACCATCCTCCAAGAGAAAACGGCTCAGAGGATGACTCACATGCTCTAGTTCATCCAGTAGGCCGAGCATGTTCGCGCCCGCTAAGCCTTCGGCCTCGCGTCGGTCCATGATGGTTTTGGTGTCTTCTGTGTCAGGCATAAACGTTGTTCCGTATGGTTGAAGTTGAACGGCAAGTAATCGCAGGGCTCAGAGTTGCATCGGTCCAACGGCTCCGTAGAACAGCTGGATTTTTTGGGGGTCATCCTTGGACATCTCAAGGATATGGACAAAAACGGGGATGCTCGTTTTGTGGGGGGTCTCGTGCGCGGTCATGATAACCCGGCCTCGTGCCAGCTTCGTGGCACCGCCATCCCAAAATTCGAGCACTTCGTGTTTAGTATCCATCTTGGAGTCGAATTTTTTCAAGTGCGTCTTGATCTGCTCCAACCCATGGAGATGCCCCACGCCGAATTCGTCTTCGGCGTCCGGCGAGAAGGCGGCATCGAAGCCGCTGCCAAAGCTTTTGTCATCAATTTCGGCAAACATCTAGGACTTACGCACTGTACAAATTAACCATAATATGTAGTACGAGATTGGGTAGTTTCAGGCGCTTCGTATAACCCTAATTTACTTGCTCTGTTGCGATACGCCTCTGGTGTCTGCGCGCAGCGCAATCGCTAGCTGCTCAACATAGCTGAAATACCCATATTGCGTGTAGTACTTATGTACGATGCGTAAGTCCTACCTTCTTTACGCTAAGCGAAGTACCAACAATATGACCGAAAATTCCGACTTTGGCACGTTTGGTCGGTTTGAGGAAACTCCCGTTGAGTCAGATGCCTGCCGACATGAAAGAAGCGTATCCAACCAAGTCAGGGTTGTACTCAGCGCCTGAAACCTCCATTTTGCGTCATTCATATTATGGTTAATTTGTACAGTGCGTAACTCCTAGAAGGGTTAACGGTGGAACGCTTTATGCTGGGAGCATAAACTATTGTTGCGACTCGTTACTACATTCACGGTCATACAATCAATTCTTTCAGTCGTAACTCCTTTAACTGAAGTCGTGCTTCCTGAGCAGTACTTCCGTTTACCCCAGGAACCACTTCTGGCTGCATCTGTCGCCAGCGACGCACGCGCACCAACTCAAACACCCCAGCTTTGTGAAACGGTTCGTTGTCGATGAAAGTACGCGCCTCAGCAGCATTTGCGACGTTGACGATCATCAGCGTCGCAAATGCTGCCGCCCTCTGCGTTCTCGAATGGTTCACCAATGTGGATTTTGGTGGCGTTTTCCTTGAAATATTGGAGATGGTGATCGTGAGTCTGTTCACGCAATTCTCCAATGATTTAATCGACTTGCGATGTCATCTAACGTCGGTTGTTCCTGCTTCGATGACCTTAGTGACCAAGGCTGAGTCTAAGTAAGCACGGACTTCGACAATCTGCTCATCGCGGAATTGGCAGATCCAACAGTATTCGTTATTGAACTGAACACCACTCTTGGCAGTCGCTTGGGTGTAAAGTTCTACGATCGCAGTGTCTCCATCAACGAAGACATCGCGTGTGAACAATTTCAAACCCCCGCTGAACAAAGGATTAAGCCGTGAGAAGGTCGCTTGCTGGAACGCAGTTTTCGATTTATAATTGCCTGCAAGGGGTTGTGTACCCAACACAGTCCATTTCACATCATCTGCAACAGAGTCAAAAAATTTTTCGGGCGTGTCGCTTTCTAAATACTTGAATATGTTGCGAACAGTCTTATAGGTAATCATAACGCCACTTCGTCCTTTTCACTTTAATGATTTTGAAAGAGTCTGCATTGACCAGATCGTTTAGATTGTTCCTTTAACCTACTTCCAGAGAAAGGCTGAATACAATGACTATAAACGACAAAAGATTGACCTAAAATGTCAGTGAGAGTACTAACGCAGGCGGTTCGGAAAGGATGGGATTGCACGCTGTCTCAATTAAACTAGTGCAGGGCATTTTAAGTGCCGCCCTTGCTGCTGACTCAGACTTAGAGGCGGAACAAATGTTGGCTGCCATCGGGCTTTACCCAGAAATCTTAAAAGATGCTGATGTGTACATTTCCCATGAAAAGTTCATTGCCCTTTGGGTAGAATTAGTTCGTTGTTCTGGCAATCCTAGCATTGGTCTAAGGATGGCGGAGTTCGCACAGCCTAGTTGCTGGGATGTGGTAGGTTATGCCGTTGAGAGTAGTCCTAATTTGAATGAGGCAATGCGGCGTATTGTTCGCTCAGTAAGAGTTCTGCACGAAGAGGCAGAGATGACTTTTGAGGTTAAAGGGAAGGTTGCACGCCTAACTCATACCGTCCCAAGTTTCCCTATCTCTCCATACCGTGCTAACTGTGATTGGGTTGTAGCAGGTATCTTCTTGCTGATTCGGAGAATAACAGGAGTAGATTTTGTGCCCCTCAAAGTGGGGTTTCAGTACAGCTTACCTGAGGATATTTCTGCCTATCATCGATTATTTCGCGCTCCCCTAAAGTTTGGGCAGCCCGTTAATGAAATTGCTTTTGATTCTACTTTTCTCTCTTCACCGCTCTTGAAATCATATCCTGGACTTGGAAGAGTGCTAGATCGCTATATTGAGGATTTACTGGCGAAGTTGCCTCATTCAGAAAGTTTTATCGACAGCGTTCGTCGGGAAATCAGTATAGAACTACGCGGAGGGAATTTGGGAGTTGAGGTGATCGCCAAACGCTTAGGATTTGTTCCCCGCACCCTCCAGCGCAAGCTTAAGGAAGCTGGTAGTTCTTATCAAGAACTTCTCGACGAGATGCGGCGATCGCTCTCAATTCATTATCTTCAAGAACAACACATGGCTGTGTCTGAAGTGGCATTTCTCTTGGGTTTTTCGGAAGCTAGTGCTTTCTATCGGGCATTTAAACGTTGGACAGGCACAACACCAAGTGAGTTCCGTCGTACTTTGAAACTCACCAATGATAAATAACTAGCACGTTTGAGAATTGTTGGAGAACATATCAATCGTCGGTTAAAGATTTTCTGAATTATACAACAGCGCTACTGTAATCGCAGAAAGCGATTCGGTCTACGATTGAATCTGATAGCTGGACTTCTCAACAATGAATTGTCTCTCCTTTCATGATTCATGCAAGAGGTCTAGTCAGCAATCCCTCACTTTACACTCCATTCTGCTTAAACCAGGCTTGGAGGCGCTGCCAGCCTTCTTTAGCTTCTTTCTCACGGTAGGAGGGGCGATAATCGGCAAAAAAGGCATGGGGTGCATCTGGGTAAACAATAATTTCCGATTTGCTGCTGCCTGACTTGAGGCGATCGCGCATCTGTTCCACGGTATCTAGGGGAATACCTGTATCCTTGCCACCATAAAGTCCGAGAATGGGGACTTTCAACGTAGAGGCAATATCAATAGGATGCTTGGGTGTTAATTGGGTTACATCACCTACCAGTTTCCCATACCAAGCGACACCTGCCTTAACTTGAGGATTGTGTGCCGCATACAGCCAGGTAATACGACCACCCCAGCAGAAGCCTGTAATTCCCAACTTATTGCTATTGCCCTTTGATGATTTCACAGTCCAGTCTACTGTGGCATCAAGGTCGGATAACACTTGAGCATCTGGTACTTTAGCTACTATCGGGCGAATTTCTTCTATATTGCTTAACTTCGAGACATCGCCTTGACGCACAAACAATTCGGGGGCAACTGCCACATACCCTAATTTAGCAAAGCGACGGCAGATATCCTGAATGTGTTCGTGTACACCAAATATTTCCTGAATTACTAGGACAATCGGGAAATTTCCACCTTTTGCAGGCATCGCTCTGTAAGCCGGAATTTCGCCATCTTGAACGGGAATTTTCACCGCACCCGCGACTAATCCCTTGCTATCGGTGGTGATGACTTTGGCAGAAACGGGTTGCACTGCTAGGGCAAAACCTGTTGCTATTGTAGCTGTTGCAATAAATTTACGGCGCGTTGTCTGTTTCATTATTCTCTTGAGTTATGCGATAAGCGGAGCAATAAGCCAAAGGCTTATCGCTTTTGCTGGAAATGACCTGTCATCAAGTCGCTATCGGGTTAATAGAATAGTTAGATAATCTAACTATTAAATTCATATCATGAATAATTGTAAATCGAGTTGCCAACCTTAGTTGAGATCCCCGACTTGTCACTAGAAGTCGGGGATCTTGTTTTCGCGCATCACTGTTAAGTAGCTCACCCACTTACTTAAGGTTTGCTGTGATATAGCAATCCTAAATGATTTATGAAAAATCTTAAGTATTGTAGGGTGGGCAGTGCTTTTCGTATTTTGCTGACAACATCCAGGTTTTGCTAAGCACTGCCCACCCTACGTGTCGTTCAAAAATCAAATAGGAGTCCTATATTGTTTGAAATTGTTAAATCCGGTTATACTATCAGAATAGTGTACTTTAAAAGAGAACTCAATCACTTAAACTTAAATTAGTTTGTTAGTTATAAGCTGAAAATTAAGTAAAGCTTTTCATGCAGATTCAAACTGTTGGTATTTTAAGTCCGGGTGACATGGGGCAGGCGATCGCCTCCGTACTCAATCAACACGGATTGAGTACAGTGGCTGCTTTGGACGGACGAAGCGATCGCACGATCACATTGGCAAAAGCAGCAAACATCCAGGATGTGGGTTCTCTCAAACAACTGGTTATTGCATCCGATGTGATATTGTCAGTTCTAGTTCCCGCAGCAGCAGAAGAAGCGGCAAAGCAAGTAGCCGAGACAATAGGCAACGTTGGCAAAAGCGTATTGTATATTGACTGTAATGCTATTTCACCCCAGAAAGTGAAAAGTGTTGCCCAAATCATCGAATCAGCCGGGGGACAATTCGTGGATGCATCAATTATTGGTCCGCCACCACGAGTTCCCAATCGCACCCGAATTTATGCTTCTGGAAAACAAGCTAGTGAATTTCAACAGTTGCAAAATTATGGCTTAGATGTGCGAGTAATTGGTGATGAAATTGGTCAAGCTTCCGGGTTGAAGATGTGCTATGCAGCTTTAACGAAAGGACTGACAGCGATCGGCACACAATTACTGATTGCGGCTCATCGCTTAAACTTGGATCAGCAGCTGTGGGATGAATTGTCTAATAGCCAACAGGAACTAGCTAATATACTAACCCGTTCCATTCCCTCCATGACACCTAAAGCTCATCGCTGGGTGGGGGAAATGGAAGAGATTGCCGAAACCTTTCAAGCGTTGGGTTTGACTGAGCGGACTTTCCAAGGAGCAGCCGATATTTACGACTTGGTGAAAGAAACCTCATTGGGGAAGGAAACACCAGAAGAACGTAAAGACACACGTAACTTTAGCGAAATTATTACTATTCTTTCTCAAGAAACTACATCTGATAACTTTCAAACTCATTCAGGAGATTTTCAACATGAGTAAAATACGTGCCGTTGTTGTCGATCCCAATGTATCAGGACGTTTGGCACTGCGTGAGGTTGATGCACCGACACCTGCTGCTAATGAGGCGGTGATTCGGGTAGCAGCAATTTCTCTCAACCGTGGTGAAATCAGACGTTCCACTACTGCTGAAGCGCTTTGGCGACCTGGTTGGGACTTAGCGGGAACAGTTGAAACCCCTGCGGCTGATAATTCCGGACCAACTCAAGGAACGCGGGTAGTTGGTTTTCTTCGTTCTGGTGCTTGGGGAGAATTGGTGTCTGTACCCACCCACTCTCTAGCGGAATTACCACCCTCAGTATCCTTTGGCCAAGCTGCTACATTACCTGTAGCAGGTTTAACGGCTTACCATGCTTTACTCAAAGGTGGTTCGCTTCTAAATCGTCCAGTCTTAATTACAGGTGCATCCGGTGGTGTTGGTAACTTTGCCATCCAGTTAGCGCGGTTGAGTGGGGCGCAAGTTGTCGCACACATTCGCCGTCCAGAATACGAAGCTTTTGTCAAAGATGCTGGGGCGCATTCTGTTGTCATTGGTGAAGATGTTTCAACAGTCAGTGAGTACGGTCCATATCATTTGATTTTGGAGTCTGTGGGTGGGAATGTCCTGGGAACAGCCCTCGGTTTGTTAGCACAGGATGGGGCGATCGTTCTGTTTGGCACCTCAGGGGGAAATGAAGTGACATTCAACGCTCAACGCTTCTATGGTACTGGTGGTGCAAGTTTATACGGCTTTATCTTGTTTCATGAACTACAACGAGAATCGGCAGCAGTTGGGTTGAAACGGCTGGCAAATTTAGTAGAATCAGCACAATTGCGTCCGCACATCGATTTAGAAGCTGATTGGACACAAATAGCTGATGTAGCACAAAAACTACTTGATAGACACTTTCCAGGTAAGGCTGTACTGCACGTCAGGAATTGAAGACATCACAACTAAATTACGTTTTTGTGTGTAAATTGCTGTAAGCAACCCCCAAATTGAATTTGGGGGCTTCAGCAAACGTTGAAGCCCTAGCTTACCAGACTGAGTACTTCGTGTACTACGTTCAGAACAAGCGTTAAAGTTCCTACCTACAAATGCGCAGCTAGTTTGTAGCTCTAGAACCAAAAGATTAAACATCTGTATGGGTTAAGGAAGTGTCTTTTGGATAGTACCGATTCTGAACATTGTCAAAGCTCACATTACCCGAAAGGCTTGCCTTGAGCGTAGTCGAAAGGAGGGACATAAAATGTCCAAAGTTTTTGTAATAGATTCAGATAAACGACCACTAGATTCAATTCACGCAGCAACAGCAAGGCAGCTTTTAAGGAACAAGAAAGCAGCGATATTTAGACGCTTTCCTTTTACGCTAATACTTAAAGAATCACGTCCTCGCGCACCTGTTTACCCACTTAGAATAAAATAGACCCTGGCGCACAATGTGTTGGGAAATCTACGCCAATTCTCAATGTCAAGAATGTAAAACCCTTGCTGATCGCAGCAAACGGGCACGGAACCCATCAATTATGCCGTACTGACAAATATGGTTTCCCTAGTTGTCATTGCTCAAGAACTAAATTCCATTTTGGTTTTCAGACTGGAGACATTGTAAAAGCTGTTGTTACTTCTGGGAAAAAGATTGGTCAATATGTTGGAAGAATTGCAACTCGTGCAACAGGCAGTTTTAATATTTCAACCAAAAACGGATTAGTTCAAGGTATTTCGTACAAGCATTGCAAACACATTCACAAAAAGGACGGTTACTCATATGCCTAGTTTGAAGACTTTGACGGTTGATAAATCAACCGTGTCGTGTTTCCTCCGTGGCTTGAAAGCGCACGGTTTCCACACTCCCGGGAGGTCAGTATGAGTTTAGATCTACAACTATCAGGTAAAACGGCAATTGTTACCGGTGGTAGTGCCGGAATTGGACTAGCTATTGCCAAAGCCCTCTATAGTGAAGGTGTGAATGTGGCGATCGCCGCCCGGAATCCCGAAAGATTAGAGCAAGCAGTCAGCACTATCGAATCACTTCCTAGTAGTGGTGCTACAATCATCTCTATCAGTGCCGATCTCAGTCAAGCGGAGGGTGTAGAGAAAGTTGTTTCCACCGCACTAGAACAATTAGGTCAGATTGATATCGTCATTAATAACGCTGGTTCAGCCCGCGCAGGAGCATTTATTGACCTTGGTGATGATGCATTTTTGGATGCTTGGAACTTAAAATTATTGGGCTACATTCGCCTGGTAAGAGCCATTTTGCCCCATCTGCAAAGTCGGCGTGATGGGCGGATTGTGAATATTATTGGCGGTGCAGGACGCACACCCCGTCCTAGTTTTCTCCCTGGTGGTACAACGAATGCTGCGCTGTTAAATTTTACGCGGGGGATTTCTAAAGAGTTAGCTCAACACAATATTCGTATTAACGCCATTTCACCAGGTTTGACAGCAACTGAACGTGCAGAAAGTTTAGCACAGCAAAATGCTCAGAGTCAGGGTGTGAGTGTGGAAGAAGTTAAGGCAGAATCTTTAAAAGCAATTCCTTTAGGGAAAATCGTCAAGCCCGAAGAAATCGCAGCGCTAGCTTTATCCCTCTTCTGTCACTTTCCGGAGTAAGCAAGTAGTAAATAAGTTAAATTATCCAGAAGCATAACAGGGTTTGAAGTGATTCATTGTACTAATTAATTGATTGAATCCCAGCAATAAATTAGAA
>JAESFI010000157.1_pt1 | contig 37225 bp, 30 predicted proteins | sample 9269361 | NCBI WGS metagenome assembly JAESFI01 (sample SAMN14504119, study PRJNA617095) | algae metagenome | isolation source: Brasilonema angustatum HA4187-MV1 and co-occurring heterotrophs from moss... | place: USA: Manoa Valley, Honolulu, Hawaii | collected 2009-07-20
TTGTGCCATTATGGTCGCTGGTGAGCGTGCCTACAGTCGATGCTTGCATCTGACCCTCCGTGGGTTCGAGTGTGGAAACCCAAACCTACCGGAAAGGCCACGCTCACCGCCCCATGGAATCTACGATTCCCCGTTTTTCTCAGCTTCTCCGCGCAAGAAGCCGCATGCTCCCGCATCACATGATCGCAAGCGTTGAATTCTCAACGTGCGAGATATTTTTGGCATGAGCGACAAGGCCGTCATCACCTGCGCGCTGAACGGCGTGCTCACCGACCCGAAGCAGCACAACGTCCCCGTGACGCCCGAGCAGATGGCGAGCGAGGCCAAGGCTGCGTTCGATGCCGGTGCGTCCGTCATGCACATCCATCTGCGCCAGCAGGCGCCGGGCAAGGGACATCTGCCGTCCTGGGAAGTCAGCGTCAGCAAGGAGATCCAGCAGGCGATCCGCGAAGCCTGCCCCGGCGTCATCATCAATCACACGTCGGGTGTGTCGGGGCCGAACTATTCCGGCGCGCTCGATTGCATCCGCGAGACCAGGCCGGAGATCGCCGCCTGCAACGCCGGCTCGCTGAATTATCTGAAGGTGAAGGCCGACAACACCTGGGCCTGGCCGCCGATGATGTTCGACAACGCGGTCGAGAAGGTGAAGGACTATCTCGACGTCATGAACGCGGTCGGTACCATCCCCGAGTTCGAATGCTTTGACGTCGGCATCGTCCGCTGCGTCGGTATGTATCATCAGGTCGGCATGTATAAGGGGCCGCTCGAATATAATTTCGTGATGGGCGTTGCCTCGGGCATGCCTGCTGATCCCGAACTGCTGCCGATCCTGATCAAGCTGAAGCGCCCGGAGGCGCAGTTTCAGGTCACCGCCATCGGCCGCGAAGAGATCTGGCCGCTGCACCAGTGCTGCGCCGAGCTCGGCGGTCACTTGCGCACCGGTCTGGAGGACGCGTTCTATCTCGCCGACGGCAAGAAGGTGACGTCGAACGGCCAGCTGATCGAGGCCATCGCCGCCTGCGCCCGCCGCGCCGGCCGCGGGATCGCAAGCCCCGCCGAGGCGCGGAAGATCTTTGGGACGAACAGGTAGGGTATCGCCTCACCCGTCATTGCGAGCGAAGCGAAGCAATCCAGAATCTTTCCGCTGCGGCAGTCTGGATTGCTTCGTCGCTCCGCTCCTCGCAATGACGAGCAGGATTGAATCATGTCCATTCTCGAAAACACCATTTCCCCCGGCAGCGCCGCGTACCACGCTAACCGCGACGGCATGCTCGGCCTGATCGACCGCATGCGATCGCTGGAGGAGCGCACGCGGGCGGCGTCCGCGGCCGCCAAGGATCGCTTCCACAAGCGCGGCCAGTTGCTGCCGCGCGAGCGCGTGGCGCTGGTGCTCGATCCCGGTGCGCCCTTCATCGAGCTGTCGACGCTTGCCGGCTACATGTTCGACGTGCCGGATGCGGCCAAGAGTGTGCCGGGTGGCGGCGTGATCGCCGGCATCGGATTCGTCTCCGGCATCCGCTGCATGGTCAGCGCCAACGACGCCGGCATCGATGCCGGCGCGCTGCAGCCCTACGGCCTCGACAAGACGCTGCGCGTGCAGGAGCTGGCGCTGGAGAACAAGCTGCCTTACGTCCAGCTCGTCGAAAGCGCCGGCGCCAATCTGCTGCGCTACCGCGTCGAGGACTTTGTCCGCGGCGGCAACATCTTTCGCAATCTCGCGCGGCTCTCGGCGGCGGGCCTGCCGGTCGTCACCGTCACGCACGGCTCGTCCACCGCGGGCGGCGCCTACCAGACCGGCCTGTCCGACTATATCGTCATGGTCCGCGGCCGCACCCGCGCCTTCCTCGCCGGGCCGCCGCTGCTGAAGGCCGCAACCGGCGAGATCGCGACCGAGGAAGAGCTCGGCGGCGCCGAGATGCACACGCAGGTGTCCGGTCTCGGCGACTATCTCGCCGAGGACGACCGCGACGCCCTGCGCATCGCCCGCGAGATCATGGCCGCGTTGGAATGGGAACGGCCGGGCCGGGTGGCATCGGAGTTCAAGTCGCCACGTTACGACCAGGACGAGCTGCTCGGCATCATGCCGATGGACCACAAGCGCCCGGTCGACATGAAGCAGGTGATCGCGCGCATCATTGATGATTCCGACTTCACCGAGATGGCGCCGAATTACGGCCCGGCCACCGTCTGCGGCCATGCCCGCATCGAGGGGCAGGCGATCGGCATCATCACCAACAACGGCCCGCTCGATCCTGATGGCGCCAACAAGGCGACGCATTTCATCCAGGCCTGCTGCCAGACCCGCACGCCGATCCTCTATCTCAACAACACCACCGGCTACATGGTCGGCAAGGCCTATGAAGAAGCCGGCATGATCAAGCACGGCTCCAAGATGATCCAGGCGGTGACTTCGGCGACGGTGCCGCAGATCACCATCTATTGCGGCGCCTCGTTCGGCGCCGGCAATTACGGCATGTGCGGCCGCGGCTTCCATCCGCGCTTCTGCTTCTCCTGGCCCAACGCCAAGACTGCCGTGATGGGCGGCGAGCAGGCCGCCGAGACCATGGCGATCGTGACGGAAGCCGCCGCCGCCCGCCGCGGCAAGCCGATCGAGAAGGACAAGTTAGAGGCCATGAAGGCGCAGATCGTCGGCGTGTTCGACGGCCAGATGGACGTGTTCTCGACCAGCGCGCGCGTGCTCGACGACGGCGTGATCGATCCGCGCGACACCCGCGCGGTGCTGTCCGAGGTGCTCGCGATCTGCCGCGAGGGCGATTCGCGCACACCCCAGCGCATGCAGTTTTCGGTAGCCCGCCCATGAGGAACGGATCAGTGCAGCACCGGCCGTTCTTCAGGGTTCTGGTCGCCAACCGCGGCGAGATCGCATTGCGCGTGATGCGCAGCGCGCGGCAGCTCGGCCTCGGCGTCGTCGCGGTCTATTCGGATGCGGATCGCGATGCGCTTCACGTCAAGCAGGCCGATCAGGCCGTGCGCATCGGCGAAGCCCTGCCGGCGCAATCCTATCTCAACATCCCCGCGATCATCGAAGCGGCCAAGGCGAGCGGTGCCGATGCCGTGCATCCCGGCTATGGCTTCCTCGCTGAGAACGAAGATTTCGCGCAGGCCTGCAAGGATGCCGGGCTCGTCTTCATCGGCCCGTCGCCGCAGGCGATCGAGGCGATGGGCAACAAGGCCGGCGCCAAGGAGATCATGAAGAAGGCCGGCGTTCCCTGCGTCCCCGGCTACCAGGGCGCCGATCAGGGCGACGAGGTGATGCTCTCGGAAGCCAAGAAGATCGGCTTCCCCGTAATGATCAAGGCGGTTGCCGGCGGCGGTGGTCGCGGCATGCGGCTCGTGACCGACGCAGAATCTTTCGGCGATGCCCTGCGCAGCGCACGCTCGGAGGCGAAAGCCGCGTTCGGCGATCCCACGGTGATCCTCGAACGCGCGATCCAGAATCCGCGCCATATCGAGATCCAGGTGTTCGGTGACAGCCATGGCAACGCCATCCACCTCGGCGAGCGCGATTGCTCGGTGCAGCGGCGGCACCAGAAGCTGATCGAGGAAGCGCCGTCGCCGGCCGTGACGCCGGAGCTGCGCGCAAAAATGGGCGAGGTCGCGGTCGCGGCGGTGAAGGCGCTGCGTTATGAGGGCGCCGGTACGCTGGAGTTCCTGCTCGATGCCGGCGGCGAGTTCTACTTCATGGAGATGAACACGCGTCTCCAGGTCGAGCATCCCGTGACCGAAGCGATCACCGGGCTTGATCTCGTCGAGCTGCAGCTGCGCGTCGCGCGCGGCGAGGCGTTGCCGATCAAGCAGCAGGACGTCCGTTTCACGGGCCATGCCATCGAGGTGCGGCTCTGCTCGGAGGATGCCGCGCAGGATTTCATGCCGCAGTCCGGCCGCATGGCGCGCTGGCAGGTGCCTGAGAGCGTCCGCGTCGAGCACGCGCTGCAATCGGGCTCGGAGATCCCGCCGTTCTACGATTCCATGATCGCCAAGGTGATCAGCCATGGTGCCACGCGCGAGGAGGCGAGGGGGCGGCTCATCGTTGGCCTCGAGCAGCTCACCGCGCTTGGCGTGACCACCAACCAGGCGTTCCTGATGTCGTGCCTGCGCCATCCCGGCTTTGCGAAGGGAGAGGCGACCACGGCTTTCATCGGTGCGCACCGCGACGAACTGCTGGCGCCGTCGACGAATGCCGCATTCGATACGGCGCTGGCGGGTCTGCTGCTCTACGTCACCAATCCGCGCGCGCCGTCATGGCAGAGTGGCCGCAGCCTGTCGGCGACGTTTCCGCTGCCGGCGAAAATCGAGATCACCGGCCACGCGCACGAGCTTGAGATCACCCGCGAGCGCGACGGCAGCTACATCGTCGCCGACGGCCGGCAGGAAAGGTTCGAGATCGAGCAACTCGACCCCGACGCCATCCGCTTCCGCCATGACGGCGTGATGGACAGCGCAAAATTCCTGCGCGACGGCGATCGGTTGTACGTCCAGCATCGCGGCATCCCGCTCGCGGTAACGGATCTCACGCTCGCTGCGCCCAAAGCTGCTACAAGCAACGGCGGCGACGGCAAGGTCCGCGCCGCGATGAACGGGCGCGTCGTCGCCGTCCTCGTCAAGCCGGGCGACCGCGTCACAGCCGGCCAGCCGGTGATGACGCTGGAAGCGATGAAGATGGAGCACGTCCACAAGGCCGGCATCGACGGAGTCGTCGCCGCGATCGATGTGGCCGAGGGCGAGCAGGTCACGACGGGCAGGATCGTCGCGGAGATCGGGGCCGGTTAGCGCGACGAACGCAGTATCGTAGGGAGGGCAAAGGCGCAAAGCGCCGTGCCCACCGTCTCGCCATGATTGAGAGGTGGTGGGCACGCTTCCGCCTTCGCTCTTCGAGCTACGGCGGACAAGCCGCTTTGCCCACCCTACGCCACCTCCCGGAAATCCAAATGATTTCAATGGCATTTTCACCCGCGAGACCCGAGTGCGATCTCTATTGAACATTGTTCATTCTTGAGCTATAAACGATGAACTTTGTTCAATTTCCCCGGAGCCTCGCATGTTGCGCGCAAACAATCCCGCCCAAGCGACCGATGCCACACTCCCCTCAGTGCTCCGTCGTCTCTCGTTCGGCGCCCTGCAAGCCCGCGAAAAATACCTGACGGCCGCGCTCTTCGTCCTTGCCCTCGTGGCGCTCTTCGCGCCCGCGTTGCCGGCCGCGGGCTGGCACATCCCGCATTTTGTCGACACGCGCGGCTGGCTTGGCGTGCCCAACGCCGGCGACGTGCTGAGCAACCTTGCCTTCCTCGCGATGGGCGTCTGGGGTTCGGAGCGGCTGCGCGCCTGCCAAGATGCGCCTGTGGGTGCGAGCTGGCTTTTCGTGGGATTGATCCTCACCTGCCTGGGCTCGGGCTTCTATCATCTGGACCCCGACATGCCGCAACGGCTCATCGCCGATCGTCTCGGCATGGCGGTGGCGTTCGCGGGCTTTCTCGGCATCGCGGCCAGCGAGCGCATCAGCGTGCGCGCAGGCGAGGCGGTGCTGGTGCTGATGATGGTTGCGGGCCTGCTTGCGGCCTGGGTCGCACGCGAGAATCTCACGCCATGGGTGGTCGTGCAGTTCGGCGGCATGGCGCTCGCCGTGGGACTGGCGTTGACGAAGCCCCGGCCCGGCGCGCTCGGTGTACTGCTGGGCGGCGTGATCTTCTTTTATGTGCTGGCCAAGCTTTTCGAGCTCGGCGACGCCACCATTTTCGAAGCGACAGGGCACCTCGTCTCGGGCCACACGCTCAAGCATCTCTCCGCCGCGCTGGCGGCATGGCCGGTGATCCGGGCGCTACGGACTACTGGCCTCGCCCCGTCCCGTCATTGAGCAAGCACGCCACCTGGTGGCTGTCGCCCGCATCCACCAGCGCCGGCCGCTCCGTCCTGCACCGCTCCATCGCAAACCGGCAGCGGGTGTGAAACGCGCAGCCGGAGGGCGGATTCACCGGGCTCGGCACGTCGCCGTCCACGAGCGGCGCGAGCCTCTTCGCCAGCGGATTGGCGACCGGCACGGAGGCGAGCAGGGCCTGCGTGTAGGGGTGGCGCGGGTTACGGAACAGCTCGTCCTTGCCGGCGATCTCGACGATGCGGCCCAGATACATCACCGCGACGCGGTGGCTGATATGGGCGACCACGGCGAGGTCATGCGCGATGAAGAGATAGGAAAAACCGTGCTGGCGTTGCAGGTCGATCAGCAGGTTGATCACCTGGGCCTGGATCGAGACGTCGAGCGCGGAGACCGGCTCGTCGCAGACGATCAGCCGCGGCTCCAGCGCCAGCGCTCGCGCGATGCAGATGCGCTGGCGCTGGCCGCCCGAGAACTGATGCGGGAAATTGCGCATCTGGTCGGGCCGCAATCCGACCTGCTCGAACAGCTTTGCGACACGCGTCTCCAGCGCCTTGCCGGTTGCGAGCCCGTGCACGGCCAGCGGCTCGCCGACGATGTCGCCTGCGGTCATGCGCGGATTGAGCGAGGCGAACGGATCCTGGAACACGATCTGCATCGAGCGGCGATGCGGGCGCAGCGCCGTCTTGGACAGGCGCGTGATGTCCTCGCCCTCGAGCCGGATCTGGCCCGAGGTCGGCTCCACCAGTCGCAGCACGCTGCGTGCCACCGTCGACTTGCCGCAGCCGGATTCGCCGACGAGGCCGAGCGTCTCGCCGGCGCCGAGCGAGAACGAGACGCCGTCGACCGCATGCACAGTGCCGACCTGCCGCCGCAGCACGCCGGCGCGCACCGGATAATGCTTCTTGAGGTCGGTGACTTCGAGCAGCGCCTCGGTCATGCCACCTCCGCCACTTCAGCCGCGCGCCAGCAGGCGGCGAGATGGCCGCCACCCCAGTCTGTGAGCGGCGGATATTCGGCCTCGCAGCGCTTCACCGCGAGCTTGCAGCGCGGCGCGAAGGCGCAGCCCTTCGGCAGCCGCACCAGCGAGGGCACCGTGCCGGGGATTTCGTTCAGCCGCTCCTGCGCCGCGACGCCCGAGGCCGGCACCGCGGGGATCGAGGCCATCAGCCCACGCGTATAGGGATGCTTTGGCGAAGCGAACAGCGCCTCGACGCTGGCTTCCTCGACCTTCCGTCCCGCATACATCACGATGACGCGCTGCGCCGTTTGCGCGACGACACCGAGATCATGGGTGATCAGCACGAGCCCGGTGCCGAGCTCCTTCTGCAGATCGAGGATCAGCGCCAGGATCTGCGCCTGGATGGTGACGTCGAGCGCGGTGGTCGGCTCATCCGCGATCAGCAGCGCCGGCCGGCACGCCAGCGCCATCGCGATCATCGCGCGCTGGCGCATGCCGCCGGACAGCTGATGCGGATATTCGCGCGTACGCCGCGCCGGCTCGGGAATGCGCACCAGCCGCAGCATCTCGACCGCGATGTCACGGGCTTCCTTGCTCGACAGGTTGCGATGCAGCCGCACCGCCTCGACGATCTGGTCGCCGATCCGGATCACCGGATTGAGCGAGGTCATCGGCTCCTGGAAGATCATGGAGATGCGATTGCCCCTGACCGCGCGCATCTGCGCTTCGTCCAGCGCCAGCAGGTCGGTACCTTCGAGCGTGACTGAGCCGCCGACGATGCGGCCGGGCGGATCGGGCACCAGGCGCATCAGTGAAAGCGCCGTGACGCTCTTGCCGCAGCCGGATTCGCCGACGATCGCCAGCGTCTCGCCGCGTTTCACCGAAAAGGAGACATCGTCCACCGCCCTGAACAGGCCGGAGTTCGTGAAGAACACCGTCTTCAGGTTCTTCACTTCAAGCACGAGATCGGATTTATCAGCCATCAGCCGCGCTGCCGGGGATCGAGGATGTCACGCAGGGCGTCGCCGAACAGGTTTGCGCCGAACACGGCGAGGCTGATCGCGATGCCCGGGAAGATCACCAGCCATGGCGCGGTGCGGACATATTCGGCGGCAGATTCCGAGAGCATGCGGCCCCATGACGGATAAGGCTCGGGAATGCCGAGGCCGAGGAAGGAAAGCGAAGCCTCGGTGAGGATGGTCGAGCCGAGCTGGGCGGTGGCCAGCACGATCAGCGGCGCCAGCGTGTTCGGCAGCACATGGCGGAGCGCGATGCGCGCCTCGCTCATGCCGATCGATTTTGCGGCCTCGACGAAGGGCTGCTCGCGCAGCGCCAGCGTGTTGGCGCGGATGACGCGCGACACGGTCGGGATCAGTGGGATCGCGATGGCGATGATGACGTTCGGCAAGGACGGACCGAGCGCAGCGGTCATGATCAAGGCGAGCACCAGCAGCGGCAGCGCCTGGAGGATGTCGGAGACACGCTGGAACAGGAGGTCCACCCAGCCCGAGAGATAGCCGGAGGTGAGGCCGACGATGACGCCGATGGTGCCGCCGAGCGCGGTCGAGCCGATTCCGACCGCGAGCGAGATCCGCGCGCCATGGATGATGCGGCTGAACACGTCGCGGCCGAACGAGTCCGTGCCCATCCAGTGAGCCCAGTTCGGGCGCGCCAGCGCACGCGCGGCATCGACCGTGAGCGGATCATAGCGCGCGATGAAGTCGGCGAAGATCGCCGTCAGCACGAAGATCGTCACGATGATGAGCCCGGCCGCGCCCAGCACATGCCGCTGCGCCAGGAACAGCACGCGCCGCCAGCCGCCGGTCGCATGCGCCCCGGCACGTCTCAGTTCAACGTCGAAGTCGATCGCGGCCAAGCTGATCTCCTAGTCCGTGTATCTGATGCGTGGATCGAACACGGCGTAGAGCATGTCGACGATGAAATTTGCGCTCACTACCACCACCGCAATCAGCATCACGAGGTTCTGCACGATCGGATAGTCGCGCCAGCGGATCGCCTCGACGAGGAAGCGCGCGACGCCGGGGATGTTGAAGACGGTTTCGGTGACGATCAGGCCGCCGATCAGGAACGCGGCCTCGATGCCGATCACGGTGATGACGGGCAAGATCGCGTTCTTCAGCGCGTGGTGGTAGTTCACCGCCGCATCGGACGCGCCCTTGGCGCGCGCGGTGCGGATGTAGTCCTGCCGCAGCACCTCCAGCATCGAGGACCGCGTGATGCGCATGGTCAGTGCGGCGCTCCGGAAACCGACGGCGGCGGCCGGAACGGCGTAGGTCGTGAACGCCTCGAGCCAGGTCTGCGGGTTGGGATTGAAGATCGGGATCTGGCCGAACATCGCCACCGACGCGGTGAGGATCAGGAGGCCGAGCCAGAAAGAGGGCAGCGACAGTCCGCTGAGGCTCACCACGCGCAGCGCGTAATCGAGCCGCGTGCCCTGCTTCACCGCGCTGATGACCCCCAGGGGAATGCCGATCGAAGCCGAGAACAACAGCGCAAGGCCGGCGAGCCGTGCGGTGATCGGGATCCGCGGCAGGATCTCCTGCAGCGCGGGCTTCTCCGAGACATAGGAGTAGCCGAAATCGCCGCGCAGAAATCCGCTGATCCAGTGCCAATATTGCACGATCAGCGGCTGGTCGATGCCGAGCTCCTTCTCGAGATTGGCCTTGTCGGCGGGATCGACATAGCCGGCCGCGGCAAACAGGATGTCGACGATGTTGCCGGGCACGACGCGCAGCAGGAAGAAGATGACGATCGAGATCCCGAACAGGGTCACGAGCATCAGGAACAGGCGCCGCACCAGATAGGCAAACATGCATCGCCTCCTGTCGAACCCGCCCGCCGCCTGCTACTTGTCCATCCAGACGTCCTCGTAGCGATAGCCATTATACGAGCTGTTCGACATGACCGTCACGCCCTTGACGTAGGGCTGCCAGCAGCTGCCGGTGCGCGCGTGGAAGATGATCGGGCGGGCGACGTCCTCCTGCAACTTCTTGTCGATGTCCCACACCAGCTTCTTGCGTTTGGCGATGTCGGTCTCCTGCGACTGCACGTCGAACAGCTTCTCGATCTCCTTGTTGCAGTAATTGGTGTAGTTGCGCTCGGAACCGCAGGAATAGTTCTCGTAGAACGACTGGTCGGGATCATCGACGGCGTTGCCGGTCAGATTGAGCCCAAGCATGTAGTCCTTGCGCGCGATCTTCGGGAACCAGTTCGCGGTTTCGACCACGTCGAGCTCGCCGTCGATATAGATGCTCTTGAGCTGGTCGATCAGGATCACTGCGGGATCGCGGTAGACCGGGATGTTGCGGGTCGAGACCTTGACGGCGAGATGCTTGTCCGGGCCGTAGCCGGCCTTCTGCATCAGCTTCCTGGCCTCCTCGCGGTTGGCGTTCACGTCAGGGCCATAGCCCGGAATGGTCTCGAGCATCTCCTTCGGCATGCCCCACAGCCCGTTCGGGGGCGGCAGCATGGTGCCGCCGACGTCGCCCTGGCCCTCGAACATGATCGAGATGAACGCCTTGCGGTCGAGCGCCAGCGCCATGGCGCGGCGGATGTCGATATTGTCGAACGGCGCCGACGTCGAGTTGACGATGATGTTGGTCGCGACGTTGTTCGGCTCGACCACGCAGACTGCGTTCGGCGCCTGCGACTTCACATCCTTCAGCAAGGGAATGCTGACCTCGGTCGGGAACGTCATGTCGAACTTTCCGGCGACGAAGGCGAGGATCGCGGTCGAGCGGTTCGGGATGATGGTGAACTCGATGCCGTCGAGATAGGGCCGGCCCTCGCGCCAGTAATCCCTGTTGCGCGTCAGCTTGATCGATTCGTTGGCTTTGAACTCGACGAATTTGAACGGGCCGGTGCCGATCGGGTGCGTGCGCATGTCGCCGGGCGAGACGTGGCAGGGATAGACCGGCGTGTAGCCGGAGGCGAGCAGCGCCAGCAGCGAAGGCTGCGGCCGCTTCAGGTTGAAGGAGACCTCGAGATCGCCATTGGTCGAGATGTCGTTGACCTGCTCGTACCAGGACTTTCGGGGATTCTGCCGGAACTTCTGCTGCGACTTGCCCATCAGCATGTCGAAGGTGCATTTGACGTCCGCCGAGGTGAACGGCTTGCCATCGTGCCACTTCACGCCCTGGCGCAGCTTGAAGGTCAGCGTCTTGTTGTCATTGACCCAGGCCCAGCTCTCGGCGAGCTCCGGGACGATGTTGTCCATCGTGTTCTGGGCCTCGTCCTGCTTGTAGATGACGAGGTTGTTGAAGACGGGCATGAAAGGAACATTGAGCGAGTAGGTCGCACCTTCATGGATCGAGGCGTTGCCGGGGCTGTCGCGGTGATACATCCGCAAAATGCCGCCCTGCTTGGGCTCGCCGGCGAATGTAATGGTCGAAAACGCCAGCAAAGACAGCGCCGCCATCGCGGCGAGCGCCCGCACGCTCCGCATCCTCGTCCTCCCTGGACATTTGTCTTTTGGGCCTTTTGTGGCCTGTTTGTCGGAACGATAGCGATGCCCGCGCAGTGAGGCAACCGGCAAGGCCGGCTGGCCTCTCGACAATTCGGATGACGGAAGGCCGCAGGTGCTGTTCTCTCACAATGTGAGAGTGCGCGTGCGAAGAGATGGTTCCGGTGTGGATGTTGCGAGATGTCGGATCGCCAAGCTCGCTGTCACACGATCCGCGACGTCTTGTTCCCCCAGTACCGATCCCTCAGCAGCCGCTTGTACAGCTTGCCCGTCGGCAGCCGCGGCAGCTCCTTCTCGAAATCGACCGAGCGCGGCACCTTCTGCCGCGACAGCGATGTTCCGCAGAAGGCGATCAGCTCTTCGGCGAGCGCTGGCCCCGGCACCACGCCCGGCATCGGCTGCACCACCGCCTTCACCTCTTCGCCGAGATCGGGATTAGGCACGCCGAACACCGCGGCATCGGCGACCTTCGGATGGGTGATCAGGAGATTCTCGCATTCCTGCGGATAGATGTTCACCCCGCCGGAGATGATCATGAAGGTGGCGCGGTCGGTCAGGTACAGGAAGCGGTCCTCATCGACATAGCCGACGTCGCCGACCGTGCTCATGCTGCCGTCGGCCGAGCGCGCCTCCTTGGTCTTCTCGGGATCGTTGAAATATTCGAACGGCGATCCCGTCTTGAACCAGACCTGACCGGGCGTGCCGGTCGGGCACGGATGCATGTTCTCGTCGAGAATATGGAGGTCGCCGAGCAGCACCTTGCCGACGGTGCCGCGGTGGCTAAGCCATTCCTCGCTGTTGCACGCCGTGAAGCCGAGGCCTTCGGTGGCGCCGTAATATTCGTGGATGATCGGACCCCACCATTTGATGATGTCGTCCTTGACCAGCGCCGGGCAGGGCGCGGCGGCGTGGATCGCGATCTCCAGCGACGAGAGGTCGTAGCGGCCGCGCACCTCCTCGGGCAGCTTCAGCATGCGCGAGAACATCGTCGGCACCAGCTGGGTGTGGGTGATGCCCCATTGCTGGACGAGCTGAAGATAGCGCTCAGGGTCGAAACTCTCCATAATGATCACGGTGCCGCCCATGCGGATCGTGAGGTTCACGGCGGCCTGCGGCGCGGAGTGATAGAGCGGCGCCGGCGACAGATAGACCATGCCCTCGCGGTAGTGCCAAAGCTTGGTCAGGAAATCGAACAGCGGCAAATTGTGTTTCGGCGGCTCCTCGGGCAGCGGGCGCAGAATGCCCTTGGGACGTCCGGTCGTGCCCGACGAATAGAGCATGGCGGTGCCGAGCCATTCATCGGCGATGGGCGACGCCGGCAGACCGGCGGTGACGTCCGCCAGCCCCACGATGCGGTCGCTCTCGCCGGGGCCGTCGGCGACGATACAGAGCTTGACGTCAGGGCAGGCCTGGATCGCCTCGCGCGCGATGTCGAGCTTTGCAACCGATGTGATCAGGATTTTCGACTGGCTGTTGACGAGGAGATAGGCGAGCTCGCCCGGCGTCAGGAAGGAGTTGATGCAGGTGTAGTAGAGGCCGGAGCGCTCGCCGGCGCCGCAGGATTCGAGATAGCGCGAATTGTTCTCCATGAAGATCGAATAGTGGTCGAGCCGCCTCAGGCCGTGCTTGCGGAATAGATGCGCCAGGCGATTGCTGCGTGCGTCGAGTTCGCGATAGGTGACGGCCTCGCCCGTCGCGGCCATGATGAAGGCGGGCTGCAGCGGGCGTAGGCGGGCATGCTGACCTGGGTACATCAGTCCTCCGGCTGTAAAAACTATGCGGCGAGAAGCAGGATTTCGCGCACCTGCGCTGGGCTATCGATCCTGCGCGGATTGCGCGGGATCCAGTTCGTCCGCATCGCCTGCTCGGCGATGGCGTCGAAATGCTCCGGCGAGACGCGCATATCGGCGAGGCTGCGCGGCATGCCGAGCGACCGGATGAAGGCATCGAGTACGTCGGCGGCGTCGTGGCCGGGAAAACCCATGGCTGCCGCGACGATCATCTGCCGTTCGGCATTGGCGCTCGCATTCCAGCGCATCACCGCCGGCAGCATGATGCAGGAGGTGTAGCCGTGCGGCACGTCGAACGCCGCGCCCAGCACGTAGCCGATGCCGTGGCTCGCGCCCATGGGAACCCCGGCCGCGAGCGCGCCCATCGACAGCCAGGTGCCGATCTGCGCATCCATCCTTGCGTCGAGATCGGCAGGGTCGGCCTTCACCCGCGGCAGCGCGTCGGCGAGCATGGCAAGCCCCTTGACCGATTGCGCGTCGGCGTAAGGATGCGTCTCGCGCGAGCAGATCGCCTCGACGCAATGGTCGATGGCGCGGATGCCGGTGGAGAGAAACAGCCATTCCGGCGTGTGCACGGTCATGGCGGGGTCGAGGATGGTCGCGCGCGGCACGGCCAGCGGATGCCGCAGCATCTGCTTCACATGCGTGCTGCGGTCGGTGACGCCGGCGATGGAAGAGAACTCGCCACCGGCGATCGTGGTGGGTACGCTGACCTGACGCACCGTCGGCGGCGTCATCTCGGGCGCGACACCCTTGTGCACGCGGATGCGGTCGATGCCTTCGATGTCGTCGATGCCGTTGGCGAGACAGAGCTGCACCGCCTTGGCGCCGTCGGTGATCGAGCCGCCGCCGACGGTGACGATCAGGTCTGCGCCGGCCTCGCGCGCCGCGTTGGTGGCGGCGATCACCGCCTCGCGCGGCGTGTGCGCCGGCATGGCGTCGAACAGGCCGGCGCAGCGTGCGCCGAGTGCATCTTGGATCTTTTTGATTTCGTCGGTCTGCCGGTTCAGCGTGCCGGAGACCATCAGGAAGGCGCGGCGCGTCCCCAGCCGGTCCATTTGCGCGACGATGGCGCCGGCCGCCGGATGGCCGAACACGACCTCCTCGATCGCGCCGTAAACGACACGTCCCTGGTGCACGCCTGTCCTCCCCGGACAATTCGTCTTGTTTTTGTAATGGAAGTCTAGCCGAGCGGGCGGCATCCGTCATGTGCGAAGGCGCTGGCCACCTTGTCCTGGAGGGGGACGGTCGATCATGCCCTCCACTCATGAGCCCGGCGAATAAGTCCAATCGCGAGCGGCCGGCTAATCACCGCGCGCGGGCCGGGCTACCACGCTGTCAACCCGCCATACGGTCAGGTCGTCGCACCGAGCTCTGCGCGCGCTTTGGTCTTGAAGTGTTCATCAACTCCACCCATCTTGGGACGCCCGCGGGTAAACGCCTACCCTGCTTTTTCCGCGGCTTTTGATGCGAGGACCTGGGATGATCGGACCGGACGGAAGCGAGCGACTTGTCAAGAAGCTTGTCAAAAAGCACGATTTCGTTCGGCCTCGCCATTACGCAATAGCGAGTCTCCTCGCCGCGTCCTTCGCACTCGCCAGTTGCGGGCAGCCCGCTTCGCAAGCATCAGCACCGCCGCCTGCGCCGGTGACCGTGGCCCAGCCGGTCAAGCGCACCGTCACCGATTGGGACGAGTTCACCGGCCGCTTCGAGGCGGTCGAGGAAGTGCAGGTCCGCCCCCGCGTCGGCGGCTTCGTCAACTCGGTCGAATTCCAGGACGGCGCCATCGTGCACCAGGGCGATCTGCTCTACGTGATCGACCCGCGCCCGTTCGAGGCGGTGGCCGAGCAGGCCGATGGCCAGCTCTCCGACGCGCGCGCCAAGGTGGAGCTGGCCAAGCGCGAGCTCGATCGCGGACTGAACCTGGTCCAGACCAGCGCGGTCTCCGAGCAGGTCGTCGACCAGCGCCGCCAGGCCCTGCAGGCCGCGCACGCTGCGGAGACGCAGGCCTCGGGCGCGCTGAAGGCCGCGCGACTCAACATCGAGTTCACCCATGTGACGGCGCCGCTCACCGGCCGTGTCAGCCGCCATCTCGTCAGCCCCGGCAATCTCGTGCAGGGCAGCGATACCGGGACCTCGACGCTGCTCACCTCGATCGTCGCGCTCGACCCGATCTACGTCTATTTCGACATGGATGAGGCGACCTTCATCAAATACAGCAAGCTGTGGTTCGAAGGCCGCCGCCCGAGCTCGCGCGACACCGCGAACCCCGTGCAGGTGACGCTCGCCGGCGAAACCAAGCCGTCGCATGAGGGCACCATCAACTTCCTCGACAACCGCCTCGACGTCTCCACCGGCACGCTGCGCAGCCGCGCGGTGATCAAGAACACCGATCTGTCGATTCTGCCCGGCCAGTTCGGCCGCGTCCGCCTGATCGGCAGCGCGCCCTATGAGGCGCTGCTGATTCCCGACGTCGCGGTCGCAACCGACCAGTCCCGCAAGATCGTGTTCGTGGTGAAGCCCGATGACACCGTCGAGGCGCGGCCCGTGGTGCTCGGTCCCCTCGACGACGGCCTGCGGGTGATCCGCGAGGGCCTGAAGGCCGACGACCGCGTCATCGTCAACGGCATCCAGCGCGCCCGCGTCGGCGCCAAGGTCGCCCCGCAGACCGCTCAAGCGCCGGCTGGTGGCAAGTCATGAATCTCGGCCGTCTCTCCATCAACCAGCCCATCCTCGCGATGGTGCTGTCGATCGTGCTGCTGATCGTCGGCGCGCTCGCTTACACCACGCTGCCGGTGTCCGAATATCCGCAAGTGGTGCCGCCGACCGTCGTCGTCACCACGCAGTATCCCGGCGCCTCCGCGCAGACCGTGTCCGATACCGTAGCAGCTCCCATCGAGCAGCAGATCAACGGCGTCGAGGACATGCTGTATCTCTACAGCCAGGCGACCTCGAACGGCCAGCTCACCATCACCGTCACCTTCAAGCTGGGCACCGATCTCGACAAGGCGCAGGTGCTGGTGCAGAACCGCGTCGCGATCGCGCAGCCGCAGCTGCCGGACGAGGTGCAGCGCAACGGCGTCGTCACCCGCAAGAACTCGCCCGACATCCTGATGGTCGTGTTCATGCTGTCGCCGGACGATACGTTCGACCAGCTCTATATCTCCAACTACGCATTGCTCCAGGTTCGCGACCAGCTGCTGCGCATCGACGGCGTCGGCGACATCCAGATCTTCGGCGCGCGCGACTATTCGATGCGGCTCTGGCTTGATCCTGACCGTATCGCCAATCTCGGCCTGACCTCGACCGAGGTGCTGGCGGCGATCCGGGCGCAAAACGTGCAGATCGCCGGCGGCCAGATCGCGGAGCCGCCGATCGCCGACCGCGCCTTCCAGCCGAACCTGGTTTTCACAGGACGATTGAAGGATCAGAAGCAGTTCGAGGACATCCTGATCAAGGCCGGCTCCGACGGCCGCACCGTGCGCCTGCGCGACGTTGCCCGCATCGAGCTCGGCGCATTGGCCTATTCGACCAACAGCTTCCTGCTGCGCAAATCCGCGGTCGCCATGCTGGTGACCCAGCGCCCGGGATCGAACGCGCTCGCGACGGCTAAGAGCATCACCGACACGATGACGAAGCTCAAGGAGAGCTTCCCGAAGGGCCTCGACTACAATATCGGCTACAACCCGACCGAGTTCATCGCCCAGTCCGTCCACGAGCTGATCAAGACCATCTATGAGGCCATGCTGCTCGTGGTCATCGTGGTGCTGGTGTTCCTGCAAGGCTGGCGTCCCGCGATCATTCCGATCATCGCGATTCCCGTCTCGCTGGTCGGCACGTTTGCGGTGATGGCGGCGCTCGGTTTCTCCATCAACAATCTCACTCTGTTCGGGCTTGTGCTGGCGGTCGGCATCGTCGTCGACGACGCCATCGTGGTGGTTGAGAATGTCGAGCGGCATCTCGAGCATGGCCTCAGCCGGCGCGATGCCGCGCTCAAGACCATGGAGGAGGTCGGCGGCGCGCTGGTCTCGATCGCGCTGGTGCTGTGTGCCGTGTTCGTGCCGACCGCCTTCCTCGGCGGCATTTCCGGGCAGTTCTTCCAGCAATTCGCCGTCACCATTGCGGTGGCGACCGCGATCTCCTGCTTCTGCTCGCTGACGCTGTCGCCGGCGCTGGCCTCGCTGATCCTGACCCCGCACGAGGAGAAGCGACCGCCGGCCGCCTGGAATGTCATCGCGCGGGCGTGGGGTGCCTTCACCGGCGCCTTCAACCGCGTATTCGACCGGCTCTCGCACGGCTATGCCGGCCTCGCCAATTTCGTGATCCGGCACTCCGTGGTGATGCTGCTGATCTATGTCGTGCTGATCGGCAGCGCAGGCTGGCTGATCGGGACGACATCGCAGGGCTTCATCCCCGCGCAGGACCGCGGCTACGTCATCATCTCCGTGCAATTGCCGGGCGCGGCCTCGCTGGCGCGCACCACCGAGGTCGTGCGCGAGATCGAGCGGATCTCGCTGGATACGCCGGGCATCATCCGCGTCGCCGCCTTCGCCGGCTTCTCCGGCGCCACGCGCACGCAGGCGGGCAATTCTGCCGCGCTGTTTCCGGTGTTCGACGAGCCCGAGGCGCGTATCAAGAAAGGGTTGACCGCAAATGCCATCACGGCCGAGCTGCGCAAGCGCCTTTCCGCGATCCAGGGCGCATTCATTATCGTGATTCCGCCGCCGGCGGTGCCCGGCATCGGTACCGGCGGCGGCTTCACCATCCGCATCCAGGATAGGCAGGGCCGCGGGCCTGAGCTGCTCGCCGCGGCCACCGACGAGCTCGTCGCCGCCGCGCGCAAATCGCCCTCGCTGCTCGGCCCCACGGTGTTCTCGCCGTTCTCGGCCAGCACGCCGCAGCTGTTCGTCGACATCGACCGCACCAAGGCCCAGAAGCTCGGCGTACCCATTGCTGGTATCAACGACACGATCCAGACCTATTTCGGATCGACCTATGTCAACGACTTCAACCTGTTCGGCCGCACCTATCACGTCACCGCGCAGGCTGACTTCCCGTTCCGCAAGGAGCCCAGCGACCTCTCACGCCTGCGCACCCGCAACGCCAACGGCGACATGGTGATGCTCGGCAGCGTGGTCGAGTTCAAGGACGTCTCGGGTCCCGACCGCGTCGCGCGCTACAATCTCTATGCAGCCTCCGAGCTGCAGGGCGAGCCGGCGCCGGGCACCAGCTCGACCACCGCGCTCAACACCATCAAGAAGCTGGCCGACGACATCCTGCCGAGCGGCTTCACCTTCGAATGGACCGACCTGTCCTATCAGCAGGTCACCGGCGGCAATGCGGGTCTCTACGTGTTTCCGATCTGCGTGCTGTTCGTCTATCTCGTGCTCGCCGCGCAATATGGCAGCTGGACCTTGCCGTTCGCGGTGATCCTGATCGTGCCGATGTGTCTGCTCGCTGCCACCATCGGCGTGCGCATCATGGGGCAGGACGTCAACATCCTCACCCAGATCGGCTTCGTGGTGCTGGTCGGGCTAGCTGCGAAAAACGCGATCCTGATCGTCGAGTTCGCGCGCGACATCGAGAACGAGGGCAAGCCGCGGCTGGAGGCCGTGATCGACGCCTGCCGCCTGCGCCTGCGGCCGATCCTGATGACGTCCTTCGCCTTCATCCTCGGCGTGCTGCCGCTGGTGATCTCGTCCGGCTCGGGTTCCGAGATGCGTCAGGCCGTCGGCGTCGCCGTGTTCTTCGGCATGATCGGCGTGACGCTGTTTGGGTTGCTGTTCACGCCGATCTTCTACGTGGTGGTGCGGAACCTGGCCGAGGGGCGACGGGACAAGAAGCCGGAGGTGGCGGCTTGACGGTGACCATCGACGCTTCCACACGCTCCGCTGTCGTCCCCGCCTAGTGCGCAATTGCGCACGGGGGGCGGGGACCCATAACCACTGGGAGGAGTGTGGCGCGAAGCTCGTAACCACGAGTCCTCGCAAAGCCTCTCCCTGTGGTTATGGGTCCCGGGCTCGCGCTACGCGCGCCCCGGGTCGACACGGTTGTTTGGCACACAGAATCCCAGACTAACGGCCTACGCCGAAATGGATGGGCAGGGCTGGGGTTCTTCACTACTATCCGCGCGATTTCAAAACAGAAAACTGCTGGGAGCTAACAGATGAAATCAGCACTTTTGGCCGCTGTCGCAACCTCGGCGCTGCTGCTGACGGCGCCGGCCTTCGCGCAAGGCGTCAAGATCGGCATCCTCAACGACCAGTCCGGCGTCTACGCCGATTACGGCGGCAAATGGTCGGTCGAGGCCGCCAGGATGGCGATCGAGGATTTCGGCGGCGAGGTGCTGGGCCAGAAGGTCGAGCTCGTCACTGCCGACCACCAGAACAAGCCCGATCTCGCCACGTCCATTGCGCGGCGCTGGTACGACGTCGAGAACGTCGACATGATCACGGAGCTGACGACCTCCTCGGTCGCGCTCGCGATCCACGAGCTTTCCAAGGAAAAGAAGAAGATCGACATCGTGGTGGGCGCCGCGACGTCGCGCCTCACGGGCGATGCCTGTCAGCCCTATGGCTTCCACTGGGCCTATGACACCCGCGCGCTCGGCGTCGGTACCGGTGGTGCGCTGACCAAGGCCGGCGGCGACACTTGGTACTTCCTCACTGCGGATTACGCCTTCGGCTATGCGCTGGAGAAGGACACCACCGAGATCGTCACCGCCAATGGCGGCAAGGTGGTTGGCTCGGTCCGCGTGCCGCTCAACTCCTCGGACTTCTCCTCCTTCCTGCTGCAGGCGCAGAGCTCGAAGGCGAAGATCGTGGGCCTCGCCAACGCCGGCCTCGACACCACCAACTCGATCAAGCAGGCCTCCGAATTCGGCATCGTCGCCGGCGGCCAGAAGCTCGCGGGCCTCTTGATGACGCTCGCCGAAGTGCATGGTCTCGGCCTGCAGGCGGCGCAGGGCCTGGTGCTGACCGAAGGCTATTACTGGGACGTCAACGACCGCACGCGCCATCTCGGCGAACGCTTCCTCAAGCGCACCGGCCGGATGCCCAACATGATCCAGGCCGGCACCTATTCGGCGACGCTGAGCTATCTCAAGGCGGTCAAGGCCGCCGGCACCAAGGATCCGGATGCGGTCGCCAAGAAGCTGAAGGAGCTGCCCGTCGACGACGACTTCGCGCAAGGCGGCAAGGTGCTCGAGAACGGCCGCATGGTCCACGACATGTATCTGTTCGAGGTCAAGAAGCCGTCGGAGTCGAAGAAGCCCTGGGACTATTACAAGCAGCTCGCCGTGGTCCCCGGCGAAAAGGCTTTCTTCACCGCCAAGGAAAGCGGCTGCCCGCTGACGAAGTGACGCTTGTGTCCCGGACGCGCTGCAACGCGCCAAAAGCGCGGTTACGCGCGTCTTCGCCGCGCTATGGCGTTGCTGCGCAGCGCCGGGACCCATGCTTCTCCGCGTTTCGCTGCCGTCTGGGTCCCGATTCAGCGGTGGAGCGTTACACGCTGCACCGCTGAACCGGGACACGAGCGCGCGTGTTGCCGCGCCTCACTTCACCAGCCGCAGCACCACCGCGCCCAGCGCCCCCACCCACAGCGCAATGGCGGTGAGCGCCTGGATCGCGAACCCCGGGCCGCGCTTCGCCGCCGCCTTCGAATAGCCGATGAAGTAAGTGACGCGGCCGATGATCCAGAGCGCGCCGAGCGCGGCTGCAACGGCATCGCCGATATAGACTGCGAACAGCCAGAGCGACGGCAGGAAGATCGGCATCCATTCCAGCGTGTTCGCCTGGATGCGGAAGGCGCGCTCGAAATCCGGATGGCCCGAGGTCGCCGGCACCTTGATGCCGGTCCTCGACCGCGCCCGCGAGACGTTGATGGTGACGAAGAGATAAAATGCAATCGCCAGCAGCGTGACGAGGGCGGTGAGATGGTACATCGCTGAATCCCCCAAAGCGTTTTCCTGCGAAGTGGTACCGGTTCGCGTGAAGAAAGCGCGTCAAACAAGAATCTGGACCGCGCTTCAATAGCCGGTCAGTTCGAGATAGCCAACGCCGTCATGCGTACCGGCGAAGCTGATCGGCCCCTCCCAATAGGAAAAGCCGGTCCCCATCCACGCCTTCGGATTGAGCGGCTTGCAGGAGATCGCAAACGCGCGCGAGGGGATCGCGATCTGCCATTCCAAAGGCAGCTTGCGTCCCGCGACTTCCGCGGTCGCCTTCGGTGTCATCTGGATCTCGCTGCCCGCAATCATCTGCGTGTCGCCGCTGGCGCTGATCCAGTTGCCGAACGGGTAATCCTTGCCGTCCTTCTGGCGCAGCCGGTACAGCATCAGCTTGTCGCCGGAGGACAGATGCAGCGACAGCCAGTCCCAGCCGGTCTGGTCGGCATCGAGCGGCTGGCTGCTCCATTCGCGGTCCATCCAGGCTTGTCCGGAAACATCGACCGGCTTGTCGTCGATGCTGAGCGTGCCCCGCGCGCGATAGAACGGCTGGCTGTAATAGTAGGAAGCTTGCCCGCGTTCCGACTTGCGGCTGTAGCCGCGGTCGCCTTGCAACACGACGGGGCGATCGGCTTCCAGCGTCAGCGCATGGCTGAAATCGGTGCCGGACGCTTTCAGCGTCAGCGGCGCCAGGCTGCGATCGTCGGTGCGCTCGGCACCCTTCATCTCCCAATCGTCGATCCAGGCCGCAAACGGCTTTGCCGTGACGCCGGCCTGTCCGATCCCGCCGCGTGAAAACACTTCGCTGAAGCGATGCGTGTCGGCGCGCGTCACTGCGGCATGCGCCATCCAGATCTGCTGATTGGCCCAGCCCTCTCCTTGCGGCCCCGGCTGCGCCGCCTGGCGGAACAGCGTCCATTGCAGGCCGCAAGCCGCGCCACTGCTGTCGACGAGGTTTGCCGTCACGTACCACCACTCGATGCGAAACTCCGGATGCGGCCCGTGATCGGCAGGGAAGGTGAATGTTTTGCCCGGTGTGACCTTCGCAAAACCGTCGGCGGCCTCGCCGAGCCCGGCATAGCCTTGCGCACGCGCGCGGCGTGCGAGCGTGAGCGCGGCGATGCCGCCGGCAAAGGCGCGCCGTGAGATTGTCTCAGCGCTCATTGGCAAACACCTTGACGAGGCTTGCCGGCTGCATTCGCGCCAGCCGCACCATCGGCAGCAGTGCGGCCAGCAGCGAGGCGATCAGCGCGACCGCGACCAGCTCGACCAGTTGCAGCGGAAACACGTGGAACGGCAGTCGCCAGCCGAACGCCTTGACGTTGACGATCGCAATCAGGCACCACGCCACCAGCAGACCGAGCGGCACGGCGAGCAGCGAGGTGAACAGCGCGACCGAGAGCGTCTTAGTCAATTCAATGGCGGCAAGGCGCGGTCGCGTGATGCCGATCGCCCACAGCGGCGCGAGCTGCGGCAGGCGTGAATTCGCCAGCGTCAGCAGGCTGGTCAGCAGCGCGATGCCGGCGACGCCGAGCGTGAAGGCATTCAGTGCGGACGTCACCGCAAAGGTGCGATTGAAGATCCTGATCGATTCCGCCTTTACTGTCGCCTGGTCGGCGACGCTGCGATCGTCGAGCGCGAACTGCTTCTGCAAGGCCCCAATCAGGCCGGGGATGTTGTCCTTCGCGACGATGAGGCCGATCCGCGTCTGCGGCGTCTGCGGAAAGTGCCTGATCAGCGCTGCGACGTTGACGGTGAGCTGCCCCTTGGGGTTGCCGTAATCGGCATAGATGCCGACGATGTCGAGCTCCCATGCGCCGCCCGGTGTCGGCACCTCGATCACATCGCCGACGCGCACGTTCAGCCGCCGGCTCAATTGTTCGCTGATGAAGGCGGCATTGCCCGGCACGAGCTGGGTCCAGCCGCGCGGCGCGGTCTCCAGCAGCGGCCAGCGCTCGCGATAGAGCGCGTGATCGGGCAGACCGAGCAACTCGACCGGCTGGCCCTGAACCTGTGTCTCCGCGCGCCCGCCCGACAGGATCGCCTCCACATCGCTGCGTTCCTTCAGCCAGTTCCGGATCGCAACACCTTGCGCATTGTCGGAGGCGCTGATGTAGACATCGGCCGCGAGCCGTCCGTTGAGCCAGCCGACAAAAGTACGGCTGAACGTTTCCACCATGGTGGAAACCCCGACATTGACGGCAAGCGCAAGCAGCAGCGCCATCAATGCCAGCGACAATCCGGAGAGCTGTTGCCGGCTGTCGGCCCAGAACCACAGCGACAACGGTCCTTTCGCCCAGCGCTGGCCGATGAGCAGCATGATTTCGAGGAAGGCCGGCAGGATCAGCGCCGCCCCAAACATCAGCGCCGCCAGCACGCCGAAGCCCGCGATCAGCGATTGTCCGTAGTGAAGCAATAGCAGCGCGACTACGAACACGGCGCAGGCCGCACAGCTCTGCAAGACCAGCCAGCGACGCTGCCGCTGCTGCCAGGCGCGCGGCTGTGCGGTCGCCAGCACCGGCATTCTGATCGCCTTGATCAGGCTGGTTGCGGCCGCCACCAGCGCGCCGGCAACGCTGATGCCGATGCCCGCGAGCCACCATTCCGGCCACAGGCTGAGTTGCCCCGGGATCTGCGCGCCGTAGAGCCCGCGCAGCGATGCCGCGACATCGGGCAGTAGCGCGGCTGCGATGAAATAGCCGCAGACGAGCCCGATCAGGCCCGCGACCAGAGCCAGCGCCACCAGCTCGATCACCAGCACCGTATTGACCAGCCGCGCCGAGGCGCCACACGCCCGCAATGTGCGCAGCATCGGCAGCCGCTGCTCGAACGCAAGACCGACGGCCGAATTGACGATGAAGAGGCCGACGAAGAACGACAGCAGTCCGAAGGCGGTGAGGTTGAGATGGAAACTGTCGGTGAGACGTTCCAGCTCCGTCTCCGCATTCGGTTCGACGCGTTGCAGTTGGTCGCCGACGATGCTCGCGAGTGGCGCCGGCGTGCCCCTCGGTTTGCCGATCAGCAGCCGCGACACCTGGTCGGGCTTGTTCAGCAGCCGCTGCGCCACGCCGATATCGACGACGAGCACGTCGGGCACGAGCTGCGGCAGCACGCGCAGCGGCGGCAGCTTTGCGCCGCTGCTGATCGGCGGCGCTGTGCCTTCCTGCTCCTGCAGATCGCTCAGTGTTTCCTTCGCCACCAGCGTCTGGCCGGGCGGTGCAACGAAACTGCCCAGATCCGCAGCGCCAAGGCGCGGCGCGTTGCCGACATCGACCGGCAGGGTGATCGGCTCGATGCCGAGCAGCCGCACCGAGCGTCCGCCCACCTGGACGCGTCCCTCCAGCATCGGCGACACCGGCCAGCCGGCACGCCTCAGCTTGACGAACAGGTTCTGCGAAAAGGTCGCCGCATTCGGCGCCACCAGCGTCGCGGTGCGGGTGCCGCCGAACGTCGCCGCGGCGCGGTCATAGGCGCTGCGGGCCTGCTGGTTGATCGCCTGCACGCCGCTCCACAATGCGGTCGCCGCGATCAGCCCGATCAGGAGCGTTGCGAACTGCATCCTGTGCCGCCGCCAGTGGCTCAGGAGCACGGCGAGGACCCAGAGCGAGCGTCTCATGCGATCCGTCCCGCATGCAGGGTGAGATGACGGTCGAGCGTGCCGGCCAGATGCAGGCTGTGCGTCACCATCAGGAAGCCGCAGCCGGTGCGCGCGACGAGGTCACGCGCCAGCGCCAGCACGTCCTCGGCGGTAACCTCGTCGAGATTGCCGGTCGGCTCGTCCGCGAGCAGCAGTGACGGCTTTGTCGCGAGCGCCCGGCCGATCGCGACGCGCTGCTGCTGGCCGCCTGATAATTGCTCTGGATAACGTTTGAGCAGGCCGCCGAGCCCGAGCCGCTCGATCAGCTCTTTCGACCAGGCAGGATCGTGCCGGCCGGCGATCCTCGCCTGGAACGCCAGATTGTCCGCGACCGACAGGCTCGGGATCAGGTTGAACTGCTGGAAAACCAGGCCGATCCGGTCGCGCCGGAGTTCAGCGCGCCCTGCGTCCGAGAGCTTGGTGACCTCGGTCTCCTCCAGCCGGATCGAGCCGCTATCGGCGGCGTCCAACCCCGCGATCAGGTGCAGCAGCGTGCTCTTGCCGCTGCCGGATTCGCCCGTGAGCGCGACGCGTTCACCGGCCCTGAGGTCGAGGTCGACGCCGCGCAGCACATGGACCGGCTCGCCGCCCGAGGAGAATGTCTTGGAGAGGTTTTTGATGCTCAGCACGATCAATGGCGCCGGACGGAATTAACGGAAATGCTGCGTAGCACACTTGCCGTGGAAATGCCGGGGTTGCGTTGGCCCCGAAGCCGTTGTTAGCTTCCAAGACGGCCAAATCAAAAAAGTGCCGAAACAAAGACATACGGGGAGAATAATGAGCGCTCAGGGAACGCCCAATGCGGCGGGGAAGACGACCGAAACGCCGAAGGGCGCCTGGACCGTTACATTTCTCCTGTTTCTTTTCATGGTGGTGAACTTCGCGGACAAGATCGTCGTCGGTCTCGCCGGCGTGCCGATCATGACCGACATGAAGCTCAGCGCCGAGCAATTCGGCCTGCTCGGATCCTCGTTCTTCTTCCTGTTCTCGATCTCGGCCATCGTGGTCGGCTTCATCGTCAACAAGGTGCCGACGCGCTGGGTGCTGCTGACGCTGGCGGTGATCTGGGCGCTGGCGCAGTTTCCGATGGTCGGGACGGTCTCCTTCACCACGCTCTTGATCTGCCGCATCGTGCTCGGCGCGGGCGAAGGCCCGGCCTTCTCGGTCGCCGCGCATGCGATCTACAAATGGTTTCCCGACGAGAAGCGCACGCTGCCGACCGCGATCCTGTCGCAGGGCTCGGCCTTCGGCGTCATCCTGGCGGTGCCGGCGCTCAACTGGGTCATCGTCAATCACTCCTGGCACTATGCCTTCGGCGCGCTCGGTGTCGTCGGCCTGATCTGGGTCTGCGCCTGGCTCGCGCTCGGCAAGGAAGGCCCGCTCGAGGACACCCAGACCCTCGCTGCAACGGAGCCGAAGATTCCCTACATCCAGCTGCTGTCCTCGCGCACCTTCGTCGGCTGCGTGGTTGCGACCTTCGGCGCCTATTGGGCGCTGTCGCTCGGCCTCACCTGGTTCACGCCCTTCATCGTCAAGGGCCTCGGCTTCTCGCAGAGTGATGCCGGCTTCATCTCGATCCTGCCCTGGGTGTTCGGCGCCACGACCGTCATCCTGACGGGCTGGATCTCGCAGGTGATGATGGCGCGCGGCTACACCACGCGCATCTCGCGCGGCGTGCTCGGCTCGGTGCCGCTGATCATCGGCGGCCTGATCCTGGCGATGATGCCGCACGTCCAGGGCGCGGGTCTTCAGATCGCGGCGCTCGTGGTCGGCTCGGGCCTCTGCGGCGCCATTTATGTCGTCTGTCCGCCCATGCTCGGCGAGTTCACCCCGGCCTCGCAGCGCGGTGCGGTCATCGCGATCTACGGCGCGCTCTACACGCTCTCCGGCATCATCGCGCCGAACGTGATGGGCGCCGTGATCCAGCGCGCCGGCAGCATGCTCGACGGCTACATGACCGGCTTCACCATCAACGCGGTGGTGATGGCCGCCTCCGGCGTCATCGGCCTGCTGCTGCTGTGGCCGAACACGGAAAAGGCCAGGCTGACGCGTGGTGCCGCCGCGCAGCCCGCGCCGCTGAAGGGCGCGGTGTCGCCGACGTAAGGGTGGCGGCACTCCCAGCTCCAACCACAATTGTCGTCCCGGGGCGCGCGCAGCGCGAGCCCGGGACCCCTGCGCGAGCGCTTGCGCTCGTCGCGATAACCACAGGCAGTGGTTTGGCGAAGACTCGGAGTTGCCGGTTTAGCTCCACAACCACTCCCTGTGGTTATGGGTCCCCGCCTCCGCGGGGACGACACTGAGGATGAGGCGCGGCCTTCGCGCCTCCATGCACCAACCGCCTAATTCACCCCCTGCGCACCCCGGATCAGCTTCCCCGGCCGGCGCCCCGTGGCCTCACCCTGCCGCCGCGTCACCACGCCCGACACGATCGTGGCGTCATAGCCATCGACATCCTGCAACAGCCGCCGCCCGCCCACGGGCAGATCGTAATGCACCTTCGGCGAATGCAGATGCAGCCGGTCATAGTCGATCACGTTGACGTCGGCCTTGTAGCCGGGCGCGATCAGCCCGCGATCGGTGAGGCCGACCGAGAGCGCGGTCTTGCGCGACTGGGCGGCGACCACGAACGGGATCGTCAGCTTCTCGCCGCGGGTGCGGTCGCGCGTCCAGTGTGTCAGCAGGTAGGTCGGGAAGCTGGCATCGCAGATGATGCCGCAATGCGCGCCGCCGTCGGACAGGCCCGGCACCGATTGCGGATCGATCAGCATCTCGCGCGTCGCATCGAGATTGCCGTCGGCATAGTTGAGGAACGGTACGTAGAGCATGCCGCGGCCCTCGTCCGACAGCATCGCCTCGTAAGCCAGCTCCTCCGGCTGGCGGCCCTGCTTGCGCGCCTGCGGGCCCAGCGCGTTCTCCGGCGGCTGCTCGTAATCGGGGGGATCGCCGAGCAGAAACATCTTGTCGTAGTTGGGACGGAAGAACAGCGGATCGTCGGTCGATGTCGCCGTCTCGCTCAGGATCGCCTCGCGCACCTCGCTCTGGTGCAGCCGCGCCAGCCGCGCCTTCAGCGGCAGATGCGCGATCGCCTTGTAGCTCGGATGGGTCTGGAACGGGTTGCGCGACAGCTCGAGGCCGAGCAGCAGGCCGACCGGCCGCGCCGCGATCTGCGCGGTGATGGAGAGGCCGCGTTTCGCCGCCGCATTGATCTCGTCCAGCGTCTGCCGCCAGCGGTTCGGCGCCTTGTCGTTCTGCGTGATCGAGAACGAGATCGGGCACCTTGTGTGATCAGCCACCCGCAGCATCATCGGCAGGTCTTCGTGGATGGTGGAGAGATCCAGCACGAATTGCAGCACGCTGCGGCCCTCGCGATGCATCGCGCCGGCGATCGCGGTGAGCTCGTCCTCGCCGGCCTTCAAGGTCGGCGTGAAATCGCCGGTCGAGGTGCGGTGGTTGAGCGTGCGCGAGGTCGAGAAGCCGAGCGCGCCGGCGCGCACCGCTTCACCCGCAAGCTTCGCCATCGCCGCATTGTCCTCCGCGGTCGAGGGATCGCGGCGGGCGCCGCGCTCGCCCATGACATAGACGCGCAGCGCGGCATGCGGCAGCTGCGCGCCGACATCAATGTCGAAATCGCGCTTGCTCAGCCAGTCCATGTAGTCCGGAAAGCTCTCCCATGCCCAGGGAATGCCGGCGCTCAGCACCGGTTCGGGAATGTCCTCGACGCCTTCCATGAGCTGGATCAGGCGGGTGTGATCGGCCGGCTTGCACGGCGCAAAGCCGACGCCGCAATTGCCCATGATCGCGGTGGTGACGCCGTTCTGCGAGGACGGCGTGATGTCCTGGCTCCAGGTCACCTGGCCGTCGTAATGGGTGTGAACGTCGACGAAGCCCGGCGTCACCAACTTGCCGCGCGCGTCGATCTCTTCCTGTCCCTTCGCGGAGATCTTCCCGACCTCGCTGATCCTGCCGCCGGTGATGGCGACGTCGGCCTCGAACAGCTCGCCGCCGCTTCCATCCGCGACGGTGCCGCCGCGGATCACGAGATCAGGGGTGCTCATGGTGTTTCTTCCCGATTGTTGTTTTGCTTGGGCGCATTTTCGGGCGCGCCAGCGCAGTGTCAACCGCGGGGAAGTGCGCTCAGGGTTGCGTGGCAGCCTTGGCTTGCGGCTTCCGCTCGGTGAACGGCGACAGCACCACGGTGGCCAGCATGAAGATCACGGACGCGCCGAACACCCAGTGCGGCGCGCCCTGGTCCATGATCCAGCCGAACAGCAGCGGTGAGACGATGCCGCCGAGATTGAAGCCGGTGGAGACGATGCCGAAGGCGCGGCCCGCGGCGCCGGCAGGCGCGGCGTTGCGCACCAGCATGTCCCGCGACGGCGCGATCACGCCGGAGAGGAAGCCCGCGGTCGCCATCGCGGCGGTGAGCGCCCAGCCCGGCAGCGTGACGAGCGCGATCAGCAGCACGATGGCCGCGTTCACGGCAAAGCAGGCCGCGGCGACCTGGCCATGGCGCGCGGTATGGTCGGCGAGGAAGCCGCCCGCAAGCACGCCCGCGGCGCTGCTGCCGAGGAACGCCGTCAGCATGACGTTGGCCGAGGAATAGGACGCGCCATAGCCGCTCATCAGTGCGACCACGCCGAAATTGTTGATGCCCGCGACCGACAGGCTGAGCAGCATGAACAGCGCGGTCAGCATCATCAGCGCCGGCGTGATCACTGCCTGCTTCGGCGCGTTCTCCGCGCCGGGCCTTTTCTTGTGCGCGCCGGCATCGGGAATGTTCATGACGATCAGCAGCAACGCCACCAGCACGGCGATAGCTCCTGACGCGATCAACGCGCCGGTGCCGCCGGACATCGCGACCAGTGCCGCGACGATCGCCGGTGCCACCGCGCCGCCGAGAAAGCCCGCGAAGGTGTGAACCGAGAACGCGCGGCCCATCCGCGCCTCGTCCATGTGCTCGGCGAGGATGGCGTAGTCGGCGGGGTGATAGACGCTGTTGGCGAGCCCGAGCAGCACGGCGCAGGCGATCAGCGAGGCGTAGCTGAGGTGCAGGCCGAGCAGGATCAGCGCGCAGCCGCCGAGCGTGAGCCCGGCCAGCAGGATTCTTCGCGCGCCAAAATGGTCGACGAGATAGCCGGTCGGCGCCTGCGTCAGCCCCGACACCACCGCGAACACGGTGAGGGAGAAGCCGAGCTCGATATAGCCGACGCCGAGCCTGTCCTTCAGGAACGGGAACAGCATCGGCAGGACCAGCAGATGGAAATGGCTGACCCAATGCGCGATCGAGATCCCGGTCAGCGTGCGCAGTGCGCTGTCCGCCTTGCCTTGTTGCGGTGCGGCGAGAACGTCGACCATTGCAGTACCGTTTCACTCCCGGAAGAGGCGCAAATTATCGGGGAGAGCGGTTATTTGTCCATGAACGCAGGCGCATGGCAGGTAGCGCAGGTGGGGGCGTTATCCGTCGTCCCTGCGTTCGCAGGGGATGACAGCGGTGTTTCGGGCTTCTGACCCCTCACAACGGCTCGTCATCGTCGCCATTGCGATCCCGCTTCGGCGTTGCGATGTCGCCGTCCTCATAATCGTCGTCGAGATCACGCGGAGGCGCGGGCTTTTTCGCCTTGTCGTCAGCCGTCTTCGTTTTGGGTGGTTTGCTTAGCTTCGCGGTCTTGGCCATGGCTGGTCCCGGATGGTGATGCGTCATCCGCTTCTACCCGGGAAATATGTGAGGTTCCTGACTTACCGCAAGGAGGGGAGCGTCAGTGCACCACAGGCCCGCCCGCCTTCTTCCAGGCGTCGATGCCGCCGGCGATGTGGGCGGTGTTGGTGAGGCCCGCTTCCTTCGCAGCCGCAACAGCCATCGCCGAGCGTTCGCCGAACGCGCAGAAGAACACCACGCGCCGGCCCGTCGCGGCCGCAACCTCGCGCAGCATGCCGCCGGGCTTGAGGTTCTCCTCGACGGACGGGTACGGCGTGTGCAGCGCGCCCTCGAGCATGCCGTGCTTCATCCGTTCGTTGGTCTCGCGCAAATCGACCAGCAGGATGTCGGGCCGGTGGAGCGAGCGGATCGCCTCGACCGCACTGAGCGCGCGGCCCTCCTTCTCCAGCTCGTCCTGATGCAGGCCGACACGCATGTTGGCGGGCACCGCGACGTCCATCATCTTCGGATTGGGCAGCTTCAGGTTCGCCATCAGCTCGATATATTCATCCACCGAACGCACCTGCAGCCGCGGATTGTAGCGCTTCTCCTCGCCGATGGTGGAGACGGTGTCGCCCTTGTAGTCGTGGGCGGGGAACACCATCGTCTCGTCAGGCAGCTTCAGCAGCCGGTTGAATATCGAATCGTATTGCGCACGCGACGAACCATTCTGGAAATCGGTGCGGCCGGTGCCGCGGATCAGCAGCGTGTCGCCGGTGAAGACGCGGTCGCCCATCAGGTAGGAATAGGAATCGTCGGTGTGGCCGGGCGTGTACATCACGTCGAGCGACAGGCCCTCGATCGTCACCTTGTCGCCGTCGGCGACACGCATGGCCACCACGTCGGCCTTGGTCTGGTCGCCCATCACGGTCATGCAATGGGTGCGGTCGCGCAGCTCGCCGAGGCCGGTGACGTGGTCGGCATGCAGATGGGTGTCGACGGCCTTCACCAGCTTGAGGTCGAGCTCGCGCAGCAGCTGGCAATAGCGGTCGACCTTCTCCAGCACCGGATCGAGAATCAGCGCCTCGCCACCGGGGCGGCTGGCGAGGACGTAGCTATAGGTGCCCGAAACGCTGTCGAAGAGCTGGCGGAAGATCATGGCAGAACCCGGCGTGAATTGATTTCGACGATTCTACTACGGCACCGGCAGACAAGAGAAGCAATTCACTGTGTAGAGAGGAGAATTTAGAAAATTTTTATCCCGCGTGATGGGGTGGGGGGCGGTTTTGCTGCAGATCCTCGCTCCACCCACCGCTGTCATCGCCCGCGAGGGCGGGCGATCCAGTATTCCAGAGGCCGCAGTTGGGTACGGAGGGGCCGCGGCGTACTGGATTCCCCGCTTTCGCGGGGAATGACACTGAGTGTGTGGCGACGACGTGCCCTGACAAAAGGCTCAGGGGCTCACCACCGTGTACCCATTCTCCGCCAGGAGCTGCCCGCGCCCGATCTGCACCGGCGTGGCGGCCGCATCATCCCTGTCCCGCGATGCCCGGATTGCCATCGACGCCCGTCAGCGTGACGCCGGAGCCCAGCCGCTCCGGAAACATCCGGCCCGAGCGCAGATATTTGCCGACGACATCCCACACCGGCGCGCCCTGCTGGGCATTGACCGAGGCCCAGCCCGCGACCTTGTAGTGCCTGCTGGCGTCGAGCGACTTGCCGTTGGCGAGCTTGAGCTCGGAGATGCGGCTGCCGACCGCGTTGGTGGGGCTGCAGACATAGTCGAGCCCGCCGGCGCGCACCATGTCGCCGCCCTGCTGGTAATAGGGATCGGCGTTGAAGAGGTTGTCGCAGATATCCTCCAGCACGTCCTTGATCTGCGCGCCGGTCATCTCCTGCACATAGGTCTCGGGATAGGTGATCGCGGTCTCTGCGAGCACATCCTCCATGGTCATCGGCTGGCCCGACAGCGCGGTGACGCCCCAGCGGAAGCCCGGCGACAGCGCGATCTCGGCGTCGAGCTCGGTGCGCAGCGCGGTGCAGATCAGCTCGTCGACCGGACCTGCGAAATTGTCGCGGCGATAGAGCAGGCGGTCGGGCGTTGCGATCTTCTCCGACCAGTCGGTGACATGCGGTGCCCGCAGCTTCCCGATCAGCTCGGCCATAGCCGGATCCGGCTTCAGCAGCTCGGAATAGACCGGCAACAGATGATATCTGACGTCGCTGACCTTGCCCTTCTCGATCGCGAGATCGAGCACGCCCAGAAATTTCCCGTTGGAGCCGGCATTGGTGACGAGCGTCGTGCCGCCGGCGTTCTTCACCGGGATTGGCTGTGGTATGGCGTCATGGGTATGGCCGCCGAGGATGACGTCGATGCCGGTGACGCGGCTTGCGAGCTTGAGGTCGACGTCCATGCCGTTATGCGACAGCAGGATGACCGCGTCGACCTTATCGGTGCTGCGGAGGCCATCGACATGCTTCTGCAGTTCTTCCTCGCGGATGCCAAAAGTCCAGTCCGGCGTGAAGCGCTTGGGATGCGCGATCGGCACGTAGGGAAACGCCTGCCCGATGATCGCGACGCGGCGCCCGCCGAGCTCCTTGATCGTGCTCGGCTTGAACACTCGCCCGCTCGCCTTGTCGAAGGCGGGCGCGTCGTTGAACGCGGCTTCCTCGGTCAGGAAGACGTTTTGCGCCAGGAACTCGCCCTTGAAGCGCTCGAGATTGTCGCGCAGCACCTGCTCGCCATAGGTGAATTCCCAATGCCCGGTCATCGCCTCGATGCCGAGCAGATTGGCGACCTCGACCATGTCGCGGCCCTGCATGATGTTGGCAAGGCCGGTGCCCTGCCAGAGATCGCCGCCGTCGACGAGCACGGCGTGCTTGTCGCCGACATCGCCGCGCAGGCGGTCGATCAGCGTCTTCAGATGGGCGAAGCCGCCGAGCTTGCCGAAGCGGCCCGCCGACTTCTCGAACTCGAAGCAGGTGAACGCATAGGCATCGGCGCTGTCGGGCCGGATGCCGAACCGTTCGAGAAAGGCGCGGCCGACCAGGTGCGGCGGCCGTCCCGCCATCTCGCCGATGCCGATGTTGACGCTGGGCTCGCGGAAATAGACCGGGTTGAGCTGCGCATGCGTGTCGGTGGTGTGCAGGATGCGCGCATTGCCGAACCGCTCGAGGTCGTAGATGCTCGCGGTGTCAGCGCCGCGCGCCAGCCGCGGCAGGCTAAGCGATGCAGCGGCAATGGCTGTGCTCTTCAGGAAATCGCGGCGGCGGATCGCCATCCAAAATTCTCCGCGCCTACTCTGGGCAGTTCGAAGGGTCCACTAAACTTATTCTAGCGGATTTCCATGGCCTTCCAGGCCTCTTTTTCAGACGTCGCCTGGAAGATGGACGCCTTCGCCAGCGCCTCGGCTTCCCTGGAAGCGGCAACCGCGCGGTCGAAATCGCCGCCGTCGGCCGCCTTCTTGGCTGCCGCCAGCGCAGATACGGTCACGGTCCACTGGTTGCGCATGCCGGCTGCCTCCTTGGAGGCGGCCTCCGCTGCGGCATAGGCCGCCTTGTAGTCCGCCTCGCTTGCCGCGCGCGCTGCTGGCGCGAAGCTCAGGCTGAGCAGAATGGCCAAGGTAAGTGACGGCTTCATGGCCGCGCTCCCGGGCCCGAAATCGGCAGGCCGTTGGCGACGTAGGACAGGAAATATTCGACGTCGCGATATTCATCCGCCTGCGGCTCCAGCGGAACCGCGCGGGTCTGGCTGTTGCAGGTGACGAAGCGGCGGCTGGTCGTGCCCATGCCGCTCCATTCGGAGCGGTAGATCGGCATCGCGTTCAGGATGCCGAGCGCCGGTGCCAAAATCTCGGCGCGGATGCGCTCGCCCGGGCTCTGAACATGGCAGCTCGCGCAGGAGAAGTTCATCTGGCCGCGGCGGGTGTAGAAATAGCGCTTGCCGTTCTCGAACGCCTCCAGCGCGCGCGGATCATCGGGAATCTTGATGTCCATCAGCTTGCCGCGCGAGGTGTAGGCCATATACGCCGTCAGCGAGGCCATCTCGTCCCTGACGTAGGAGTAGGGCGCCTCGCCATTGGCCTCGCGGCAGCGGTTGAGCGCGAGCTCCAGCGTGACGACCTTGCCCTCTTTCGTGTCGAAGTAAGGATAGTTCTGGCGAATGCCGATGCCGCCGTTCGGGAAGCAGTCGGCATAGGTCTTGCCGTTCTTGAACGGTGTCGCGAACATCTCCTTGCCGGCATCGAGCGCGAACTCGTAAGGCGGAAATTCTTCCTTCTCCTGCCACTGCCGCTTCATGTCCGCGTTCATCGAATACGGACCGTTGACGAAGTCCTCGTGCTTCACGGTCGGAAATTTCTGGAAGAAGAAATTCTGGAACGCCTTGGCGTCCGCGACAGGATCGACCTTGTCGGCCGCGACCACGCGCGGAGACGTCAGCGCGAACGCGACGAGCGCGGCGCCAAGCGAGCCGAGCAGGAGGGCGGAGCGAGCCTTCATCACGCGATCTTCGCGGTGGTCGTGTCCGAGCCGCCCTTGTTGTCGGTCCAGGAGATCTTGAGCTCGTCGCCTTTCTTGGCGCCCTTGAAGCTGAACTTCACATAGGGGTCTTTGGAGACTGCGGTGCCCCAATTGGCGACGAAGACGTCCTTGCCGTTACATTCGAACTTCAGCTCCCGGATGTAATGTGCGGGGATCAGCTCGCCCTTGGCGTCCTTCACCAGGCCGGTATCCATGGGGTGCTGGATCAGCGTCTGCACCTCGGTGATGTCACCGTTGGCGGTGGCGCGTACGCGAATGCTGGATGCCATGTCTGTTCTCCTAGCCGCCGCAGCCGCCGACGGTGACCTTCACTTCCTTGGTCGCGCTGTAGAGCTTGCCGTCGGCCTCGACGATCGCGGTCACGTTGGTGGTCTTCGCCATCTTCAGGCGGTTGGCGACGGCAGGGATGGTGCCGTCGGCAAATCTGTAGGACGCAGCCAGTGCGTTCGGGTTCTCGGCGACGAAGAGCGAGATCGAGGTGACCTTGTCGAGCGTCGTCGCCACCGCGATCGGGACTACGCCGCCGTTCTCGGCGATCTCGGGCGCGTCGAGCTTGACCTTGTCCGAGGGCTCGACGGTCTTGCCGTAGAGCGCCTTGATCGCGTCGGCCTCGTTCTTCTGCTTGAACGCCTCTTCCGGATATTTGTCGTTGGCGGCCGCCAGCGCAGGGCTAACGCCGAACGGCAAATTGCCGAGGCCGAGCAGCGCGACCGAGGCTGCGCCCTGAAGAATCAGGCGCCGCGTCGGAAAGGGACGGGTCGTCGTAGTCATCAGAGGTTCTCCTGCACAGTCTGTTGGTGCGCCGGCGGTCACAGGGTTTGCAGGAAATCAACGATCGCGCTGATCTCCTGCTCGGTCAAAATCCGGTTGCGGCCGAACGGCGGCATCATGGTCTGCGGGTTACGCTTGGTCTCGTCGAAAATGATCGCGACCAGCTCGTTGCGATCAGGGTATTTTGATTTGATGTCCTTGAGCTCCGGGCCGATCGTACCGGGCAGGTCGCCGCCCTTGATCACGTGGCAGGTCAGGCAATTGCCCTTGCCGCGGTCGAAGGCGAGTTTTTGGCCGTCGGCGACGGCTGATTGCGCGCGCGCAGAACTGGCGGAAAGGCCGGCCAGGAAGGCTAGCGCGAGGAGCAGGGCGGGCTTGCGGAGAACAGCGATCAAGGCAACGTTCCGAGGCGTTATATCGATGGTGGTTCGCGGAAATATAGTGTTCCAAAGCACAAAGGGCATGCCCTGACAATCAAGACTATGCAGGGCGCAAAATGGCGTTAATATCTTCCGCATTGCAACTGAAGAGATAGATCGTTCATCGGCCGGGTTTCGCCGGCATCTGTTCGGGGCGTTTGGCCCTTGCTTGCGGTTTGGTCCGCTTTCTCATTTCCCGGGGACGTCAATTGGCTGACTATGTCGTTGAATTTGGCAGGGACGGCGGGCGCGTCGAGCCCGATGGCCGGCTTGATGCGCCGGCCTTTCATCGCAACCACGAGCCGCTCTGGGCGGCCCTGGAAAAGCATCTCGCAGGTTACACCGGTAACGTGCTCGAAGTCGGCAGCGGAACCGGCCAGCACGTGGTCTATTTCGCGGGCCATACGCCCGGCCTGACCTGGTGGCCGAGCGACCTCAACCAGCGGCACGTCAGGAGCATCGAGGCCTGGCGTGTCCATTCGGGCCTGCAGAACATCCGCTCTCCGCTGCGGGTCGATCTCTCCGATCCCGACTGGTGCCCGGAGATGAAAAGCGGGCAGGCGCCGACCAGCCTCGCGGCCGTGTTCTGCGCCAACGTCATCCACATCGCGCCGTGGAATGTGGCGGAAGGCCTGTTCGCCGGCGCCGGCCGCTACCTGCGCGCCGACGGCAAGCTGTTCCTCTACGGCCCGTTCAAGCGCGACGGCAAGCACACCGCGCTCAGCAACGCCGTGTTCGACACGTCATTGCGGGAAGGCAATCCGGAGTGGGGCGTGCGCGATATCAGTGATGTCGAGACGCTCGCGAAGGCTGCGGGCCTCAGACTCGTTGATACGATCGAGATGCCCGCGAACAATCTGACGCTGGTGTTTTCGCGAGACTGAAGCGCTGCTGATCTAGGTCTGGGTGCGCGCCACAAAGGCGGTGCGCTCCCTCCCCCCCTTGCGGGGGAGGGCGGGGGAGAGGGGTAGCCCCAAGCGAGGTCTCAGTTTGTGGCTACCCCTCTCCCTGCCCCTTCCCCGCAAGGCTATCCGATTCACACATCGGTTTGGCCCATCTGCGACTGGCGCATCAACAGATTGGCGCCGCGCTTCATGGCTTGGAACTCGAGCCAGCCCTGAAGCATGACGATGGGGCCCGGCTTGCCGTAAT
>JAESFI010000158.1_pt1 | contig 36252 bp, 32 predicted proteins | sample 9269361 | NCBI WGS metagenome assembly JAESFI01 (sample SAMN14504119, study PRJNA617095) | algae metagenome | isolation source: Brasilonema angustatum HA4187-MV1 and co-occurring heterotrophs from moss... | place: USA: Manoa Valley, Honolulu, Hawaii | collected 2009-07-20
CGCGGCCTGCGCGCCGCTGGTGCGCGACGTCGTCATCGCCGGCATCAACCGCGACGAGATCTCTGCGCTCGTCGTGCTCGACCTCGACGGCTGCCGCCTGATCAATCCGACGCTGCCGGCCGACGATCTCGTCGTCGCCACGCGCGACCGGCTGGTCCGGGAGGCCTTCCGCGAGCGCCTGACCCGTTTCCTCGCTTCGGCCACCGGCTCCTCGACCCGGATCACGCGTGCGATCCTGATGGATACGCCGCTCTCGATCGACAAGGGCGAGGTCACCGACAAGGGCTCGATCAACCAGCGCGCGGTGCTGGAGCATCGCAACGAGCTGATCGACGAGCTCTACGCTGCCAATCCATCGGACCGTATGATATCGGTCGCCTAGCAAATCATCGCCACAGGAGAACGCCATGTTGTTGAAGGATCAGGCAGCCATCGTCACCGGCGGCGCATCAGGACTTGGCGCGGCCACCGCGCGAAAGCTGGCGGCGCAGGGCGCCAAGGTCGCGGTGTGCGACCTCAACGCCAAGCTCGCGGAAACCGTTGCCGCCGAGATCAAGGGCGTCGCCGTGACCTGCGACGTCTCCGATGCTGCTTCCGCTGAAGCCGCGATCGCGCAGGCAACCAAGGCTCACGGCCCCGCGCGCGTGCTGGTCAATTGCGCCGGCATCGGCGTTGCAAAGCGCGTCGTCGGCCGCGACGGCCCGATGGCGCTCGCCGATTTCGACAAGGTGATCAAGGTCAACCTCATCGGCACCTTCAACATGCTGCGCCTCGCCGCGACCGAGATGTCCAAGCTCGAGCCGCAGGCGTCGGGCGAGCGCGGCGTCATCATCAACACCGCATCCGTTGCCGCCTATGACGGCCAGATCGGCCAGTCCGCCTATTCGGCCTCCAAGGGCGGCATCGTCGGCATGACCCTGCCGATCGCGCGCGAGCTCGCGCAGTTCGGCGTCCGCGTGCTGACCATCGCGCCCGGCCTGTTCCTGACGCCCCTGCTCGCCAACCTGCCGCAGGAAGCCCAGGACTCGCTCGCTGCCGCGATTCCCTTCCCGCGCCGGCTCGGCAATGCCGACGAATTCGCCGCGCTCGCGCTGCACATGGTCGAGAACTCCTACCTGAACGGCGAAGTGGTGCGCCTCGACGGCTCGCTGCGCATGGCGCCGAAGTAAGGCGCAACGGCAGCAGGATCATCGCATGTTCGTGAACCGGCGCGACGTCCAGATCCAGTGGGGTGATTGCGACCCCGCCAACATCGTCTACTACCCGCGCTATTTCGCGATGTTCGACGATTCGACCTCGACGCTGTTCGAGGTCGCCGGCTTCTCCAAGCAGGACCTGGTCCGCAAATACGGCCTGGTGGGCATCCCCATGGTCGACACGCGGGCCAAGTTCTACATCCCCTCGACCTATGGCGACTGGATCACCATCGAGACGAAGATCGAGAGCATCAAGCGCTCGAGCTTCGAGGTGAAGCACAACGTCTACAAGGGCGAGGCGCTGGCGATCGAGGGCTTTGAGACCCGCGTCCTGGTCGGCCGCGATCCCGTTAACCCCGACAAGCTGAAATCGGCACCATTCCCTCCGGAAATGGTAGCCAAATTCACGGGGAGTTAAGTCCGGAGCTAAATCGCCGCATCACCAAAAGACGGGGCTGAATTCACGTTCGATTTCTGCTTTCAAAGAAAACACGTCAAGGGAGGAATAGATGAAACGCTTTTACCTGACCGCCGCCATCGCCGCGGCGACGCTTGCCCTGCCGGCATTGCCCGCACTGGCCCAGACCAACGAGATCACCATCGGCATCACCACCACCACGACCGGCCCGGGCGCGGCCCTCGGCATTCCCGAGCGCAACGCACTGGAATTCGTGCCGAAGGAAATCGGCGGCGTGCCGCTGAAGGTGATCGTGCTCGATGACGGCGGCGATCCCACCACGGCGACCACCAACGCCCGCCGTTTCGTGACCGAGTCGAAGGCCGACATCATCATGGGCTCGGCGCTGACGCCGCCGACCATCGCGGTCTCCAACGTCGCCAACGAAGCCGGCATCCCGCATTTCGGCCTCGCTCCGTTCCCGATCACGCCCGAGCGCATGAAGTGGTCGGTGGCGATGCCGCAGCCGATCCCGATCGTCGGCAAGGTGCTGTACGACCACATGAAGTCGAAGGGCGTGAAGACCATCGGCTATATCGGCTATTCCGACTCCTATGGCGACCTCTGGTTCAACGACCTCAAGGCCCAGACCGGACCGATGGGGATGACCATCGCCGACGAGGAGCGCTTCGCCCGTCCCGATACGTCGGTGACCGGACAGGTGCTCAAGCTCGTTGCCGCCAATCCCGACGCGATCCTGGTCGGCGCCTCCGGCACCGCGGCTGCGCTGCCGCAGACCGAGCTGCGCGAGCGCGGCTATCAGGGCCTGATCTACCAGACCCACGGCGCCGCCAGCATGGACTTCATCCGCATCGCCGGCAAAGCGGCGGAAGGCGTGCTGATGGCCTCCGGTCCCGTCATGGATCCCGAGGACCAGCCGGACGAAGCTGCCACCAAGAAGCCCGGCCTTGCGCTCAACACCGCGTATGAAGCCAAGTACGGCCCGAACAGCCGCAGCCAGTTCGCCGGCCATTCCTACGATGCCTTCGAGATCCTCAAGCGCATCATTCCGACGGCACTGAAAACCGCCAAGCCCGGCACGCCGGAATTCCGCGAAGCGATCCGCCAGGCGCTGCTGTCCGAGAGGGAGCTGGCCGCGAGCCAGGGCGTCTACAACTTCACCGAAAAGGACCGCTACGGCCTCGACGAGCGCTCGCGCATTCTGCTCACCGTGAAGAACGGCAAGTACACGCTGGTGAAGTAAGCGCAGCGACGATATCGAAACGGCGAGAGCCGGCCCATCGGGCCGGCTCTTTGCTTCTGCGATCCGCGCGAGCGCGTCAGGCTGCTTGCCGCAGCGGAGTCCAGGCGAATTCCGGATAGTAAGTATCCATCATACGATCGACATAGGCGGTGAGGTTCGGAAATCCCTCGGCACGCTGGCGCAGTCCGGATTCGAAGAACGGCGTCAGGATTCCGGCGAGCGCGCCGAAGGCGGTGGCATCGACGCCGCAGGGCTTGTTGCCCATCAGATACGCCTTGTCGCCGAGCTGTACCGAGAGCGCGAACAGCGAGCGCACGGCGAGATCTACGTCATCATCGGGCGCATGACGGCCGAGGCCGGAGAGCAGATAGTTCTCGGCGACGCGGAATTGTGCGTCCTCGCGCAGCTTCTCGCGATTGTGCTCCGGCGCACCGTCGAAGAAATGCGAGGGCCCCTTGGCGAAATTGACCGGGTCGACCCAGCGCGCGCCGACCAGCGCCCAATAGACGTGATGCTCGATCATGCGCTCGAATGCCCAGGCCTGCGCGCGCTCGGCCAGCGACAGGCCGGCGTCGAAATCGAAGCCGTAGCGGCGCTCGATATGGGCGCGGATGAAAGTGGAATCGGCCACCGCCTCGCCGCCATCGTCGATGAATGGCAGCTGCCCCTTGGGGGACGCCGGCGGCATCGCGCGCTCCTTCCGGTAGGGCAATCCTGCCATCTTGAGCTGCACCTCCGTCTTGGTGACGAAGGGGCTGATTTCCGGCAGGCCGAAGCCGGTGCCAAAGCCGTAAAGCGTGATCATGCGAGCTCTCCTGAACCTGCCAAAGTTGACGGAACCTAGTGACGGGCTGCTGCCACCATGGTGGCAGCAGCCGTGATATCTTCTGCGAAGCGGGCCCCTCGCCAGGCGCGGCCCATCACATGGTGGGCCAGCGCGTCTGCAGCCTGGATCAGCGAGCGGGTCACCGCACTTGCGAGTGCGAAACGGAGGTCGACGGCCATGAGATCGAGCGAAACCAGCCGGCCGAACGCCCAGGCATGCCACATTTGCACCCGCCACAGCGGTGCGGCCGGGCCGAAATGGGTTGGAATGATCATGGACAAATCCTCTTCAGTCGATGTGTTGTCCCGGTATAGAACTCCCCTGCTGCCAACATCCTGTCAGCAGTCACGCGCCGTTTTCTGATCCGCCACCGATACGAGAATTGTCATGAGACGCGCCGACCGGCTGTTTCAGATCATCCAGGTGCTGAGGCGCACGCGTAAGCCGCTGACCGCGGACGCGATCGCGGCCGAGCTCGAAACCTCCAAGCGCACCATCTATCGCGACATCGCGACACTGATCGGCCAGCGCGTGCCGATCCGCGGCGAAGCCGGCATGGGCTACATCCTGGAGAAGGGCTTCGACCTGCCGCCCTTGATGCTGACACCCGACGAGATCGAGGCCGCGGTGCTGGGCGCGCAATGGGTCGCGGGCCACGCCGATTCAGCGCTGGCGCGCGCCGCCGAAGACCTGATGGCCAAGATCGCCGACACCGTGCCGGAGCGTCTGCGTCCGTTCGTGCTGGAGCCCGCAAGCCGCGCGCGGCCGAGCTGGAACAGGGAGCCTGATCGACTCGACATGGTGCGCACGCGCACGCAGATCCACGAAGGCAAGAAGATCATGCTGCGCTATCGCGACGAGCAGGGCCGGCCCAGCGAACGCATGATCTGGCCGATCTCGGTCGGCTATCTCGAAGCCGTGCGCCTGCTTGCGGCCTGGTGCGAGCTGCGTAGCGACTTCCGCAGCTTCCGCACCGATCGCGTGGTCGAGGCGAATTATCTCGACGAGAAATATCCGGAGCGTCGCGACGTGCTGCGCGCAAGGTGGCGCCAGAGCCTGGTCTGGGGTCCGCCAAAGGACACATGACGGTGACGGACGCGACATCCCCCATCGACCTTTCGGGCTATTGCCAGAGCTGCGGCGCGTGCTGCGGCTATTCGGAGAACTGGCCGCGCTTTTCGATCGAGAGCGACGAGGAGCTTGCCGCGATCCCCGAGGCGTTCGTCAACGCACGTCAATCCGGCATGCGCTGTGAGGGCGATCGCTGCACGGCTTTGCAGGGCGAGATTGGAAAAGCGACCGCGTGCGGCATCTACGCCGCGCGGCCTGAGGTGTGCCGCACATGCATGCCGGGCGACGCCGAATGCGCGATGGCGCGGCGGAAGTTCGGGCTGCCTCTAATCGAGACCGCTTAGGCCGGAACGGCTTCGCTGATCTCGTCGTCGATCTCGTCGTCCAGCGGTGCGAGCACCGAGAGCGGCTTGGTCGACAGCGTGATCGGCTTGCGGCCTCCCGACAGCGACGGCGACGATTTGGCCGAGCCTCCGCGCGACAGCGCGTAGAGCGTCGAGCCGACACGGCCGCCGTTGTCGATCAGGTCGCGCTCGCTGCAGCTCGCTGCAATCGCGACAGCCAGCGAATGCAGATGGCTGCGGCGATAGCAGAACAGCGCCAGCCTGGCGCGCGCGTCAGGGGAAACACTCTCAACCAGCCTCGGCAGGCCGCTCTCGCTGGCGCGATACATCTCGCCAAGGAGCTCGTCCTGGACCGGGCAGAAATCGCTTTCAAAAGCGTCGCGGCTTGAAAACATTGCAGTTCTCCCTCGTCATGCGGAAGATGCAGCGCAATTCTCTAACGAAAGGTTAACCACCCTGGCCGGTAGTCACCCGGGGTCCTTGCCCGCGGGCAGCGAATCAGGGGGCGCCTCCCGGCCGGAATCTCGTGAAGAGCCGCGTAGCCCGGATGGAGCGCAGCGTAATCCGGGACCCCTCTCGCTTGTGGCGAGATCCCGGATTGCGCTGCGCTCCATCCGGGCTACGAGATCGGCCGCTGGCCGCTCCGAGGGGAGCCAGCCTCAGTTCGCCGCCATGAAGATCGAGAGACCAAACCCGGTGAGATGATGCAGGGCCTGGTCGACACCGATCAGGGTCCAGAACCAGGGATGGGCCAAGTCGACACCGAAATTGGCCGAGACGAATCCCTTGGCACGGTCGATGGTAATGTGAATCAGGAAGTCGATGAACGCCACGAACCAGAACCTTGGCGCGACGATCAGGATCAGCGGCAGTGCTACCGCAAGGTGAATCAGGCAGTGCACCAAAAGCGGCAACGCCCAGCCGTGCTTCTGATCCTTGCCATGCGCCATCCAGGCGGTCTGCAGAACGAAATCGGCGATGATGTGCTTGAAGGTGAGCAGCAGCATCCAGCCAATGAGCGCTTCGACCGGAACCGCCGATGACATGGGTGGAAACGACAAAGCTGACGCCCTCATTGACGTGACAAGAAAAATTGGAGCGTCCAGCGCAACTTCTTCTTGGACCGGTCAAATCGCCGGGACTGCCGATTTATGACATCTCCCGTGCCGGAATGCAGCCGGGGGGAACCGGAAAATCGCCAACTGTGGCTAACTGGTGATAGGATGACCAAACGACGCGGCCGAGTTGAGTAAGGTTACCTTCGGCTCGAAATTTGCATTCCGGTCCTGGGACGCTATCATTCGCAGCAGAGAATATCGTTCTTTTTTCAGTCGTTTAGGAATTGCTGGGCACTCGCCGCGATCGCATGAGCGAGCCGCCCGCCCCCAGGAATAAGGCCAAGAGTGCTGCCATGAGTACTGAAGGCCCCACCTTGTCACCGAGCGACCCGCCGCCCCGGCGCCCCAAGGTGATCAAGACCAATCAGCAACAGGTTTTTCTCTACGTCGTGCTGACCCTGCTGCTGTCGCTCGCCACCGTCTGGGGCGGTCGCACCCTGCTGCATAATTCAGAGACGCTGACCTTTGCCGTTGGCGCGCCCAACAGCGACGAGGCGCTGTTTGCCACCAAGCTCGCCGCCCTGCTCAAGACCAACGCCTCGCGCTTCCGGATCAAGGTCGTCAACAACGCGGACAATGCCAAGGCGCTCGCGCAGTTCGACCGCAAGCAGGCCGACCTCGCCGTGCTGCGCACCGACGCCAAGGTGCCGCTGCGGGCGCGCACGCTCGCGATCCTCGAGCACGACCTCGTGCTGCTGCTCGGGCCCGGCAACAAGAAGATCAAGTCGCTTGCCGAGCTGAAGAAAAAGAAGGTCGCCGTCCTCGCCGACAACGATTCCTCGCTCGCCTTCGTGCGCGGCATCCTCGACATCCCTGACGGTCCCGACGCCGCGAAGATCCAGATGGCGCCGCAGGGCGCAACGCTCGACAAGCTGTTTGCACCGGCGAACGGCTTTGGCGCGGTGATCGCCATCGTCCACGCCTCCAAGGCGGTGCGCGACAAGGCCTATGAGCAGGTCGCCAGGCGCGGCGGCTTCACCTTGAATGCGATCGACGAGGCCAAGGCGCTGGCGCGCAAATTTCCCGGCATTTCCGACGAGACGCTGACGGCGGGCACGCTGTCCGCATCGCCTGAAATTCCTGACGACGACCTCGAAACGATCGGGCTCGAATGGCTGCTGGTCGCGCAGTCCAAGATGTCGGCATCCACGGCCGGCGACCTCGCGCGCATCGTCTACGAGAACAAATCCGCGCTCGGGCTCGACAACGGCTTCGCCACCCGGATCGAGCCGGCCTCCGTCGAGAAGGACGCCTACGTGATGGCGCATCAGGGCGCGGCCGACTACATCAACGACGACACCAAGTCGTTCATGGATAAGTACAGCGACATGATGTATCTGGGCGCCGCGGCGCTCAGCGTCATCGGCTCGATCTTCGCGGCGATCTACGCCAAGATCACGAGGGTCGCGCCGGAGAAGGCCGGCGAGCTCTCTACCGCCGTCCTCGACATCGGCGAACGCATCGAGCACGCCCATTCGCTCGACCAGCTCGAATGCCTCCAGGACGAGCTGGAGGGCATCTTGCGCGGCGCCGTCATCGGTCTCAGGGACGGCACCATCAGTACTGACGGGCTCGACACCTTCAAGCTCGGCTACGAGTTCGTCCGCGACGAGATCGGCATGCGCCGCGACTATCTCAAGCGCCATTGCGGCGACCCCGAAACGGCCGCCGCCCCTGCAGCGCTCCCCCCGCCCGAGGAAAGCAATGTCGTGGTGGTGAAGACAGCTCAGAGCGCCTGACCTGTCGATACGCCCTGGGGCCAGCTGGAGGTCGCCGGGTGAGCCGGGCCTGCATGGTTCGAGACGCCCGCTACGCGGGCTCCTCACCATGAGGGTCATATATCCGCGAAATCCGACCTCATCCTGAGGGCCCGCCGGAGGCGGGCGTCTCGAAGGATGGCCGCAGGCGAGCTTCACGCCACGCGCCCCTGTTCGACCATGCTGCAGACGCCCCTCCCCGGTCGTTGACGACCCCTGCCCGGGCGGGCACTTTGGCGCGGAGGCCCCAGCCGGGGCCGCAAGAACCCGACAAGAACCCGACCGAGCCGCCTTGCCGCATGTCCAAGCCGATGATCCCTGCTCTGGCCCAGTTCGTGGCCGCCACGGCCGGCCGCAACATGACCAAGGTGGCCTATGTGGCCGTCGCCGTCGGCGTGCTCAGCATGGTGCTGCTGACGATCGGCCCGGCCTATGAGACGGCGCATCGCTGGGTCGATGTCCTGCTGTGGGCCTGCCTCGTCTACTTCGTGTTCGAATGGGTGGTCCGGCTGCGCCACATGGCACACACGCAGCGGCTTGCGCTCTACCTCACCTCCTCCGCCGGCATCGTCGATGCGGTCGGAGCGCTGGCCGTTCCGGTCGCGCTGATCCTCGGCGTCGAGCCCAAGACGGCCTGGCTGCTCAGCGTGCTCTGGGTGCTGAAGGTGGTGCCGGGCATTCCCGGCCTGCGGCAGCTTCGCCGCGTGCTGGTGCTGGAATCGGGGCCGCTGCTCAGCGTGCTCGTGATCTTCCTGATGGTGGTCTTCCTCGCCTCCGTCGCCGAATATTTCCTGGAGCGGGACGTGCAGCCGCAGACTTTCGGCAGCGTCCCGGCCGCGCTGTGGTGGGCGGTGGTGACCTTGACGACCACGGGCTATGGCGACGTCGTGCCGGTGACGCCGCTCGGCCGCATGGTGGCGGCGCTGGTGATGATCTCCGGCCTCGGCGTGTTCGGCCTCTGGACCGGTATTCTGGCGACCGGGTTCGCGGCGGAAACGCGGCGTGACAATTTCCTCAAGACCTGGGAATCCGTCAGCAAGGTGCCGTTCTTCGCGGCGCTGGGCCCGGCCGCCATCGCCGACGTCACCCACATGTTGCGGACCATGGAACTGCCGGCGCGCACCATGATCATCCGCAAGGGCGCGCAGGGCGACTGCATGTATTTCATCGCAGCCGGCGCGGTCGAGGTCGACCTCCCCGGCAAGAAGGTGCAGCTCGGCGAGGGCGCCTTCTTCGGCGAGATGGCCCTGCTCGGCAACAACATGCGCGGCGCCAATGTCTCGACCACGAAAGTGTCGCGGCTGCTGGTGCTCGACCTCGTCGACTTCCGCGTGCTGATGGCGCGGCACCCCGATCTCGCCGAAACCATCGACGCCGAGGCGAAGCGGCGCGCCCTCGAAAACAAATAACAGGAGACAAGAATGTCGGACATCACCGACGCAGCCAGCAGTCCCGTGCTCGACATCACCGGCGCCCGCGCCACCATCCGCCTCAACCGGCCGAAGCATCTGAACCGGCTCCAGGCCGAAGACCTCGGCGAGCTCGTCAGGCTGTTCGACGCCGTCGAGGCCGATCCCGCCATCCGCGTCCTGGTGCTGACCGGGACGGGGCGCGCCTTCTCGGCGGGCTACGACCTCAATTCGGTGGCCGAGCGCGCGGTGAGCGCCAACGAGCAGCAGAGCGCGGGCTCCGCCTTCGAGGTGGTCGTCAACCGGCTGGAGGATCTGGGCGTGCCGACGATCTGCCGGCTCAACGGCGGCGTCTATGGCGGCTCGACCGACCTTGCGTTGGCCTGCGATTTCCGCATCGGCGTCGACACCGCCGAGATGTTCATGCCCGCGGCCCGGCTCGGGCTGCATTATTACCGCAGCGGCATCAAGCGCTACGTGACCCGGCTCGGCGTCGACAATGCCAAGAAGCTGTTCCTGACCGCGCAGAAGATCACCGCGCCGGAGATGCTGCGCATCGGCTATCTCACCGCCATGGTGCCGGAGGAGCTTCTCGACGAGGAAGTCGACAAGCTCGCCAATATCCTCGCCGGCAACGCGCCGCAGGCAATGCGCGGCATGAAGCGCGCGATCAACGAATTCGCGCGCGGCGAGCTCGATGAGCAAGCCGCCGACCAGCGCCACCGCGACAGCATGCGCGGCGACGAGATCAAGGAAGGCATCAAGGCGTTTGGGGAGAAGCGAGCGCCGAGGTTTTGAGGGGATAGGCTGTCGGTGACGACGGTCAGGGAGTACAAGGCCGCGCCTCACACTCATCTGTCGTCCCGGGGCATCGCGAAGCGATGAGCCCGGGACCCACAGGGCGCACTTGTTGCGCAGAAGCGGTCACTCCAAGTCCTCGTAACCACGTCTGCCTGTGGTTATGGGTCCCGGGCTCGCGCTGCGCGCGCCCCGGGGACGACACCGAGTCTGAGGCGCGCCCTCAGCCCCCAACCGCCTTCGCATGCTCCGCGGCCATCCCGTCATCCGCCGCATTGATGAGCTGGAACGCCGGCCGCGAGGTCATCCGCTCGGCATAGCGGACGAAGACGTCCTTCTTCGGCACGATGCCGAACATCATGGTCCAGCTGAACGCGACGCCCCACAGGACATCGGCGGCCGTCATGCGCTCGCCGAGCAGATACGGGCCCTTCGAGAGCTGCGTCTCCAGCGCGCCTAGCATGGTGTCGTAATCGGCATAGGGCGACTGCGTGATCGGCGCTGGCTCGCGCTGCATGAACTTGTCGATCAGGGCCGGCTCGAACGATGCGCCGTAATAGGCGATCCAGCGCAGAAAGGGCCCGCGCAGCGGATCGTTCAGCGCAGGCGTCAGCCCCGCCTGGGGGAAGAGGTCGGCGAGATAGATGGTGATCGCGACCTGCTCGGTCACGAGCTCCCCGCGGTGGCGGATCGCAGGCACCTTGCCGAGCGGATTGATGGCGAGATAGTCGGGCTTGCGCTGCTCGCCGGCCTTCAAGTTGAGGACGTGGAGATCGTAAGGCGCCCCCAGCTCCTCCAGCAGCACCCGCGTGCCGGTGGCGCGGCTTTGCGGCGAATAATACAGCGTGATGCGGTTCTGTTCGGTCATGGCAGGTCTCCATCTGGCCGGCTGGCGATGGCGCAGGTTGTAACGGAGGATACCTGACATCCTGTGTCAGGTATGGTTTAAGGGATCATGCGCGCGAGCCGGATGATGTCGATCCTCACCACCCTCCAGGCCAGGGGGCAGGTCACCGCGCCCGAGCTTGCGGAGGCCTGCGAGGTCTCGGTGCGCACGATCTATCGCGACATCGACGCGCTCGCGGCCTCCGGCGTTCCTGTCTATGCAGACCGCGGCGCGGAGGGCGGCTATCGCCTGCTCGACGGCTATCGCGTGCGGCTGAACGGCCTGTCGCAGAACGAGGCGGAAGCGCTGTTTCTCGCAGGACTCCCGGGACCGGCGGCCGCGCTCGGGCTGGATGCGGCGATGATTGCCGCGCAGAACAAGCTGATGGCGGCGCTGCCGGCGAATCTGCGCGAGGACGCCGGACGGATGCAGGAGCGCTTCCATCTGGACGCACCCGGCTGGTTCGGCGAGGCGGAGGAGCCGAAACATCTGCGCGCGATTGCCGGCGCGGCCTTGCGCGGAACACTGATCAAGATCCGCTACCGGAGCTGGCGCGCCGAGAAGCAGCGCCGCGTCGCGCCGCTCGGCCTCGTGCTGAAGGGCGGCAGCTGGTATCTCGCCGGGCAGGTCGATGGCAGCGTGCGCACCTATCGCGTCGCGCGCGTGCTCGACTGCACCGCGCTCGACGACCGCTTCGATCGCCCCGCCGACTTCGATCTCGCTGCTTACTGGCAGGCCGCGACGGTGCGCCTCGAGGCGGAGATGCATCCCAATGTCGCGATCGTCCGGCTGTCGCCGTTGGGCGTAAAACTGCTCGACGCGCTGAGCCAGCCTTACGTCAAGGCGCGCACGGAGATCGAAGACGCCACTGACGCGGACGGCTGGCGCATCGCGCGCGTGCCGACGGGCAAGACGTCATGGCATGCTGCGTCCGAATTGCTGCGGCTCGGCTCCGAGGCCGAAGTGCTGGAGCCCGCCGACCTCCGCGACAAGATGGCCGAGATGACCCAGGCCATGGCCGCGCGCTATCGCGCGGCGCGGAAAGCCTGACCGCGGCGCACTTCGCCGCAACCGACGAAACAATCCTGAAACACGATTCTCCTCACCCTGCGTGAACGCGATCGCATCTCGGCTCGACCGAGAAGCAGGGACACAACAACGGCCTTCGCGCCACACTGGAGAATGAAGATGTTTCGCAAGCTTGCTCTCGGTCTGATCGCCGCTACCTCGCTCGGTGCGGCTGCTCTCGCGCCCACCGCCGCTTCGGCGCACGGCTTCCATCATCACTGGGGTCCCGGCTGGGGCTTTGGTTACGGCGGCGTCTACGTCAACACCGGCGTCAACAACTGCTACCAGGAGCGCGTCGTCCAGACCCGCCACGGCCTGCGCGTGCGCGTCGTGAATGTCTGCGCTTACGGGATCTACTGATATCTCGCCTTCCAGACAAAGCTCCGGTCGCGCTGCGGCCGGGGTTTTGCGTTTGGGCTATGCGCATTTTGAATTAGCAGATTTGCCGATTCCGGCGAAACCAGGCCCAGGTCTCGCGCGTCGTCCGGATGTAGCCGCGGCCACGATAGACGATCTCGCCGTCGACGATCTCGTTCAGCTTCGGCAGCGCGTGAAACGGGATCGAGGGATAGGCGTGGTGCTCGACGTGATAGGGCATGTTCCACGCGAACCATTTGACCACAGCGCCGGTGTAGGTGGTGCGGGTGTTCTGGAAGGCGCTGCGGGTGCGCTCGCAACCGGTGTGCTCGGCATAGAGATAGGGTCGCAGGAAGAATTGCCCGATGATCAGCGGCACGATCCAGACCCAGAGCAGCAGCGCCGAGGCGAACCACAGCGAGAGCGCAAGCAGCAGAACATAGAGCGCGACATAGGCGCGCGCTTCAGTGACGATGGTGGCGCGCTTGTTCTCGGGAATCCAGGGCACGACGACCTTGCCGCTGACGGCATGGCGCAGCATCAGCCAGAGACGTCCGGCGACCTGGAGCAGACCGCTATAGGCGATCGCAAGCTGCGTGTCGGAGGCCGGCTTGACGCCCACGATCAGCTCGGGGTCCTTGTCGGGATCCTGGGTGTAGCGGTGATGATCCCAGTGGAAAAGGCAGTAATATTCGTACGGCAATCCAATGATGAAGGCCGAGAGATAGCCGACCGCGAGGTTGAGGCTGCGGCTCTTGAAAGCCGTCTTGTGCGCAGTCTCGTGCACCGCCATGAACAGGAAGGCAACGAGATAGCCCTGCGCCGCCATCAGCGGCAGCGCCCAGAGCACACCGTAGCGCGACGTCACCATCCAGATCAGCGCGCCGACCAGCACGATCATGCCGTAATGGCCGAGACTCTGCGCCGCGCCCCGAACATTCGAGCGCACCGACAATTCGCGCAGCATCGCCGGGCTCAGCGGCTTCAGGCGATGGCCGTGCTCGGAAACAGTCGCATCAGTCATGATCGGGGACCTGTCCTACTTGCTGAGAAGCGCCGCGACCTCGGCCTTGAGGAAGGCCTGGTCGGGCGGATTGCCGACGGGATTGCCGGCGCGATGGCCGTGCAGCGACGGGATCGGATGCAGCACGGCTGATTTGGCGTTGACCAGCTTGCCGAGTTCGTCCTCGTTGTCGCGGACGTCGAAATAGCGGTCGGTCGCGCCGGGCATCAGCAGCATGTGTGCCTTGATCGCGGCGAGCGCCCGGTCGAGGGCGCCACCGAACGCGATACAGTCGCTGATGTCGCCGCGCTGCCAGATGCCGACCTGCGCCAAGAGATCGTTGGCATCGCGCCGCGCGAAGGTCGAATCCCAGGCGCGGACGAGATAGTCTTCCAGCGAGGTGAACCCGGCCTCGCGCCAGAGCTCGTCGCGATAGAAGCCGTGAGACATGGCCCAGCCCGCATAGACGCGGCCCATGGCGCGATAGCCGGCAACCGGCTTCTCGACGAAGCGGCCGTCGCGAAAGGCGGGATCGCCTGTCAGTGCCGCCTTCACGCTTTCGAGGAAGACGTAGTTATAGGGTGCGCAGCGCGCGCTGCCGCAGACCACTGCGGCACGTTCGACCATGTCGGGGTGCAGCGCCGCCCAGTGATAGGCCTGCATGCCGCCCATCGACCAGCCATAGACCAGCGCGAGCTTTGTGATGCCGAAGCGTTCGGTGAGCAGCCGGTGCTGAATCGCAATGGCGTCGTGGTAGGTGAGCTGCGGAAACGGCACGGCGGAATTCGACGGCGACGAGGACAGGCCGTTGCCGAACAGGTTCGGGATGACGATGAAATAGCGCGTGGGGTCGAGCACGCCGTCGGGCCCGATCAGCCATTCGGTGTCGAAATGCTGCGCGCTGAACGAGGTCGGATAGAGGATGACGTTGTCCCTGGCCGGGCTGAGCGTGCCGTAGGTCTGGTAGGCGAGCTTCATCGCGGGGAGGACGGTGCCCGACTGAAGCGTGACGTCGCCGGCCTCAAAGATCTCGTAGTCGCTCTGCGCCGTCATGGATCAACCCTACTCACGCAGCCGCAGAATGCGCCCGCCACGGCGACGATGCATCGATCGTGCCGGACCAGCAAACGCACCGTTGCGTCGCGCTCAATAACTGTACGTATCGTACAGTTATTTGACGAAGGCAATATGATTCCGACGCCCGTGCAATTCAGGCGATGGCCGCGATGTACCGCTGCACCGACGCCGCGAAAGCGCCCTTGGCGCCTGCAGCGATGTTGCGGCCCCACCAGGCGCCGTAGATGCGGTCGAAGGCGAGCGGCTCGACGGCCGCCGCAATCCTGCGCACCGCAGCGGCATTGAGCGGCATGTAGTTCGGATAGGAGTACATGAAGCTGACGAAGCGGCGGTCCATCGTCACCTGCGCGATATCGCCGGCGAACAGTGCGCCCCGGCCGTCGGCACCGCGCGACCAATGCATCATGGTCGCGCCGGGGAAGTGACCGCCGGTGCGCAGCAGCAGCACATCGTCGGAGATGCGCTGGTGATCGCCGGTCCAGTGCACGATGGCGGGATGCGGACGCATCACCCATTGGCGATCATCGGCATGCAGATAGACCGGTGCTCCGCCCAACGCCTCGCTCCAATCGGCGAGCGCGCCATAGTAATGCGGATGCGAGATCGCGATCGCCTTCAGCCCACCCAACGCGCGCACATGCGCGATCGCCTCCGGCGTCGCCAGCGGCACGCAATCCCACATCACGCAGCCGCCGCCATCGGGCACCAGCAGCGCACGCTGGCCGATGGCAAAGCCCGGCTCGAGCCCGATGCCGATCAGGTCGAGATCATCGCGCCAGACCACGCGATGACGTTCCGCCAGGGCGTCGCGCGTGAGGAAGGTTTGCCCCTTCCAACCGACGAACTGCCGTTCGTCCTCGCAGATCGGGCACGCCGCGGGCGGCTCTTCACTGTCCGGGAATTGGGCGCCGCAGGTTTCGCAGGTCCAGAGGGGCATGGCGGTGATCCAGAACGAGGGCGGGACACGCATGAGGTGACACCGCGGCCCTCCAACCGCAAGTGTGGAAGAACCAGCGCAGCCGGGCATCGGACGTATTGAGCTCCGTCGCCACGGCCGACGTCACGGCGCGCTTCGGGCACGGCAGGCTGCGGCACCAGGTCGCGGTCTCAGCACGTCATCGCGAGTGGCTTATCACGCAATTGCGCGCTTTTGCCGTTGCAGCGCACCGGTCTGCCGATACAACCTGCCGTAAATCGCCAACAACCCTGCCCTTCCCGATCGATGATCCAGCCACAACTCTCATTCGACGGCGACCCGAACGGCCCGGCCTATGAAAGATGGCGCGAGCAGTTCTGCCGTCAGGTGGCTGACGTCGATTTCGTTCCGATCGGGGAAGGGCGCGTTCACCGCACCATTGCGCCGGCCATTCTTCCGCGCCTCAGGCTCTCCGCCTCGTTCGGCACGCCGATGTCGTTCGTCTCGTTGGGGACGAACGACGAATTGGTGATTACGATGTCGCCCAATTCGGCGTTGAGCGGCGCCATGGGCCGGCGCCCGCTGGAGATTGCCGCCGGCGACGTCACTATCGGCGATCCCTCGATCAAGGGCGCTCACATCACCCAGACGGGGCACGGCAATTTCCAGACCGCGCTGCTGCCGCGCAAGGCGCTGCTGCGGGCCTGCCCGAATGCCGAGGACCTGATCGCGCAGTCGATCCCCGGCGCCAATCCGATCACCTCGATGTTCCTGCGCTATTACGACCTCGCGCATGACTATGCCGACAAGCTCGCGCCCGCGGAGCTCGACGCAGTCTCACAGCATCTGTTCGACCTCGCCGTGCTGATGATCGGAGCGCGCGGCGACGTCGCGGAGGAGGCGCGCTCGCGCGGCCTTGCCGCAGCGCGCCTCGAAACCCTCAAATCCGACATCCTGGCACAGCTCGACAGCCCGGCATTGTCGCTCACCGTGCTGTCAGCCGCGCACCGGATCAGCCCGCGCACCATCCAGCTGATGTTCGAGCAGGCCGGCATCACCTATAGCGGCTTCGTGCTGGAGCAGCGGCTGCTGCGCGCCGAGCGACTGCTTCGCAATCCGAACCTGCGCACCCGCAAGATCATCGAGATCGCGCATCTCGCCGGATTTCACGACGTCTCCTATTTCCATCGCGCCTTCCGCCGCCGCTTCGGACGGACGCCCGACGACGTCCGGAAACTTTCCGGCGAGACGGGTTAGGGAAAATCGATTACGCGCCTCCCGACGTCGCAATAGCGTGCGCGCGGGCTCTCCCATCGAACTTGCAGCTCTTAACCAAAAGTGATATGTAAATCGCAATACAATTTATGTTTGTATTTTGCGAGATGAGTGATTATGCCGGAAGCATCATTCAATCATCCATTGTTCGGCAAAGTGCGCTTTCGCACAAGCAATCCATCAGTCTGGATCCGGGGCGACGGCATCTCGTTTATCAGCGGATTTGACGTCGACGACATTACCACGGTGGTCATACCGCAGCTCGTGGGTATTCCGGGCTCCAACAACGGCAAGCTGCAGTTTCACAAGCGTGCGCATGACCAGCTGTTGATGGCTTTTGCAGATGTCGAACGTCTCGGGCTGCTGAAGCATATCAAGACCTGTGCTGGCTCTCTCAATTTCCGCCTGCGCAAGCCAACCAGCGGTGCGCTGAGCAAGCTGCCGTCAAACCACGCCTTCGGTATCGCCATTGATCTCAACGCCGACGATGGCTCGAACGGCGCGTCTGTCGCGCCTGTGGCACCGGTCTTCGAAGCACTCGGGTTCAAGTGGGGAATTTCGTTTGCCGACCCCATGCATTTTGAAGTCGAAGAGTTTGTGAACCGTCCCGACTCCGTCTCGGCAGCTCTCAGCGCTCATATGAAGGGAGACGCACCGCATATTCAGCTCGCATCCATAAACGCCAACGTCAACGCGCCGTCGAGCGCATTGGTTGCTAGCCGTTCCTCTACGGCTACAGCTGCAACTGCGGCTGTCGTGCACAACGCCTACCCGGAATTGCCCGAACTGCCGTTCGAACGTACTTCAGTCGAGATGTCCGATGTCGAAGCCTATATGTCCGGCATTCATGTTCCGGCGGTCGTCAAGCGCGCATGTTACGTGATCTTTCGCAACGAAAGCGCCCGTGGAACCAAGGGCATCAACAACAACTACATCGGCTTACAGGCGGATGGTGGCAGGCAGTCGGAGAAGTGGACGCCCTTCATCGCGGGGACATGCGTCCACGCAGAGAACATGACGGGACGGTTGAGGCGGTTCGTATGTCTGCGGGATTGGCGCACCTGCATCGATATTCTTGCTGAAAAGGTCTCACTGCGCGGGCTGTATGTCGGCGGCTATTCTCATCCCTACGCCAATATGCAGGTCAACACCGAGCATGACTGGCCGCTTGCGTATTGGCGGGAATGGGTTAAAGGCGACAGCCATGCACAGATACCCCAAGCCGAGATGAATGGTCTGCTCGCGCAGTACGAACTGGCGGTTAGCAAATTTCCCGACGCACCCGCCTGAGAGGCGCCGGCGGGAATCGCAAGGAATCAAAGCAACGGTCTGCCTTGGGCCAGGCGCTAGGGAGTCTATTCTAGGCGAATTCCACCACGATCTTGCCGAAGTGACCGCCCTGCTGCATCAGCCGCAGCGCATCGGGGACGGCGTCGAAGCCGAACACGCGATCGATCACCGGCTTCATGGCGTTGCGCCCGACCGCGGACGTCATGCCCTCGAACATGCGGCGGCTGCCGACGGAGAGGCCGATGACGTGCAGGTTCTTGGAGAACAGGCTCGGGATCGCGATCTGCTGCGAAAAGCCCGACAGCACGCCGATCACCAGAATGGTGCCGCCGACGCGCGCCGCCTCCAGTGACTGGCCAAACGTGTCCTTGCCGCCGACCTCGACGACGTGATCGACGCCGCCGCCGGTCCACTCCGCAGCGGCCTTGCCCCACTCGGGGACCGTCCGATAGTTGATGGTGTGATCGGCACCGAGCGCCTTGGCGCGTTCGAGCTTCTCGTCGCTCGACGAGGTCACGATCACGCTCGCGCCGGCGAGCTTGGCGAATTGCAGCGCGAAGATCGACACGCCGCCGGTGCCCTGCACCAGCACGGTGTCGCCGGGCCGCACTCCCGCCTCCTCGAACAGCGCGCGCCACGCCGTGAGCCCGGCGCAGGGCAATGTCGCCGCTTCCCGGAACGTCAGATGCGAGGGAATGCGGCTGACGCCCTCGGCGTCGAGCACCATCACCTCCTGCAGCACACCCGGCCGCGTGCCACCGAGCGCGTAACGGCGGCTGCTCGCCGACACTTTTCCGTCGATCCAGGACTGGAAGAACATCGGACAGATCCGATCGCCGACCGCGATGCGGGCCACGCCCTCGCCGACGGCGATCACCTCCCCTGCGCCATCCGAGAACGGGATCAGCGGCAAGCGGGTGACGCCGCCCTTGCCCTGGATCGTGAGCAGATCGCGATAGTTCAGCGATGCCGCCTTCATTCGCACCGCGACCTGGCCCGGACCGGGCGCAGGCTCGGGCAGATCGGCCAGCTCCATGCCCTCGATCGACCAGTCGCGCGCGACCTGCCAGGCCTTCATGGGACGCGCTCCGCTTCAGGTGCCAAAGCTCTTTTGGACCGCCTTGTCGAGTGTCTCGCCGCCGACGAAGCGCTGGCGCAGCTCGCGCTTGAGCAGCTTGCCGCTCGGGTTCTTCGGCAGAGCATCGACGAAGATGACGCGCTTGGGCACCTTGAAATGCGCCATCTGGCCGGCGCAATGCTTGATGACGGATTCCTCGTCGAGCTTCTCGCCGGTCTTGACCACGACGATGGCCGTGACCGCCTCGATCCAGCGCGGATCAGGCAGGCCGACGACCGCGACTTCGGAAACCGCGGGGATGCGATAGACCATCTCCTCGACCTCGCGACTCGCGACATTCTCGCCGCCGGTCTTGATCATGTCCTTGACGCGATCGACCACGGTGATGTGACCCTCGGCATCGACGGTGGCGAGATCACCGGAGTGAAACCAGCCGCCGGTGAACGCCGCCGCGGTCTTGACGGGATCGTTGTAATAGCCGGACAGCAGATGCGGCGAGCGGTGCACGATCTCGCCGACCTCGCCGACCTTGACGTCTTCCATCGCCGTATTGACCACCCGCGTCTCGACATTGAGCACGGGCTTGCCGGCCGAGCCGGCCTTGCGGAGCTGGTCCTCGGGGCGCAGCACGGTCGCGAGCGGGGCGATCTCGGTCTGGCCATAGAAGTTCCAGAACTTGACCTTGGGCAGGCGGCGCTGCAGCTCGAGCAGAACCTCCACCGGCATGATCGAGGCGCCGTAATAGCCCTTCTCGAGCGTCGACAGATCGGTCTTGTCGAAATGCGGCGAGCGCAGCATCGCGATCCAGATCGTCGGCGGCGCGAAGAAGGAGGTGATCTTGTGCGCCTGGATCAGCGCCAGGATGTTGTCGGCAGTCGGCTTGCCTGTGATCACGCCGGAAGCGCCGAGATAGATCTGCGGCCCCAAGAACACGTCGAGCTGGGCGCAATGATAGAGCGGCAGCGCGTGCAGGAATTTGTCGTCCGCACTCATGCCGCCGTCGATGATGCAGCTGACATACTGCCACATCACCGCTTCATGGGTCAGCATCGCGCCCTTGGGCAGGGACTCCGTGCCGCTGGTGTAGACGATCTGCGCGAGATCGCGGCTGTCGACGGACGCCTCCAGGTACGAGCCGTCGGAATGAAGCAGATCGTCGAAGGTGGTGAGACCGGCCGGCGCCGTGGCGGGATCTTCGCCCGGCAGCCAGATCATCTTCTCGACCGCGCAATCCCTGGCGCTCGCGGCCTTCGCCGGCTCGACGAAATCAGGTCCGGTCGCGAGCAGCTTTGCGCCGGAGCTCTTCAGGATGAAATTGATCTCATCCGGATTGAGCATGAAATTGATCGGCACCAGCACCGCGCCGATCCGCGCCAGGGCGAAGCGAAGCGCGGCGAACGCGTGCGAATTGCGCGAGAGCACGGCGAGGCGGTCGCCCTTCTTGACGCCGAGCCCAAGCAGGCCGCGGCCGAGCCGGTTGCAGATCGCGTCCATCTCGGCAAAGGTCCAGCTCACGCTGCCGCAGCTCACCGCAAGCTTGTTCGGCTCGCGGCCCGCCGAGCGGCGCAGGAGATCGCCGATGGAATGCTCACGCGCTTTCGAAATGGTGGCTGCGGTGTCGCCGGTCATGTGTCCCTCCGTATGGTGTCTTTGTCTTCTGGATTTCTTGTTTGAAATCTTGCGTCTTGTTTGTTTGCGCTACCTGCGCCGGGCCGCCTGCGCATGCTCCATGTACATGTGCTCGACGGATCGATCGAGCGAGGCGATCTTCTCGAAGCCGCGCCGCCAGTCCTGCAGATGCCGGCGGGTCCAGAGAACGCCGGCCTCGCGGTCGCGGCGGCGGATCGCGTCGATCAGATGGCGGTGCGCGGCGACGAGGCGCGGACCGCCTTCGGCCACGCCCGTCACGATCATCTCGGTGGTCGGATAGAACAATTGCGCCGCCGGCTCGCGCGCGAGCTGCAGCACGCGGTTCTGCGAGGCCTTGGCCACCAGCACGTGGAATTCGGCATCGCATTCGGCCAGCAGCGCGGGATCGCCGACCACGGCTTCGCTGCGCATCAGATTATCGGCGAGCTCGGCGAGGTTCTCGTCCGTCGCGCGCTCGACCGCACCTTCGATGCTCGCCACCTCCAGCGTCATCGAGGCCTCGTAGAGCTCGCGGAAGGTGACCTCGTGCAGAACCAGCGCGCGGCTCAGCCGGCTTGCGAGCTTGCTGTAGCGCGGCAGACAGGCGTGCAGGCGGCGCGAGGAATCGCGCCGGATCAGCCCGCCCTCCTCCAGCACGCGGATGCCTTCGCGGATGGTCGAGCGATTGACACCGAACTGCCGCACCAGGTCGTGCTCGGTGCCGATGGGATCGCCGGGCTTGATCCGGCCATTGACGATCTCGCGCTCGATGGCGTCGGCGACCTTCTGATAGGCCGGCGCGACATCGATCGGACGGAAGAGCGGCGCGAGGGGCAAATTCAACTCCAATGGCGTTTGTCGGACAAACTATAGGAGCGGCCGGACCACGCGTCAAACGGCAGCATTCATGCCGCATGTGCAGCAAATTGACTCCTGCGGAACCCCGCTCTAACTTTGTCGGACAAAGGGACAGCATAGTCCCGCGCAAGAGGAAACGTATCCATGAGACCTATCGCAGCACTCGTGTCTGCGGCCGGCCTGCTGTCGGCTGCCCTGATCGCCCCCGCCTCCGCCCAGCAGACCCCGCTCAAGATCGGAGTGCTCTCCGATTTCTCTTCGGTCTATTCCGACATCGGCGGCCAGGGGAATGTCGAGGCCACCAAGATGGCGATCGAGGATTTCGGCGGGCAGATGTTCGGCAAGCCGATCGACATGGTCGCGGCCGACGTGCTCAACAAACCCGATGTCGCCTCCACCATCGCCCGCAAATGGTGGGAGACCGAAGGCGTCGACATGATCATCGACCTGCCGACCTCGGCCACCGCGCTCGCGGTGATGGAGCTGTCGAAGCAGTACGAGAAGATCATGATCGTGACGGACGCAGCGAGCTCCGACATCACCGGAAAATCCTGCTCGCCCTACACCGCGCACTGGACCTACGACACCTATGCCAACGCGCACACGGTCGGCAGCGCCATCGTCAAGAACGGCGGCGACACCTGGTTCTTCCTCACCGCCGACTACGTGTTCGGCCATTCGGTCGAGCGCGACACCTCCGACGTCGTGAAGGCGGCCGGCGGCAAGGTGCTCGGCAGCGTCAAGCATCCGCTCAACACCGCCGATTTCTCGTCCTTCCTGCTGCAGGCCCAGGCCTCCAAGGCCAAGATCATCGGGCTTGCCAATGGCGGCGGCGACACCATCAACGCGATCAAGCAGGCCGGCGAGTTCGGCATCGTCGCCGGCGGCCAGAACCTGGCTGCGATCGTGATGTTCATCTCCGACGTGCACAGCCTCGGGCTGAAGCTCGCGCAGGGCCTGATCATCACCGAGGCCTATTACTGGGACCTCAACGACAAGACCCGCGCCTTCGGCAAGCGCTTCCAGGAGCGCATCAAGCGGATGCCGACGATGAACCAGGCCGCGACCTACAGTGCGACGCTGCATTACCTCAAGGCCGTGCAGGCCGCCGGCACCAAGGACACCAAGACGGTGATGGCCAAGATGCGCGAGCTGCCGGTGAAGGATGCCTTCACCGACAACGGCATCCTGCGCGAGGACGGCCGCATGGTGCACAGCATGTACCTGTTCCAGGTCAAGAAGCCCGAGGAATCCAAGGGCCCGTGGGACTATTACAAGCTGCTCGCCGAAGTGCCGGCAGACCAGGCGTTCCGTCCGCTGAAGGATGGCGGCTGCCCGCTCGTGAAGTGAGCACGGATATTCCGTGAGCCGATCTGCTCAACATGGCCCGCCGTCCGCCTGATCGACCAAGGCGGACGGCGGGCCATCGCGACGAGCTGCCCAAAATAGAGACAGACGCCACCGCGCCGTCGTCTGATCTGCATCAAGTTGCGATGCAAAAATCGCTGCAATGTTGAGCCCGCCCGTCGGCGCAAGTCGCCGCCGGACGTTCGTGTCTCAACAATGGGCGCCGCGGCGCGGCGTTATGAACAGATGAACTTCACACCGGGGCGCGTCGTCGCCGCGATCGCCATCCTCCTTGCGGGCGGCGGCTATTATTACTGGCAGCACCGCGTTTCCAACGCGCTTGCTCCGGGCTTCGCCCGCGGCAACGGCCGCATCGAAGCGGTCGAGATCGACATCGCCACCAAGACGCCGGGCCGGATCCGCGAGATCCTGGTCAACGAGGGCGATTTCGTCAGCGCCGGCCAAGTTCTGGCGCGCATGGACACCGAGCAGCTGCAGGCCCAGCGCCGCCAGGCCGAGGCGCAGCTCCAGCGCGCAACGATCAACGTCGAGACCGCAAAGAGCCTCGTCAACCAGCGCGAGGCCGAACGCAAGGCCGCCGAAGCCGTGGTCGACCAGCGCGTCGCCCAGCTCGACACCACGAGCCGCAAGCTCGATCGTTCCGAGCAATTGATCAGAACGAGCGCAGTATCGCAGCAGGTGCTGGACGACGACCGCTCCGCCAACGCCACGGCGAAGGCGGCGCTGGCCGCGGCCCATGCCCAGGTCGCGGCATCGGAAGCCGCAATCAGTTCCTCGCGCGCCATGGTGATCGATGCCGGCGCCTCCGTCGATGCGGCGAAAGCCGCGATCGAAAGCATCAACGCCGATCTCAACGACAGCGTGCTGAAGGCACCGCGCGAGGGCCGCGTGCAATACCGCGTGTCGCAGCCGGGCGAGGTGCTCGCCGCCGGCGGCCGTGTCCTCAACATGGTCGATCTCGGCGACGTCTACATGACGTTCTTCCTGCCGACGGCCGATGCCGGCCGCGTCGCGATCGGCGCCGAGGTCCGCCTCGTGCTCGATGCCATCCCGCAATATGTGATCCCCGCCAAGGCCACCTTCGTCGCCGACGTCGCGCAATTCACACCCAAGACCGTCGAGACCGAGGAAGAGCGCCAGAAGCTGATGTTCCGGATCAAGGCGCATATCGCGCCCGAACTGCTGCGCCAGCACATCGAGCATGTGAAGACCGGCCTGCCCGGAATGGCCTATGTGCAGCTCGACCCGGCCGCGCAATGGCCCGACAATCTCAAGATCAAGCTGACGCGATGAGCGCGACTGCCCCAGGCGATGCCACGGCTGCCGCCGGCAGCGTCGTGCATCTGGACGGCGTGAGCCTGAGCTACGGCAAGACCCGGGCGCTCGATGCCATCACGCTCGACCTGCCGTCCGGCTGCATGGTCGGCCTGATCGGCCCCGACGGGGTCGGCAAGTCGAGCCTGCTCGCCCTGATCGCCGGCGCGCGCGCGATCCAGCAGGGCCGCATCCACGTGCTCGGCGGCGACATGGCGAGCGCGCGCCATCGCCGCAACGTGTGCCCCGACATCGCCTACATGCCGCAGGGGCTCGGCAAGAACCTGTATCCGACGCTGTCGGTGTACGAGAACATCGACTTCTTCGGCCGCCTGTTCGGACACGACAAGGCGGAACGAACCAGGCGCATCGCCGGCCTGTTGCGCGACACGGGGCTGACGCCCTTTGCCGACCGGCCGGCGGCAAAGCTCTCCGGCGGCATGAAGCAGAAGGTCGGCCTGTGCTGCGCCCTGATCCACGATCCCGAATTGCTGATCCTGGACGAGCCGACCACCGGCGTCGATCCCCTGTCGCGCCGCCAGTTCTGGGAATTGATCAGCGCGATCCGCAACGGCCGGCCCGGCATGAGCGTGATCGTCTCGACCGCCTATATGGAAGAAGCCGCGCAGTTCGACTTCTTGATCGCGATGAATGCCGGCCGCGTGCTGGCGACGGGAACGCCCGCCGACTTGCTCCGGCAGACCGGCGCCGCCACGCTCGATGACGCCTTCATCCGCCTGCTGCCGGACACCGACCGCGGCAGCCAGACCGGCGTCGTCATTCCGCCGCGCAGCGCGGACCATGACGAGATCGCGATCGAGGCGGACCATCTCACCCGGCGCTTCAACGGCTTCGTCGCCGTGGACGACGTCAGCTTCCGCATCAGCAAGGGCGAGATCTTCGGCTTCCTCGGCTCGAACGGCTGCGGCAAGACCACGACCATGAAGATGCTGACCGGCCTGTTGCCGGTGAGCGAGGGCAGCGCGCGGCTGTTCGGTAAGCCGATCGATGCGGGCGACATGTCGGTGCGGCGGCGCATCGGCTACATGTCGCAGGGCTTCTCGCTCTATTCGGAGCTGACGGTCAGGCAAAACCTCGACCTGCATGCGCGGCTGTTCGAGCTGCCGGCGGACACGATTGCCGCGCGCATCGCCGAGATGATCGCAAGATTCGAGCTCGCCGATGTCGCGGACGTCTTGCCCGATGCGCTGCCGCTCGGCCTGCGTCAGCGGCTGTCGCTGGCGGTCGCCATGATCCACGCGCCGGACATCCTCATCCTCGACGAGCCGACCTCCGGCGTCGATCCGATCGCGCGCGACCGCTTCTGGCAGATCCTCGCCGAGCTCTCGCGCAAGGACAACGTCACCATCTTCGTCTCCACCCATTTCATGAACGAGGCCGAGCGCTGCGACCGGATCTCGCTGATGCATGCGGGCAAGGTGCTGACCTCGGACACGCCGGCTGCGATCGTGGCCGCGCGCGGCGCCGCATCGCTGGAGCAGGCCTTCATCGCCTGCCTGGAAGAGGCGATCGCTGATACGGCGGATGCATCTGGCCAGCCTGCGGCCGCATCGTCCGAACCGGCCGCGGCAGCGCCGCCGCCGCGCAAGCGCAGCGCGACGTTCAATCCGACCCGCATGCTGGCCTATTCCCGGCGCGAGACGCTCGAGCTGCGGCGCGATCCGATCCGCGCCACGCTCGCGATCCTCGGCAGCGTGCTGCTGCTGTTCGTGCTCGGCTACGGCATCAGCATGGACGTCGAGAACCTGACCTTCGCGGTGCTCGACCGCGACGACAGCGCCATCAGCCGCGACTACAGCCTCCAGATTGCGGGATCGCGCTACTTCACCGAGAAAGCTCCGATCTCCGACTACGCCGATCTCGATCGCCGCATGCGCGCCGGCGAGATCGGCCTCGCCATCGAGCTGCCGCCCGGCTTCGGCCGCGATGTCAGCCGCGGCCGCCATGTCGAAATCGGCGCCTGGGTCGACGGCGCCAATCCGACCCGTGCCGAAACCTTGCGATCCTACGCCCAGGCGATCCACGCGACGTGGCTGGCCCAGAAGGGCCGCGAGCTCTATGGCGAGGCGGCGATTGCCGGCTCCTACCAGCTCCAGCTGCGCTACCGCTACAATCCCGATGTTAGAAGCGTCGTCGCCATGGCGCCCGGCATCATCCCGCTGCTGCTTGTCATGATTCCGGCGGTGCTGGCCGCGCTCGCGGTCGTACGCGAGAAGGAGCTCGGCTCGATCGTGAATTTCTACGTGACGCCGGTGACGCGTCTGGAATTCCTGCTCGGCACGCAATTGCCCTATGTCGTGCTTGCATTCGGCAACTTCCTCCTGCTCGTCGGCTTCGCCCTCGTCGTCTTCGGCGTGCCCTTCACCGGCAGCTTCGCGACCTATGCGCTCGCCGCCCTGCTCTACGTCACAGCCACGACCGGCATGGGGCTGGTGATCTCAGCCTTCATGAACAGCCAGATCGCGGCGCTGTTCGGCACGGTGCTGATCACGCTGATCCCCGCCATCCAGTACTCCGGACTGATCGACCCGGTCTCGTCGCTGCAGGGGTTTGGCGCACTGGTCGGGCGGCTCTATCCGACCACCTATTTCGTCACGATCTCGCGCGGCACCTTCTCCAAGGGGCTGGCGTTCGACACCCTTCACAACGACCTGCTGGCGCTCGCCATCATGGTCCCCGTGCTGATGATCGCCGGCGCGATGCTGCTGAAAAAACAGGCCCGCTGACCATGCGTATCGACAACGTGCTTCAGCTCGGCATCAAGGAATTGCGTGGTCTCGTGCGCGACCCGATGCTGCTCGTGCTCATCGTCTATTCCTTCACGCTGGCGGTCTATTCCGGCGCCAAAGCCCTGCCGGAAACGCTGAACCGCGCCGCGATCGCGGTCGTCGACGAGGACCGATCACCGGTCTCGACCCGCATCGAGATGGCGTTCACCGCGCCCTATTTCTCCGAGCCGCGCCTGATCTCGCAATACGAGATGGACCGGCGGATGGATGCCGGCCTCGACACCTTCGCGCTGGACATTCCGCCGGACTTCCAGCGCGACCTGCTGGCGCGGAAATCGCCGACCATCCAGCTCAACGTCGACGCCACGCGCATCTCGCAGGCGTTCAACGGCGGCGGCTATGTCGAGCAGATCGTCAGCGCGGAGATCGTCGAGTTTCTGGCGCATACGCGCAATGCGCAGACACCGCCAATCGAGCTGGCGCTGAGGGCGCGCTTCAACCCCGAGCTGAAGAAGTCATGGTTCGGGGCGATCGATCACGTGATCAGCTCGATCACCATGCTCTCGATCATCCTGACCGGCGCGGCGCTGATCCGCGAACGCGAGCACGGCACGATCGAGCATCTGCTGGTGATGCCGGTCACGCCGCTGGAGATCATGGCGAGCAAGGTCTGGTCGATGGGCGCGGTGGTCCTGCTCGCCTCGGCCCTCTCGATCGCGTTCGTGGTGAAGGGATGGCTGGCGGTCACGATCGACGGTTCGCTGGCGCTGTTCCTGCTCGGCGCTGCGCTTCAGCTGTTCGCGACCACGAGCATGGGCATCTTTCTGGCCACCGTCGCCGGATCGATGCCGCAGTTCGGGCTGCTGCTGATCATGATCCTGCTGCCACTGCAGACCTTGTCGGGCAGCATGACGCCGCGGGAGAGCATGCCGCAATTCGTCCAGGACATCATGCTGGCGGCACCCAACACGCATTTCGTGATGCTGGCGCAGGCGATCCTGTTCCGCGGCGCCGGCCTCGAGGCGGTGTGGCCGCAGCTGGTCGCGCTCGCGCTGATCGGCAGCGTCTTCTTCCTGATCGCGCTGCGCCGGTTTCGCGCCTTTCTCGCCTAGATTCGGGCCGAACAGCTCAGAGCTTGTGTCCCTTCTGCCGCAGCGCCTCGATCAGGCGCTGCTTCAACTCGTCCGCGGCCCTCTGGCTGACGTCCTGGCTGATCTGCACACTCGCCTGCGCCAGCGCATCGGACTTCTCGAGATATTTCCGGCCCGCAGGCCCGGCATAGAACGCCTCGATCTGGCGCAGCTCATCGACGGTAAAACTCTGGGCATAGAGCGCGGCGATCTGGTCGGTCATCGACGTGAGCGCCGGAGCGTAGATCTCGGCGCCGGGCACCGTCAACGCGTCATAGTCGCGCTCGATCTCCGGCCTGTCCTGCGCGACCACGGGCCGAAGCTTGAGCAGGAGTTGCGGCAGCAATGCGCGGTACTGATCCGCGATCTTCAGCGTGACCACCAACTTGCGCGCAGCAGCCATCGCCTCGGGCGACGGCGCCTGCGCCGAGGCGCCGCAGACGAGCAACAAGAGCGCGCCCGCGATGCTCAACAAACCTCTCGACATTGATCTCTCCGCTCTCCACGAAGTGCACGCTGGCGATGCTCAATGACCGGCCGGCGCGGCGGCGGTCGTCGCCTGCGCGCCGTCAAGGCCCGTATCGACCTCCTCGACTTCCGTCACCTTCACAAACAGGTTCGGCACCTGCTCGGCCCGACCGAGCAGCCAGGCCACACCGATCATGATGACGATGCCCATGCCCGAAACGGCGAGCTGCTCCCAGACGCCCTTGGTGTACTGCGTCAGGATCCAGTGCGCCGAGAACGACAGGAATACGCCGAGGCAGAAGATCGGCAGCGAATGCTGGCCGCAGAGGATGACCGGCCGCAGCCAGGGCGTGTGCAGCGCGCGCCATTTGCGCGAGACGAAATAGGTCACCCAGATCGCCAGCGCCAGGAAGTGGGTGAAGCGCAGCATGTCGAGATCGGTCTTGTCGATCGGATAGATCCGCTTGATCATCCATTTCGGGACCAGCGCCTCGAGCGCCGGGATGTGCCAGGTCATCACGATCAGGAGCGCGAACAACAGCCACGCCGCCGCCAGCGTCATCGCCGCCTTCGACCACACCAAGGTCGCGATCTTCTCGATCTGGCCGATGCCGCACCAGGCCGCGAACACGAACATCAGCTGCCAGCAGAACGGATTGAAGTACCACGTCGTGCCGGGCGGATAGGAGGCGACGTTCCAGTCGAACCAGCGCGACAGCATGTAGAGCACCGCGGACGCCGCAAGCGTCAGGTTCGGCCGGCGCACCAGGCACCAGACCATGAAGGGCGAAGCGAACACCAGCGTGATGTAGAGCGGCAGCACGTCGAGATTGACCGGCTTGTACTTGAGCACGATCGCCTGCCCGATCAGCTCGTCCGGATGCGCCAGGAAATTGAACACGTTGAACTCGTGCTCGTACATCGGATTGTCGAAGCGGCGCGCGGTGCGCGCGATCTGCGCCGTGAACAGCAGGAACAGCATGATGTGGGCGACGTACAACTCGGCTGCGCGCCGCCACAGCCGCTTGAGGGCCGCGAGAAACCAGCCGCCCGCGACGATCGGGCCGTAGATCCAGCCGATCAGGTAGCCCGAGATGAAGACGAAGAACTCGGCGGCGTCGCTGAAGCCGTAATTGCGCAGCGTCAGCCAGGCCACGACGTCGTGCGGAATGTGGTCGAGGAAGATCATCCACAGGCCGATGCCGCGAAACAGGTCGAGCCGCAGGTCGCGCTCGACCGGTGCCAGGAGTGCCGACTGGTCTCGTACGATCATGGCCCCCGCCTCATTCGGTGGGCGTCGCGCCGTCGCGGCGCCGATGAAATCGGATGCTAAAAAATCTAAGTCAAAACGTCGCTTGGCAACGTCACTGGCCCTGCGGCTAGTCCGTCAACGGTAGCTCACCTTGGCGGCCGCGCAAGGGATTTTCGTCGTCACAAGAGGGTGCCACGGCACCTCCTTGCGCCGCACAAGCGACCGTCGCATCGCCGCGATGGCGGCCCATCCCACTGAAACAAAAAAGTCGAAAACAACCCCATGCACAGTAGCCGTCAAGCGTCGCGTCGCCCGGCAAGCCGTTTGACACGTCGGGCAAAACACCGGCACGATGGCACCATCCCGCGATCAACCGCCGGAGAGCGAGCGGCAGGACAGCCGACCGCCCGAACAAGCAGCCAGGATCGAACAAGGAAGCTCCGTTGCCTCCACCGCCTCGCCCGGCCGCGAACGCGCTGCTCGACGGACCGATCCTGCGCACCCTGCTCTCGCTAGCCTGGCCGAACGCACTCGCATTCCTGGCCGGCACCCTGGTTGCGGTCGCGGAGACCTCCTATATCGGCCGGCTCGGGATCGAGGCGCTGGCAGCGATGGCGCTGGTGTTTCCCTGCGTGATGCTGACCATGAGCATGTCCGGCGCGGCCATGGGCGGGGGCGTCGCCTCGGCCATTGCCCGCGCGCTCGGCGCCGGCGATCGCGACCGCGCCGAGAATCTCGCCACCCATGCGCTTTTGATCGCGGTCTTCTTCGGCCTCGTCTTCATGCTGGGCATGCTGACCGGTGGCCGGCACCTGCTGGAATTGCTGGGCGGGCGCGGCGACGTGCTGGCGCAGGCACTTGCCTACAGCCAGGTTTACTTCGGCGGCGCCGTGTTGACCTGGCTGGTCAATACGCAGGCCGGCATCCTGCGCGGCACCGGCAATATGAAGCTGCCCTCGCTGATGGTCGCCAATTCCGCGATCTGCCAGATCATCCTCGGCGGCACGCTGGGTCTCGGCCTCGGACCGGTGCCGCAGTTCGGAATGCCGGGGGTCGCGACCGGGTCGCTGATCGCCTACGCAATCAACATCGCGATCATGAGCTGGTACCTGTTCTCAGGCCGGAGCCGCATCATCCCGCGGCTGCGCGGGTTTCGCATGCAATGGGCGCTGTTTGCCGACATCCTCAAGGTCGGCGTGGTCTCCTGCTTCTCCCCGTTGCAGAATACGCTGACGAACCTCACCCTCACCCACATGCTCGCCATGTTCGGCACGGCCACCCTTGCCGCCTATGGCATCGGTGCACGCCTCGAATATGTGCTGGCGACCATTGCCTTCTCCGTAGGCATCGGCTCCGTGCCCATGATTGGCGTCGCGATCGGGGCAGGACGCATCGCGCGCGCCCGCTGGGTTGCCTGGACCACCGGCCTCGTCGCCGTCATTGTGGTCGGGGCACTCGCGGGCGCGGTCGCCGCCTTTCCAGATCCCTGGGTCAACCTCTTCACCGACGATGCCGGCGCGCGCACCGCCAGCCGGCAATTCCTGCAGATGGTCGCGCCGTTCTACACCTTCATCGGGCTCGCCTCGGCGATGTACTTCTCCTCGCAAGGCGCGGGCAACGTGATCGGACCGGTCCTGGCACAGACCGCGCGATTGCTCTTCATCCTCTTGGGCGGCTGGTATCTCACCGCGCAGGCCGCAACGGCCACGAGCTTTTTCACGCTCACCGCCGGCTCGATGATCGTGCTCGGCGTGCTGTCCTGCGCAGCGGTTGCGTTGACACGCTGGGGGCCGCGCACGGCGGATGCAAAAGGCCAACTGGCGTTGGCGCAAAGCGCCGACAAGTAAGGCACGCATGGTGCGCACAACGAAGCGCGCTTTTGAGTTGTCTTTGTTGACGCCGTTTCTTTTCGAATGATAGCTTTTCACTGCGCAAGATTGGGGGCACGAGCGCTGCTCGTCGTGAGCCGCGTTGCAATTGGAATGTCTCGCTGGCACCCGTGCCTGGTGCGGCCGGGCAATACGGGAGCGATCGATGGGCGGCATCTACGACGATCAACAGTACAAGAACCTGATGAACGGCAACTACTATCCTCTCGAAAACATGAAGAGGAGCGTTGCCAGGCTCAAGGCCTCGAAGCAGATCGACATCGAGACCATGGAGTACGGCCAGTATCAGCCGATCCTGTCGCCGCTCGACACCTGGCCGAACGGCAGTGGCAAGGTTTGGTTCAAAGCGCTCGGCCATGCCCGTCTTCAGCTCACCGCGCAGCCCAACACCACACCGCTGTCGAACGACGAGCGTGTCGTGGTCCCGCCGACGAAATGCGCGCTGCTGGATGCATCGATCCGCAAATGCTTCAACTCGGAGCCGCCGATCCCGATGAAGGCCGACATCACGCAGCATCAGAAGGACGCCCCGAACTCGGACCAGCACGAAATCCGCCTGGTCTGGGAGTACGGCAACGGCGAGGACCAGGCGCCGACGCTGCTCAACCTGACCATGGTTTGCCCCTATGCGGCCAAGCCGCGGCAGGCGGATGCATCAGTCGAGGTTCGGCAGGAGCTCTCCGAGAGATAAGGCGCGCTTCGGCGACACCGTCCTTTGATCTGACGCGGGCCGGCACCTTGCCGGCCCGTGCTCTTTGGGGACCTGGAAAAAACAATCCGCGCGCGCTCCGCGCCGCGACGTGTCCCCCTGTCCCGTCTGTCGTCACGGGCCTGTCGCACGAAGATGGTCCGCTACCTCCCGCATGCGCGCGAGTCGCTTCCATCGAGCGATCGTCGCGCATGGTGACAGGGAGCTGCCGATGCCCGTTGGATTGCTGGAGGTCGAAGGCACCATCGATGTCGGCCAGTTCTGGCCGGCGGGACGGTCGGACGCCGACACCACCAAGGTCATCGTGACCATCGCCCCCGACGCGATCCGTTTCCGCAAGAACGACACCGCGCCGTTCCAGCCGACCCATGTCTTCGACAACGCCAAGGTCAAGGGCCGCACCGCGACGGCGCCGATCAAGAACGGCAAGCTCACCATTCGCCTTCAGGGCATCGACGCACCCGAGCTGCACTACATGCCGTCACCGCTCTCGGCCGCCGAGAAGAAGGGCCTGACGGATGCCAAGCGGCAGGCCTATCACGAGGTCACCCACTCCTACCGGCAATTCCTCGGCGCCACCTCGAGCAAGGCGCTGCATGATTTCCTCAGCGGCGCCGGCGAGGCGACGCTCGCCTGCCGGGTGTTCACCCATGTCGACGCCCCGAACGAGGTGTTCGACACCTACGGGCGACTGGTCGGCGACATCGAGGTGACGATCGCAGGCAAGACGGTCGACATCAACCACTGGCTGGTCGAGCAGGGCTTCGCCTATCCGACGTTCTACTCATCGATGAACGACGACGAGATCAAGGCCTTCCTCGCGCTGGCCAAGCCTGCGCGCACCAAGAAGCTGCCGGTCTGGAAGCACCTTGCGAAAACCATCGGCGCCTTCGACTTCGACCTGCGCGAGCCCAAGAAGAATGAGACCGACGTGCTCGCGACCGACAAGGGCCCGGTGATCCTGCCAAAGCTTTACCGCCGCTACACCAACTGGTCAGCCCGCAAGAAGGCCAAGGTGACGACCCAGAACTTCCAGAAGTTCTTGGGCGAAGGCTCCGGCGGCAAGCCCGACACCTGCTACGAGATCGACGACTTCCTGGACAACGGCGTGCACTCGGCGACGCCAAGGAATTTTGCGGAGTTCGTCGAGGGCGGCAAGACGATCAAGTTTCAGCCGGAGGGGCTGGTGTTCGGGGAAGCACCGTCGTCGCTGGTGGGACCGGACGGGAAGGCGATTAGGGAGTTTTGAGGGAGGCGTTGCGCCAGAAGGCTTATTGCTTGAGAAACGGTACTTTTGGCTCCAATTACGATGAAAGAAGATTACCGCTTACGTGGTGAAGCGCGGGTTAGTTCGATGAACGATCGCCTCGGTGGCTATGGTGCAATGCACATACGGCGAAATTACCGCAGCAATTCATCCAAAACATTCTCGAAATACGCGGGATATACTGCGATTGCCTCGCGCGTGTATTGGCCGTTCGCTTTTATCCAGGCTGTCGCCGTTCCATAGTCAATCACGTCCACAAAGCGAGCGCCGAGATCCTTTGCAATTTCGCGGTCCGAGAATCCTACCTCGTACATCCCAAGAGCTGATGCTGACGCGAGACCGGCCTTCATCTGCCGCTGCAGAAATTTGAATGCTTCACGGAGCACGTCGTTTAGACCATCAGCAAGATCGGCAAGCGTCGCAATGATCATTGCTCCTTCATACCCGAATCCGCCCTCACAAAGCGCCACCGCGTCTTCTATTTTCGGAATGCGGCTATTTCCTCCAATTCTGACATTTCGTTCAGACAGGATACCCAGTATCGCTTCGAAAGGATCACCCCGAACCCAAGCTTGAACGAGATGAGGTACGATGGTCGGATCGGAAAGTGCGGTAATCGTGCCATGCACATTGTGTTGCAACATGGCGGGTATGACGACTTCGAGCAGCCGCCCAGCCTGGGTCGCCTGCAACAATGCCGCTAGATTTACAGTGAGCCATGCTCTCAATGCCTGAACCGATCGAGGAGCAAGCGGCGACCGCCGAAGCGCCGCGCGAACATCGACCGTCTGAGCGCCGGCTAGTAAATTCTTGGCGATGGTTCTGAACAAGTCTTCGATTTGTACCTGCTGAGCATCGTCCGCGAGAAAATGAGCGAGCGTGTTCTTTGCTAGCTCGACAGACCGTTCGGGCAAGCCCGGGGTTTCGAAGTCGAGATGCGCGAGAAGGAACGATGCAATGCCATGCACAATACGAGCCCGCTCTTGCAGAAACCGTATGAAATCGCGGACCTTTACGTTTGGATCGGCGGTGCGCGCAGCCTGCGCAAGTGTGTTCAAGGTTTGTTCGTCATCGGAAAACAGCAAGTGGTGCAGCTGCCCCACATCGACGGATACGGATTGTCCAGGTAAACGGCCGTATACGAAAGGCTTGAATATCTCTGAGATGCTGCTGGCCGATGGTTCAGAATTTGCTGGATCCAACAGTTCCTTTGCGCCAAGCCAACGCCAGCGTTCCCTCCGCTGCCCCTTTTTATCGAAGACCGCGTTGTCTGCAAAGATTACGCTGCCCTCGGTGTGCATCCCCGCACGTCCGGCCCTTCCGATGAGATTGTGGAAGTCTCGGACGAGAATTCTATCTTTCCCCTGGTTCACGCTAGTCACAATCAGATACTTGATTGGGAGGTTGACCCCCTGCGCAAGGGTTGAGGTACAGACGACGAACTTGATCAAGCTCGCCTTCATCGCAAACTCGATGGAAAGACGAAGTCCGTGAGGCACACTAGCGTGGTGTGGAAAAATCCCGAGGGCAGCCGACCGAGTGAGAGCTGCTGCCGCGCCCATTTGACGACCGAAGAGGGCGGCAATCTTGACAACCTCGTTGCCGTCCGAGACAGCGGCGGGACCGGTGAGATCCATGCCTCGCGCGCTCATCGCGGCCGCATCCTCACAAATCTTAGCGGCCGTGTCCTTGCGCCCACAGAAGAGTGCGACGCTTCCTTTTGAGACAAGCTTGAGACCAAGATACAGGCCGACCGAGGGACCGTCTTCTGCCTTCGGGAAGACCCGAGGCGCTCTTTCACGAGGCAAGGCCGGCAGCGTAACCGTCTCAATAACGCGCGGCACGAAGAACTCCCTGTCATCGGGATCGAGTGGATTTACGTATTCAAGCGCGCCAAGCGGATTGCGCCACGTTGCAAACGCGATGCTGCGCGATGTTGGTAACAGTCCGATTCCGTCGACTACCAAGTCCGGATTGCCCAAAAGCCACTCGGAGATGCGGGCCGCGTTGGCGATGACCGCAGAAATCAGAACAATTTGAGTGTTCGTGGCAAGCATCAACTTCAGCGAGGTTAGAAGCAACTCGTACGTCACCCCGCGCGCGCCACTATCGAACTGATGACCTTCATCGTAGACGACAAGACCAATTGTCGCGGCAAGTTCAGGCGTTCGGCGCAAGAGATAAAGAAGCTTTTCAGGCGTTACGATCAAGATCGTCTTTCTGGTCCACAGATCCTCAATTGAAACGTCTGCCTGAAAGCTGTCTGTGGCTTCATTTATAGCAACATTGTCAGTCGCGAATGCTTGGGCCATGTCGCCACGAATATCGTGGCAGAGAGATCTGAATGGACAGACGATTACTGCTAGAGCATTTTCCGACTTGGCGGAATCGGAAGGGATTCCCTTGGGAAGCAAATCGTGATTCACCCTGAGGGCTGGTGATGGAGGCCAGCCCCCATGGCTAAACCACTCTCGCCGGACCTTCGCCT
>JAESFI010000159.1_pt1 | contig 35292 bp, 22 predicted proteins | sample 9269361 | NCBI WGS metagenome assembly JAESFI01 (sample SAMN14504119, study PRJNA617095) | algae metagenome | isolation source: Brasilonema angustatum HA4187-MV1 and co-occurring heterotrophs from moss... | place: USA: Manoa Valley, Honolulu, Hawaii | collected 2009-07-20
TGAACTCCCGGTCAATGTGATATTTTTTCTGTAACACTTCAAGTCTGCCTTACGATTGAGTACATTTTTTCCTATCTCAATCACTGTAAGGCTTTTGGGTTTCGCACCGCGAACTAGTCTAAAGTCCGGATGTAAAACACTACTGTTATACAAAAGATATAACAGCAGTGTACTACACAATTGTTATACAGAATGTGTACGATATAGTTATACGATCTATACAACAATTCTGAAAAAGCCTCAACTCAATTTCAGATTCAGTGCTGAGGTGGTGCCTTTGCGAAGTGATGAGAACAATCGGGAACGAAGGATGTTTTAGAAGACAAAGTGAGTTTCAACAAATTACCACATTATTTCCAAACAGACTCGCTAGTATCATTAAATAATACAAAAGGGGTCTTCGTGTATAGAATGCTTTACCTTAAAATAGTAACTGAAGGAGAGCTTGTCATGAAGTACTTAAATAAAAAGCAATGGCTCTTAACTTTATACTCTGGAGTATTTATGAGCTTATCTCTTACAACAGTAGCACAAGCACTGGAGCCACAGGTTGAGATTGCTCAGGTTGTTTCTAGTCCTATATCACCAAACAAACCGGTGTCAAAACTTGACCGCAAGCTGCCGAAAATTTTCCCTATGGCTGAAGCAAAAACACAGAGCGCTTCTAAGTTCCCTCTACCACCCGACGATCCTGCCGCGCAACTTGATCCGAGTTTGTTGCATGTTCCCCCTAAGCCTGAACCTAAAGCAGACGGCGTAACAACGACAGATACTCAAACACCTAGGCAAGAGGTTAGTTATGACGTGAAAACAGGTTCTGTTCAAGTTGGTGCAACAAAGCCAGTAACTTCCAATTCGACACCGCGCATGATGACTCCCTATGTTGGAGGTGATTCGAGGGTTATACCTGAGTCTTCAGAAATTGAACATCCAGATAATTGAGGCTAATGGCAGCACTCTCTGAGCTAAATGTGATTATTAAATCAGGGGACTGAGAACATTCTCAATCCCCTGATTTTTCCTAGCAAAAGTTGGGGTTCCTTAAACAACGCAATAATGTTGAGCAGACCAAAAAGCAAGGAAATTCTGATTAGTTACCACTTGAGATCCAGGCTTGGATATCGTTATATTTGGCAGAATCAATTCGGGTACCACCGTTCGCTGTAACGTCAGCTGTTACATTTGTCGTATTTACACCAAAGACATAATACTGATCGTTGACAATACGATAGATTCCACTACCACTTTGACCATCATACATGTCGATTGTATAGAAAAGGCGCTGGGCTGTTGAACTCAGAATCGGACCGTAACTATAGTAGAGTTTTACAGGGGGGTTGCCTTTATCCCCAGGATAGCCTGCTATGTAGGCTATCACACTATCTACTGATGGATAGTAGGCAAGGCCTAACCAACCGACATTGTTACCAATACTCTGATTGAGAGTGATGAGGGCAATGTCATAATTCAAGTCTCTATTCACAGTCCAGTTTGTATAGCTCCGAATGTTGGTTGAAGAAAAAGAGCCATAAGGTTTGTAAGTTCCATTTAAACCAGGAATAACCTCGACTTTAGCAAACCCACCGTGACTAGGGTCGTGTACACAATGACCTGCTGTTAAAACATATTTAGCACTGATCAGGACTCCTGAACAAAAAAACATACTTCCATCAGGATAGGTGATGTAGAGTCTGGTCATCGCCCGCCAAGGGTACACTGTCGTATCATTAATCAGAATGCGATCATCGAAACCAATAACAGATTGAGGTGTAATACCTGAGCTTGAGCTTTTTTCTGGTTTTGCTACTGAGTTAGGGGCTGAACCTAAACTAGGCTTAATTCCATCTGAAGAAATAAGTGGGACAATAGTCTGTGGGGGTTTGGTAGGACCTATTTGGACAATACCAGTGTTGGTATTGTAACTAACCTCTGTAGTGCCAGAATTAGTTGTGTCTATATGACTATCTAGAGGGGCTATCTTCTCAGGAACATTTTGTAGTTTCGGATCTAATTTTGCTGCTGGATCATCAGGAGATAATGCTCCGTTATGTAATGGAAGCGGCTCTGATTGAGCGCGTACAGCAAATAATCCAACTAGTGCGGAAAAAACCAAGCAAGCGGACAATATCTGGTACAGTTTAGTACTCATTGGTGGAAGCTCCTGGAATTCCTGTAAGGGAAAATGCACTTAATAGTCACCGTGCCAATTCGGGATTTTTGTACATTAATAAATATTTGCGTAAATTTCTTTAAGCTGTTAACATTTACTACAGTTCAAATCCGAACTGTAGTAATTTGTGATATCGATTTTTCGTTTGCGTGAAAAACCACTAGGTGAATGGCGATTGGGTTTTAGCCCACAGCACTTTGCGCAATCCCTATATCAAACCCCCTTGAGATGTAGTAGGAGATTGCAATAGAAATGGCTGGTAATATAACTTTACCAACAGAGTAAATATGCAAACCTTTTTTGTTTTTTAAAAATCAAATAATTTCTTAACTTACAAAGAACCTTTTTGGTACGATGCCCTCCGTAACACACATTCATGTATATACGAAAATTATTGTCACATATAGTGATTATCAAAATCTACCAGTAAATAAGACAAATTTTACAAGTCAATCTTAAAATAGAGTGATCGCACTTTCTTGTGCAAAAAAATTACACAATCTAAAGCCTGTGTTTGTTCCACAAGGGAAGGAGAGCGATCGCTTTTTCTTGCTTAACGGGACTTAAACATTTTTGAGTGAAAAATAAGCTTCAAACCCATGTATGGTAAGGGAAATACACCAAATTCTCAAAAGCGCAAACCCAGATAGATCAACAAACCAGACAAAACGATGTCAAAGTCTTTATGTATAAAGACTTTGAGGCTTTTTTATGGGTGTTTTTTGTCTAAGTCCCGATAGTAGGTTGCACAAATCGCTTAATTTCACCACACGCAATATAAGACTTGCCATCAGGTGCTGTTTTGATTTCATCAACAACGTAAAGCATTCCTTCCTCACGAACGGAGCGGGGAAAACGCATGTTCCAATCCGGTTCATATCCATCAGAAACCACCCTAGCACGTAGCTTGCTGCCATCTTTGACACACTGAACTAGAATGCCGTCCTTCGTAGTGTCAGTTGTGGGGAGGTCGGCTGCACTGGCAGGACCTTTGGAAGCTTTGCCTGTGCTAGCTGACCTCGATTGCCTATGGGCAACGAAGATATCTGCTTCACCAGGTTGAGCAAAACGGGTGATGTTGCCGTTTACACGGTAGAAACTGCTATCGCTTGAGAGTTCCAGTCCTTCAACGACATAGCGTGCTCCTTCGGCACGAATGGCTCGGGGAAACTGGACGTTCTTGCTTGAATCATAACCCTCGGACATCACTTTTACTCGCAGCTTACCCCCTTCACGAACGCAGTACAGTTCCACACCAGAACCGACTTCATTCACAACTGGCATCGCGTACACTTCATCGCCAGCAGTGACACCGCGACCCACCAAATCGCTGCGATTGCGCGTCATTGTCTGGTAAGTCTGATCCCGCAGTTCTTTACGTCCGGCATTGCCCAGAGCTTTTTGGGCGATCCGACCCGCGAAATACTCCAGCTGATCTATCTCTTCAGCAATTTCAAAATTCTCATTCAATCCTTTATCCCGCAAATCTTGCACAACCGCACGCAGGATTTGCTCAGCTTCCTGATGTCTGCCATGTTCAGCTAAATCGAGGGCAGTTTCTTTGGCTTTAGCAATGGTGAGGCGGCTCAGTTCAAGGATGATACGGCTTGTAGAGGCAAGAGCTGCTTCCTCAACGGTGCCAACTTTGGCAATGATATCTGCTGTGCCTGACACGCTTTGAATCAAGTCGTCTTGAACAACATCAGCGCTGTAATGCAGCTTCATCACAGGTAAGGAGCCAATTTGAGCAGAAGATATCAGCAAACTCAACCCCAGAAGTTTGTCTTCACCCTCGTAAAGTTCTCCCAACGTAATGACAGCAAGACCCGCCTCATTCTGGCTGACTTTCGCAAGACTTAAAGTATCAACGAGACTGACACCATCAGCCAATTCAAGTGTCAGGTTGAGGTTCTGTCCCACTACTGCCCTCAGAGAATCTAGCTCAATGCTAAACACTTCTGTTGCTTCGTCAATACTCTGAATGAAGTAGAAGTTGCCGTTGGCAGCCCTTGCCATACCGATCAGGAGATCTTCATTGAAACCCTGATCAAAACCTAAGGTAGTTGTAGTGATGCCTTCCTCAGCTTTTTGCCCTGATGTGGCTGTGAGTACCTTGGGGTCTTGAATGCCCATATTAGCATGACCATCGGTTAGCAGCAGAACACGGTTTATTTTTTGCGGATCAAGTTGCTTCTTCACATGTTCGCAGCCTTTAAGCCATCCGCCGGATAAGTTGGTAATACCACCGGCTCTCACCTTGCGTATGGAATTTTTCAGCGCGGCTTTGTCAGTCACTGGCTGGGGTGGCACAACACTGTCCACTTCATCGTCGTAAACAACCACTGAGAGAATGTCGTCTGGCTCAAGTTGATCCACCACAGATTCAGCAGCTTTGAGTGCATGATGCAAGGGACCACCTGCCATAGAACCTGAGCGATCAATGACAAGAGAAAGGTTAAGGTTACGTCGGGGAGATTCAGCTATGTCAGCACGAAAACGCAGCAGAATATTAGTCTTTAATGAAGATCCTGCAGGTAGGATAGCTTGGTCAAAGTCGTAACTTGTCTTGATCATTTTGTATATCCCTCCAAGTTGTCTGTGATAAGCCGCAAGCTTTATAATGCCGGGACAACCAGTGCTCTCTTTATTTTAATATGAAATCAGTGTGTCCAGTGTGAGTAGGGGTAGTTCAAGTAAACTTTTATAGCTTTTGTATCTGAGAAATTTAATTGCCACTTGATATCTGACTGGACTTTGGACATTCTCGCCATTATAGCCAGTTAAGAAAGTGCGGTTTCGTGGATCAAACGCAATCACCTTGTTGCTTTCAGAAAGAACCGTTAGAATTTCGGATAGGTTACGAGAGTGATGGTAATTGCTTAATCATTAATTGAATGAAAACTGACAACACCGCCCGGGAGATCCGCGCGGGAGCAAGGAGATAAGACGCAGATGGTGGAGATCTTGTTCGTGCACGGCGCATTCGTCCGGGATGGCGCATGGTGGTGGCAGTCGGTCGCCGAGCGAATCCATGAGCAAACCGGCACGGTGAGCCGGGCGGTCGAGCTGCCGTCCTGCGGCGAGGGCGCTATGCCCGGCGCCGCCGATCTGCTCGAAGACGCTCGGGCGCTGCGCGCCGCACTCGATGACGTGGACGAGACCGTCGTCGTCGGGCACTCCTACGGCGGCACGGTCATCGCGGAGGGCGCCGACCACCCTGCCACTCGCCACCTGGTGTACATCAGCTCGTACCTGCCGGACGTAGGGCAGTCGCAGGCCGACATCATGAGCGGCGAGCAGAACCCGGTTGGGCTTGCGCTGGGCGACGACGGCACAGTCCGCCTCGCCGGCTACACCGCCTCGTCGTTCGGCGACCGCTTCTTGCAGGATCTGACAGACGAGGAGACCCGAGCCGAGGCGTGGGACCGTCTCACCGCGCAATCGGTAGGTGCCTTCGGGACGCCGACGACCCGAGCGGCGTGGCGGGGCAGGCCCTCGACGTACCTCGTCTGCACGGAGGACCGCAGCACCTCCCTCGCCCTACAGCGCTTCCACGCCGGCCGGGCCACCCGCTCGATCGACCTTGCCACCGGCCACCACCCGTTTCTGTCCCGCCCCGACCTTGTGGCCGAAGAGCTCATCCGAGTGCTACACACCGATTGACGGCACGATGATGATCGGCGAGCCAGCGACCAGCGCCTTCGCGCTTCCTTAACTACTTAAGCCATGCCATCAATCAGTTTCTTGTTTTTCTTAGAGCGTGAGCCATAAAGGTGCGCTGAAAACAAGGCTGCAAGCGATCGCTTAACAAGCGTGCTATTCAATTAATGACCCATAGGAGCCTTCGCACCTGCACCCCCTTTACCCAAGAACATCAGCAATACTAAGGAACAGAGGAAGACAATGCCGACAAAATGAAAGATATCTGCATAGGATAAAATTGCTGCTTGCGTGCTGACCAATTGTTTCAGGCTTGCAAACGCCTGTTGTTGAGCCGTTGTCGCATCTGAGCCTCGGCTCTGAAAAACGCCAGTCAACGCATCAAGGCGTTGCTGAGTTTCTAAATCGTAAGGAGTTAACTTTGCCAGCAGTACTGCTGAGTGGAAAGCTTCCCGTTGCTCCAACATGGTTGTCAAGATTGCAATCCCAATACTGCCACCTAACTGACGAGTAAGATTATAAAAGCCGGAACCAGCAGAGACATCCTTTTTGGGCAATGGAGCTAAAGTTGCCAAGCTTAATGGCAAAAACATGAGAACCGTCACAGCTCCCCGCCAAACTAGAGGCCAGAATAAATCATCGGCACCCGTTTGAGGCGTAATTTTGCTAAGGTTAAACATAACCAGTGCCGAACCAACTGCCCCCATACCAATGAGCAGGCGGGCATCCACTTTGCCGGAAATCTTACCCAGCAAAACCATGACAATCGCTGATGCTAACGCACCAGGAGCTAGTAACCATCCGGTTTGTGTTGCGGAAAATCCCAATACGCTTTGAGTAAATAACGGCACTGCAAACAGCGCACCATAAAGCCCCATGCCCAAAATGCCAGAGTAAACGCTACCCGCTGCTAATGAACGGTGACGCAATACCCGCAACTCCACCGCAGGCGCTTTTGTAGTTAATTCTCGCCAAATAAATAACGCCAGCCCAACGACACCAGTAATAGCGAGAGTAGTGATAAAACTCGATTCAAACCAATCGTCTCGTTCGCCTTCTTCTAAAACAGTTTGCAAGCTGCCGACTGCAATCGCCAATAGCCCAATTCCCCACCAATCAACGGGTTGTTGAGTTTGCTGATTTTTTGGAGGATCGGGGCGCAAAAAGAATATCGACATTGCCACTGCCACAATACCAATCGGCAGGTTAATGAAGAAAATCCATTCCCAGCCCAAATTATCAGTAAGAAAGCCTCCTAAGGTCGGACCAATCGCCGGTCCAGATATCACCCCAACTCCAAACACCGATTGGGCAACACCTTGCTCCGCAGGTGGAAACGTTTCAAATAAGATGGCTTGCGCTTTGGCAAGTAGTCCACCGCCAAATAATCCCTGAACAATGCGAGCAATTATTAAAATGGGCAGATTAGGAGAAAGGCCACACACCACTGAGGCGAATGTGAATCCTACCATTGAAAAGACAAAGTATTTTTTTTTACCAAAGACATCTCCTAACCAGGCAGAGAGTGGAATCAGAATAACGTTGGCGATCGCATACCCACTCACCACCCAACCGACTTCACTCACGGTTGCCCCCAATGTGGCTTGAATATCAGTCAGGGCAACGTTAACAATACTGGTATCAATCACTTCCAAAATTGCGCCTAAGGATGCCGTCAGTGCGATCGCCCACTTCAGTGGTCCTTGCACATAACCTGCGGAATTATAAGCAGAACCTTTCGAGTTTTTTGAACGAGTCGCTCGCTTTGAACGAGACGAAGAATCATCGGTTATAGCCATTGTTGATAGAAAGTTAATATAAACTGAAAGCTAAGTGATTAATATCTAGCGTTTGTGGATCTGTTTTTTGCAACAGAGGTTGTATCCACTATGACTGTGACGTTCAATCCAGGTCTGAGTTTGTGTTCTGGATCAGTATTGGAGTCAAACACTAAACGTATCGGAACCCACTGCACGACTTTATTGAAGTTCCCTGTCGCATTGTCGGGTGGGATGAGGGCAAAGCTAGATCCAGTGGCAGGGCTGATACCTGCGACATGAGCGTGAAACGTTTCTCCAGGATAGGCATCCACTTCAACGTCTGCCTTTTGCCCAATGTGTACCCGTCCCAGTGCCGTTTCCTTCAAATTCGCCTCCACATAAACCTCATCCGTCTGGAGCGGTACCACCGATAGTAGGGGTTGTGCAATCTGGACTTTTTGTCCCACCTGAGCCGTCAAACGACCGATATACCCGGTCACTGGAGCGTAAATCCTGGTGTATTCCAGTTGCTGACGTGCCAACGCTAGGGCGGCATCAGTCTGTCTCATTTGCGCTTGCGCCGCTTGCAGCTCGTCTTTCTGCACAGTTAGATTTTGCCCAGAGATTTGCGTTTCTTGCACCTGCCCCTTGGCTTGTTCTACCTGAGCTTGAGCTGTTTGAAGTTGGGCTTGAGCATTTGTGAACTCTGCCTGGGTTTGAGCAACGCTTTTCTGTGCAGCTACTAGCCCTGCTTCAGCATTTTTGTATCCAGCCTGTGCGCTATCAAACTGTTGGGCTGAGATTGCCCCTTCCCGGTAAAGGGCTTGGTAGCGACGAAAATCCGCCTGGGTTTTGTTAACCTCAGTTTGTGCCTGAGCTACATTCGCCTGATTTGTCTCAATCTTTGCCTGAGCTTGATTAACATTGGCTTGTGCTGCTTTGACAGCAGATACACTTGCTGCTAGCTTTGCCTGAGCTTGTTGTACCTGCGTGGGATTTGTTTGGCGAGTCACGCTCACAGTATCAGCCGCCTTTTGCAGTTGAGCTTTGGCGTTCGCCAAATTCGCTTCTGCTTGATGTGCTTGCAGGTTTAAATCCTGATTTTCCAGAACGATTAAGGGCTGTCCTAGTTTCACGCGTTCGCCCTCCTTGACTAAGACTTGCTGAACCGTTGCAGAAATTCTGGCAGAAACCGGCGACAGGTGTCCATCGATTTGGGCGTTATCGGTGCTGACATGGGTACTTTCAAACTGCCACCATCGCAATCCGAAGACTCCTGCAACGGCGAAGGCGATCGCACCACCTAGCAGCAGTATCCATTTTCGATGCTTACCAGATTTGTGCTGCTTGTTTTCATCAACAGCTTCATCCTCATCAATGTTTTCCTGTTGCTCGACGACAGTGTTATTAGAAGTAGCCGTATCTTCCTCTATGACTGGCTCTGTTTTCTGCTCGTTTGGTTTTAATGTTGGTTTTAATGTCGCACCATTGCCATTGTAAGCAACAGGTGGCTCTGGAGTTGAGAGATTGGTTGATTCCCCTTGCTTCATGACGACCTCGTGGGAGTGTGGAAACTCTGTGTCTTTAGACCAGAGAGGAAACACGACGCGGTTGATTTATCAACCCTTCGGCACTTTCCTGGGTAAACCGTCCAATTCTCTAAACTAGGCATACGAGTAACCATCCTTCTTGTGAATGTGTTTACAATACTTGTGGCTGATTCCTTGGATTAGTCCTTCTTTAGTTGAAATGTTAAAACTACCTGTTGCACGTGTTGCAATCCTTCCGACGTACACACCAACTTTCTTCCCGGAAGTCACAACAGCTTGAACAATATCGCCAGTTTGAAAACCAAAGTGAAACTTAGTTCTTGAACAATGACGACTGGGGAAACCATACTTGTCAGTGCGACATTGTTGACGTCTGCCGTGTCCGAAAGCTTCGAGCCGTAAAGGTTTGACACCTTTTATGTTAAGAATAGGCGTTGATTTTCCAACACAGGCAGCATCTAACCAATGAGATTTCTGCAAGTTTTGTTGACTGCGATTAAATTTAGTCAGCCCTCCTGAGCCAGTCTCAACGAGTAGACCTGTAGCCTTTAGAACTTCTAGCAATGCCCATCTAGTTGTGTTAACTGCTGCTGCATCGGCTAGTGGTCTTTTAGCTTGTTTCAAGATTTTCTCTAACCTTGTAGGGTCTTTTTTGAGAAAATCTTTGATATTTTTAGTTCCTTTCTTTACGTTGCATTTATGACAACTTAGCGTGAGGTTTGTGATTGAGTTACTACCTCCTTTAGCTCTTGGATGGATATGCTCTATTTGCAATGGGGTGTCTGTAACTCCACAGTAGGCGCACTGTCTACCCCATTTTTCTAATAAAAATTCCCGTGTTTCATAACCTGCAAGTGTGCCTTGCTGGTATTCCTTACCTTGAATATCAGGATTACGCATCAACTGCATATCAAAACGTACTAATTCTTGACTAGTCGCTTCAATTAGTGCAATCTTACGCCGCTTCTTAACCCAAGTTTTGAGATTCTCAATACAACTTTGTAAGCTAGGCGGCAACCATCCTTTAGGACGTGTTCTATTTAAGAATCTTGCTTGCCGATACCTGGTTTTGCGGTTTCTCCTACTACGTCTTAGCTGCCTTCTAGAGGTTAGCGCTTCCCTGATTGCAAAACCCCTATGCTTTAATTCAGCACCAAAAACAACCTCACCAGTAAAGTCATTGACTAAAGCAATTCCTGTGTAGTTAGCGCCAGGGTCAAGCTTTAGCCTAAGTGGTGTTACCAAACAATCGAGATGAGATTGTTTCAAAATCAAAGTAAACGGAAACCGTCTATAAATTGCTGCTTTTTTGTTCCTTAATAACTGCCTTGCTTGCGCTGGATGTATTGGGTCTAAGGGTTTTTTCTCTGAATCAATAACAAATATTTTGGACATAAAGTCCCTCCTTTCGGGTAAAGTTAGCCTTGACAATGTTTAAGGTCGGTAACTATCCAAGTAGCACTGGCTTAACCCATAGACCTGTTTAACTACTCGGTTCTAGAGCAAGGGACTGGCTACGCATCCCTTGATAGGTCTTGAACTCTTCCCCTAAACGTAGTACGCGAGGTACTTAGTCTGGTCAACTAGAGCTTCTGGCTAAAAGCTCCCGACTTCAAGTTGGGGGCTGTTGACGTTTTTCTCAAGCGATCATCCGACTACAAAATGACAATTTGATTAAATGTGAAATTTAAGAAGATAACCACTCACGCGCACCTTGGGGGGAGCACGGAACAGGCAACAGGCAACAGGCAACAGAACGACCAATCTACTTGTATTTAGTTTTAAGAATGACATATAAAGAACAGAAAACAGAATGACGAATCTATCTATTTTTAGTATTAGGAATGACATATTATTTTAGAATTCCGAAAAAACGATTGGTGATAGTTGAGGGTACGCGTGGGTCGATATAAGATTTAAGAACGCACGGCAGGTGCTACGTGTTTCCATGTTATGCAGCACAAACAACGCTCAAATCACGATCCAGTCGAGTGATAGCTTGGATTTGAAACCGATGTGCCAATGCTGCGTACAAACAGATCGACACACTCTTCGATGTAGCGATCGCGGCTATAATCCCGTGAAATCGACCAGACATGACGGCGTAGCATTCCAGCCAATAGCATTCCAGTGAATACATCCACTGCGAGGGACAACTCTACATCGGAACGGACAGTTCCACGCTCAATTCCATTGCATAGATACGCAACAAGCTTTTCACGCAAAGGTTGACCAGATTGTTGGAAGACTTGCAGGGCTTCATCAGGGTGTCGCTGAGCTTCGCCAATGAACATCCGAACCAACGCTTCATGCTCTCCAAGCATTTGATCATAAAGCTGGGCATAGTGCAGTAAATCGCGCCGCAAATCTTGCGTCCATTCATCTTGGTGGGCAAGTGTTTCTGCTATTAATCCGGTGATGTGTTCAGCAACCGCGCTCAGAAGTTGCTCTTTGCTCTGGAAGTGACGAAATAAAGTAACTTCGTTCACTCCTGCAACTCTTGCAATTTCACGAGTTGTGGCTCCAAGAACTCCTGCTGCAGAAAAAACTTCAATAGCTGCTTTGAGTAAGCGTTTACGCGTTTTTGCTGCTCCTGGTTTTAAATTAGTCATCATCAAATGACATGTAAGTGCTTACTTACATATAGTAACGCAAATCAAACAAAAAAGTCCGGGCACTCTTGTATTTGCCTTCCTATACTCTTTTTTTAATTTTGAATTTGAGCTAAGCGACTAATTCTTCCTCTACTAAAGTTGCTAGCTTTTGTGCTGCACCCGGTTCACCTCGGATACTTTGCAGCTTTGATCGAATTTCTGCTAACTTTTCTGGATGAGCAAGAAAATCTAAAACCATTTCTCCTACTTCTTGGGATTGAAGTTTACCAACTAATTCTGGTACGACCATTTCTTGCGCCCAAATATTGGGCCATGCTAGCAAACCCAATCTTCTCAGTACCAGCCAGTTAATCATCTTCGCAAAACCAGAACCAACCAAAGGCAAATTTGCTAGCAGTCCGGGCAAACCATCCCAAGATCTCATTGCATCTAGCTGTTGTGTTGGTAGCAAAACAATCATTGGTACAGCTAAAGCACCCAGTTCAGCAGTGTTTGCCCCAACTGTCGTTAGGCACAGACAGCACTGGGATAATAAGTCGTATGCAGGCGTCTGAGTCCACAGTTCGACACATAAACCTGTTCCTGTCTTCAGGAAGGGAGGCTCTGAATCAGTGCCGAGTTTTGGGACAATTAAAGAAGCACCACTAAAACCAAAGGTTTGAACAAAAGAGTTTTTCTTTGGATCGGCAAACTTAGCTAAAGTTTGTAAGTCTAAAGTCGGGGCAACAGGTATGACAAACTTGGTTTGTGGTCTCTTGCTATGGACGTATTCCGCAATTGCCAACGTTAAAGGAACCCCTTGCATCAACTTTGACGGCTTTGAACCAGGCAAAACACCAATCAGTTCGGTGCTGGGTTGTGAGTGCTGAGTGGGCGGATTAGAGGAATTTTCTCCCCAGCTCCCCAGCTCCCCAGCTCCCCCTGCTTCCAAACCCTGGGCTTCTTGCATCAAATCTCCCACAACGCTAAACTTGTGGGCAAATTTTTTAGGAACACGCTCAGCAACTGTATGTTTCATGACTCCAAAACGGTCAATCATACTGTGCCAACGTGCATCCCATTCAGCGTAAACAACGGTGCGATACCCTAGTCTTTTGCCGATGACAACGGGGAAAAACTGATCCCCGCCCAGAAAAACAACAACACCGCGCTTGTACCAGTCCCAATTTTCAAATGTCTTTCCCCAAAGCAAGAACTGCCAAAAATGTTCTGCTGACTGCACTCGGTCAACTTCAGCATAAGATTTCGCAATATCTGCTTCTTTACCACTGGAGTTTGGGCAAGGTGACAAAACCACAGAAATTCTTAATTTATTTCGGTCATCTCCCAGTTGTTGGCGTAATTGCCTAACGACTGGGCGCACCCAAGTTGTTACTTCCCCAGGACCATTTGAGAGAATCAAAATATCAGCAGTCATGAGTCATGAGTCATTGGTGAGTCCAGCGCTGCACGAGGGTTTCCCGCCGTAGGCGACGGGCGTTCCCGATAGCCGTAAGGCGTGGCGTTAGCCATAGGGCGAACCCGTAAGGGTCATGACTCATTAGTCAATGTTTGGGAGGTATTAGTTCCCAGCACCTACTAAGCCAAAGTATTAATTTTTGAACTTACCAAACGTGCCGATTCCAAAGCACCAGCCATCCATCCTTGCAAGTAGCTTAGATGCTCCCCACATAGATAAATGTTGCCATCAGGTTCGTTGAGTCTAGGATAGTACCTCTGTCGAGCCTCATCTGTGTACTCTGCCCAGGCACCCAAGTTGTATGGGATTGTTGGCCAATAAAGTGTGACACCGTTCTCAAACTCGTTTCTGTATTGAGGGTGGATGTTATTCCCTTGTTCCAGCGCTAAAGAGAGGCGTTGAGATGGAGACAGAGGTCCTACTTTGGTGTCATCAAATTGGTAATAGCCGATCATAATTCCTTTGTTAGACAGGTAACCCTCCGACGGATACCAAATCTGAACAATGTCCTGATCAGTCCAAGTAATACCACCGAAGATTTTCTCATCTTCTTCCCAAAAACGGCGTCGGAACTGCAAGCCACCTTTACCTGCTCGTGCGTAGAGAGTAGCAACGTTATCAATTGCCTGCTTTAAATCGGGAGAAAAATCCGACGGGATACCTTTGAGTACTGGCAGCGGAATGGTGCAGATGCAGTAGTCGCCTTTGATTTGTTGGTTTGTGCCTGAGCTATTGGTGTAAACGATGCTAACACCGTTAGGTGTCTTGCGAATCTCCTTGACCTGTGATTGGTAAGTAATCCTATTGCCGACTTTACGTTCAAAGGCTTTAGCTATCTGATCGATCCCACCAACCGGCTGCAGCATCGTCATCTGTTGCTGCCAATCCCATTCCTCTGCTTCGTAGTTGGCAAATCCTAACTGAATTAACGCACTCAGATCGTAAGGATCTAATTGTGTGCCTGGTTGCAAGCCAGCGCTTGGATAATTAGTAAAGCCACGTCGGCTTGAACCTTTGTAAAACAAGTCTGGAGATAAATCCCCATACGTCCGAAGAAACTCAACGAGTTTTTCTTTGTCTTGAGTTGTCAAAGGCGCGTTAATTGCATTTTGGTTAACGGCTTTAGCCAACAGTTCTGATATATAGCCACGGATATCAGTTATGGCTTCGCGTGCACGAACTTTTTTACCCGACAAGGAACCTGCATTCTGAGTGTTGTAGTAATATTCTCGTCGGTTAAGGTTTTCTTTCACCTCAACAGCAACGCCAAATTCCCTACAGTAGTCTAGTGTGACATGTTCCTGGGGAATGCGAGCTGGACCAGGATTAAAGTACAAGCCTGAATCAAATTGAACTGTCTGCGTTTGACCTAAAGTATCAGTAAACTGATCTCCACCTCGAAGCGTCCAGCACCGACCACCAGCACGTGAGCGTGCCTCCAGGATAATACAGTCATAACCAACTTTGCCTAACTCATAGGCACAAGCCATTCCTGCCAACCCTGCACCAAGGATAATAACGCGTTTGCCTCTCCCGTTAGACTGTAACCGAAATGAACCTCTTTGTGATGGACTCTGTGCAGTTGCTGGTTTTTCTAGCAAGCCCAAAGCCTTCATCGCCGCGTAGGCTGAACCACCAGACACAGCAACAGTTGTGATAAAATCTCTTCTGTTCATAGCTACTCCTCACGAGAAAACCCTGGTATCAACTATTTCTTTGGTGTTGATTAACCCTTGGGAAGGATATCAACCCCCAATTAATAACTTCTGGCTAAATAAACCTAAAGGTTATAAACTAATCGAGATTGGGACTGACATCTTGACAAAAGTATGATTATGTGAATTTTCTGAATAGAAAGTAAGCTTAAAAAGTTTTCCTTCTACATTCCTAATAGATGTCAGCAAAATCAAGTTATGCAGCTGTTCATATACAAGGCAAAAGTGAATAAGTCTAAGTAGTCATGAGTGATAAAATATTATTAAATGTGTGCGTATAGAACTTAAATAAATAGAGAAATGCCCTCGTCAAAGGCACTGAGCTTTGGGCGATAGCTTCTCTACGAGACGCTGCGCGAACGCTGCTGTCTAAGGCAAATCGCCAATGCTCAAAGCGTCTGGTTTGTCTATTTTGTCCAAAATAACAGTATTGTTACTTTTTGCTCACGCAAAAGTTCTACAGAGGTATAAGTTAGTTTTGACTAACAGTCGCCCACCTTTTGTATACAGACACTCCTCAAATACACACGGTGGTGAAACTAAAGTAACTAATTTATCAAAGTTATATAAATTTATATTACTTATATCTGAGTGAATACTTTACTTATACGTCAATAAATTTTACAAAATGTTTCGCTTTTTATATCGTTTTGTGTCAGATGGGCGACAAAATCCCCATTAAGCAAGCATTTTCTGATAAAAATCTCATATTGCCGAACAAACAAAGTCATCATTAGGCAAATTTTGCCTGACATAACTTTACAAAACGAGAACACGCATCAAAGGAGCCAAGGAAGCATGTTCACTCACGTCAAGTCCACCATTAGACATATTGTGCCTGATAACCTACGGGGGCGTCATTTAATTAAGGTGGTCTATGTCGTGTTAGAGTCCCAATACCAGAGTGCATTGTCACAAGCGGTTCGGGAAATTAACCAAAATCATCCCAATTTGGCGATTGAAATTAGTGGTTACTTGATTGAAGAACTCCGAGACCAAGAGAACTACCAGGAGTTCCAAAAAGATATGGCAAGTGCCAATATCTTTATTGCCTCGCTGATTTTTATAGAAGACTTAGCACAGAAGTTAGTCGCAGCAGTAGCACCATATCGCGATCGCCTGGACGTTGCGGTTGTGTTCCCCTCAATGCCCGAAGTTATGCGCCTAAATAAAATGGGCAGTTTCTCCTTAGCACAATTGGGGCAATCGAAAAGTGCGATCGCACAATTCATGCGGAAGCGCAAGGAAAAATCTGGCGCTGGCTTCCAAGATGGAATGCTCAAGCTGCTGCGGACACTGCCGCAAGTCCTGAAGTATCTGCCAATGGACAAAGCACAGGACGCCCGAAATTTCATGCTCAGCTTTCAGTATTGGCTGGGGGGTTCTGCAGACAACTTGGAAAACTTCTTGCTGATGCTAGCTGATAAGTACGTCTTGAAAAATAATGTAGAGACGAGAACTTTTACGTCAGTACAATACAAAGCACCAGTTGTCTATCCCGATATGGGAATTTGGCATCCTCTAGCGCCGACAATGTTTGAAGATGTCAAGGAATACCTCAACTGGTACAACAGTCGTAAAGATATTCTCAATGATTTAAAAGATCCCTTAGCACCTTGTGTTGGATTGGTGTTACAGCGGACACACCTTGTGACTGGTGATGATGCCCATTATGTGGCAATGGTGCAGGAACTCGAAGCTATGGGCGCACGGGTTGTTCCTGTGTTTGCTGGAGGTTTGGACTTTTCCAAACCTGTGGATGCGTACTTGTACGAACCAACAACAAAAACCTCATTAGTGGATGCTGTCGTCTCCTTGACAGGTTTTGCCCTAGTAGGTGGACCAGCACGCCAAGACCATCCTAAGGCAATTGATTCCCTGAAGCGGCTGAACCGTCCTTACATGGTAGTGTTGCCTCTGGTCTTCCAAACAACGGAAGAATGGCAGGATAGCGATTTGGGATTACACCCAATTCAGGTGGCGTTGCAAATTGCCATTCCTGAATTAGATGGCGCAATTGAACCGATAATTTTATCAGGACGGGATGGGACAACAGGGAAGGCGATCGCCCTGCAAGATCGCATCGAAATAGTTGCACAACGCGCCCTCAAATGGGCTAACCTGCGCCGCAAGCCAAAGTTAAACAAGAAAGTTGCCATCACCGTTTTCAGTTTCCCACCAGATAAAGGCAACGTGGGAAGCGCCGCATACTTGGATGTGTTCGGCTCAATTTACGAGGTGATGAAAGCACTTCAGAACAACGGGTATGATGTGCAAGACTTGCCTGAGTCCGCCAAGGAGTTGATGGAAGAAGTCATCCACGACGCGCAGGCGCAGTACAACAGCCCCGAACTCAACATTGCTTATCGGATGTCGGTTCCTGAGTATGAAGCATTCACACCCTACTCACAACGCCTTGAGGAAAACTGGGGACCACCTCCCGGACAACTCAACAGCGATGGACAAAACCTGCTCATTTATGGTAAGCAATTCGGTAACGTCTTCATTGGTGTTCAGCCCACCTTTGGTTACGAAGGTGACCCCATGCGGTTGTTGTTCTCGCGTTCTGCAAGTCCACACCACGGTTTTGCGGCGTATTATACCTACTTGGAGCAAATTTGGCAAGCTGACGCTGTGCTGCACTTCGGGACTCACGGTTCCTTGGAATTTATGCCAGGAAAACAGATGGGGATGTCTGGAGAATGTTATCCAGATAATTTGATTGGCACAATTCCTAATCTTTACTACTACGCCGCAAATAACCCCAGTGAAGCGACAATTGCCAAGCGTCGCAGCTACGCAGAGACAATTTCCTACCTGACTCCCCCAGCAGAAAATGCTGGATTGTACAAAGGTTTGAAAGAACTCAGCGAGTTGATTGCTTCTTACCAAACCTTGAAAGATACTGGACGCGGTATTCCCATTGTGAACACCATCATGGATAAATGCCGGATGGTGAACTTGGATAAGGACATCGCCTTGAGCGAGCAAGATGCCAAAGATATGACCGCCGAAGAACGCGATAATATTGTTGGCTCGGTTTATCGCAAGTTGATGGAAATTGAATCGCGATTGTTGCCATGTGGATTACACGTTGTTGGTAAACCACCATCGGCGGAAGAGGCGATCGCTACTCTGGTCAACATTGCCAACTTAGACCGTTCAGAGGAAGAGATTCAAAGTCTACCCCGGATTATCGCAAGCAGTATTGGGCGTAACATCGACGAAGTATACCAAAACAGCGACAAAGGCATTTTAGATGATGTCCAGCTGCTGCAAGACATCACAATGACAACCCGCGCTGCAGTTTCCGCCCTTGTGAAAGAGCAAATCGACGCAGAAGGACGAGTTTCCCTCGTTTCCAAGCTCAACTTCTTCAACATGGGCAAAAAAGAACCTTGGGTAGAAGCACTGCACAAAGCAGGTTATACCAAGGTGGATGCGACAGCACTCAAACCACTGTTTGAGTATTTGGAATTCTGCTTACAGCAAATCTGCGCTGATAATGAACTGGGCGCATTACTCAAAGGCTTAGAAGGCGAGTACATCCTTCCAGGTCCTGGTGGTGATCCGATTCGTAACCCAGATGTTTTGCCCACAGGTAAAAATATTCACGCCCTCGATCCCCAATCGATTCCTACAACTGCTGCTGTACAGTCGGCGAAAATCGTTGTAGACCGATTGCTGGCGCGTAACAAAGCAGAAAACGGCGGCAAGTATCCCGAAACCATCGCTTGTGTGCTATGGGGAACTGATAACATCAAAACCTACGGGGAATCACTGGCACAAATTATGTGGATGGTGGGAGTACGACCGGTTCCCGATGCTTTGGGACGGGTTAATAAGTTAGAATTAATACCTCTACAAGAGTTGGGACGTCCGCGTATTGATGTGGTTGTCAACTGTTCTGGTGTCTTCCGCGATTTATTCATCAACCAAATGAATTTGCTAGATCAAGCGGTGAAAATGGCGGCGGAAGCAGATGAACCACCATCAATGAACTACGTCCGCAGACATGCTCTCGACCAAGCAGAGGAAATGGGGATCAACCTGCGCCAAGCAGCAACTCGCGTGTTTTCCAATGCTTCTGGTTCCTACTCGTCCAATATCAACTTGGCGGTAGAAAACAGCACTTGGGACAGCGAAGCCGAGTTGCAGGAAATGTACCTCAACCGCAAATCCTTTGCCTTCAGTGCCGATAACCCCGGTACGATGGCAGAATCCCGAAAGATTTTTGAAACAACCTTGAAAACTGCTGAGGTCACTTTCCAAAATCTCGACTCATCCGAGATTAGCTTGACGGATGTTTCCCATTACTTTGATTCTGATCCCACAAAGGTTGTCGCTACCTTGCGGGGTGATGGTAAAACACCAGCATCTTACATCGCCGACACCACCACAGCTAATGCTCAAGTTCGTACCTTATCAGAAACCGTGCGTTTGGATACTCGTACCAAATTGTTAAATCCCAAGTGGTACGAAGGAATGCTGTCTCACGGTTACGAAGGTGTGCGCGAACTCTCCAAACGCTTGGTAAATACAATGGGTTGGAGTGCAACCGCAGGTGCTGTGGATAACTGGGTTTATGAGGACACCAATGAAACCTTCATCAAAGATGAAGCAATGCGGAACCGTTTGTTGAACCTCAACCCTCATTCTTTCCGCAAAGTTGTTTCCACTTTATTGGAAGTCAATGGGCGCGGTTACTGGGAGACAAGCGAGAGTAATTTGGAATTGCTACGCGAATTGTATCAGGAGGTTGAAGATCGGATTGAAGGAATTGAGTAGGTTATAACCGTGTAAAGACGCGAAATGTAGAGACGTTGCCCTTCGGGTTCGCCAGTCGCCTGCGGAGGGTTTCCCTCCCGCAGCGCTGGACTCACATGCAACGTCTCTACACGTTGTCTGTTATGTAGAGATATTCTGTGGAACGTTTCTATATGATTTTTCACGCAACGTCTTTACACAATTTTTTGAAACCAACTGAATGACCTTATTCAAAAATAAATATCGTGTTGAATCTATTCGTTTGCCGAATCGGGACTATGCCGCAAATGGATACTATTTTGTGACCATATGCACCAATGAACGCCAATGGTTTTTTGGTGATGTAATAAATGGTCAGATGCATTTATCAACGATTGGGCAAATAGCAGAAAAATTTTGGGTAGAAATTCCTAAACATTGTCAAGATACCTATATAGACACGTATGTAATAATGCCCAATCACATGCATGGAATTGTTGTTATTGAACGTTCTGAATGTAGAACTTTCGGATGCAATGTCTCTACAAATTTCAATCAATCTGATATCTCCAAAGCAGCGTCGGAAATTTCTCCCAAAGCTGGTACTTTAAGTGTAATTTTACGTTCTTACAAATCTGCTGTTACCAAATGGTGCAGAATGAACGGTTATCCTGAGTTTGCTTGGCAACAGCGATTTTATGAACACATAATTCGCGCTGATGGTTCTCTAGACCAGATTCGAGAGTACATACTTTATAACTCTGTTAAATGGGAACATGACAAGAATAATCCAGCAAATTTGTGGATGTGATGCATTGCATTCCACGTTGTAGAGACGTTGCATGCAACGTCTCTACAATAGAATCGGTAAAATATAGATACCCCAATCTTAAATCCCCCTATGAATGCCCTAATAGTTAATCTCAATCCTGTGATTGAACTGACAGATGAGCAATTTTTCCAGCTATGTCAGGCAAACCGCGATTTGAGGTTTGAACGCACTGCTACAGGAGAATTAATTATTATGCCACCCACAGGGGGAGAAACAGGAAACCGTAATGCTGGACTAACTGGTCAAATTTGGTTATGGAATGAACAAAAAAAACTAGGTATAGTTTTCGATTCTTCAACAGGGTTTAAACTTTTTAACGGCGCGGATCGTTCCCCTGATGCTGCTTGGGTGAAACTGGAACGCTGGAATGCACTGACTCAAGAACAACAAACAAGATTTCTACCACTTTGTCCTGATTTTGTAGTTGAATTACTTTCGCCGAGTGATAGTTTGAAAGTGACTCGGGAGAAGATGAAAGAATACCAAGAGAATGGTACTCGTTTGGGTTGGTTAATTAATCGTAAATCTCGGCAAGTAGAGATTTATCGAATTGGGCAAGAGGTTGAAGTGTTGGAATCTCCTGTTAGTTTGTCAGGCGAGGATGTGCTACCTGGATTTGTGTTAAATCTTGAGGCTATTTGGTAAATTGGGGCGTTTGTAAAGCAAATGGAAACAGGTGTTTCTGCTCAACAACTAGAATTATTTCAATTATAGCTGTCGCCAAAGACAATCAACCTTTTTAAAAACCAGCAGCAAATTCCTTTGCAAAATCTTCCAACTTTACTTTGCCCATAGCAATTGGCTTATGCAGTTCGTAATCCTGCCGCAATGCGCCGCTGTGAATGCTGGCACCCAATTCAACAGATTTAGCGGCAATATGTGCCGGCATTCCTTTCTTTTCCAAAGCATCTTGCATTTGCTCATCAGTAAAAGTTACCCATTTTAAATCCGGCTTACCAATAGCGATGCCTAAGATATCAGCGGTTTCGTTGGCAGTATGCTCGTCGCTCGCCACATAGCGCACTTTCTTGTCGGTAGCAGGTGTTTCTATCTCTTCTACAGCGGCGGCGGCAATATCTCTTGGGGCAACCATTACGATCTTGTCGTCACCACCATAGTTTGCACCGATAAAGCCCTGACCTTTTATCATGTCAACAAAGCTGTAAAGATTGTAGTAGATGTAACCAGCGCGCAGATGCGTAATGGCTACGTCTGACAGCTCATTCAGAATGCCTTCTACATCATGAGAACCGACGATGAATCCGGTGCCCTTATCTAAATGTGCGCCCCAACTGCTGAGATGAACCACACGCTTTACGCCCGACCGTTGAATGGCTTGTGCATAGCTGCTGCCGATTCTCCGGTAATGCTCTCTCGGATCGGGTGCGGTAAAGTTTGGCGGCACCATAGCATAGACGGCATCGGCTCCGGTAAAGGTAGACACCAGAAAATCAACGTCTTCCAATGAGCCGATGGCGGCGATCGCGCCATTGGCTTCAATGTCTTTTTGCTTTTCCGGCTTGCTGCTGATAACCGTAACTGTATGACCTTTTTGTACTAACTCGGTTGCCAGGGGCTTGCCGATGTTTCCTAACGAACCTGTTACTATAACTTTCATAAATATTTCGTTTCACGTGATTTGATTGGGTGGAAGTCAGAAGGTAACCCTCAAGCGGCATAACGTTGCCTATGACCTGCCACACCTGGCTTTTGCCCCAAAGAGACCGGGGAAGATCGCGCTCAGGTTTTTGCTCACCATTACCGATCGCCTCCACATGTGGTCTAAACGTCCAGTTGATTCGTTCGCCAACTGGACGAGCGGTTTTTGGAACCGTGTGAACCCAGTCTTCTTGACAGCCAGGAAGCATGATCAACAAAGACCCGCTCTCTAGATGGTATTCAACAGTTTCACCGCTGTCCTTGTGCCGCAGCTTAAATTTGCGAGTGCTACCTAAGCTTAAAGAGGCGATGGCTGCGCCAAAGCCTTCGGCTAACGCAGGTCTTTTACCGATCTGAGGGAAATTATCAGAGTGCCAGCCAATTGAGTCTTTGCCTGTTCGGTAGCGATTACCGACTACAAAATTGAACTGATATCCGCTCAATGCTTGAATGCGATCGCGGGCTTCTAGCAAGAAGTCGGGCCAGGGAGCGGCTTCAATCTTGGTGCCACGATATTCGTAGTGCAGGTCGTCGCCAAACAGGGACTCATCACGCGGTACGGGAATTGATTTTCCATATATATTGATTTCGCTCCGAGTCCATTCGAGTTCCTTGGACTTTTGAAACCAATCGAAGTCATCTACCGAATTGAGAAAATTCGGGTAAAACAGAACGGGCGGCTTTATTTTGGTTAGCAAACTACTCATGCTGCATCTCCCTTTATTGTTATCAATAGTCATGGTTGATCCTTAACAGGGATGATTGAATTTGGATTTCGGCATCACTTCACTACGGCTTGCTAAAGTCGATTTCGAGTCCGTAAATGTGTCGTCCGACTTCCAGGCATTCCGAAATCTCATTGCGTGTCCGCTCCTGCATACGCGCCTCGCACTTTTTCACGGCCTCCGTGACCTCGGCGGCCGGATTGGCCACTAAGCCGTCGGCCAGTTCGAGCGAGTCGAGCAGTGCAAGGTTCACCCCCTTGCCGGTGAACGGCGGCATGGCGTGCGACGAGTCGCCGACCATGGCAAGACCCGGCCGCGTCTCCCACCGGTGGTCCGGCGGCATCACGGACAGAGGCCAGCGATGGAAATTGCCGTCGACTTGTGTCAGCATCGTCAACAGCTCGGGCGACCAATCGTGATAAGCGGCAGTGATAGCGTTGAGGACGGCCTTGCTGTCGTCGAGCGCGAAGCCTTGCGCCGCAGGCCAGTCCTGGGCAACCACCATCGAGTAATAGAGAAGGATCAAGTCGCGGGAGCAGCGTTGCACGAAAATGGTCTGGTGATGCTCGGCGAACATCACCGAACCCTCGCCCAGAAGGTTCGACAGTTCGGAGCCGCGCCAAAGCTCCTTGCGGATCACGCCCGCAAGCATCGTCATGCCGGTGTAGCGCGGGCGGACCCGCGTCAGGCAGGGCCTGACGCGGGAGCCGACGCCATCGGCACCGACGACGAGATCGGCGGTGACGGGTGCTTGATCTTTAAACTCTATGCGCCACCGACCGTCCACCTCGGGCAAGACATCGTTGACGGCGTGGCCCCAGGCAATTGTGTCGGGAGCGAGCGAACCAAGCAGCATCTGACGGAGATCACCGCGGTCGATCTCCGGCCCGGCCTCCTCGTGGGTTCCGGCTTCGTCCGCAGGGTGCGGCTTGCCTCGCGAATCCAGCATCTTGAAAGCCTTGGCGTCACTACGCGAGAGGCGACGGAATTCCTCCATCAGCCCAGCCTGTTCGATCGCCCGTTGGCCGGCGTTCTTGCGCAGATCGAGGCTGCCGCCTTGCGACCGCGAGGTCGGCGAGGCGTCACGCTCGAAGACCTTCACGGAGAAGCCCTGTGTCTGTAATAGCCGCGCCAACATCGTACCAGCTGGACCAGCTCCGACGATGGCGACCTTACCTCCGTCCCGTAGCTCTTCGCAAGATTTCATGATAGTCCCTCATAGTTCCTTTGGATTTGGTTGCGCACATAGACGGGTGCTAGGTAATCAGTGCGAGTCCTGATTCTGACAACATCTTTTCCATTCCCTTTCGCCTTTAATTTTTGCGTCGAATGTGATAAAGTGCATCATTATGAATGCTAGCGTATTGACAATATGTTGTCAATCATCGTTTTGCATCTTCTGCGTAATGGCTTCCAGAAGTGCCACGGCACGAGTGATTTGTTCCGCGTCAAAGTCTTCGGCGATCGCATTTGTCCACTGCCATTCGCGCTCCAACGCATCGTGATACGTTGCCCTGCCAGCTTCCGTAAGAAGCAAGTGCATCGCTCGGGCATCGCCGGGATTTTCGGCAAACTCAACCAGACCGTCGCTTGCCATGTCGTCAGCGAGTCGTTGTACGGCTTGCCGTGTTAAGCCCATATGCCGCGCCAATTCGCTTACCGTGACGCGCTTTTCAAGTGCAAATAACTCACTCAGCATTTGCCACCGAGCATTGGTTATTCCCGTACCCCGCATTAGGCGTGTTCCTGATTTTTGCACCGTTGCGTTCATACGAAGTACGGCGCGAATCAGATCGGTTAAAGCGTTCGACGCGGGCGTTTTTTTCTTATGGTAAAAAGGCACGTTCTTGTTTCCCAAAATTCGGGCATCTATCGTATTATCGGTAAATTGACAAAGAAGCTATTAAAATTTATCAAAATAATTTTATGAAATCTTCCAACTCAGACCAAACCTATTTAGAAGATATTACCAAGCTCAATTCCGAAATATCCGACTTGGCAGTTTGGTTGCAAAACCAGCAGTAAGAACTATTTACACATAATAGGCAAGTACAGAATAAAATTGAGAAGCGATCAGCAATGCTTCGGCTCCCTGCTGGAGCATCGCCTTTACAAGAGTATGAATATCAAGGGTGCGTTCGCCTACATTAACCTCATCACCAGGAGTGCGATAAGCCGAAGGCGATACGCGTAGCGTATCGCCAAGTGTTGATAATATCCCTATTACAGAGAAGGATTACGATTGGGAATAGAACTATACCAGCGGTTCAGTTCTGTGATCGAAAACTTTCTCACTCCTCAAACAGGCGATCGCCCTTATGCAACCGATGTGCAATTTGATATGTTTGGACTTGCGATCGCATTGTCGGCGCGTGTGCTGCTATATACCTTGTTACAGCAACCAAGACGTGAATACCAGCAGGAGTTACACCCAAGACAGAATACTGACGGAAAGCGGCTTCTACTTCTTGAGTAACATGAAAATCCCGATTTTCTCGTAGCATTAATTTACCCAGCATTGCCAGTAGTTTTTGTGGATTGCCACCACCGTAAAGATACTGGGCTACTAACTGACCTGCTTCATTCACCTGCTGTTGACGATTCAACAACTCTGGCAATTGTTCAAGCAATTTCTCTGGATTTTCAACTGGTTGTTTTGCTTCTGGAAGTCGGGCCGGTGGCACATTCAAAAAGCGGTTGAGGTACACACTTATAGCAGCATCAAACACACCCCGAAGTAACTCTAACGACGGCACCCGTTGCAATCCTTGATGAACTGCATTGGCAAAGGTGAAGGGATGGTGTGCTGTGTCCCAGTCTCCAAAATCGTTATTGGTATTGAATCGGGCAACCCGCAGGGCGGCTGTGTAAGTAACGACACCTGCTAATTGCTCTTGAGTGCAACCTTGTTTGAGTGCAGTCAATAGCGCGTCGGTTATAGCTTGGGCATCTTCACCTAATAGAATAGGAACCAATTCTTCTCGACCAGACCAAGTTCCCCATTGAGGGCGTCCTTCTTCCAAGGCTGCGGGTAACTCCTCAAACGCAGACTCTAAAATTTCGACTAAATCCACAGGGTAGCGCCAGGAATTTGACTCTTCCATGCGGGAGGCATTTGCCAAACCAGAAATCAAACTTGCTAAAACTTTCTCAGCACCCTGCCAATCGATCGCATCAAGTGCTTCTAACGCCTTGTTAATAAAGTCGAGTGTATGACCGACATCAATATAGCGGTGGTCTGTAGCAGCAGCAAATAACATATCTGCTATTTGTTTGTTATCAGCACCCATCCGAATTGCAGATATTAGACAACGTTCTGCCGCTTCACTATCCCGACGTTCGATAAACTGACGGAACCAACTTTTGAGAGTCTCGATGTCAGCTGTGGAATTGGGCAATGGATGAACTACAAAGTGAGGTGGCGCACCTGCACTGTCACGGGCTACAGCTGAAAGTCCTTGATAAAGGGCAAGAGGTCGGTCTTCTGCATCCAGATAGGGCAGCAAGTTCATCATGCAGGTGTGGATGGTTAAGCCTGCGCCCCAACCTTGTTTGTTGTAACGGGTGCCAAACTCTAATCCTGCTTGGAAGGATTCGCTAGCATCTACCCCCATGTCTAGTAAGGCAATCACAGATTTGGCAATCACCAGAGAAATGCCTTGTTCTAACCCATCCTCAAGCCGTTGGCGGTGGTGGACATAAGAGTCAACTTGAGGACTCAAATTCACCCACACTTCGCCATCCCGAATTTCTACAGCAAAGGCACGAACATCATCCGCCCAAGAATCGAATGTTCCCCCACTCGCAAGATCAAAGCGGGCATAGTGCCAAGGGCAAGTGACAATGCCATCTTTACAAGTACTCCCGTGGAGGGGAAAACCCATGTGAGGACAACGGTTATCTATGGCATAGACTTTGTTGTCTGAGTAGAACAGGGCAATGGTGTGCTTTTCCAGATTAACGATCAAACTCCCTGCTGCTTGAACATCTGCAAGTTTGGCAGCACGAACGTATCGGTTTTTACTTGTTGTGGGTTTTAAAGTTTGAGTCATATGCACCTTTAGTGAAAAGTAGGGGATCAGAAGCACCGGTGATATCCTCTACTTTCTACTCTGGCGAATTTTTTAGAGTTTGAGCAGAAATTGATTCTAAATTTTGTTAAGTTGGTCAATGCCCGTTTTGTCCGGCTTTCCCTGGTGCTGTTCCAGAACCAATATGGGCGTTAATTTTTTTATCTGTGTTGTTTGCAGGGATTTTGCCTTAAGGCGATCGCCTCAAGGGGGCGATCGCCTTGAAATACACATTTACTGTAGGGTAAGTATAGGCAATACCCACCCTACTTCATTCACAGGCTATATGCCTGCCAATCAAGAGCTACAACGCTACTTAGCACTTAAATAAGCTTCCAATGCTTCAGAACCACCAATGAGTTTGCCATCAACAAACACTTGGGGAACAGTGGATGCACCTGTGACAGCTTGTAAAGTGCGAGGTGTGACATCTTTACCCAAAACAATTTCTTCGTAACCAATGCCACGGTCTGTCAACATAGATTTGGCACGGGCGCAGTAGGGACAACCAACTCTTGTAAACAGAGAAACCAGTTCAGGTTTCCCGGCTTTAGGGTTGATATATTGCAGCATTGTCTCTGCATCAGATACCTTAAAGGGATCGCCTGGTTCTTCAGGCTCAACAAACATCTTTTCAACGACCCCATCTTTGACCAACATAGAATAGCGCCAAGAGCGTTTGCCAAACCCTAGGTCTGATTTATCCACAAGCATTCCCATGCCTTCTGTGAATTGACCATTGCCATCAGGTATAAAAGTTATATTTTCTGCTTGTTGGTCTTTTGCCCATTCATTCATCACAAAAGCATCATTCACGGAGACGCAGACGATATCATCCACGCCATTTTCTTTAAAAACTTTTGCTAGATAGTTGTACCCAGGAACATGAGTTGATGAGCAAGTAGGAGTAAATGCTCCCGGTAGGGAAAAGACTGCCACAGTTTTACCTGCGAATAGCTGATCGGTAGTCATATCCACCCAATCACTGTCCTTGCGGGTGCGAAAGGTAATACTGGGAACTTTTTGCCCTTCTCGATTAGCCAACATAAGCTTAGCTCCTTAGTGAATCTACTTCTAAATCATACTCATAATGAATTCGACTTTCAAGGGCAAATTTTATGAATATGATATTTGGTAGAGAAATTATTTGATCTAGGTCAGCCCTCAGGTACTGTGGCTGCTTTTTTCTTCCAGTTGATAATGATACAGCAAAGCCGCAACTGCGCCACCACCTAAAGGACCAATCCAATATAGCCAGAAATCCTGGAGTCTACCTGTTATTAAAGCAGGACCAAGATAACGCGCTGGATTCATTGCCGCACCAGTAATTGCACCACCAGCCAGGATATCTAAAGCTACTGTCAAACCAATAAACAAGCCTCCCATTTTGGGTGCGCGTTTATCAATGGCTGTACCAAAGATAACGAATACGAGAAAGAAAGTCATGATAAATTCCATGACTAAACCCATCAAAGGAGTAATATTTTTACCGAGAGATGGCGTACCCATTCCCACAGCTTGGAGTGCTTCTAGGGGAATAGCTAGCTTGACTATACTAGCGGCGAAGATTCCGCCCAAACATTGGGATATTATGTACCCTACAGCATTTTTGCCATCAATTTTGCGAGTTAATAAAGCTCCAAAAGTCACGGCGGGGTTAAGGTGACCACCACTGATAGCAGCTGTCGCACTGACCATAACAGCAATTGTAAAACCGTGGGCAAGGGCAATTGCTACTAAATCGACAGGTGAGAGAGTTCCAATTTTTGTAATGTGATTTGTAGCGATAGAACTAATGCCAACGAAAATTAGGGCAAAAGTCCCTATAAATTCTGCAATTAAAGCCTTTGGATTCATAGCCCTTGGTGATCTCCACAATTTCCAAATCAACTAGACTTTAAACTAAACAGCGATCGCAAAAAGTTAAGCAGGCTATGAGTTAGTTGTATAAAGATAAAAGAAAGAGTATCTGTGTGAGACAGATATCTCGTAGCACGAACTTTAGTTTGTCTAAAAGCTGATATAGCAGGGAACGCTTAACGCTTAACGCTTAACAGGCTTGAAAGTATTGTGGGATTCGTATTTTCTCATTAGTTTATGTCCTAATCTACGCTTCGACTGCTATAAACCATATTCTATAAAAAATTATAAATAAAAAAGAAGGCAACAAAGATATCACCTTCTTCTTTTTATTCATTTCGTCAGTGAGAAAAACCCTTTAACCAACGACAAAATTTACTAACTTTCCTGGCACCACAATCACCTTTTTAATTTCCTTACCTTCGATGAAACGCTGGGCAATTTCTGACTCACGGGCATACTTTTCCAACTCTGCTTTATCTGCTTGTGCTGGAACTTGAAGATCTGCACGCTTTTTGCCGTTAACTTGAATCACCAAAGTGATTTCATCAGCAACTAAGGCAGATTCATCATACTTGATCCAAGCTTGTTTGTGGACTGATTCGTTATTACCCAATTGCTGCCACAATTCTTCAGCAATGTGAGGTGCAAAAGGTGCCAGTAACACTATCAATGTCTGAATACCTTCTGCATAAACTGGTGAATCTTTGCAGCTAGCGTCAGCCAAAGCGTTACTCAACTTCATCAATTCTGATACCGCCGTATTGAATTGATATTCACCTTCCATATCTTCCGTAGCTTCTTTGATAGCAATGTGAATTGCCCGCCGCAAGTCTTTTTCCGTTTTACTCAATTGAGTTTGCTTATGATTAGCGGCTTTGGGTTGGGGGGTAAAATCAGTTACCAATCGCCAAACCCTGTTCAAGAAGCGGAATTGTCCTTCCACATCAGCTTCATCCCATTCCAAGTCTTTTTCTGGGGGCGCTTTGAACAAGATGAACATCCGGGCAGTGTCCACACCATATTTGCTGATAACTTCTTCTGGTGCGACACCGTTGCCCTTAGACTTAGACATGGTGGCGTAAAGGCGTTGCAATAATTCACCTGTTTGCGGATCGCGAGGGTCATCCGGATTGCTGACAAGATAGGAAGGAATCCATTTATCTTTTCCAGACTTGTTAGGATTTAAATAAGTTAAACCCTGCACCATGCCTTGAGTCAATAAGCGTTGGAAGGGTTCATCAAAATTCAACAAACCTCTGTCTCGCAATACTTTTGTAAAGAACCGCGAATACAACAAGTGCAAAATCGCGTGTTCAATACCACCTACATATTGATCCACTGGCATCCAGTCATTTGTCTTCGCTGAATCAAAAACCTGTTGCTCATTTTTAGCATCGGTAAAGCGCAAGAAGTACCACGAGGAATCAATAAAGGTGTCCATCGTGTCAGTTTCCCGCTTTGCCGGAGTACCACAAGTTGGGCAAGGCACATTCACCCAATCTTCTAATTTAGCCAAGGGTGAGGGTCCGCGTCCAGAAAATTCAACATTTTCTGGCAACTGCACTGGCAAATCTTCTTCTGGAACTGGTACTGTGCCACAGCTCGGACAGTGAATCACTGGAATGGGTGCGCCCCAGTATCTTTGCCGTGAAATCAACCAATCGCGCAAGCGATACTGTACCCGTGCTTTGCCAAAACTTTGTTGTTCAGCGTATTCCACGATCGCACTCTTAGCATCTGTGGAAGCCATGCCATCGAATTGACCGGAATTAACCACAATTCCTGGTTCTGTGTATGCCGCTTGTGGAGTAGAATCCTTATCTGCTTCTGCCTGTGGTACAATCACCACTTTAATAGGCAGATTCTGTTCCTTGGCAAACTTAAAATCTCGTGCATCGTGTGCGGGAACGCCCATCACTGCGCCCGTACCGTACTCGTACAGCACGTAATCAGCAATCCAGATAGGAATTTCTTCCCCAGTAAACGGGTTTATTGCTTTACCCCCAGTGGGAATTCCACGCTTGGGTTTATCTTCAGCGGTGCGTTCCAACTCGCTTTGATTGGAAACCTCTTGAATAAAAGCTTCTACTTCTGCTTCTCGTTCTTGTGTCGCGACGCGCTTTGTCAAAGGATGTTCTGGCGCTAACACAACGTAGCTAACGCCAAAAACTGTATCTGGACGTGTGGTATACACGCCGATTTTTTCTTCCATCCCAACAATGGGAAATTCCAAGTACGCCCCTGTGGATTTACCAATCCAGTTTGCCTGCATCAACTTGACGCGTTCAGGCCAACCTGGTAATTTGTTGAGGTCATTCAACAATTCTTCAGCGTAGTCAGTAATCTTCAAAAACCACTGCCGCAAGAGTTTGCGTTCAACTTTGGCACCACTACGCCAGGAACGTCCTTCGCTATCAACTTGCTCATTTGCGACGACAGTTTGGTCAATTGGGTCCCAGTTTACAGCAGCTTCTTTTTGGTAAGCCAACCCCGCTTTTAAAAATTGCAAGAAAATCCATTGCGTCCACTTATAATAATCAGGCGAACACGTGGCAAGTTCGCAATCCCAATCAATTGACAAACCAAGACGCTTTAATTGTTGCTGCATCTGAGCCATATTTTCATACGTCCACTTTGCAGGCGGTATTCCTCGATCAATCGCGGCGTTTTCTGCTGGTAAGCCAAAAGCATCCCAACCCATAGGATGTAGTACCCGATAACCTTGCATCCGTTTGAGGCGAGCAATTACATCAGTAATCGTATAATTACGGACGTGACCCATGTGCAGGCTGCCCGAAGGATAAGGGAACATGGACAACGCGTAGTATTTTGGCTTATTGCTATCTGTAATAGTTTTATCTAAGCCTTGTTCAGTCCATGTTTTTTGCCATTTTTCCTCAATTGCTGCTGGGTTATATCGGGACTCCACAACGAGAACTCCTAACTGAATTTAATAGTCGCTTCTGTTTCGCTATTGTGGCATACTCTAGAGTTACCGTGATGGCTGCAATGCGACTCTTGAACTTGTTTTATATGTTTTTATTGTTCTGTCGAATTTCTTGATCCAAGTTGCCAGTTAAATCAGACTGCGTCCAAAAACAAAATCTCTTGACCCTGCCATTATCTTTGATGATAGCAATGCCTGTGCTTTGGCTTGCGGGTTAATGCTTTGTATTGGACACAGTAACTAGTAACCTATAATACAATCAAGCAAGTGCAGCAACCAGGAGGGTGTTTTGAACAAAGCCAGCAAAGTAGAACCCATTCTCAACGCATGGTTAAAGTTCATTGCTTTGGAGGATTATAGTCAAGCCAAAATTTCAGCAGATAAAGTAAAGCAGCGAGATGTAAACCTGAAAGGCAATCGTGTATTCATTGAGCAAGATACCTTTTCAGAGTTGCAAAAAGAAGTTAATAAAGGGCAATCAAGTCAAGAGACACTCTGGGCATTATCCTTTCCTCAAATTCGTACGCAAGAAGAAGAAAAATCTTATTTTCGTCCTCTATTTACCTTGGACATAACATCCATTCTTCAAGGAGCATATCAAGCAGAAGGATGGAATATTGATGAACTGAAACTGACGGAAGCCGGAGAAAATTTAGCCACCTTTATCAAATTAGATGACGAAGAACGCGAACAATTGAACATTCAAAATGGGTTGAGGCACTTACTGAATAATATCTTCGGATTAGATTTTGAAGAAACTTATGAAAACTGGATTAAATCAGTCAGTATACCTCGCTCATCTGAAAATCAAGAGATTAAACCACAGCCGTACTTGTTTGAGTTTCAGGGAAGTCAGTTTTATTGGAATCTCAGATCTGACTTAAAGGATATCCTCAAAAATTATAAGGATAATCAAAGATATTGGTTTAGACAAAAGCATCCAGCCTATGAATATCTATTTGGCAAACCAGAGCTTCCAAAATACAAAATAACGTACATGGGTGCTTTCCCAACAAATTCGCCTGCCGACTCGCAATTGAAAGCACTGAAACACGCTCAAACAGAAACCATAACTGCTGTCCAAGGACCTCCAGGCTCAGGAAAAACGACTCTCATCCTTCATGTGATTGCTCAACAAGCTGTAAAGCGGGCAATACATTTAATTGAAACTGGTGAGGATATCAATAACTTGACGGTTGTTAGCAGTACAGTCAATAAAGCTGTTACGAATGTCATTGAAAAACTGGATGACTATCTAAAAGATAAACCTCTCAACGAGAAATTTTTATATCTAAAAGGAGGAAGTAAAGCTAATATTGATTCTCCTGGAGGCGCTAAAGAACAGTTACAAAGTGCAATTCTTGATTATTTAGAAAAGAATAATTTTGATGAAAATATTTACAATGATTTAGCAGAAGAAATAAAAAGAATCAAATCCGATTTAACATTTCACGAGAATAATTATTTAAACCTGTGCCGCCAACGTGCCTCAGATGAAGCGCAACAACCTCAACTTCAGGCAAAAATACAAAAACTAGAATTAGAACTGGAAAGCGCCAACGCCGCTATCATTCAGTCTGAGAGAAGGGCAAGACAATTAGAACTTTATGCACAATTTCCAATAGATATTTATCAAAAAATTAAGATTATTTTTGATAATGCTATATTACAGCTACCCAGAGTAAATTTACCCTGGTGGAGAAAGCTGTGGCTTTGGGTGACTCGCACAACAGAGACACATATTGTGACAAGAACGGCTTCGAGATGCCAAGAATATATTCTACAAACCCGTGATACTCCTTTTCCTGTTGAAAACCCTACCAGTCGTAGTATCTTGGTTCAACAAGCGGGGTTCATTGAAGGAAGACTTGATAAAGCCAGAGAGTTACAAGGTGTACAAGTCCAATTAAAGGAAAATTCAGATAATATAATCCGTTTTGGTAACGAGCGTGATGAAACACTTAGAAATTTGACTGCTTTAGAAGGCAGGTTGGAAACTCAACCAAAAGATTTTTATAGTTCCTTCCATGAAGACTATCATGAAGAACACAAAAAATTATTTGAATTATCGCGGCAATTTCTTAATCAACACGCACTGCGAAACAAGAAAGATGTCAAGCAGGCTTTGACTTCATATTCAAACTTTTTCTCTGGAAATAATCAAACTCCTAACACTTTTGCCAAAAATTCAGATGACTACCTGAGAGTTTTGAGTTTGATATTTCCTGTCATTACTTGTACTTTACAATCTGTGCGAAATATGCTGCCATCGGTGAAGGAATGCATTGATCGCACGATTGTAGACGAAGCGGGAATGATTCCACTACATCAGACGTTTCCATTGCTAGTGCGATCGCGCAACGCCATTATTGTTGGTGATCCATTACAAATTGAGCCTATCATCTCACTAGCAAGCCAAAGACGCGAGCAATACTGCAAAACAGCTTTTCTTGATTGTGGATTATCCGAAACTGATTACCATTGTTACAGCCCGGAGCAGATAGAATGCGCGACTACCTATCATCGAGCTGCGGGAGCAAGTGGAGAAGAAGGTGATACAGGTGAAGGTATTCGCCTGATTGAACATTATCGCTGTCAGCCTAGCATTATTCAATATTGCGATCGCATCGTTGGGTACGGATTAGAGGTAAAAACAAAACCAACCTCTTCACCATTAGAAACAAATTTAATTGCTTACCACGTTGAGGGAAACATCAAAGGTAAAGTTAATCAGCAAGAGCTTACTGCGGTACATGAATTAATCAAACATCTGGTTAACCAGGGTTACTCACCAGAAGACATTGGTGTGATTTCACCTTTTCGCGTTCATGCTGATGCATTGAAGAATAGTTTACTCAAACAATTTCCTGCTATGCGGAAAGATGATAAAGATTCTAATATTGGCACAATTCACAACTTTCAAGGTTCTCAAAAGAAAGTAATTATTTTATCCACAAAGGTTTGCCAACCGCTGGATAACTATAACTGGATTAACAAACGACCGAATCTTCTCAATGTTGCTGTATCTAGAGCAGAAGAACTTTTTATTTTAGTTGGGAACCTTTATCGGTTAGAGAAAGCAGGAGGTTATACCCGTCGGCTTGTTGAACATATTCGAGAGCATGGAGTTATTTTAGAGTACAAGACTGAGGCAGAAATTCCTGAGCAGCAGGCAGGAAGTCAGCCAGTTTATGATTGTAACCATTTAAAACTTTTTCAAGATGCTATTGAGCAAGCTGAACAGGAACTGACGATTGTTACACCTTGGATTCGGGGAAATGAACCAAAACGGTTTGTGAATGAAATTGTTTCTTGTGATTTGAAACAAAAAATGAGATTTTAACTCATGATATGCTTCAAAAATGAGTGTCTCAGTTTATCCTTCACTTTTAAAATTCGAGTTTTTTACTAATAATGATTATCGTGTAGGGAATGAAAAGAGGGATACGAGCAATGCTCGTATCCCTCTTTCGGCTTGATTATCATTATTATTCAGCTAAGATTTGAATAGGCGATCGCCC
>JAESFI010000160.1_pt1 | contig 34709 bp, 9 predicted proteins | sample 9269361 | NCBI WGS metagenome assembly JAESFI01 (sample SAMN14504119, study PRJNA617095) | algae metagenome | isolation source: Brasilonema angustatum HA4187-MV1 and co-occurring heterotrophs from moss... | place: USA: Manoa Valley, Honolulu, Hawaii | collected 2009-07-20
AATATTTAAGGAGGAGAAAGCGGTTGCCGATGGCAACCGCTTTCTCCTCACCTCAAAATGATTATCATTATTGTAAAAACCTGGCTTCTTTGTTTTTATTGATTAATTTATTCTTTGGAAGTCCCTAGCTGCAAATAAGTAATAGTTTGTAACTATTCTTGATTCATTGATTTCATTATTTTTTTCTTATTTTAAATATTTGCTTAACTGTCTTAAATGTCTTAACTGTCCATTTAAATATCTGCTTAACTGTCTTAAATGTCTTAACTGTCTTAAGTACAGTTGCATTTTTTTTGTGAAGCTAAGATGATTTATACGCTAAAATTCAAAAGGTGCTTTTACAGTGGGGGGGGAGTTGTAATAAAGGTTACAATACTAATTGCTGAAATTTGGAAAATAGCAGCTAGTAGTCTGCCAAAGTTACTTTATAGGGTGAACCATCTCTGAGAAACCGGGTTTCTTTACCCAGCGAAGTTCTTGTGGTGAAACACTAAGATCAACGATATTAATAGAAAAAGTTTATGCGTATGCGTAGCGTGCGTTTTGCGCTTAGGGTAATGGTTTCGTTCTATATGAATCATATTTTATTTTTGAAAAACACTATGAGATAATACGGGGGTTTTTTTGTCTAAACAAAGAACAATAATAAATCAGCATTTACGAGCCGCAATCTACAGCAAAGTAGCAGCGCTGAATCCCAAGGGGACATGCTAAGGATATAAAGAATTCCTACGGTTCTGTAGGTTTTCCTTTGAAAAATATTGACATTAAAATTATCTGTAACAAATTTAAAGAAATCTAATGGACAAAATTGTACAAAAAAGTTATCCACTCTCCTCTGGACAAGAAGCAATGTGGTTTATCCAGCAAATTTCTCCAGAGAGTGTTGCTTATAATATGTTTATTACTACAATAATTAATTCTTGTTTAAATATTGCTATTGTTGAGCGTATATGGAAAAAAATTATTGAAAATCATCCTATTCTCAGAACCACATATACTAGTCACAGAGGCAAACCCGTTCAGCAAGTTAATCAGCAATATAAATTTAATCTTGAGGTAATAGATGCCATCAGTTGGAGCGAAGACTACTTAAAAGAGAAGATCTTTGCTATTACTGACCGCCCTTTTAACTTAGAAAAAGATTTAGTTTTGAGGGTGAGTTTATTTACTCGTTCACCAGAGGAACACATTCTCTTGCTAACAATGCACCACATTGCAGGTGATCTGTGGTCTTTTGATCTACTGCTAAGTGAATTTCAAACTTTGTATGCTAGAGAAATTGAGCAAGTTAGTCAAAAGCAAACCCAGGTAGTAGCAAATGATTCGACTAATAACAAATCTTATCTAGATTTTGTCCACTGGCAGTCCGAAATGCTTTCCAGCGTTAAGGGAGAAAAACTTTGGCAATACTGGCAACAAAAATTAGCTGGTGAATTGCCAATTTTGAATTTACTTGCAGATAAACCCCGTCCCCCAGTACGGACTTATCAAGAAGCAGCACATATCTTAAAGCTAGATGAACAGTTAGTTCAAAAACTAAAGAATCTAGCTCTAACTTCTGGAACAAGCCTTTATCAGATTCTGCTAGCAGCATTTTACGTGCTACTTTACCGCTACACCAATCAAACAGACATTCTGATAGCAAGTGCAATGAGGGGTCGGTGGGGTAGAGATTTTCAAGAGATTGTCGGCTACTTTGTTAACCTGATCGTTTTACGAACTTCTGTACAGGAAAACGCTACATTCACAGAATTTCTTGCTCAAGTCAGCAAGATAGTTAGAGAAGCCCAAAAACATCAACATTATCCTTTTGCTCTCTTGACAGAACAACTCCAGCCAGAGCGAGATGCCAGTCATTCTCCTATATGTCAAGTTAGTTTTACTTGGCAACGACAACGTTGGTGCGAACCAACACAAAATTCATCGCACATTCAAGAACAAGTGCTTCAGATGGAACCATACCTGCTCGGACATCAACGCGGTGCAGACTTGGATCTAAATTTAATGGTGATGGAAGCTCAGGGAGTATTACAGCTATGCTGGCAATACAATACTGACTTATTTGAAGCGACTACAATCACGGGCATGGAACAGCATTTTGTCAACTTGCTTGAAGGTATTGTTGTTAACTCACAGCAGCAAATTTGGCAATTACCTCTGCTAACAGAAGTTGAGCAGCAGTTATTAGCACAATGGAATAATACTCAAGCAGATTATCCACTAGATAAGTGTATCCATCAGTTGTTTGAGGAGCAGGTTCAGCGCACCCCGGATGCTGTGGCAGTGGTGTTTGAAAACCAACAACTGACTTACCAACAGTTGAATTGTCGCGCAAATAAATTGGCATATTACTTACGCTCTTTGGGTGTAAAACCAGATGTACTGGTAGGGTTGTGCGTAGAGCGTAGTCCCTTAATGATCATCGGACTATTGGCAATACTCAAAGCCGGTGGTGCATACGTACCCCTTGACCCTGAGTATCCCACCGAGCGTCTGAGCTTTATGCTAGAAGACACTCAATTGGGAGTACTGCTCGCCCAACAGCACTTAGTTGATAAATTACCCCTAAATCAAGCAAAACTGGTTTTTATAGATCAAATACAGTCACAACTTGAGTATAACAATCAAGATAATCCTGTTATTGAAGTCACAGCATCTCATCTAGCGAATGTGATTTACACTTCGGGCTCTACGGGTAAACCTAAAGGTGTGATGGTCGAGCATAAAGGACTAGTTAACTTAGCTCAAGCTCAAATTCAAACTTTTAGTGTGCAATCTCATAATCGCGTTCTCCAGTTTGCCTCCCTCAGTTTTGATGCTTCTATCTCAGAAATAATCATGGTTTTGGGATCTGGGGCAACACTTTACTTAGGAACAAAAGACTCACTCATGCCGGGTATGCCCTTAATTGAGCGATTACGCGACTATGGCATTACCCATATCACCCTACCACCATCGGCATTACCAGTCCTACCAGATGAAGAACTCCCATCACTGCAAACAATCATTGTCGCTGGCGAAGCAAGTTCAGTTGAACTAATCAAAAAATGGTCTGTAGGTAGAAACTTCTTTAACGCTTATGGACCGACAGAAGCAAGCGTCTGCGCCACAATAGCTAAATGCACTCCAGAGGACAACAAAGTTACCATTGGTAATCCTATTGCTAACACGCAAGTCTATATTTTAGATTCACGATTACAACCAGTACCAATTGGTGTGCCAGGAGAGTTGCACATTGGTGGTGCAGGATTGGCAAGGGGTTATCTCAACCGAAATAAGTTAACACAAGAGAAATTCATTGCCAATCCCTTCCAAAGAAGCAGAGGAGCAGGGGAGCAGGGGAGCAGGGGGAAAATAGAAGACCAATCCGCTAATTCCGAGCGTTTGTATAAAACTGGGGATTTGGCGCGTTATTTACCAGATGGCAATATCGAATATCTGGGACGTATTGATAATCAAGTAAAAATACGGGGCTTTCGCATTGAGTTAGGAGAAATTGAAGCTGTGCTAACTCAGCTACCAGAAGTTCAAGAAGCAGTAGTCATCGTCAGGGAAGACCAAGACGAAAAACTCGAATCACCACAGAAACTAGAAATATCAACCGGCAAAATAGAACTTTGGCCATCCGTAGCCGAATACTATGTCTATGACGACTTACTGTATTACGCTATGACCAACGACCACCGACGCAACAATAGTTATCAAGTGGCAATTAATCAATTGGTCAAAGATAAAATAGTCGTTGAAATCGGCACAGGTAAAGATGCAATCTTATCCAGATTTTGTGTTGAAGGAGGTGCTAAGAAAATTTATGCAATTGAAAGAAGTGAGGAAATCTGCCGCCAAGCCAGAGCTTGTGTTGAAAAGTTAGGCTTAACAGACAAAATCACAATCATTCATGGCGATGCAACGAAAGTTGATATTCCAAAACTTGCTGATGTTTGCGTCTCGGAAATTGTTGGCACAATTGGTGGCTCGGAAGGAGCAGCAGTAATTATTAATAACGCTAGAAGGTTTCTCAAGCCTGATGGTTTGATGCTTCCTGAAAGAAGTGTGACTAAGATGGCTGCTGTCACTCTCCCAGATGAAATATTACACAACCCCAAATTTGCTGAAACTCCCGCACATTACACCAGAAAAATCTTTGAGCAAGTCGGCTATCCATTTGACTTGAGGGTATGTATTAAGAAATTCCCGCAAGCAAATGTTCTGTCCACTGTAGATGTGTTGGAAGACTTAAAGTTTAATGAATTTGTTAGCCCAGAACTTGACCACAAAGTGGAGTTTAAAATTCAAAAAACTGGGCGAATGGATGGCTTTTTAGTTTGGTTGAATTTGCATACGATTGCTGGTGAAGAAATAGATATTCTCGAACATGAACATTCCTGGGTGCCTGTTTATTTTCCGGTATTTGAACCAGGAATTGAGGTGGAATACGGTGATGTCATCCAAGCAGTTTGTTCTAGAAAACTTTGCGAAAATAATCTTAACCCAGATTATGCAATTAAAGGTCGTTTGCTGAAAAAGAATAGAGAAATTATTAATTTTGAATACGTCTCTTATCATTATAAGAATAATTTTCGACAAACACCTTTCTATCAACGATTATTTGCTGATGATGACATCGTTTCCAAGGTTGACACCTCTGCTGAGAAACGTCTGGTAGCTTACTTAGTCCCCGCTCTTGACCATCAAGTATTACCCCAGCAAGTTGCTCAATGGCAGAGTGAGTACGTCAGTAACTGGCAAATGCTCTATGAGCAAGCATACGGACAACCGCAAGCATCCATAGATGACCCCACATTCAATATCAGTGGTTGGAACAGTTCATACAGCAAACAAGCCATCCCAGATTGGGAAATGCGGGAGTGGGTTGAAAATACAGTCACCCGCATCCTGTCTCTATCACCACAGCAAGTGTTAGAAATTGGTTGTGGAACGGGGTTACTGCTGTCTCGCGTTGCCAAGAATTGCCTTGAATATTGGGGATGTGATTATTCCAGCGCAGCCTTAGCGCACGTTGAGCAGGTATGTAAAACGGTGCTAGGTCTAGATAATGTGCGGCTATTGCACAGAATGGCGGATAATTTTGCAGACATCCCCAAAGGTAAATTCGATACTGTAGTTATCAACTCGGTACTGCAATACTTCCCCAGCGTAGAATATTTGTTGCAGGTTATTGAAGGCGCGATCGCGGCAATTGGTCAACAGGGTACATTATTCGTGGGGGATGTCCGCAGCTTACCTCTGTTGGGATCATTCCATGCCGCAGTGCAGTTGTCCCAAGCAACTGAGGACAGAACTATTGAGCAATGGCAGCGAATGGTACACTCTAGTGTGGCTGCTGAAGAAGAATTGGTGATTGATCCGAGGTTTTTCATTGTCCTCAAACAACGTTTTCCCCAGATTACTTGGGTAGAGATTCAGCCCAAACGCGGTAACAGTCAAAATGAGTTAACCCAATTCCGTTATGATGTTATTCTGCATATCGGTACTGATGTTCAAACAGTGGTAGTTCCTTGGTTAAATTGGCAACTAGATAACCTCTCGTTGACACAGATACAAAATCAACTGCACTCACAACAACCAGAACTTTTAGGAATCAGGCGTGTACCTAATCAACGAGTGCAGCAAGCACTACAGATTTGCCAATGGTTGGAAAATCCTCCTAGTGTCGAAACAGTGGGGCAACTGCGCCAACTGCTAACACAACAGCCAACAGTTGGGATCAATCCTGAAGAGTTTTACCAGTTGGGGCAGCATCTCGGTTACACTGTCCACCTAAGTTGGTGGGAAAGTAGCCAAGATGGTTCATTCGATGTGGTGTTCTATCGCAATCAAGTACATAAGACTGCTTTTTGGGATAGTTCGACAATCACACGCCTTCCTTGGACTGACTACACTAACAATCCTCTATACGGTAAGCTAGTCCAGAAGCTCGTGCCCTTAGTGCGGGAATCTCTGCAACAGAAGCTACCCGATTACATGGTGCCGCAAGCTTTTGTCGTCCTCAACGCCCTGCCCTTAACACCCAATGGTAAGGTGGATCGTCGCGCTTTGCCAACACCTGATACAGCAACTAGAAATCTTTCTACTGGCTTTGTTTTGCCGCGCACGCCCATTGAAGCTCAACTTGCTCAAATCTGGAGTGAAGTCTTAGGAGTTGAACGCATTGGCGTTAAGGATAACTTCTTTGAACTAGGGGGACATTCCCTACTCGCTACCCAAGTTCTGTCAGAAATCAACTCAGCTTTTGGACTCGATCTATCTATACAGATGATGTTCGAGTCTCCCACAGTAGCAGGGATAGCAGCGTACATAGAAGTAGTGGATTTGGTAACACAAAATTTATCAGTTAAAGAAGTCGGTAGTGAGGTAGTGGAGTTTTGAGCATGACTAACAGCATTGTTGAATTCATTCGTCACCTGACAAACTTAAGTATTGAACTAGAGGTCGATGGCGTTAGCGGAGCGGCTCCGGAGGAGCTTCGCTTACGTTGTCATGCACCTGAAGGGGTGTTAACTTCAACACTACGTCAGGAAATAGCTGGGCGGAAAACAGAAATTATGCTGTTTTTACAGCAAGCAAAGCAGGTTAAAGCTGCTCATCAGTTGTCAATTCAACCAGTGCCACGGGACGGTGAACTACCGCTATCTTTTGCACAGCAGCGGCTCTGGTTTTTGCACCAGCTTTCACCCGATAGTCGTTCTTATAATATGCTATTGATTCTGCGGCTAGAGGGGTCGCTGAATATAGTTGCACTAGAGCAAAGCTTGGGTGAACTTGTTTGCCGCCACGAGATTTTAAGAACAACTTTTCCCACAGTAGACGGAAAACCTGTTCAGCGAATTGCCCCTTTTACTGCCTTAACTTTACCAGTCTATGATTTGCAGGGGTTGTCAGTTCAGGAACAAACCGACCGGATTCGGGAAATGGCCAATTCTCAGGCATCTCAGTCCTTCGATCTAGCTGTTGGGCCATTAGTGCAATTCACTTTACTCCAACTGAGTAACCACGAGTATGTACTGCTGTTGAAGATGCACCACATTATCTATGATGGCTGGTCTTTGAACATCTTCTTTGGTGAGTTATCAATAGCTTATGCAGCTTTCACTCAAGGATTGCCCAATCCACTAGCCCAACTGCCCATCCAATACGCTGATTTTGCAGTTTGGCAACGCCAGTGGCTGACAGGCGAAGTCCTAGAACGCCAACTGAATTACTGGCAGCAACAGTTAGCGGGTGTCTCTAGCGTACTAGAACTGCCAACTCATAAACCACGTCCCCCAGTTCAGACCTACATAGGTGGAGTTGAGCGTTTTCAACTGGATCGTCACCTCACACAAAGCCTCAAGCAGCTGAGTCAAGAGTCAGACGCAACGTTGTTTATGACTCTACTGGCAGCTTTTTTGGTGTTAATTTCTCGTTATAGTGGTCAGTTAGATATTGTTGTTGGCTCGCCGATCGCTAACCGCAACAACAAGAGCGTCGAGCAGCTAATGGGTTTTTTTGCTAATACCCTAGCATTAAGGGGTGATCTCTCTGGCAACCCCAGCTTTGCTGACTTCTTAGCGCGAGTGCGGCAAACAACCTTGTCAGCATACGCCCATCAGGACTTGCCCTTTGAGATGTTGGTTGAAAAGCTACAGCCTGAGCGAGATTTGAGTCGTAATCCCCTGGTACAAGTGATGTTTGCCCTTCAGAACGCTTCACTGTCTTTTGGGGATTTGCCAGGTTTAACCATCCAGAACATGTCCGCGCCAATTGATGAAATGGTCAGGTTTGACTTGGAAGTGAACTACTGGGAAGCTTCAGGAGGTTTGGAGGGTGTTTGGAGTTACAGTGCTGATTTATTTGATGCAACGACAATTACTCGCATCGCCCAAAATTTTCAAACTTTACTACAAGCAATTGTTGCCAATTCTAAAGAGCGAATTGCAGAATTACCACTGTTGACGACCGCAGAACGTCATCAATTGTTGGTGGAGTGGAACAACACTCAAGTAGACTATTCTGGTGATAAGTGCATCCATCAGTTATTTGAGGAGCAAGTAGAGCGTACCCCGGATGCTGTAGCAGTTGTATTTGTAGACGCGCAGAGCGCGGCTTCTCGAAGAGTAAATCAACAATTGACTTATCGACAATTGAATTGTCGCGCTAACCAGTTAGCACATTACTTGCAGTCTTTGGGTGTGGGAGCAGATGTGCTGGTAGGGTTATGTGTAGAACGCTCACTGGAAATGCTTGTGGGAGTACTGGGTATTCTCAAAGCGGGTGGGGCTTATGTACCGCTTGACCCTGATTATCCAACTGAGCGTTTGAGCTTTATGCTAGAAGATGCTCAAGTTAAAGTATTGGTAACACAACAGCGATTAGTAGACACTATTCCTCAACATCAAGCGCATGTCATCTGCTTAGACACCGATTGGGAAAAAATTGCTCAAGAATGCTCCTCAAACCCGGAAAATACCGCAGCACTCGATAATTTAGCTTATGTCATCTATACTTCTGGTTCTACAGGGAAGCCCAAAGGTGTTTTAGTCAACCACTCAAATGTAGTGCGTCTGTTTGCAGCGACAAACTCTTGGTATCACTTTAACTCTCAAGATGTCTGGACATTATTCCACTCTTATGCATTTGATTTTTCCGTATGGGAAATTTGGGGTGCTTTGCTTTATGGTGCACGACTGGTAGTAGTGCCATACCTGGTGACGCGATCGCCTGAATCTTTCTATCAATTATTATGTCAAGAAAAAGTTACTATTCTTAATCAAACTCCTTCAGCCTTTCGCCAGTTAATTCAAGCTGAACAATCTATGACGGCTACTGGCGACTTAAACTTACGCCTAGTAATTTTCGGTGGGGAAGCCTTAGAAATCAACAGTTTACAACCTTGGTTTGAACGCCACGGCGATCAGTCGCCTTTGTTAGTGAATATGTATGGAATTACGGAAACCACTGTACATGTAACTTATCGTCCATTAAGCAAAGCTGATTTGAATGGTACGCCAAGTGTAATTGGTCGTCCGATTCCCGACTTACAGGTGTATGTGCTGGATAAATATAAAAAACCAGTACCAATTGGTGTTGCTGGCGAAATGTACGTTGGTGGAAAAGGGGTAGCGCGTGGTTATCTAAATCGTCTTGAACTGACACAACAACGGTTTATCTCTAATCCTTTTAGCAAGAACCCCCAAGCGCGACTATATAAAACAGGAGATAAGGCGCGTTATTTGCCTTCGGGCGAGTTAGAGTATTTAGGGCGCATCGACAATCAAGTAAAAATTCGCGGCTTCCGCATAGAGTTGGGAGAAATTGAGGCATTACTAGCTTCTCACCCAGCCGTGTGGGAAAACGTGGTGATGCTACGAGAGGATGAACCGGGCGACAAACGTTTAGTAGCTTATGTAGTGCCGCAGATTGAACAATCTCCCACAGTCACAGAACTGCGTCACTTTCTGAAAGCAAAGCTACCAGAGTACATGGTGCCAAGTGCTTTTGTGCTGCTGGAGTCTTTACCCCTGACTCCCAACGGCAAAGTAGATCGCCGTGCCCTACCAAAACCAGAGTTAGACAGCACACTGCTAGAAAAATTTGTCGCCCCGCGCACACCCATTGAGGAAATGCTGGCACAAATTTGGGCGCAAGTTTTAAAAGTAGAACAAATTGGCATTCATAATAACTTCTTTGAACTGGGTGGACATTCCCTATTAGCAACGCAACTAGTTTCACGCATCCGCAACATTTTCAAAGTAGAACTACCATTGCGTAGCTTGTTTGCCGCAGCCACAGTTGCCCAATTGGCACAAAAGATTGAGCAGTTACAGCAACAAGACTTAGAACTAACTGCCCTACCCATTTTACCAAGGGCAAGAGATGCAGAATTGCCACTATCATTTGCCCAAGCACGGCTGTGGTTTTTAGACCAGTTCGAGCCGAGCAGTGCTTTCTACAACATACCCTTTGCTTTGCATATAGTCGGAACTCTGAGCGTGACTGCCTTAGAACAAAGCTTACAAGAAATAATTCATCGCCACGAAGCCTTACACACCAACTTCATCACAGTTGATGGACAACCAACGCAAATTATTCAAAAACAGACGAATTGGACAGTATCAGTTGTTGAGTTGCCACATTTGCCAAGCAGTGAACAAGAAATCGTCACACAGCAATTAGCAAAACAACAAGCTATTCAGCCGTTTGACCTGGCAAACCAAGCATTAGTCAGGGCAACATTAGTAGTGCTGTCCGAGACAGAACACGTTTTATTACTGTGTATGCACCATATTGTCTCAGACGGCTGGTCAATGGGTGTGTTTATCCAAGAACTAGCGGCACTGTACAAAGCTTATTCTCAAGGTCAGCCCTCACCGTTAGCACCACTACCTGTGCAATATGCAGATTTCGCCATTTGGCAAAGACAGTGGTTGCAAGGAGATGTACTACAAAGTCAATTGAATTACTGGCAACAAAAACTGGCAGACGCACCAGCTTTATTGTCGCTACCCACAGACCGACCCAGACCTGCTGTGCAGACTGACAACGGAGCATATCAAGAGTTTGCACTTTCACAGAAGCTAACTGGTGAACTGACACAACTGAGTCAGCAACAAGGAGTCACCTTGTTCATGACGCTGTTGGCAGCATTTGATACGCTACTTTATCGTTACACAAGACAAGAAGATATTTTGGTAGGTTCGCCAATTGCTAATCGCGATCGCTGTGAAATAGAAGGGTTAATTGGCTTTTTTGTCAACACTTTGGTCATGCGTTCTAACTTGGCAGGCAACCCCAGTTTTTTGCACCTGTTGGGTCGTGTTCGTTCCATGGCAATGGAGGCATACTCTCATCAGCATTTGCCATTTGAAATGCTGGTGGAAGCATTGCAGCCAGAACGGAATCTGAGCCATACACCACTGTTCCAGGTAATGTTTGTCCTCCAGAATGCGCCCACATCAGGAGTAGAACTGACTGGGCTAAGTGTCAGTCCATTCCCAATCAAAGGCGCAAATGCAAGGTTTGATTTAACTTTAATCATGCATAACACTGCCTCTGGGTTGGTAGGAATTTGGGAGTACAACACTGACTTGTTTGATGCTAGTACCATAGAGCGAATGACGGGTCATTTTGTTACCTTGCTTGAAGGTATTATTGCTAACCCAGAACAGCAAATCTCCCAATTGCCCCTACTGACACAACAGGAACAACAAAAGTTACTTGTCGAGTGGAACGATACAGGGGTGAGTTATCCACTCGATAAGTGCATTCATCAGTTGTTTGAGGAGCAGGTGGAGCATACACCCAATGCAGTGGCAGTAGAGTTTGTAGACGCGCAGAGCGCGGCTTCTCGAAGAGTAAATCAACAACTTACTTACTATGAATTAAACTACCGCGCTAACCAGTTGGCGCACTACTTGCGCTCATTGGGTGTAAAACCAGATGTCTTAGTCGGTCTGTGTGTAGAGCGTTCTTTAGAGATGGTCATAGGACTACTAGGGATTCTCAAAGCAGGTGGTGCATACTTGCCACTTGATCCTGAGTATCCGCCTGAGCGTTTGAGCTTTGTTTTAGAAGATGCTCAAGTTTCAGTTTTGCTAACCCAGCAGTCACTCGTTGACAGACTACCTGAGCATCAAGCAAAGCTTGTTTGTTTAGATACTGACGCTGAACTGATTTCCCAGTTCAGTCAAGATAATCTTATCTCTGGCGTACAAGCCAATAATTTAGCTTATATAATTTATACTTCTGGTTCTACAGGTCAACCTAAGGGTATAGCCATGAATCAGCTTGCCCTTTGCAATTTGATTATGTGGCATAGGGACAATCTGAAAATTGCTCGTGGAGCAAAAACCCTGCAATTTGCTTCGATTAACTTTGATGTCTCCTTCCAAGAAATATTCACCACCTGGTGTTCTGGAGGCACACTGTTCCTAACTGGGGAGGAATTACGCCGAGATGCCTCAGCTTTGTTAGGTTTTCTTCAACAAAAAGCTGTTGAAAGACTATTTGTTCCCTTTGTTGCCTTACAGCAACTAGCTGAAATTGCTGTTGGTAGCGAATTAGTTAATACTCATTTGAGAGAAATCATTACCGCTGGGGAACAGTTGCAGATTACTCCCGCTATTTCTCAATGGTTTAGCAAACTAAGTGATTGTACATTGCACAATCATTATGGACCGTCAGAGAGCCATTTAGCTACCAGTTTTACTCTGAATAATTCAGTAGAGACTTGGCCGCTACTTCCTCCGATTGGGCGACCTATTGCCAATACACAAATCTACATACTAGATAAATATTTACAGCCTGTACCCGTTGGTGTACCAGGAGAATTGTATATTGCTGGTGTCCTTTTAGCGCAAGGCTACTTCAACCGAAGCGAGTTAACAAAAGAGAAATTTATCCCTAACCCCTTTAAAAGAAGCAGGGGAGCAGAGGAGCAGGGTAGCAGAGGGGAAACTTTTAATTCTTCTGAGTGCCTTTACAAAACAGGAGACTTAGCACGCTATTTACCTGATGGTAACATCGAATCCTTAGGACGCATTGACAATCAAGTTAAAATTCGAGGTTTCCGTATTGAGTTGGGTGAAATTGAAGCAGTACTGAGCCAACATAGTCATGTGCAGGCATCTTGTGCGATCGCCCGCGAAGACATTCCTGGGAACAAACGCCTAGTCGCTTACATTGTGCCTCAAAAAGAGCAGACACTCACAGTTAGCGAACTGCGTGGCTATCTGAAGGAAAAGTTACCAGAATATATGGTGCCAAGTGCAATAGTTATCTTAGAAGCTCTACCGCTTACCCCCAACGGTAAACTAGACCGTCGCGCTTTGCCAGCACCAGATTTACACAGCCAATTATTGGACAAATATGTTGCCCCACGTAACCCAATCGAAGAAATTCTGTCACTAATTTGGGCGCAAGTGCTAAAAGTAGAGCAAGTGGGTATTTATGATAACTTCTTTGAACTTGGAGGACACTCGTTACTAGCAACGCAACTAGTTTCACGCGTGCGTACCAGCTTGAAAGTAGAACTACCATTACGTAGTTTATTTGCTGCACCAACAGTTGCAGAATTGGCGCAACCGATTGGGCAATTGCAGCAACAAGATTTAAAACTCACAGCATTACCCATCGTACCAAGAGCTGAGAATGCAGAATTACCACTGTCGTTTGCCCAAACACGGCTATGGTTTTTAGACAAGTTAAACCCAAGCAGCGGCTTCTACAATATACCCTTAGCTTTGCGTCTAGTCGGAACTCTTGAAGTTGCAACTTTAGAACAAAGCTTACAAGAAATTATTCATCGTCACGAAGCTTTACGCACCAACTTCATCACAGTTGATGGACAACCAACGCAAATTATTAGGGAGCACTTCGACAAGCTCAGTGCATCGCAGGGAGCAGGGAACACTTCGACAAGCTCAGTGCATCGCAGGGAGCAAGGGACTGTATCAATTATTGACTGGCAACATCTGCCAACACTTGTACTGAGCGAAGTCGAAGTGAGTGAACAAGAAATTGCTTTGCAGCAATTGGCGCAAGAAGAAGCGCAACGACCTTTTGACCTGGCAACTGAAGCATTAATCAGGGCAAAATTAGTAGTGCTGTCCGAGACAGAACACGCCTTATTAATGTGTATGCATCACATTGTTTTTGATGGTTGGTCAATGGGTGTGTTTGTTCAAGAACTAACAGCGCTGTACAATGCTTATTCTCAAGGTCAACCGTCACCGTTAGCACCACTGTCTGTGCAGTACGCAGATTTCGCCATTTGGCAAAGAGACTGGTTGCAAGGAGATGTATTACAAAGTCAGCTGAATTACTGGCAACAACAACTAAAAGATGCACCAGCTTTGTTGTCGTTACCCACAGACCGACCAAGACCTGCTGTGCAGACTTTCGCTGGAACATATCAACAGTTTACACTTTCAGTTGAGTTAACTGATAGATTAGTAAAACTGAGCCAGGAGCAAGGTTGTACCCTCTTTATGACGCTGTTGGCAGCTTATGATACGCTGCTTTACCGCTACACAGGACAAGAGGACATTTTGGTGGGTTCGCCAATTGCTAATCGCGATCGCAGTGATATAGAAGGGTTAATTGGCTTTTTTGTCAACACCTTAGTCATGCGTTCTAACTTGGCAGGTAATCCAAGTTTTAGCGAATTATTAAGTCGTGTTCGAGAAGTAGCTTTAGGAGCGTATGCTCATCAAAACTTACCTTTTGAAATGCTGGTAGAAGCATTGCAGCCAGAACGGGATCTCAGCTATACACCACTATTCCAGGTGATGTTTGCTCTCCAGAATGTGTCCACATCTCAAATAGAGTTGACTGGGTTGACTGTTACTCCATTGATAGCAGAAGGCGCAACGGCAAAGTTTGATTTAAGTTTATTAATGCAAAACACCGCTACTGGCCTGGTGGGTTTTTGGGAATACAACACTGACTTGTTTGATGCTAGTACCATTGAGCTACTGACTGATCATTTTGTGACCTTGCTTGAAGGTATTATTGTTAACCCACAGCAGCAAATCTCACAATTGCCACTGTTGACAGCAGCTGAACAACAGCAGTTATTAGTGGAATGGAATGATACTCAAGCAGATTATCCTTCTGATAAGTGTATTCATCAGTTGTTTGAGGAGCAAGTTCAGCGCACACCCAATGCTGTAGCAGTCGTTTTTGTAGACGCGCAGAGCGCGGCTTCTCGAAGAGTAGATCGACAACTAACCTATGAGCAGTTGAACAGTCGTGCTAACCAGTTGGCTCATCACTTACGCTCATTGGGTGTAAAACCAGATGTGCTGGTGGGTATTTGCGTAGAACGTTCTTTAGATATGGTGGTAGGACTGTTGGGGATTCTTAAGGCAGGGGGAGCTTATGTACCACTTGACCCAGAGTATCCTACTGAACGCTTGAGCTTTATGCTAGAAGATGCTCAAGTACCAGTGTTGCTGACTCAACAGCGACTTATTGACAGACTTCCTGAGCATCAAGCAAAACTTGTCTGTTTAGATGAAACTTGGGAACAAATTGCCCAAAACAGTCAAGATAACCCAACCAGTGGAGTCAAAGCTTTTCATCTAGCGAATGTGATTTACACTTCAGGATCTACAGGTAGACCTAAAGGTGTCATGGTTGAGCATAAGGGATTATGCAACTTAGCTCAAGCTCAGATTCAAACTTTTGGTGTAGACTCTGATAGTCGCGTTCTCCAATTTGCTTCTTTGAGTTTTGATGCTTCTATTTGGGAAGTCATGATGGCTCTAGGTTCAGGTGGAACGCTTTACCTGGGAACAAAAGACTCTCTACTGCCAGGAAAACCGTTGATTGAGCAATTAGGCAATCATTCCATTACTCATATCACGCTACCACCATCAGCGTTAGCAGTTATGCCTGTGGAGGAACTTCCAGCACTGCAAACAATAATTGTAGCAGGAGAAGCTTGTGCTACTGAATTAATTAGGCAATGGTCTGCTGGCAGAAACTTCTTCAATGCCTACGGACCGACAGAAGCTACTGTCTGTGCCACGGTCGCAAAATGCAATGACGATGAGAAAATATCTATTGGTAAGGCGATCGCCAACACACAAGTCTACATCTTAGACGAAAATTTACAACCAGTGCCTGTGGGTGTGTCAGGAGAGTTGCATATCGGTGGTGTTGGGTTGGCAAGAGGCTACCTCAACCGTCCAGAGTTGACACAAGAGAAATTCATCTCCAATCCATTTGAGGAGAAAGGAGAGAGTAAATTATATAAAACCGGAGACTTAGCACGTTATTTACCAGATGGCAATATTGAATACCTGGGACGCATTGACAATCAGGTAAAAATTCGGGGCTTCCGCATTGAATTGGCAGAAATAAAAACACTACTGGGGCAACATGGGGATGTGCAAAACTGTTGTATCATTGCTCATGAAGGAACTCCGAGTAATACTTGTACTGAGCGAAGTCGAAGTAAGCGCTTAGTCGCCTATGTAGTGCCACAAAAAGATGTGACACCCACAACGGATGAACTGCGTCAATTCCTTTCCAATAAACTGCCTGGGTATATGGTGCCAACTGCTTTTGTGATGTTGGAGTCCTTACCCCTGACACCTAATGGTAAAGTAGACCGTCGCGCTCTGCCTAACCCAGATTTACATCAGGAACTGTCAGATTATGTCATGCCAAATACAGAAGCAGAAAAAATCATTGCTGGCATTTGGCAAAAAGCATTAGCAGTAGAAAAGGTAGGAATTTACAATAATTTCTTCGAGCTAGGAGGTCATTCGTTACTCCTAGTAAAAATTAATCAGCGATTGCAAGAAGAATTTGGTTTTGAACTATCCATCGTTGATATGTTTAATTACCCAACGATACATAGTTTAAGCCAATACTTAAGTGCTAAAATAAAAAAAGAAGATATAATAAATGAAAAAAAATATCGTAGTCAATCTCATAGTGAAAGTAAAACTTTAAGAAACCAACAATTACAATCGCGGCAACAATATCGCTCTCAGAGAAAAAGGTAAAAATGACAATAAATCCAGTAGATAATAATGAATTTAACAATTATGAAATAGCAATAATTGCTGTTGCGGGTAAATTTCCGGGCGCAAAAGATGTTGAATCATTTTGGCAGAATTTACGAGAGGGTGTAGAATCTATCTCCTGGCTAACAGATGAAGAATTGATCAATTCTGGCGTTTCTCTAGATTTGCTGAATAACCCTAATTATGTAAAAGCTAATGCTGTTCTATCAGACATTGAATTGTTTGATGCAAATTTCTTTGCTTACAGTGCTAAAGAAGCTGAGTTAATAGATCCACAACAACGTCTTTTTTTAGAATTGGCTTGGGAAGCCGTAGAAAAAGCTGGTTATGATCCACAAACTTATAATGGTTTAATCGGGGTTTATGGTGGTGTAGGTATGAGTAGGTATTTGCTCAATAACCTCTACCCTAATCATCAATTATTAGAAACGATTGACCCGATCCAATTAGCATGTTCTAACGATAAAGATTTTTTACCTACACGAGTTGCATATAAGCTTAACTTGACAGGTCCCGCAGTAAATGTGCAAACAGCCTGTTCTACTTCTTTGGTTGCTGTTCATTTAGCTTGCCAAGGTCTCTTAAATGGTGAATGTGACATAGCTTTAGCTGGTGGAGTTACTCTCAGCATTCCCCAAAAAATAGGTTATTTACATCAAGAGGGAATGATTCTTTCTCCTGATGGACACTGCCGTGCTTTTGATGCTAAAGCAGAAGGAACAATTGCTGGTAGCGGTGCTGGTATTGTGGTATTGAAAAGATTAAAGGATGCGATCGCCGATCGCGACTACATCCATGCCATTATTAAAGGTTCAGCGATTAATAACGATGGTGCAATGAAAGTGGGCTTCACTGCTCCTAGTGGTAGCGGTCAAGCAGCAGTCATTGGCGAGGCTCAAGCTATAGCGGGTGTAGATGCTGAAACAATTTCCTACATCGAAGCTCATGGTACTGCTACACCTATAGGAGATCCGATTGAAATTGCTGCTTTAACTCAAGCTTTTAGGCAAACTACTGATAAAAAAGGTTTCTGCGCTATTGGTTCGCTAAAAACCAACTTGGGACATTTAGATACAGCAGCAGGTGTCGCAGGTTTGATTAAAACTGTATTAGCACTGCAACATAAAATGCTGCCTCCTAGTTTGCACTTCGAGACACCATCACCCAAAATTGATTTTGCCAACAGTCCTTTTTATGTCAATACAACTTTGACTGAATGGCAAACAAACAACAACACCCCTCGCCGCGCTGGAGTTAGTTCTTTTGGGATGGGTGGTACGAATGCTCATGTCATTTTAGAAGAAGCAATACCAGTCAACACTCAACAGTCAACAGTTAACAGTAAATACGTTCTGTTGTGTCTGTCGGCTAAGACTGCGAGTGCGCTGGAGAAGGCGACAGCTAATTTAGTTACGCATTTAAAGGGACATCCTGAGCTTAACTTGGGTGATGTAGCTTATACCCTCAATAGTGGTCGCCGGGGTTTTAATTACCGACGGATGCTAGTTTGTCAAGACTTAGAAGATGCTGTCAAAACTCTCAGTAGTTTAGAGTCAAAACAAGTTTTTACTAATTATACAGAGATTACAGAACGGTCTGTTGTTTTTATGTTTCCTGGTCAAGGTTCTCAGTATGTGAACATGGCACGGGAAATTTATCAAACCGAGACAGTATTTCAAGAACAAGTTGATTATTGCTCAGAAATTCTTAAACCCCTACTAGGGCTAGATTTACGTCATATTCTTTACCCCAGTGACGAAAATATTGATGAGGTATCAAAGCAACTTCAACAAACAGGAATTGCCCAAAGCGCTATTTTTGTAATTGAATACGCTCTAGCTAAATTATGGCAGTCATGGGGAGTGGAACCACAAGCTGCGATCGGTCATAGTATTGGCGAGTATGTAGCAGCAACTCTAGCAGAAGTTTTTTCCCTAGAAGATGCGTTATCTCTGGTAGCAGCACGCGGACAGATGATGCAGCAACTTCCCACTGGAGCAATGCTTTCTGTTCCTCTGCCTGTAGATAAGATAAAATTCTTATTAGGGCAAGAACTTTCTATTGCAGCGATTAATCAACCATCGCAGTGCATAGTATCCGGTTCAACAGCAGCCATAGATGTGCTACAAAATCAGCTTGCTGCTCAAGGTATTGAATGTCGCCGCCTGCATACTTCCCATGCTTTCCATTCGCACATGATGGAACCAATCTTAGAGGCATTTGCAGAGCGAGTCAAAAAGGTTACTTTAAATCCTCCAAAACTTCCTTATATTTCCAACCTTACTGGCACTTGGATAACAGTCACCCAAGCAACAAATCCTGACTACTACGCTCAACATCTGCGTTTCACAGTGCTGTTTGCCCAAGGTGTAGAGAAATTACTAGCAATACCTGAGCAAATATTACTAGAAATAGGACCAGGACACACACTAACTACATTAGTCAAAAGACATCCAGACAAAGCATCTGCACAAACAGTCTTAACTTCGGTACGTCATCCTCAAGAAAAGCAATCCGATAGTCATGTTTTATTCAACACATTAGGTCAACTCTGGTTGACTGGGGTCAAAGTAGATTGGTTTGGATTCTATAGTCATCAAGAATACTATCGTCTTCCTTTACCGACTTATCCCTTTGAACGCGAACTATATTGGATTGATCCCCCAGAAAAAACAGCTTGGGGACAGTTGCAAACTTTACCCACAACATCACAATTGTGGACATCGCTTACACAAGCAGGTCAAAAGCAAGCAAGTGTTAGAAATGCTGAACTCAACGAGTTAACATATCAAGAAAACAGACAGTGCTTAGATCGTTTATGCACAGCCTACATAAACTCTGCATTCCAGCAATTAGGAGCTTTTAGCAATCCTGAAGAAAAGTATTCTTTAGAGAATTTATTGGCGCAAGGTCAGATCACTCCCCGCTATCAGCAGTTGTTTTCTAGATGGTTACAAATATTGGTGGAACAAGGACAACTACAGCAGCAGGAGGGATTATTTACTCGGTTCGTGCCATGTTCACAACATATTAATGAACATTTAGAAGAAGTCCAAGCGAGGTTCGCTTCTACATCTTTAGTAGATTTAGATTTAGTGCAACGCTGTGGTGAAAATTTAGCTGCTATTGTTCTTGGTGAACAAGAACCATTAGAGATTTTCAATGAACTGGTTTACCAAAAACAAAACAAAGGTTCATATTTAGAAGGAGAAAACAACGGTTCACATCCAGAATCTTCCTTAATTACTTACTACAACTCTATCTTGCGCTCAAGCTTGGAACAGGTGGTCAAGTCATTACCATCATCTGTTCACCTGAGAGTTCTAGAAATTGGTGCAGGTACTGGTGTGTCTACACAAGCATTATTACCTGTGTTACCACCCAAACAAACCGATTATACTTTTACTGATATTGGTAGCGCCTTCCTGACTCAAGCTCAACAGAAGTTTAAAGACTATCCATTTGTCGAATATCGATTACTAGACATAGACAAATCTCCAACTGAGCAAGGGTTTGAAAAGTATAGCTTTGATGTAGTCATAGCTTCTAATGTGTTGCACGCAACTCGGAATATAGATCAAACACTCCACCATGTACGCTCTTTATTAGCTCCTGGCGGCTTCCTCTTATTATGGGAAATAACTCAGCCGAAAATAGAGTTTGATATCACTTGGGGTTTACTGTTGAAACCTTTAGACGATAAAAGACGTAACCTAGGTCAGCCTTTTATCATAAAAGACCAGTGGTTTGAAGCACTATACGCTCAAGATTTTGTTCAATTTGCCGCTTTTCCTGAAACTGATGCGTTGGAACATCAAATTATTATGGCTGTTGCTTCTGCATCAGCCGCATTTAGTACAAAATCTCGGCAAAAAGAGACTGACGAAAAATCAGAGATTTCATTACAAAGAAAGCCGGATGTTTTTCAATCAGAAAAATTATCTACACTCCACTCAAGACCCGATTTGCCCAATTATTATATAGCTCCCCGTGATGACAAAGAGCAAACAATTGCCGACATTTGGCAAGAATTATTAGGAATTAAACAGGTAGGAATTCATGACAACTTTTTTGAATTAGGAGGAGATTCTTTAATAGCCGTTCAGGTTATATCCCGATTACGAAATGATTTCTCTACTAAATTATCTGTAGCAAGTTTTTTTGAATCGCCCACAATAGCTGATTTAGCACAAAAACTAGAAGAAAAACAAGTGAGAAAAAATAGAAAGGCAGGTGCAATTGGTAGAGAGAAGATAGAAATATGAGCAAAATGAAAAAGTTTTGATACCAAGAACGAACGTTACAAGATAAGTTGTGATTAGCTTACACATTCTGCTGAACTCGTTGACAAGATAAAGGACATGATTCTATGAATCTCAAGCAATTTGTAGTAGAACTCTCTCATCAGGATGTGGAGTTGTGGGTTGAAGGCAATCGCTTGTGCGTTGATGCTCCAGAGGGAGTATTGACACCACAAACTCGTGACTTATTAGCTAAGTATAAAACAGAACTTATCTTGTTGCTGGACGAGAAAAATACGGATACCGCTACAGATTTACCTTTGATTAAAGCCGAGCGTCCTCAGAACATACCTCTGTCTTTTGCTCAAGAACAACTCTGGTTATTAAACCAGTTGGAACCAGATAACCCCTTCTACAACGAATACGTAGCTCTAAAACTTCACGGTCATTTGAACGTCGTAGCGCTAGAGCAAAGCCTCAACAAAATCATCTCTCGCCACGAAGTTTTACGTACCAACTTCCAGACCTTCAGCGAGCAGCCAGTCCAAGTCATTGCTGACAGCTTAACTTTAAGTGTGCCAGTAGTAGACCTTACAAAACTACCTGAAAGTGAAAGAGAAATCGCTTACCAACAATTAGCCACAGCAGAAACTGCTCGACCCTTTGACCTTACTAGTTCTCCTTTAATCCGAGTTTCTGTAGCTAAACTTACAGAGGTAGAATACGCTTTGGTACTAACAATACACCACATTGTCTTTGATAGTTGGTCAATGGGCGTATTGATGGGCGAGTTAACAACCATTTACTCAGCTCTGTGCAATAACTCGTCCCCAGAACTGCCTGAGTTACCAATTCAGTATGCCGACTTTGCTATTTGGCAACGGGAATGGTTGCAAACAGAAGTACTCCAAACGCAGCTTGATTACTGGAAGCAACTACTCAAAAATGCTCCTACCTTATTAGAACTACCCACAGACAAACCAAGACCAGCGATTCAAACTTACCGGGGTGCAACTCAATATATAAAATCTTCAAATGAACTGAGCAAAGCCCTTGCTAATTTTAGTAGGCAAGAGGGAGCCACCTTATTCATGACGCTGTTCGCAGCTTATGTCACCTTGCTTTATCGCTATACAGGCTCCGATGACATTGTAGTGGGTACGCCCCTTGCTAACCGCGATCGCTTGGAATTTGAAGGGTTAATTGGCTTTTTTGTCAACACTTTAGTGCTACGTACCGATTTGTCAGGCAACCCCAGTTTTCAGCAGTTGCTAAGTCGAGTGCGGCAGGTAACGCTGCAAGCTTACACTCATCCAGATCTGCCCTTTGAGGAGTTGGTCAAAGCATTGCAGCCACAACGAAACCTCAGCCATACACCACTGTTTCAGGTGTTGTTTGTCCTCCAGAATGTTCCCATATCTGAAGTAGATTTGGCTGGCTTAACTCTCAGTTCTTTGCCAGTAGAAGGTGCAACTGCCAAGTTTGATTTAAGTTTATCAATGCAAAACACTGCAACCGGACTGGTGAGTGTGTGGCAGTACAATGCTGACTTGTTTGATGCCAGCACAATCGAGCGAATGGGAGGTCATTTTGTGACCTTGCTCAAAAGCATTGTTAACAACCCACAGCAGCAAATTTCCCAATTACCACTGCTGACAGAAGTTGAGCAACAGCAGTTATTAGTTGAGTGGAACAATACCCAGTCCCACTATCCCCAGGATAAATGTATTCATCAATTGTTTGAGGAGCAGTGTTTGAGTACACCCGATGCTGTGGCAGTTGTATTTGAAAATCAACATCTGACATACCGTCAATTAAACTGCCATGCTAACTCTTTAGCGCACTACGTCAAATCTTTGGGTGTGAAACCAGATACGCTGGTCAGTATTTGTGTCGAGCGTTCTTTAGATATGGTGGTGGGAGTGCTGGGCATTCTCAAAGCGGGTGGGGCATATCTGCCACTTGACCCAGATTATCCGCCCGAACGTTTAAACTTCATGTTAGAAGATACTCAAGTTCAAGTATTGCTGACTCAACGGCGACTTGTTGACAAACTTCCCGAGCATCAAGCAAAACTTATTTGTTTAGATGAAGTCTGGGAACAAATCGCCCAAAACAATCAAGATAACCCAACCAGTGGAGTCAAAGCTTTTCATTTAGCTAATGTAATTTACACCTCTGGCTCAACAGGTAGACCTAAAGGTGTCATGGTTGAGCATAAAGGACTATGCAACTTAGCTCAAGCTCAGATTCAGACTTTTGGCGTCAACTCTGATAGTCGCGTTCTCCAGTTTGCCTCTTTTAGTTTTGACGCTTCTATCTCAGAAATTTTAATGACTCTGGGATCGGGGGCAACGCTGTATTTGGGAACAAAAGACTCTTTGTTACCAGGGCAGCCATTAATTGAGCGATTACGGGATTATTGCATTACCCATATCACCCTACCACCATCGGCACTGGCAGTTATGTCACAAGAAGAACTGCCAGCACTGCAAACAATAATTGTAGCTGGAGAAGCTTGTTCTGCTGAGTTAATCAAGCAATGGTCTGTTGGCAAAAACTTCTTCAATGCCTACGGACCAACAGAAGCTAGTGTCTGTGCCACGATTGCAAAACACACTGATGACAAGAAAATATCTATTGGTAAGGCGATCGCCAATACACAAGTGTACATCTTAGACCAAAATTTGCAACCAGTGCCCGTGGGTGTACCAGGAGAGCTACATATTGCTGGTGTTGGGTTAGCAAGAGGCTACCTCAATCGTTCCGAGTTGACACAAGAGAAATTTATCTTCAACCCCTTTGGTTCTGGTCGCCTCTATAAAACCGGAGATAAGGCACGTTATTTACCAGATGGTAACATCGAGTATATTGGACGAATTGACAACCAAGTAAAAATACGCGGCTTCCGGATCGAATTGGGAGAAATCGAAACAGTCCTGGGACAACATAGTGATGTGCGGGTATCTTGTGTCATCGCCCGTGAGGATAACAAGAGTGATAAACGCTTAGTTGCCTATGTGGTAGCACATCAACAGTGTACACCTACAATTAGTGAACTACGGCAATTCCTGAAAGCAAAGTTACCAGACTACATGATGCCTCAGGCTTTTGTGATATTGGAGTCCCTACCACTAACACCAAACGGCAAGGTAAACCGTCGCGCTTTGCCCACACCAGATTTACACAGTGAGCGAATAGACAAATATGTTGCCCCACGTAACCCAATTGAAGAAATGCTGGCACAAATTTGGGCGCAAGTACTGACAGTAGAACTTGTAGGCATACGTGATAATTTCTTTGAACTTGGGGGACACTCATTACTAGCAACACAACTGGTTTCACGTATCCGCAACATTTTCAAAGTGGAACTACCATTGCGTGAGTTGTTTGCAAAAGCAACAGTTGCCGAATTAGCGCAATCGATTGGGCAATTGCAGCAACAAAACTTAGAACTAACTTCTCCACCCATCTTAAGGCGGGCAGAGAATGCACAATTACCACTGTCATTTGCTCAACAGCGTTTGTGGTTTTTAGACCAGTTACAGCCTCTGGGTAGCTTATATAACATACCCCTAACTTTACGTCTATTCGGAACTCTCAATCAACCTGCCTTAGAACAAAGCTTACAAGAAATTATTCATCGCCATGAGGCGTTACGTACCAATTTCATTACAGTTGATGGAAAACCTTCTCAAATTATTCAAACACAAACGAATTGGTCACTATCAATTATTGACTGCGAAGATCTCCCAACAAGCGAAAAAGAAATTGTTACACAGCAATTAGTACAAAAACAAGCACAACAACCTTTTAACCTGGCAGATGAACCATTAGTCAGAGCAACGTTAGTCGTGCTGTCTGATACAGAACATGCTTTGTTGGTGTATATACATCACATTGTCTCTGATGGTTGGTCAATGGGTGTGTTTATCCAAGAGCTAGCATCGCTGTATAATGCTTATTCTCAAGGTCTGTCGTCACCGTTAGCGCCACTGCCGATTCAGTACGCAGATTTCGCAATTTGGCAGCGAAACTGGTTGCAAGGGGATGTACTCCAAAGCCAACTCTCTTACTGGCAACAACAACTAGCTGACGCACCAACTTTATTGTCGCTACCCACCGATCGACCCAGAGGGGCTGTGCAAACTTACCACGGCGCATATCAAGAGTTGGTACTCTCAAAAGAACTAAGTGTTGCGCTCAAACAATTGAGTCAAAAAGAAAGTTGTACCCTCTTCATGACGCTGTTAGCAACATTCCAAATCTTGCTATGGCGCTATAGTGGGCAGGATAATATTTGCATAGGTACGCCGATCGCCAACCGCAACCGTGCAGAAGTTGAAGGGCTAATTGGCTTTTTTATCAATACCCTTGTGTTGCGTACCCGCTTAGATGGTAATCCCAGTTTTAGGCAGCTACTATCACGGGTGCAAGAAGTAGCTTTGGGAGCATACGCTCATCAAGATTTGCCTTTTGAAATGTTGGTGGAAGCATTGCAACCAGAACGAAATCTCAGCCATAACCCAATTTTTCAGGTGTGGTTTAATTTACAGAATTTGGCACAAACCCAAGTAGAACTTTTTGGGCTGTCTTTAGAACCTATATTGATGTCAGAAGCAGCTTCCAAGTTTGACTTAAGCTTGTATGTTGCAGAACACGAACAAGGAATAACTCTGCAACTACTTTATAATGCTGACCTATTTACTTCAGAACGAATGGTGGAAATGGTGCAACAATACCATCATTTGCTGAATCAAATTGTTGTCGATCCTGATAGTGCGTTAGCGAAACTTACCGTTCGCGGAGCGTCTCCGATAGGAGAAGGTATCGCCTCTTATTCTCTTGTCACACCACAAGCCCGACTTTTGTTGCCAGATCCCACAACAGCTATACCAGAACCAGAATACGAATTAGTCACAACAACGTTTACCTCTTGGGTAAATAGCACCCCAGAACGGTCAGCTGTGTGTCAAGCATCTCGCACTTGGAATTATGGAGAATTAGGCAAAAGCGCTCAAGCTTTAGCAAGGGTGATGCTGAGTCACGGAATCAAACGGGGAGATGTCGTAGTTTTGTATGGGACATCAAGTTTTGGATTGATTGCCAGTGCGATCGCTGTTCTCTTGAGTGGAGGAGTGCTACTAACCATCGATCCGCAACTTCCCAGCCAACGCCACCGACTGATGCTTCAGGAAGCTAAAGCTAAACTCATATTGTACGTCGAAAGTCAACCCTCTAAAGATTTGGAAATATGGCAGTCTTTAACTATCATCTACGTAAATCCAGACACAGTAGCGGCTATAAATTCTTTAGAAAGCAGTCATACAATACCCCTACCGGAAATATCTGGTGATGATGCAGCCTATATTTTCTTTACTTCTGGTACTACTGGCGTTCCTAAAGGAGTGTTGGGGTGTCACAAAGGAATGGCGCATTTTCTCAACTGGCAAAGACAAACTTTTGGAATTGGGCAACAAGACCGCATTGCCCAATTAACAGGATTTTCCTTTGATGTCGTCCTTAGAGATATTTTCTTACCTTTGACCAGTGGTGCAACCTTGTGTCTGCCAGCACAAGGAGATAAGTTAGAACCGACGAAAATTTTGCGCTACTTAGAACGCGAGCAGATTTCTGTTCTCCACACAGTTCCTTCCTTGGCGCAATCATGGTTAGCTAATGTCCCCTCGGAATCTCTGCATAACTTACGCTGGTTATTCTTAGCTGGAGAACCTTTGAAGAAGACACTCGTACTACAGTGGCGAGATGCTTTCCCCCAAGCAGGTGAAATCGTTAATCTGTATGGACCAACAGAGACAACTTTAGCGAAATGTTATTACCAAGTACCTAGCGAACCGAGAGAAGGGGTACAGCCAGTAGGACAAACACTTCCTGAAACTCAAGCACTAGTTTTGGGTGCAAATCACCAACTGTGTGGCATTGGGGAACCGGGCGAGATTGTTTTGCGGACACCATTCCGCAGTTTGGGCTATATTAACGCCCCTGAAGAAATGCGCTCTCGGTTTGTCAAAAACCATTTTCGCAATGATGAAGGAGACTTGCTGTATTATACAGGCGATCACGGTCGCTATCTTCCAGATGGCTCTCTAGAAATTCTTGGTCGCCAAGATCGTCAAGTTAAGATTCGCGGCATACGTATTGAACTTGGAGAAATTGAGACAGTATTAGGACAACACCCATCTGTGCATCAGACTGTAGTAATTGCCCATGAAGAACGCTTAGTGGCTTACATTATCACCATTCAGGATTCAACACCTACCATTAGTGAAATTCGACGCTTTCTTTCCACTAAGCTGCCACAGTACATGCTACCTTCTAGTTTTGTCTTCCTAAATAGCTTACCACTGACACCCAACGGCAAGATAGACCACCGCGCTTTACCTACACCTTCTAACATTAATAACTTAGACACATTTGTCGAACCCCGTAACCAATTAGAACTGCAACTGGTGCAAATTTGGTCAAAGATTCTCAAAGTTGACAAAGTGGGAGTACAAGATAACTTTTTTGACCTTGGTGGTCATTCGCTTTTAGCTCCTTACTTAATGACTCAAATCAAGCAGCTGTTTGGTAAAGATTTACCTTTAGCAAGCCTCTTCCAAAACCCAACTATTGAACAGTTGGCAACAATTTTACAAATAAACTCGGATTACTCAAATTCGTCATGTCTAGTACCAATTCAGCCAAACGGTTCAAAGTTACCTTTCTTCTGCATTCCCGGCGCTGGTGGCGAGCCTTTCTACTTGTATCACTTAGGGCGTTATTTAGGAGTTGACCAACCTTTATACAGTTTTCAAGCAAACAATCTAGATGAATTAGAATCAGCCACCCGAATTAAGGATATGGCTAGTCATTATATTCAAGCAATGCAAGCCGTTCAGCCACAAGGCCCATACTTTTTAGGAGGGCATTCTTTAGGAAGTATAGTAGCTTTTGAAATGGCGGCTCAGTTACTTCATCAAAGACATGAGGTTGCTCTAGTCGTCATGATTGATATGTCAGCACCAACCTCTAAAGACAAAAAAGCACGTATTGAGCGTCTTGATTGGGATCATGCTAGGTGGTTGATTGAGTTGGTCAAAGCAGTAGAAGTTTCTCTATCAACGAACGAAGTTTCTCTATCAACGAACATCGATATTTCTTACGATACCCTGCGATCGTTGCCTGTGAAGGAGCAACTAAAATACGTTTTACAGCATTTAAAAATGGTGAATATGCTCCCTCCTAACGCTGAAACTACGCAGTTGAAAAACATGGTGCAAGCTTTAAAAGCTAACTCTCTATCTCTAATTAATTATGTACCACAACAAATTTATCCTGGTCGAATTACCCTTCTATGTGCCAGCGAGACTCCTCCGGAACGGTTGGCTAGCAAGTTTTCTGAGATTTCCCAGGATTCTACCTGTGGCTGGAGTGAGTTTTCTTGCGAACCAGTAGATATCCATTTTGTTCCGGGCAACCATATCACGATGATGGCTGAACCCCACGTCCAGGTCTTAGCCGAACGGTTGAAAGCTTGTATCCAGAAAGCACAAGCAAACATCTAAACCTTTCAATTAGTCTCCTTTAGTATTATTGGGAAGGGTTTAGTTAAGTTTAAATTAAAATGTCAGAGAACTGCATTATGACTACTTTTCATCAGATGAAATCCAAGGTGTGGGAAAAAAAGCAAGAGTATCCCTTAACTACAGAGTCTTTAAGAATGCTCTTGAATAACCGAACTCCTTTAATTCGATTAAAAGAATTTGCTACACCACAAGAGTGTGAGAGTTTAGTAGCTCAAGCTCAATTGTTCAACTTTGACTGCTATCAAGATGTGCATCCCAAGATTGAGCGAATTGGTATCACAGTATTTGAATATAATCACATTAGTAAAACAGCTTATTTTCAAGCAGTAGAACGCACAACTAAATTAAGAGACTGCATTATGGCAGCGTCTTTCAATCCATTAGAACGCTTAATGGTAAAAATTCGACAGTGTACAGGCGCGACTGTGCGAATTGCTTCAGAACCCTTCTATGGTAATTATTATGCAGGGCTGATTAGAAAAATAGAGCAAGGTACTCAACTTCATATTGATTATGCCCCGTTAGAACAATCCCAATGGGAAGTTGGTACAGTTATTTCTCAACTTTCCTGGAATTTGTATTTAAAATTTTCTCCTAATAATCATGGCAAAACACGTATTTACGGTCGCCAGTGGCAACCAGGAGATGACCAATATAAACTCGATTCCTACGGCTATAGTGATACAGTAATTGCAGATGCAGATATGATCGCTTTCCAACCTTATGTAGGAGATGTATTCATTTTCAATACACGCAATTTTCACACTGTTGAGCCGATGAATGGACGACGTGTGACTTTCACTTCCGCGATTGGATTACTACCTAACGGTGAAATTATTTTGTGGTCTTGAAGCTGATCAGTAGGAGGTAGGAAGCAATTTAGTAAACATAGTGAGGAAGTGATTCTATGCCTTTAGCAGCTGTGATGACTGCTCCTAATCACCCAATTGAAGTCCAACAATTACCAGATCCAATTCTGGAAAAAGGTGGAATCATTATTGAAACCTTATATAGTGAAGTTTGTGGAACTGATGTACATTTACTACGTGGGCACCTGCAGGGAGTACCGTATCCAATTATCCCTGGGCATTTCTCAGTTGGTCGTGTGGTAGAAACAGGTGGACTCCTTTGTGATGTCAATGGTAAGTTAATTCAACCTGGAGACTTCGCCACTTTCTTGGATGTCCACGAAACCTGTTACAACTGCTGGTATTGTCTAGTAGCCAAAGCATCCACTCGCTGTCCACAACGCAAGGTTTATGGTGTTACCTACTCAGCGAAAGATGGGTTATTGGGTGGTTGGTCTGAACTAATTTACCTCAAACCAGGGGTTAAAGTTCTAACTTTACCCGAAGAAGTCTCACCAAAGCAATTTATTGCTGGGGGGTGTGCGTTACCAACTGCACTACATGCAATTGATCGAGCGCAGATTCAAATTGGCGATGTTGTTGTAGTGCAGGGTTGCGGACCTGTGGGTTTGAATGTAGCAATTTTAGCTTTGCTATCAGGTGCGGGCAAAGTGATTGTCATTGATAAATTTGAGAGCCGATTATTAGTTGCCAAATCCTTCGGTGTAGATGAAACCCTTGTAATTAACGCTAATGAGCCACGACAACATATTGAGCGGGTTTTGGAATTGACGCACGGACACGGTGCTGATGTCACTATTGAAGCCACAGGCATTCCCATTGCTGTCAAAGAGGGTTTGAACATGACGAGAAATGGAGGTCGTTATGTTATTGTCGGGCATTACACAAATACGGGTGAAATTCTCATCAATCCACACTTGGAAATTAATCTAAAACATATTGATATTCGCGGAACTTGGGGAATTGATTTCAGCCATTTTTACAGAATGATTGAATTACTAAAACGTCATAGTGCTCCCGGCAAAAATATTGCTTGGTCAAGCATAATTAGTCGTTCATATACTTTAGAAGAAATTAATCAAGCGCTGGCAGATGTAGAACAAGGGTGTGTATTAAAAGCTGTGATTCAACCTAATCTTTAAATATTTTGATTACCAATAAACCTGAGGATTATCTATGAATATCACTGTCGAAAATAATTTTAATCAAACTTCAGTAGGTGAAATTGAACGTATTCATAAACCTACGCCAGAGGACTTTAAACGCATAGTCCTCTCTTATAAACATCCTGTGATTTTTACTGGGATGTTAGATGAATGGAAAGCATATTCTTTATGGTCATTAGATTATTTGAATACTGTTTTAGGTGATAAAGAAATTACTGTTCGCGTTTCTGAAAATCAAAAATTTACCTACACTCCAAATAGTGACAAAAAGTACCAGACAACAAAAATGAAATTTACTGAATTCACAGATTGGATTGTGAATAAAAAAAATGACAACCAATACTATTACCTTCAGGGATATCCATTTGATACTACCTTTCCGGAATTATTTTCAGATATAAAAATTCCAGATATTATCGATAAAAACCTATGCCTCGATACTGCTCACTGGATGGGTATTTCAGAGATGGAGATTCCAGATTTTCTTGATAAAACCTCATCACTGGCTACTATTTTTTGGATGAGTACCAATAGCAATATTACGCAACTACATCACGATTTCGTAGAAAGTGTGTTATGTCAAGTGCGTGGTCGAAAGCGAATTTTACTGTTTGAACCAAAACAAAGTCCCTTTCTATATCCTTTCCCTAAAAATTCAAAAATACCATTCCTGAGTCAATTAAATATTGACCAACCTGACCTGGATAAATTTCCTCAATTTAAAAATGCAAAATATACAGAGTGTATCCTAAAATCAGGTGAAATACTATTTTTTCCCTCCTTTTGGTGGCATCAAGTCTACTCTCTCGATGAGCTAAATATTTCTGTTAGTTTTGTTTGGTATACAAAACTTAAAAAGTTTTTTAGACGCAAGATTTTCCAGGAAAACAAATAGCGGGACTTAGACAAAAAACACCAAAAAAAAGCCTCAAATCTTTATACAGAAAGACTTTTACATCGTTTTGTCTGGTTTTTTGATACATCTGGGTTTGCGCTATTTTTGAGCATTTGGTGTATTTCCCTTAGTCTGTATGGGTTTGAGGCTTATTTTTCACTCAATTTTATTTAAGTCTCAATAGGGTCAAAAAACTTAGTTTCAATCGATGATAAAAATATCAGAGACTACTATTGGCTGGAATAACAGGGAGAAGATATGCTAAAAAACTTACGAATTGCCTTTATCGGCGGTGGCACGATGGGCGAAATGATAATTAGTAGATTGTTATCAACAAAAACTGTTCAAAAACCTGAACTAATTATAGTCAGCGATCCACTTTCTACTCGATGCCTTGATTTAGAAAAGGAATATGGACTAAGTACTACAAAGAGCAACATAGAAGCTGTGCAAGGTGCATCGATTGTAATCTTGGCGGTGAAACCGCAGGTTTTGGCAGAGGTTATGGCTATGCTGAAGGATAAAATTCCACCTGATACTTTAGTAATTAGTATTGTAAGTGGAGTGAGTATTCCATCTCTGTGCCAAGGGTTAAATCATGCTGCTGTTGTTCGTACAATGCCGAATATTGCAGTACAAGTTGGTCATGGAACTACGGTGTGGAGTGCATCATCAAGTGTGACAGAAATACAGCGATCGCATACCCAAGTCATTTTACAAGCATTAGGCAAAGAATTTGCGACTCAAAATGAACATTACCTTGATATGGCAACGGCGCTGAGTAGTGCGGGGACTGGATTTGTATTTCTCTACATTGAAGCGATGATTGATGCTGGGGTGAGGATGGGTTTAACTCGGACACAAGCCCAAGAACTAACATTGCATACGATTGCTGGTAGTGTAGAACTTATGTTTCACACGAGTGAACATCCAGCAGTCTTACGCAACAAGGTAACTAGTCCTGGGGGAGTGACTGCTGCTGGTCTTTACGAGTTAGAAAAAGGTGGTATGCGAACTGTCATCTCTAATGCGGTGCTTGCTGCTTTGAGCCGCACTCAAGAATTAGGTAATATGAGTTGAAATTTTAGTCTTCCGTGGATTTTTTTATTTGGTAATTATGACTGATTATTGAATACTAAAAAGTATTAAATTCCATTTTTAAAAATTGCAGTTGATTTGTCAAATATGCCAACCCAAGTTATTCAAGCTCAACGGTCAACAAATGCTTTTTCAGGTTTTATCCAATTCTGGAAAGATGTAGCAGCGATCGCTGGTCCTTACTGGTATCCCAGCAAGCCAGGGGAAAGAGCCTTTTCAGATGTAATTCGTGCTTGGGGAATGCTTATTCTCCTAATATTGTTAATAATCACTCTTGTAGGTATAACTACATTTAATAGTTTTATTCATCGCTATTTAATCGATGTTATCATTCAAGAAAAAGATTATTCTAAATTTACTTATACTATATCCTTCTATGCTGTTGGACTTGTATTGATTACGCTTTTAGTAGGATTTACGAAATTTGTTAGAAAACAAATTTCTCTTGATTGGTATAGATGGCTCAACAATCACATTTTAAATAAATATTTGACCAATCGTGCTTATTATAAAATTAATTTTAAAGCGGACCTTGATAACCCAGATCAACGTTTATCTCAAGAAATTGAGCCAATTACCAGTAGTGCCCTCGGTTTTTCAGCTACTTTCCTAGAAAAAGCACTGGAAATGATAACTTTTTTAATAGTTGTCTGGACAATTTCACAACAAATAGCTATTGCTCTAATTATCTATACAATAGTAGGCAACTTTATTGCTATTTATTTAAATCAAGAATTAATTAAAATTAATCAGGCAGAACTTGAGGCGAAAGCTGATTATAGTTATTGTCTAACTCATGTTCGCAATCACGCTGAATCAATAGCTTTTTTTCGAGGAGAAGAACAGGAACTAAATATAATTCAACGCCGATTTCGTATTTTGATAAAAGATATTAAACAAAAGATTGATTGGGAGAGAAATAAGGAAATTTTTAACAGAGGATACCGGGCTGTTATCGAACTGATCGCACTCATAGTACTCGCACCTTTATATATTAAAGGTGAAATTGATTTTGGACAAGTTGGACAAGCTACTACAGCTTGCTATATGTTTGCTGGTGCTTTGGAAGAATTAATACGTGAATTTGGCACTTCTGGAAGATTTTCCAGTTATGTTGAGCGTTTATCTGAATTTTCAAGTGCGTTAGAAGCAGTCACTAAACAACCAGATAATGTAAGTACTATTAAATCAATAGAAGAGAATCATTTCGCTTTTGAGCATGTCACCTTACAAACGCCAAACTATGAACAGGTTATAGTCGAAGATTTGTCACTCGTTGTTCAACCAGGAGAAGGTTTATTGATTGTTGGACCGAGTGGTCGAGGTAAAAGTTCTCTGTTGAGGGCGATTGCTGGTTTGTGGAACGCAGGAACTGGTCGGCTGGTGCGACCTCCTCTAGAAGAAGTTTTATTTTTGCCCCAACGTCCTTATATAATTTTGGGAACTTTACGCGAGCAATTACTTTATCCTAATACAAATCGTCAAATGAGCGATGCAGAACTCAAAGAAGTTTTGCAACAAGTCAATCTGCAAAACTTGCTAAGTAGAATCGAAGGCTTTGATACAGAAGTTCCTTGGGAGAACATATTATCGCTGGGAGAACAACAACGCCTTGCATTTGCACGATTGCTAGTTACTCATCCTAGATTCACTATATTAGATGAAGCAACGAGTGCTTTAGATTTGAAGAATGAAGGACATTTATATCAACAGTTACAAGAGACAAAAACAACTTTTATCAGTGTTGGACATCGAGAAAGTCTATTTGATTATCATCAATGGGTTTTGGAACTTTCACAAGATTCCAGTTGGCAACTAGTAACCGTGCAGGATTATCGGACTCAAAAAGCAAAAGAAATTGTCACTAATCCTCCTGAAAATACTCAAATCAAAATAGATGATTTTTCCAATAATGAATCCCAAATCCAGCCAGAAGTAACGGCAGAAATAGGCATAATCGAAGGACTTTCTCATAAAGAAATACAGATATTAACAAACTATTCCCTTGGCACCGTTAGAAGAAAGGCAAGCCAAGGTAAGTCCATTAAAGGCAAGGATGGCTCTACCTACCGCTACAACAAAGACCCCAAGGTTTTGAAATGGGTGAAAGTTTAGTAGTTACTCATACTTTTTAGGTAAAACTTTACATTAACTTAATTCCTGGTCACCTCTGCTCATAACGCTAAGGGACTTCCAAGCAATAAAATCACCCAAAGCAAGAATAATAATCATTTGGAGTCAGGAAGGAGAAGCAGCCGATGGCTGCTTCTCCTTCCCCTTTTTGTAGTAAATTTAATTGGCACTTTAATT
>JAESFI010000161.1_pt1 | contig 34645 bp, 33 predicted proteins | sample 9269361 | NCBI WGS metagenome assembly JAESFI01 (sample SAMN14504119, study PRJNA617095) | algae metagenome | isolation source: Brasilonema angustatum HA4187-MV1 and co-occurring heterotrophs from moss... | place: USA: Manoa Valley, Honolulu, Hawaii | collected 2009-07-20
GGATTTAGATAAAGCGATTACAGAAGCTTTTGAAACTGTTAATTTGAGTGACATTATTGGCTGGTTTAAACATTGCGGTTATTGTATTGCACCCAAATGAGAACCGCTATATCCCTCTTCTGTCACTCTCCGAAAACATTTACCATTTTTGAATTCTAGAGCTTTTATTTGGTAAGGGATCGCACAATTTTTTTCTAATAATAAAGACCACACCCATTTTTTTCTAATAGGATAGCTTGTATTGTTTGCCTGATAAGCCTTCCAGAGATTGCTCACCCGGAAAGTGACAGAAGAGGGATATTGAACACCATGAAGATTACCAAAACCTAGCTGGTACTCTCTTTATCGCTGTTAGTGTTGTTGTCTTGCTTGTAGTTACTTTTGGTTGTGCCTCAGCTTTCATTTGACTAATGATATCTGCTTTGATTTCGGCTAGTTTTTCAGAGTATCCATACTTGGAGATTACTCGTGTTGAACCGTCTTTTAAGATAAATTGTATTGTTGATTTGCCGAACTCCTGCATGTTCTCGGTTTCTAAATCTGTTGTAAGAGTGTTAAACCTCTTTCTTTGAGATGGTTCAAAGTCAAATTCTACTGAAACTATTTCTGATTTCAGAATAATGAAGTCTAGGATAAAAATGTATTGAGACATTGGGATAACTCTTATTTGATAATAATTGATTGTTTACTGGAGTTTAGATTAAATTCGATTTTTAAGGCTACAACCCTTGTGTTACAGGCATTTTAGACTTGGGAATTTAAACACGCCTATAAATTAGGAAAGCCTGTCTGCATAAGGGTCTGGCAGTTTGATAAGCAAAATTAGTCTAAACTCCAATTAGTTTAGCTATTTGATTAAAATACCCTGATAATACCCTGATTTTTGATCTGAAAAAAACAGAACTCCCTTGTTGGCATAGTTTTTGCACAGAGATTTGTGTCATCGAATTTTATAAACATCCGTAATAGAAAAAGGTATGGTTGTGCGCTCCGCATCACGTGGGCAGAGTCTTAGGGCACTCGACTGGTTGAACGTATTTCTAGCAGATATTCAAGGGGGTGTGGGACCGTTTCTGGTTGTTTACCTCACCTCAAGTCTGCACTGGAATCCAGCTCGGGTGGGGTTGGTAATGACGATTTCGGGATTGGTAGGAGTGGTTGCTCAAACACCTGTTGGAGCATTAATTGACCAAGTACGCAATAAGCGATCGCTCATCGTCATGGCTGCTGTGCTAATTGCCATTAGTTCAATCGCCGTCGTCATCTTTCCATTTTTTCCCATAATTGCAGCAACTCAATCCCTTATCGCCATTGCTGGAGCTTTCTTTGGTCCGATAATTGCCTCTATTTCTCTGGGATTGGTGGGGCGACAGGGAATGGAACGCCGCCTTGGGCGCAACCAAAGCCTTAGTTCAGCGGGAAATGTAGTAGCGGCATTGCTAGCAGGATTGATCGGTCAATTTATTGGTCAGGGTGCAATTTTCTACTTTATTGCACTGATGTCGGGAGTCGTGATTATTTGTGCTTTACGGATTCGCAAACAGGACATTGACTATCGACTCGCACGAGGAGGCGATGATAGCGATTCTTCTGGGAAAAAGCCAAGTGAAAATGCGCATGTTTCTAATATTACACATTTGTTGAGCAACCGCCGCTTGCTCATTTTTGCCTTTTGTGCAGTCTTATTTCACTTTGCCAACGCAGCAATGTTGCCCTTATTAGGTGAAGTATTAGCTCATCGCAAGGGTGGTAGTCCTACGTTGTTCATGGCTGCCTGCATTATCACAGCTCAAGTGGTAATGATTCCGTTAGGAATTATCATTGGGCGACGAGCAAGTCGAAGCAAGCGCAAACCCATCTTTTTACTAGCGTTTTTGGTGTTGCCGATTCGTGGCGTGCTGTATACTCTAAGCGATAACCCTTTCTTCTTGGTGGCAGTGCAATTATTAGATGGTGTGGGCGGAGGAATTTTTGGAGTGATGCAGCTGTTGGTAATTGCTGATTTGACCAAGGGAACGGGACGTTTCAATTTAGCACAGGGAGCAATTGGGACTGCCGTTGGGATTGGTGCTTCTTTCAGTAACTATCTGGCTGGGTTTGTTGCTAAATCCGCTGGGTACGATGCTAGCTTTTTGAGCATGGCTGCAATTGCTGCGATCGCCCTGGTATTTTTCTGGTTCTTCATGCCCGAAACGCGTCCAGTCTCTAAGTCCGAGATATCTTACATTGAGCAGGTAGAGTCATGATATTTCTGAGATATCTTGTCATTATACTCACCTACATCGGATTGGGACTCGGTTACTTGCCTGGACTGCGGATGAATCGTGCCACAATCGCCATTGTTGGTGCAGCCTTATTGATGGCGTTGGGAGTGCTGGATTTGCGTGCGGCATGGAGTGCGATCGACTATCAGACACTAATTTTCCTGTTTGGCATGATGGTTATCAGTGCCAATCTGGCTGCTTGTGGTTTTTTTCAGCTTACCCTCGATTACACAATACGCCGTATCCACAATCCATTCGGGCTACTTGTGGTGTTAACGTTTGGCAGTGGTATTCTCTCGGCACTGTTCCTTAATGACACAATAGCCCTGATCCTCACACCTCTGGTAGTTGGTTTAACCCAATTGCTGAACCTCAATTCTATTCCTTACCTGCTGGCTTTGGCAGGTGCAACCAATCTCGGTTCTGTTGCTACCTTAAGTGGTAATCCTCAAAACATCCTGATTGGTTCTTTCTCTGGTATTAGTTATTTGGACTTTGCTAAAGCATTGACACCGCTTGCTTTGCTTGGTTTGGCGATTCAGGTGGGCTTGCTGTGCTGGCTATATCCTGAGGTGCGATCGCTTCAGCCTTACCAAAAAGTTGAACTACCCCGCTACCGCATCTTTAAACCACTGCTTGTTAAGAGTCTACTCATTACTACCGCATTGCTGGTGGCGTTTTTGGTGGGCATTCCTACTGCAGAAGCGACGCTTATTGCTGCTGGACTACTGTTGATAACACGTCGCCTCAAGCCAGAACGAATTTTACAAAAAGTAGATTGGGATTTGCTGCTGATGTTTTGTGGGTTGTTCATTCTCACCGAGGGTGTGCAGAAACTCGGTTCGCTGGAATGGTTTGCCCGTTTTGTTGATCATCCCTTGAGCATTCTGGGTGTGACTGCATTGTTGTCGAATTTGGTGTCGAATGTCCCTGCTGTACTGCTGTTACATCACCTAATTCCTCATCCCGATACGCGCACTTGGCTACTACTCGCAGCAGCTTCAACACTAGCAGGAAATCTGACACTGCTGGGGTCTGTGGCAAACTTGATTGTAGCGGAGGCGGTTGCTAAGCAAGGACATCAGCTGACTTTTGGGGAACATCTGCGATTTGGACTACCGCTGACTGTTATTACCTTAGTGCTTACCTATTTCTGGATTTACTAAGCTTACTGGAGTTTAGACTAGTTTTCTTTCCACTTCCCCAAAGCCTGTTGTATAGGGGCATAAAGCAGCCCCTACCAGGAAACTGAAGGTTAAGAAATCTGTGTTTCTAAATATTTTTATTTAGAGGCAGTGTGTCCGAAACGACCTTTATCGGGCAGTCTGCAACGCCAAATCTTGGAACATTGGGGTGCTGAGGTAACGTTCGCCAAAGGAAGGCTGAATCATCACGATTAAACGACCTGCGTTTCCTGGGCGTTTGGCAACTTGGATTGCAGCATATAAAGCAGCACCAGAGGAGATACCAGATAACAAACCTTCTTCTGTTGCTAAGCGTCGTCCATAGGCGATCGCCTGATCATCACTAACGCTTATCACTTCATCGACTAACTTCTTGTCGAGAACTTCGGGGATAAATCCGGCACCAATACCTTGAATTTTATGTGGTCCTGGTTTACCTCCAGAAAGGACAGGACTGTTAGCTGGTTCTACGGCGATCGCCTGAAAATTGGGTTTGCGCTCTTTGAGAACTTCTGCAACACCAGTTATTGTTCCGCCGGTACCGACACCTGCAATCACAATATCTACTTCCCCATCAGTATCTGCCCAAATCTCCTCTGCTGTGGTTTCTCTGTGTATTTTGGGGTTAGCTGGGTTGCGGAATTGTTGCAACATATAAGCATTGGGAGTGCTAGCAACGATTTGTTCAGCTTTGCCAATAGCGCCTCGCATTCCTTCAAGTCCGGGTGTCAATTCCAAAGAAGCACCATATGCTCGTAGCATGGCGCGTCGTTCCAAACTCATTGTTTCGGGCATTGTCAAAATCAAACGGTAGCCACGCGCCGCCGCCACCATCGCTAGTCCAATTCCTGTATTACCAGAGGTAGGCTCAACTAAGATGCTTTTTCCTGGCTGAATTAACCCCTCCTCCTCAGCCGTCTTTATCATGCTTGCAGCAATGCGATCTTTCACCGAAGCTGCTGGGTTCATTCCTTCTAACTTTACAACAATCCTGGCTATACATCCCTCAGCCTGAGGGATTTTGTTTAGCTGAACTAAAGGAGTTCTTCCAACCAGTTCTGTTATGTCACGAGCAATCCGCATATACTAACTCCTAATATAGATGCCTTTTCTCAGGGTGTGTAGAAATTAAGCTGTAGCCAATGTGCATGAATAAAAATTTGAAAAAGTTACTCTAGTTCATTTTAGATTATTTTAAGATAATTACTAATGTTCTATTATCTTTGAACAAAGTCAAAAACTCGGATTTTTTTGATTTATTTTCATAATACTCAACTTTCTCTTAGCATAACCATACAATTGTTGAGTACAACTTTTCTTTTTCCTAAATTTAGTGAAAACAACTTATCAATTGCAAGCTCTATATAATTTTGATGTTGAGTACACCAGACCTAGAACCCCATTCTGTAAATACTAGTACTCTAGCATGAAAAGTCTAGTACCTCTACCCAAAAAATTTTTTTGAACAGTGATTAGATAAGAATGACAGGCTTTGAGTACAACCTTAATAAATTTAATAATCTTGATCCAGACTCGATAAACTCTCTTCAGCAAAGACAACTGATATAAAAGATATAGGATTTACGCAGAGATTCCCCTCTACCCCCCAAACTTCTAGACGCCAGTCTAGGAATGAGGGGGGGCTTCTTAAACAATTAACGCATTCGCTGCCTGCGGCACGCTGCTAAGACATTCAATCCGTAACAAAAGCTGTCAGCCAGCCATGCTGGAAGTATAGAGTGAATGAGAGTTTCTCACGATCCGGGGACTGCTTTACCGTTGGGTGCTAGCAATTGGTCTACTTCTTCAAAGAGTGTACATTCTGATATGCGCCACAGCTTAGTCCTCAAACAGTTAGTAGTTAACAGTTACTCATGAGCGCTGAATGAAATTTAGACTCGTTCAATTACTCACAGTTTGTACAGTCACTTTAGTGGTGCTTTCTCCAGAGATATTAGTATTTAGTATGGTTTGGGAGCGCCATATGGAGCTAGTACAAACAAAGAATTCAACCTGTGAAGTTAATCAGAATAGTACGAGTCAAGTTGGATTAGCTCTGCAAGAAGGTAAAAACTCCTATCAAGATAGCTCTTTTGTAGAATTTTCTGTCACAAACTTTGTCAAGCAATCTCTAAATCATAAAAAACTAGACAAAACTGTCAAAATATTACAATGGTTCCTTTTATTATTTCCTATAATTCTTGGACTACTTGTTTTTTTCTATGACAGATATCTCATTTATCGTGCGGGTGTTTTTCAGCAACAAGTAGAAATGTTAGAAAGACTTTGGCAACAAGGTATTGAACAATAAACCAACTATGACAGAACAAAGAGAAAACTTATATTTCAACCTCATTGACCAGCTGCTTCGTTGTCCCAATGGTCAAGAGCCAGAAGTTTTAGAAGCTCAGCCAGAATTGCTTGATGCTGGTTTGATACAGACAATGTTACAAGTTGCAAGTGGATTTGCACACAACGATAATCAAGATGGAGCGCAGTTTCTTATCCATGTTGCACGTGAGTTATCCAAGGAGCTGGGACTGTATCCTGATGTTCCACAAAAGGAGTAAATAATGTTATTGACTGCAACGGACGCGGGACACATAGCGTTAGAATTCCTGATGGCGGAGTGGAATATTTCAGAAGAAGATAGACAATGGTTTGTCATTGTTAACTCTCGCCTAACTGGTGAAAATTGGTACATTGTAGAACTTGCTGTCGCCGGATTTCCTGATAGGTGGTATGTCCAAGTTTATGATACTGGAGCGTGTGATCCGAATTACACTTTTATTTCACCAATTCATGGTTCACAGAAATATATTGACACGAATGATTTACCAGTTATGGTAGCAGAAGTGTTGTTTTCTGAGCGTAATGTTCGATAACAATGAAAATTACAAACTCAGATTGAAAATATTAATGTGTGTTAGAGCGTGTTTATAAAGGCAAAAAGCTTGATTTGTCATGCTGAACCCTTCACTTCGTTCGAGGGTAAACTCCGCGATAACGTAATAAAGCATCTCTCAGCTACGGTGCAAAATCTAGATTCTACCTTCCGGCAAGCCGCTACGCGTCTACGTTCAGTTTCACTTTACTGCTCTCCCTTGCCCGCTGCGCGCTCCAGAATGACAGATTGATTTTATAAACACCCTCTTACTCAACACACATTAAAGTAAGATATAACTTATCTTCCATCGCTAGATAATTAAAAAGGCGTAGAGTAAATAATGTATACTCTACGCCTTTTTTTATCATTTTTTATTGAATGATCTTCAATCATGATTCCTCACTATTGTTATAAAGATAGACCCTTAATTTTATAATAATTTCGGATATTTATTCACATGAATATAGGAGAATTATGTTATATTAAATAATGTGACAATCCTTACAAAAGGATAGCATTTCATGATCAGTGAAGACATCCTAGCAGAAGAATTCATGAGAGTCGTCACTCACTATTACCCAAAAGTCGGAGAATTACTAGACAGCTGTTATGTGAAAGTTATCTCCTCTTATTGGGGACGACCTCCTAAGCGCTTGCGATACATAGGAATTTATTGCTCTGAAAAAATGATGCCCGATGTGCAAACTCACAAAGAAATTTTGCGAGAACTAGCAGAAAATATGGGACTCGTTCAGGTAGTCTTCCTCAACGCAACGCGACTATTGCGCGATCCAATGTCGAAGGTCAAGCAAATACATCCACGTTTGTGGTTAGATTTGCATTGGCTAACAACATAGGAATAATCAAAGAACCCAACTTCTTCCAAACCCACCTTGCAATTTGAAGGGGTTTCTATGAAAAATAAATCCTTCCTTCCTCCAGAGGATTTACCTTCAACAGAAGCGACGCACCTTGACAAAATATTGCGATCGCAACTCGAACATTCCACTGGCAGATGCTTTTTTGAAGCGTGTGATCAGATCACACGAGCATTATTGTCTAACTGTCAGTGGTATATCACGACAGATGGTGGCTACCTCATGCTAGTCATTGATTGTCCTGACATTGTCAGTTACTGGCATATAGTCAGCAATATTGCACCGATTGGAAATAGGCTAGAACGATTTGCCAGTAGCGCTAAAATCCGCGTTTATCCTCCATTTGGTAAGGGAACGCCGTTTGAAATTAGCGTTAACGAAATATCGGCTTATCGAGATTGGTTATGACCGAAAATCGGAGGGTGCAAGCCCCCCATAGCCATAACATAAAGCAAAGGAATAGTTTGCTTTATGCTATGGCTGCTTTTTAGAGCAGCGCCGCAAAAAACTGCGAGGCGAGTCGCCAACTCCCAGTCCCGAACAACCATCAGAAGGAGTCAGAAGACAGAATATGTCCTGCGGAGGAGCTGCGCGCTCCGCGTAGCTCCTCCGCAGGAAGGACACAATTCAGTAGGGATAGTGTATAATTTTATTGTTATTATTGAGTAAAAGAGATGAAAACTCATAACGCGAACGCGATTAAACCCCAAAACCAAGCAAAATCGGGTGCAGACATGGGAGAAATGCCAGAGTTGGTTAGCGAGTTGGGAGAAGAGTTGACGGCAGAAGAAATGATGATGATAGTGGGAGGAGATGGTGTGCGAGTGCAGGCTGATTTGGCTGCTGCGTTACGTGATGCTATGAATTATTAAATTTTACTAATGGTAATTTTTATATCTCATTAATGCAACTTTCGTCAAACGCTCTATTTGCTTGGACAAACTTCTTTACTACTTCTGCCACTTGTGGGCACTCCAATACCTGGCACTGCTCCCACAGTGTCAATTGACCTGGTGAGCATTTGTGCTTATCCTTGTTTCTACTAATTTTATGACCAGCCAGCAAGCGACTACCCCAATTTGACTTGCTGGCTAATTTTGCTTTCGGTTTATATCGTTGACAAAAGCCCTTATATTTCTTGGCACATTCATCTAAAGTTTTGCCCAGTCCTAAAAAAGCTGGATGCCATTGAGTCAGTCCATCAAAAGTTAATTGGTCATAAGTGCCGTAATTGCTGAAGTCGTAGAAAAAACTACGTCGCATTTGGGCGGCTCTCGGATTGCCATGAATATAGCGTAGGGTATTTAAAGCTCGTTTAGTATCCGTGGGAGGAAACCCATCACAAAAATATCGCTGTTCCCAAAAGTGTCCTGTGCGATTAAGCATTCGATTGAAACACATTGCTGTGTACCAGTTGAGAAAATGCATGATTTTAGGCAAATCTTTCCCTAGTGCGGGTTCGATGAGGTAATGGACGTGATTGCTCATGATGCACAGAGCATAAAGTTTGAAATCATATTTATCCAAAGCCTTCTTGATTGCATATAAGAAAACTTCGCGACATTCAAAGTCTGGCAAGGTTAAATTCACGGTTATTGCAGCGGACAGTAACGTGGTAAGAAAATCCTGGTTGTAAATTTCGACTTTGACGACTCATAATACTATTTCATCTTCCGTTGTAAAAAGCGTGAGTTTCGCACTCCTGACTAGTCTAAAATTCAGTTTGAACTTGTGAACTAAAGTTAACACGCGCGAATCAATAAAAGGGAAGGTAAGTAATGTGTGGATTTGCAGGTTTCGTAACTAGTGGAGTTGAGTTGTACCAGAATGCCCAACGCCTTAATATTTTGACCCAAATGAGCGATCAATTGTCTCAAAGGGGTCCAGATGACGAGCAGTTGTTTGACTCCAAACACTTATCTCTAGTATTTAGACGCTTATCAATCATAGACGTTGCAGGAGGAAAGCAGCCAATTTGGAATCAACAGCAAACAATTTTCGTAGTCTGTAATGGGGAAATTTATAATTATAAAGAGCTACGTTCACAGTTAGACTTGCGTTATGATTTTCGTAGTCATTCCGATGCTGAAGTAGTTTTGCACTTGTATACTGAACGCGGTATAGAAGCACTTCAGCAGTTGAATGGTATGTTTGCGCTCGCCATTTGGGATACCCAAAAGCAAGAATTAATTTTGGCACGCGATCGCCTTGGCATTAAACCGTTGTACTATTGTCAAGTCGGTGAGCAATTTATATTTGGCTCCACATTAACATCGTTATTGGTACATCCAGATGCTCCTAACATACCCCAATGGCAGGATAAAACAAATTTAAATGCATCTACATCCTATGTTAAAGGAATCAAAAGATTACCAGGCGGACATTATTTAACCTACAACGCTCAACAGGCGACTCTTGATGTCAACTGCTATTGGGAATTGAGTAACTATTTCGTAACTGAATCAGAACAAGACCATCGTCCACTCCAAGATTACATTACAGAGTACCGCGAACTGTTTGCTGACAGTGTGAAAAAACAGTTGATGAGTGATGTACCTGTGGGAGCTTTTTTGAGCGGTGGTCTTGATTCGAGTGCCATTGTAGCAGCAGCAAGTCAATACAAAAAAGATTTACATTGTTTTACAATGGTCTCTGATTTTTCCTTAGAAGTTGGAGATGCCCAAGCAGCGCGCGACTTGTGTGATTATCTAAACTTACCCTTTCATTCTGTTTGGTTTGACCCAGAGAAATTTCTAGAAACCATCAATTTTTCTTTAGAAAAATTTGAATATTTTATTTGGTTAATAGATGCCCCGGTATTTCATATAGAATTCATGTTAAAGTCTGAACTTCACCGCTATGCCAAAACTCTGATACCTGAGTTGAAGGTGATTTTGTTAGGACAGGGTTCTGATGAATTTGCCGGAGGTTATTCAACTCCAGAAGATAAAATCCAATCAGACTGGAATAGTTTCAGCAGTAATTTGACTCAAACAGAGCAAAACTTAAGTAAACTCAAAAAGCCGACGAGCTTAAAAGATGGGTCATCTCTGTTTGACTTATTGGGAGATGAGTTAATATCTTCACCATTAGAGTGTACTGCTTTCATGAGAGAAATGTTACGGCGCATCGTAACGCTACAACAATACAATCTCTGGCACGAAGACAGAAGTTCTTCTGGTCAAGGTATCGAAGCTCGTGTTCCTTTTTTGGATCATCGTCTGGTAGAATACTTGGCGGCAATTCCACCCAGTATGCAACAAACTCTGTTTTGGGATAAGAAAATTATTCGAGAAATGGCAAGACAATGGTTACCTGACAACTTAGCATATCGAAAAAAATCTTACGGACGGGAACCGCTTAGTTGGCAAAAAATCAAGTATAAAATGTTGGTAGCAATTTTTGATAAGTTTCAGGAAAAATACCAAGCGCTAAGTGGTTTTGAGAATTTTCAGTTAATAAAGTCTAACTTGCAAGTCTGGTTTACTGAAGCTAATGTCAATGATAATAAGGGAATTCATACTACAAAGAAGTTGTTAGATGCTATGGCAATGATGGTATTTAAAAACCTTTGTTTGAATCGGTGCTCTGAAGTTTCACTGAGCGATTTCAAAGGGCGATCGCCTCTTGTGGAATTTCATAGCTTTGAATAAAATACACTTGCGAAGTAAATTTCATTAAATTGTGTAGGTTGGGGAGCCACTGCCGTGCGCGGGTTCCCCGCGTTGAGGCAAGTCTGGCGTTTGACGAAGGAAACCCAACATTTTCAAGCATTTGTTGGGTTTCGCAAAACCTCAACCCAACCTACAATTACTTATGCAATTATGTACTTTAGTTATAGACTACCTTATTCAACAGCCACTCATACCAATTTTCTAATCCAGTTCCAGTCAGTGCAGAAACCTGAAAAATTTGAATTTGAGGATTCACCTGCTTCGCGTATTCTACACAACGCTGAACATCAAATTCTACATGAGGTAGCAAATCTATTTTCGTGAGAATCATCACCTGACTTGCGCGGAAGATATGAGGATATTTTATCGGCTTATCTTCTCCTTCCGTGACTGAGAGAATAACGACTTTAAAAAGTTCTCCTAGATCAAATAAAGCCGGACAAACAAGATTGCCAACATTCTCAATCATCACCACTGAATCGAGGGGTGGATTGAGTTGTTGTAATCCTCTATCCACCATTGCTGCATCTAGATGACAACCTGTACCAGTGTTTATTTGAACAACTTTACAGCCTGTTTCTTGAATTTTTTTGGCATCATTTGTTGTTTCTTGGTCGCCTTCAATAACGTTGATAGGCAACTGATGTTTTAAATCATTGATAGTTCGAGTTAAAAGAGTCGTTTTTCCTGAGCCAGGTGAACTCATCAGATTTAATGGGAGGATATTTCGACCCTTAAACCATCCTCTATTTTGGGCAGCAATCAAGTTATTTTTTGCTAAGATATCATGCTCTAAAGCCAGAGTTGTGCCATGTACCTTGGCATGAATTTGAGATGCTTCTGTGACATGCTCCTGACTGTGGGAATGCGTGATGACAGTACCATCTGGTAAAGTATGAGTATGGTGATGGTGATGGTCGGTATTATTTGAAGAGTCCATTGTTGCGACTTCGCCTGTTTCCGGATTAGTCATTTTCACTTCAGCATCATCGGAACAACCACAAGTTACACACATAGTTCCTCTATTTCTATTTCCTTAATTTTCAGTTCTTCTCCAGCTATTAAATCCAAATGCGCACTTCCACACTGACAACTTCCAAAAGGCTTTTCTAAAGGAATTTCTGCACCGCATTGACGGCATTTTGCTAATCCAGAGATTTCTAAAATCTCTAACTTTGCCCCTTCTAAAACAGTTCCTTGAGTACAGATATCAAAACAAAATTCCACGGCATCTGGCATGATAGCTGAAAGCTTGCCAATTTCTAGTAAAACTCTTTTGACTTTTGTGCCATTGGCATATTCAGCTACAATAGTCACAACATTTTGAGTAATTCCTAATTCATGCATTTAAGTGCTGAGTGAATGCTTAGTCAACCTTCAATGGTAGAGGTGATTTTTGCGGTGTAACGTACTAGAATTAACAAATTATTGAATTAACTCGGATTTTGCACCAGAATGTTAGTCTGCTAATAAATAAATTCTGAGGCGAAGAGTTCAAGTCCGTTAAAACTTGCACCTGGTCATAAATGTAAAAAAAATTACATTTTATTTCACTTGGTTCTCGTCCGCCTAGGACTGTAAGTCCCAGGCTAATAGGCGAAGTCCATTAAAATGGACTAAAACTGGAAATATTTTTTAGTATATTTATAGTGGTTGACTCGTAATGGTGCAAGATCTGAATTAAAACAGACTCAAAGACTTACCCAGTCCGTTTTAACGGACTTGGACTATTAGCCTTGAACTTGAGTTCAAGGCGTACTATGGATGAGGTGCAAGATGTGAATTAACAAATCCTTGGTAATTGCTCACCAACAAGCATATCGACAATACGTTCAGCACCAAAAGCAGTTTTTAACAAGACAACACCAGAAGGTGAGGAAATCACTTCACCAATAATACAAGCATCTTTTCCGGCTGGGTGAGATTTCATAGCTGAGACAACGGTGTCAGCATTTTCTTGTCCTACTACAACTACGAACTTACCTTCATTTGCCAAATACAATGGATCTAAACCTAAAAGTTCACAAACACCTTTAACTTCTTCAGGCACTGGGATAGACTGTTCATCTAGGCGAATTCCCACACCAGAACCCAGAGCAAATTCATTTAACACTGTGGCTAAACCACCACGTGTTGCATCCCGCATAGCATGAATATCAGGACAAACATTTAGAATAGTTTCAACTAAATTATTCAACGGCTGACAGTCGCTTTCAATATCGGAGTCTAATGCTAATTCTCCACGGGCAATTAAAATTGCTGTGCCATGATTGCCCAACTCACCATTAATAATAATTGCATCTCCTGGTTGAATATTGTGGGCAGAAACATTTACTCCTGTTGGAATAATACCAATACCAGAAGTATTAATAAATAATTTATCTGCAGCACCATGATGGACAACTTTTGTGTCACCAGTTACAACTTGTACGCCAGCTTTTTTCGCTGCTGCTTGCATACTTTGCGCAACACGCCGCAAAGTTTCTACAGGCAAACCTTCTTCTAAAATAACACTACAGCTAAGATATAACGGTTTTGCACCACTCATTGCTAAATCATTAACCGTGCCATTAATAGCTAATGTTCCAATATCACCACCAGGAAAAAATAAAGGGTCTACAACATAAGAATCAGTTGTAAAAGCAAGTCTGTCTCCCTGTTTCATGAGACTTGCTAAATGAAAACTGGCTTGGTCTTCTAATTGAGACAGAGTAGGATTATCAAAAGTCTTGATAAAGATATCATCAATTAAATCGCGCATTGCTTTGCCGCCACTACCATGTGCGAGGGTGATATGAGTGTCTCGCACTTTACCTTGATGACGGCGGACTTTTTCGATTTTTTGAAAAAGGGAATTCTGTGGTGAGTCAGATAAGGAGAAGTTCATTCTAAATTCTGTTTAAATATTTTAGCGGATTTATCCGTGGGGACTGACAATTTTGTTAGCGCAGCGGGACGCAGTCCATTTTGAACTTTGAATTTTGAATTTTGAATTCCCCAAAGGGGTGATCTAATCTAGAACGATTTCCTAGAGTCACGCCTAAAACCTTGAGGTAATTCCCCATTGCTAACTGGATTGGTTCCCATTGTTTTAACGCCGCCAGCACATCACCGCCAGATTCTTGTAACCCTTGCGCGAGTTCAATAGCATTTGTCACAGCTTTAGAAATCCCCGCAGCCGTGTGAGGACGGACGACAAATGCAGCATCACCAATTAAACACACCCGTCCAAAAACCATACGTGGTACAGATAAGTCGTAGATGGGTTGAATGAAGGGTTTGTCTGTCAGTTCAAACAAATATTGAAAGATTTCTGGTAAATATTTCTTTGCTACTACTCTCATCTGTTGAACAACTTCTTCTCGAACCTCTCCTTGAGGCATGAAAAACTTTCGTACTCGTCCTTGGTGGTTAGTCATGACTGCATTCAACTGTTCGCCATCTGGGACATTAAAGTACCAAAGCCAGTTGAGGCGGCGTTTTCCTTCGTCTAACTCCCCGTTTGGTCCAGGTACCAGATAGCACAGTGTCTGCATGCTAGGTCCGTGAAAGAAGGTGAATTTCTCGGCAAAGAATTTTGCAACGTCTAATGAAAATACATTTTCGTCTATCAACCCTCGCCATGCAACATAGCCTGCATACTGAGGAATAGCATCCAATATCAGTTGCTGACGTATGGTTGAATCAATACCGTCAGCCCCAATCAGTAAATCACACTTTTGTTCCCGTCCGTCTTCAAAGTGCACCACCAAGCAGTTATCACTCTGTTGAAAACCAATAACACTGTTCCCTTGATGGTAACGTTCAGCTGGGAAAACTTTCCGCAGTTGATGATACAGCATATCCCAAGAAATCATGGCTTGGGGTGTTGACTCTTCCCAAATGATGCTGTCATCTCCGCTTATATATTGTCTTTTGCACGAAGTCATACCCACCGTTTCTGGTGTGCTAATACCGTATTCTGCCAGAAACCGATTGATTTCCATCTGCACAACAAAAGCAGCACCGTGACTTTGGACACCACCAAATGTAGGCGCTACCCCTTGGTAGGAAGCGCGTTCAAAAATGTCTACATCACAACCGATACAGTGCAGCGCTAAGCCTGCACATAAACCACTTATTGAACCACCTGCAATAAGCACACGGAGGGGTTGTAAGTTTTGTTGTGTGATGTCCGCTTTGACTTGCATGGAGATGCTTCTGTAGAGTTTTATCACTTGCTTAAAGTCTACAGGTTTGACTCTACCACTGATAGTGACTCATAGAATGCATCATTATGAATGATCTTGTGGTTTTGTGATCGTGTCTACCACTATGCTTATCTGAATGTAGTAGACCTCGAACAGCCTAATTTTCGCTTTCAAATTTTTCTATGTGAACTGTCACCCATTCAGGTTTAGTGTTCAAAGTAGAAACAAGTGCGTGAGTAACTGCTTGCGCCAGTTTCCGCTTAAGTTTAATAGAATCACATTCAGCAATTTTGACGGTAACAGATGGCATATGCATTCCCTAATGATTTTTTCAGCTTTGGTTTTTAACTTGTGATTTTTCTATGCTCTTAGCTTTTCTTTGTCAAGCATCATTTTTTTAGCCATGTGAGAAAAGCTACCATACTTATAATAAGCTGCACAAGCACCTTCAGAAGAAACCATGCAAGTTCCAATCGGTGTTTCTGGAGTACAAGCTGTACCAAAGACCTTACACTGCCAAGGTTTCAACACTCCTTTGAGGATTTCTCCACAAAGACACGCTTTATGGTCAGCAACTTTGCGGTTGGGAAGGGTAAATTTTAATTCTGCATCAAATTGAGCATATTGGGCACGGATTTTTAATCCAGACTTGGGAATCTCGCCTAAACCGCGCCACTCAAAACTTTCTCGCTGTTCAAAGACTTGATTTATGGCGGCGATCGCCACCTGATTTCCTGTCTTCTCTACCAATCGGTTATATTGATTTTCAACTTCACAACGATTTTCTACAATCTGTTGCAACACCATCCAAATGGATTGGATAATATCTAAAGGTTCAAAGCCAGAAACCACAATGGGTTTTTGATATTGTTGAGAAATAAACTCATAGGGGTCACTGCCAATCACCATACTGACATGACCCGGACCAATAAATCCATCAAGTTGTAAATCCGGATTATCTAAAAGTGCTTTGAGGGCAGGAATCACGAGGACGTGATTAGAAAACATACTGAAATTCTGAATTTTTTCAGATGCTGCTTGCAAGATAGTCAAAGCAGTGCTGGGGGCAGTTGTTTCAAAGCCCAAGGCGAAGAAGACAACTTCTTTCTCAGGGTTGTCCTTAGCAATTTGTAGACTATCGAGGGGAGAGTAAACCATACGAATGTCCGCCCCTTGTGCTTTAGCTTGCAACAAGTTTGTTTGGGAACCAGGAACCCGCATGGCATCTCCAAAAGTCGTGAAGATAACGTTTTGTTTTAGGGAGATAGAGATAGCATCATCTAGTCTTCCCTTTGGCATCACACATACAGGACAACCTGGACCATGAATTAATTCTATTGCCTCAGGTAAAATTTCTTCAATTCCATATTTGAAAATAGAATGAGTGTGACCACCACAGACTTCCATTATTTTGATAGGCTTTTTGAGCCGTTGAGATAATTTTTCAATGGCGCGGAATAAAGCATCAGCTTTTTTAGGTTCTCGAAATTCATCAACGTATTTCATATTAAAATTATAAGAAAAATTTGATTGCGTTTAGATCCCCGACTTCGCAAAAGTTGTCGGGGATCTTGTTTTTTCACGAACGTGAGTACGTGCCCGTAGGGCTTATCATTTAGGACTGCTATATGAATCCATTGCTACTGCTTCTGCTAATTCTTCCAAGAGTTGCAGTGTTTCCATAGCTTCTTTTTCATTAATTCGGTTCATCGCAAAGCCAACATGAACTAGCACCCAATCACCTACACATGATTCCACTGAATGTTGTTCATCAACGATACAAGCAATATTGACTTGACGCTTAACACCACCAACATTGACAATAGCTAATTTTTGTTTCACGTCAGTGATTTCTATAATTTTACCTGGAATTCCTAAACACATTTTATTTTTTCTGCTTTTGTGATACTTCTTGAAGAAAAATTCTTACTTTCTGCTAAAAAAATTACGAATGACAATCAGTAACTATTGACTCATTAGTTGAGCAGCTGCAATCATAGCTTGTCCTAGTGATAAACCACCATCATTAGCTGGAACTAAACTATGAGTAAGTACATTTATCCCTAATGTTTGTAAGCCTTGAGTAACTTGCTCTAACAGAATGCAATTTTGAAAAACTCCTCCTGTTAAGACAACCTGATGAATGTCATTTTTTTGACGCAAGTTATCAACCATTTCTACAATACTATGAGCCAAGCTTGTATGAAATTTAGCAGCGATAACTGCTTGAGGAGTCTGCTGCTGTAAATCATTCAGCAAAGCTTGCCACATTGGATATGAATCTATATAATAAATATTATCTAAAAAATAAAATTGAAAATTATAATTTAAATATTCTTTATTATTTAATAAATTCGTATTAGCCAAAGCTTCCATTTCAATTGCTGCTTGTCCTTCATAGCTACATTGTTCTCGGCAGATACCAATTGCACCCGCAACAGCATCAAATAAACGCCCTACTGATGAAGTAAGAGGAGCGTTAATGCCTTTTTCGACAAGCTGATTGAGAAGTTTCAGTGGCTTTTGTTCAAGAAATTCTAAAATATCTAATTTTTTGTATTTTTGTTTTAAATCTTCATAATTAAAGGCAGATATTAACTGGGCATAGGTATTACGCCAAGGTTCTCTCATTGCTTGTGTTCCGCCAATCATTGGTACTGGCTTAAATGTTGCCAATCTCTTAAAATGGCGATAATCTGCTAACAGAAATTCTCCGCCCCAGAGTGTTCCGTCTTCACCATAACCCAATCCATCTAATGCAATACCTAAAACAGGTGGTGAATTAATATGTATGTCATTTTCTGCCATGCAAGCAGCAATATGAGCATGATGATGTTGGATGTGAAATAGGGGCACGGCTGTGCCGTGTCCGTACTGATTGTGTGCAAGTTCTTTTCCAAGTTTTGTTGATATATATTCCGGGTGTAAATCAACAGCGATCGCTTCAGGTTGATGCTCAAATAAATTTAAGTAGAGATTGAGCGTATCTTGATAGGATTTTAAAGTCGCTGTACTTTCTAAATCTCCTATATGTTGAGATAGAATTGCTTTCCCATCTCGCAATAAACAAAAAGTATTCTTTAGCTGACTGCCCATTGCTAAAATGTGAGGAGCACTTTCAAATCCAGATGGTAAATTAATAGATGTTGGTGCGTATCCTCTAGCACGACGAATTGTTAACACTTTTTCACCAACAACCCTCACCACCGAATCATCAACTCGGTTTACAATCTCCCGATTGTGCAGAAGAAAATAATCCGCAATTTTTCCTAACTTCTCACGCGCTTCGACATTATCAATACATTGCGGTTCATCAGAAAGATTACCACTTGTGAAAACAATCGGGCGATTCATCCGCCTCAGAATGAGGTGGTGTAAGGGGGTGTAAGGTAGTATGAAACCCAAAGTGTTTTGCCCTGGTGCAACTGAAGGCGCAATTTGATTTTGAATTTTGGATTTTGGATTTTGAATTTTGAATTCTATCCTCCCACTTCCCCTTTCTTCTTCATCGTCTCCAGCTTTCGCCTGAATCAACACAACAGGCGCGGCGGGACTTTCTAATAATTCTCTTTCTTTGGCGCTGGGGGTGCAGTACTCTTCAATAACTGATATGTCTCGCGCCATTAAAGCAAAAGGCTTTTGATTGCGCTGTTTACGGCTGCGTAATTTTTGCACAGCCGTTTCCTGAGTGGCGTCGCAAGCTAGATGAAATCCACCTAACCCTTTAATAGCAACAATCTCGCCTTTTTGTAATAAGGTACAAACGGCATCAACATCGTCAAGCATAGAAAACATATAAGATGTAATTGGTTGATTATCTGAACGTTCTAACCAGGCTTTAGGACCGCAAATTTGACACGCTACGGGTTGGGCGTGAAAGCGACGGTTTTCAACATCGTTGTATTCCCAACGACACTCTGCACACATAGCAAAAGCAGCCATACTTGTGTTGTCGCGATCATAAGGTATGGCGCGAATGATACTTAGGCGAGGACCGCAATGAGTACAGTTCGTGAAGGGATAACGATACCAGCGGTTGAGGGGATCAAAAATTTCCGCTTTACATTTCGGACAAGTCGCAGCATCCGCAGGAATTTCTGTTTTCACTGCGCTGCTGACACTGTCAGAAATGACAAAATCTTGAAAGGTAGATTCGCCTTCATAACGCTTGCGCGTTACTTCATCAATTCTCGCTAATGGCGGACACTCTTTCTGTAATTTTTGAACAAATTTTTCTATAGATTCTTCACAGCCAGATACCCTAATGAGGACACCTTGACCGTCATTACAAACTTCGCCTTGCAACCCGTATGCTTTTGCAAGTCTATATACAGTGGGGCGGAATCCCACTCCTTGAACGATACCGCGAACCCTGATGATTTCTTCAGTAGACATGATATTTGAACTAATTACGTAGATGCTAAAGACAGAACTCAGAACTCAGAACTCAGAACTCAGAATACAGAACGGGCTGCGCCCTTGCACTCTACAGAATACAAAACGATTTCTTATCTTTAAACGAAGGCCTTGTACAATCTATTTACAGACTGTGTAACTGAATTAACACTGAGTTATGTAAACTTATTTTGTGTTCTGATTCAAGAGTTGCTTAGTTCTTTGGTAGTTATCTTCCAAAGTAAAACTCGGTTATTTCCGGAATCTGCTATGACCGCAGTATTTCCACACACTTTAATTCCATAAGACCAATTCAAGCTATCTCGTTTGGCTAACCCAAAATCACGATTTTCACCTTTACTTTGAAAATCTCTTTGTCCAGCAAGTGCATGACTTTCGCTTCCGTGCAAAGACAAAATTGATTCTGGCTTTTTCCAGCCTAATAGCCTTGAATTAGCTGTATCGCTAACAAGTAACCACTCACCAGCAGCAGTGACACCATAAGGCATACTCAAACTATAAGCACTAGGAAAATAAACTCCTTGATTGATTTCAACTGAATCAAAAGTTTTTTGTCCTAAAACTACTGCACAAGGGGCATTGTTTTCTGTTGGAATTCCCTGCCAAATCATCACACGGTTATTACCCGCATCAGTGACAACTAAATTTTCTTCCCAAACAGTGATGTCATGACACCAACGCATACTCGATGCTGAAGCAGTATCACCGCCATTTTCATCACGGGAGATCATATGGTGTTGTCCCAAGACAACATCAGCAGGCTGACCATTTTCTTGTGGTAATTGATGCCAAATTAAAACTCGGCGATTGCCTGTGTCCGCAACAAATAGCTTTCCTTGATGATAGAAAACTCCATAGCACCAGTTGAGAGTATTGGCTGCTGCTTGTTGAGTTCCTCTGTTTGGTTCGTTGTCAGTGAAATGAGTTTGACCTAATACTAAATCGGCTGGAACATTGCTATCTTCTGGCAATTTTTTCCAAATCAAAACGCGATGATTCCAAGCATCTGCAACTGCTAAACCTTCACCACAAGCACAAATTCCAGTTGGTACACTGAGTGTTGTCCTTCCCGGACTACCTTTGGCATTTTGTCCTTCATGGTTAAAGTCTGGTTGTCCAATCACCCAATCAGCAGGTTGACTATCTTGAGTGGGAACATTCCGCCATCCTAATAAACGATGATGTCCTGTATCTGATACCCACAATGGTCCAGTTTCAGATATCAAACAAGCACCACGAGGACCAAACATTTCTCTACTGCTGGGTAAGACAGGTGTTGCTAGTTCACCCACATCAAGAGTCGTTCCTAAAATAACTTCTGCACCTTGAGGCAAAAAAGGTGAAAGTTGGGAAACTTTTGCCGCTTCTGTTGCATCTTTAGGTGTAAGAGTCATTTTACTTGCTGTGTTCATCGGTTATTTTGGAATAAACAAATGCCGCTTTTTTCAGTGATCACTTACCAGTTTTCAGTTAGCAGTGTCGTTTTCCGTTGAGTTCCAAACAGGTATCAGTTAAGAGTTAGGACTTATCAGTGTCGTGTCCCGTTGTTCACTGTTTGAAACCCCTCAAAAAAATTTTAGATTAGAAGTAATTACTGAGTTGAAATTTGTTTGCGTGCTCAGCCGTTTAGAACTAAACTTCCGGGCTAATAATAGCCTCAGTTAATTTTAAGAGACGGAAAACTTTATAATTTTTTAGCTTTCTGTCTGAGATTTACTTCATCTTGAGTTCTTTATGTAGAAATGGCATTAAGATACCAGTCAAAAAGCTAGAGACAGTAACTGGTATCCAAAGGCTAACTTGAGTTTGTGCAAGCAAAAACAACAACGATGCACTTATACTAATACCAATTGCAGTTTGCTTGACAAAATTCATGGGGTCGCGCAGTAGCTTTCCCTTAAAAAATAGCCTAGCGCTGAACCATCCTATTTCTAACATGATTCCTCCTAAAAATTTTTCAACGCATTCAAGACTATTAGCCCTAAGATTATTCCAGGAATGACGCCAGCCGGACCAAAGAATCCACCAAGTAGTGCAGCTAACTCATAGCCTAAATCTTCTTTGGCTAAAATGATTCCGCCAATTGCACCGCCAATCATAGATAAGGCTGTTGCTACTAAAAACCACACAAATCCCGTCATCAGATTTAAGTCGCCAGCGATTAAGCTTGTGAAAAAATCTTTTAAAATAGGATTTGTCAAAAGGTCTGTCATTCTTATCTCCTGCACGAAAATTGTTAGTTGTTATTTTTTTAAACTACCAACTACTAACCATTATCGATTTCTGTCTCAACTTCTTGCAGTACCTGTGCTACAATTTGGGATTGTTCTATTTGTCCATGTTGAGTAAAAATTTCCCAAGCTTCTTGATAATAGGCACGCGCTTGCAAGAGATTTTTGAGATTTCCAGCTTCTGGTTTCTCTGAGTCGTCTGGTAAGTTCAATAAGGCGTTGGCTTTGTTAGAAATTGTGTTGGCGTATTCTAAGGGTGTGTCTTTAGGGTTACGCACTTTTAACGCTTCCTCATAAGCGGTGATCGCCCGCACAACATTCTCCAAAGGATGCGAACTCGGTAGATATTGCAAAGCGTTGCCCAGATTATTCTGCAACATCGCATATTCCCTGGGATGGCTGATTAACTCAATATGCTTCAGCGCCTCCTCAAATGTCTGCACTGCTAAGCCTTGACGCAGGTATTCTGTTTGTGTTGTCAAAGGCGTCGAGAGGTAAGCAATTGCAATATTGTTGTGTAAAATCGCATATTCCTGCGGGTACTTCTGCCAGGTAAACACCTGCAAAGCTTTCTGATAAGCCTGGATGCTATCTGTCACCCGCGCTAAATTAAATGGCACAAGTGACTGCAACACTAACCCAAAATTCATTTGGGTTTCTGCTACTTCCACGGGTGTTGCAAGCTGTTGTATAACAGGTAGGGCTTCATCTAATCGTTGTTTCGCTTCTAATAACAGTTGTTCCCCAACATCGGGAATAGCCTTCAAAGCAAGTGCCATTCCTACCTTTGCCCTAGCTTGCCAAAGTAAATTATCCTCACCACATAAATCATACGCTTGGTGACATAGCGAAACTGCATTCCATAAATCTTGGGCAGTTTTCGGCTTTTTTTGAAAGCCTTGCGCCATTTCAATCAGCATCTCAATTTTTTCTTGTGTCGTTGCGGGCGTTGAGGCTATGATATCCATTGCCGCCTTCACCGCAGAATCTGTCATGCTGAGGGTCATTACCATCTTCCTATAGCAGGTTGGACAATTGAGTCTTTCAAGTTCGCACACCTTTAAGATGCATATTTCTTGCATCTTTGGGTTGTACCAACCAAGCTTGTTTACGCAGATAATGAGTTGTGTCTTGGTAAATCCCCTCTTTTAAAATTAGGCGCTTGAGTTCCCTTTTAGTCAGAGGCTTGAAGATATAGCAACGGACAGGAAGCTTAGGACAACAATAAATTCACAATATACGCGCTTTGAAGGTGTCTACCGTCGACTTGTCCTAACGGGTTTGGCGACTGCTATAAAAGGGATAGAGCTATATTAAGCGTTTAGTATTTTGGCTAAAAAACCGATAAATACTCCTTGAATTAATTAAGTCTATTCTCTTTTAAGATAAAACATTTCTGTTGAAAAAAGTATATTTTTTTGTTTGATTTAGATAAAAATATCTTAACTTATATTTATATTCACTTTATACTTTAATAGGAATCCGCTTTGGTTTATGAACTTACTAGTTGAGGTAGGGAATGCTTAACTTCTAAGGCTTAACTCTTAACATACACTGTACTGAGTTCTGTTAAAAATTCAAATAGAAATCCTAAAATTTTCATTTGTTTCCAAAAAATTCTTTGAGATAACAGATTTTTTAATTATTTCCCTAAAAAAAACTAAGATTATCTTAACAGAATCTAGCTGTTATTTTATCTATCATTGTTCTCAAAAAAAGTTATAGGTTAACTGTTTTATCAAAATTAGACTAAATTTCGTTTCAAAATGTCTAAATCTTTCTGTGAAAGATAAACAATAGAATTAAAAAATACATGATATAAAAAATAAAGAATGAAAAACAGTTGAGACGCGACAATAACGTCACCTGAATCATGCAGGCTAAACAATAGAAAAAAAAGATAGCTGATGACTAACTTACTATGGCTGCAAGGTGGTGCATGTTCAGGCAACACCATGTCATTTCTTAACGCTGAAGAACCCACAGCTTGTGATTTAGTTACTGACTTTGGCATAAACGTCCTTTGGCATCCATCTTTAGGACTGGAACTAGGTGCAAACTTGCAGACAATGCTGTGGGACTGTCTTTTGGGCAAGATTCCTTTGGATATCCTGGTTTTTGAAGGCACAGTTATTAACGCACCTAATGGCACAGGAGAATGGAACCGCTTTGCTGATCGCCCCATGAAAGACTGGTTAAACGACCTATCCCAAGTTGCTAACTATATAGTCGCAGTGGGAGACTGTGCAACTTGGGGAGGAATTCCAGCAATGGCACCTAATCCTAGTGAATCGAAAGGATTGCAATTTCTCAAACGCAAAGAAGGGGGCTTTTTAGGAAAAGAATTCCGGACAAAATCGGGATTACCCGTGATCAACATTCCTGGATGTCCCGCCCATCCCGACTGGATCACACAAATATTAGTGGCGATCGCCACTAATAGAATTGGCGATATTGTCCTTGACGAGTTGCATCGTCCACAAACTTTCTTCAACACCTATACCCAAACAGGCTGCACCCGCAACATCCACTTTGCCTACAAAGCATCAACCACCGATTTTGGTCAACGTAAAGGATGCTTGTTCTACGACTTAGGTTGTCGCGGACCAATGACTCGTTCCTCCTGCAACCGCATTTTGTGGAACCGCGTCTCCTCCAAAACCCGCGCCGGGATGCCTTGTTTAGGTTGCACCGAACCCGAATTCCCCTTCTACGACCTCAAACCAGGAACTGTATTTAAGACACAAACCGTGATGGGAGTTCCCAAAGACTTACCCACAGGAGTGAACAAGAAAGACTATGCCCTACTCTCCATTGTGGCGAAAGACACAATGCCTCATTGGGCAGAAGATGACTTTTTTACAGTTTAGTCATTGATCCTTAGTCATTAGTCATTGGTCATTGGTCATTAGCATTCATTCAAAGCACAAAGCACAAATGACACAGGACAAAAAACAAATGGGAAATCAAACATTAGACATCTCCCCAGTCGGGAGAGTAGAAGGCGATTTAGATGTCCGAGTGGAAATAGAAGACGGGCAAGTCGTCAACGCTTGGACACATGCCGAACTCTTTCGAGGATTTGAAGTTATCCTACGCGGGAAAGACCCCCAAGCAGGATTAATTGTCACACCTCGTGTGTGCGGTATCTGCGGTGCTTCTCACCTGACAAGTGCAGCTTGGGCATTGGACACCGCTTGGGGAACAGAAGTCCCGCGTAATGCAATTTTGGCAAGAAACTTAGGTCAAATTGTCGAAACAATCCAAAGCATACCTCGTTACTTTTACGGTTTATTCGCTATTGATTTAACCAATAAAAAGTACCAATACAGTCCTTATTATCTAGAAGCTTGCAGACGCTTTGCCGCTTTCACTGGTAAGTCTTACGAACTTGGCATCACAATTTCTGCTAAACCTGTCGAAATTTATGCCCTCTTTGGCGGTCAATGGCCCCACAGCAGTTATATGGTTCCTGGTGGCGTGATGTGCGCCCCCACCTTAACAGACGTGACTCGCGCGTGGTCAATTTTAGAATACTTCCGCACCAATTGGTTAGAACCTGTGTGGTTAGGTTGTTCTTTAGAACGCTACGAACAAATTCAGACTTATGAAGACTTCATGGAATGGCTAGACGAAAGCCCAAGTCATGCAAACTCTGACTTAGGTTTTTATTGGCGCATGGGTTTAGATATAGGTCTAGATAAATATGGTGCTGGTGTAGGTCGATATGTTACTTGGGGATATTTACCTCATGAAGCAAAATACCAGAAGCCAACAATAGAAGGGCGAAATGCATCCCTGATTATGAAGAGTGGAGTCTACGACAGTTTCAGCGACACCCACACTCTCATGGATCAGACTTTTGTCCGGGAAAATACAACTTACTCCTGGTATGAGGAACTGACATCAGACATTCACCCCTTTGACCGCCTAACCAAACCAAGCAAAAATAATGTCAAAGACTTCAATGGGCAATACACTTGGTCAACAGCAGTACGTCACAAAGACTTAGGACGCTTGGAAGCAGGACCACTCGCACGTCAGTTAGTGGCTGGTGGTAAACATGGCGAGTCTTGGCAGCACTACGATGGGTTTATTCTAGATGCATTCAAAGAGTTGGGTGGTGCCAGTATTCATATACGACAGCTAGCACGAGTCCACGAAATTGTCAAGTTATACAGACAAGCAGAACGCTGCTTGCGCGAGTTCCGCCTGAATGACACCTGGTATATCAAACCCAAAGAAAAAGATGGGCGCGGTTGGGGTGCAACAGAAGCATCGCGCGGTTCCCTGTGTCACTGGTTGGAGATTGAGGGTGGTAAGATTAAGAATTACCAAATTATGGCACCGAGTACTTGGAATATCGGACCGCGTGACGCAGAAGGAATACGCGGACCGATTGAGGAAGCTTTAGTCGGGACACCTATTTTCGACTCGACCGATCCAGTGGAAGTGGGTCATGTGGCGCGATCGTTTGATTCATGTTTAGTTTGTACTGTCCACGCCCATGATGCCAAGACAGGTGAGGAGTTGGCGCGTTTCCGTACTGCTTGACACTCTCCCACCGCGTTCCTTGGAGTAACAGGTATAGCCGGGGATTTTAAGTGAAATACACATGTACTGTAGGGTGGGCATTGCAATGCCCACCCTACAGTACATGAACTTTTGTAACAAAAAATGAGGTTTTGCATAAAACACTACGCTTGAAGCTGATAAATAAACAGAAGTTCACCTATCACTTTTCTTAAAGAGGTAGTACCATGCGTCTTTAGTGGTTGGCAATCTTAAGCGTCATAATTATGTTTCTGGTTCTGACGATACAAACAAGTAGGTATCCTCAAAGCCTGGGCTAAGTCAAAAGCAGAGCAACAAAGTTATATGAATTTTATTGGCTTTTCTCTGTAAAATACGGGCTTTAGTTTTCATGCTGAGTGACCAAATACCATCAATTTTTATTGGTGCAAGATGTATGTTTATTTATTTTCATATTTAGAGGAAAAAATGAATAAGATTCATTTCTGGAAAAGTTATTTTGCCTTGACTTCTAATTTTTTGGTATCGATAGCTCCTGCTACACACCTGATTACTTTACTCGGTCTGCTGCTTGGAGTACAACAAGCGGCATCTGCTGCGACGCTTACGTTTGAGCAAGCATCTGTAGGGACGCTATCAACCTATACTGAATCTGGTTTTACAACTTCGGCAGTTTCTGGTCCCTGGGTTGTAAGTGACTCATACGGTAAACCGGCTCCCTTTATAAAATTTACGAACGAGGCTGGTCTAAACCCGCTGACTGCTACAATTCAAATTACAAATAATGACTCTAAATTTACATTCGGCTCGGTCGATCTTTACTCCAGTGTAACTCCAATCCCTTACGTAATAACGGGCTCGTTAAATTCAACAGCGGTATTTTCTTTTGAAGGTACGGTTCCAAACACTTTTGGTAATTTTAAAACTGTAGTCAACTCGAACTCGAATTACTTAATCGACAGCTTGACAATCTCTCTAACTAACCCGGCAGTAACATGTTGCTCTAATCCTATGGGGCTTGATAATATCACTGTGACACCTATTTCCACTACTTCAGTTCCTGAGCCAAATAGTTCTGTATTTTTTTTGCTGGGACTCCCGGTTGTCACTTGGCTTAGCCGACGGAATCTGACCCCTGGCTCAACAATCCGTAGAGACAAAAAATTGTCTTGAATATGTTCGATTTATAAAACAGAAAAAGCTGATTGGAATAGGTAAAAGACTTGACTAAACTCCTTATAGGAAGTTTTTGCAGTAATTCAGGCGATGAACCTAGACAAGAATGCTGGTACACCGCTTTTGATTGTCCAAGATTCTAATTTTACAAACGAAAACAGCGATCTAAGTAAGTCGGCGTTAAAAAATCAACCTATGTAACAAAATGTAAAATCAGCAAACAGCTTAGAAATGACTCATTCCACAATTTTTACAAAACTCAACATACATTGGTTTTATCGTGCCGACTTACTTACAAGAACAATTCACTAGGATTAATTAATATCCCTTGATGGTTTTTATAAAATCAAAGATGGTTTTCGGTTACAACAATTTTGATAACCAACCATTACTCCCCTACAATTGCCATAGTTTACAAGTTATTTGTTCAATAACTTCTTAATTTTGCTTTTCAAAGAATAGAGCGAACAAGCTTATGGCAGGCAGAACAGATATTTATCTTCGGTCCATGATGACCCTTTTTCTGTCTAGAAATCAGATGATGAACCGTTAACGGCTGCACTTGTCTTTCACACAACTCGCAACTCATGCTGTTGACCTAATGCTACTGATACTATTTGTATTATTACGTAATACTTAAGATGGTAATGGTGGGTTTATTTCCCATGATCCATTACCAATTACCGAATGCTTAATAGTTACTGGTTCTCGGTACCACTTTTTTGTTGGCTACTTGAGAGTGTTGGTTCAAAAATCAGATACGTCCCTCCTAACCCTTCTACAATTGTGCGAGTATTAGCAACCATCATTTTTTGGTAAGTGTCTGCTTCGCTTCCTGGCGCACCTAAGTTATTAACAAATAGCTTTCTTTGTGACACTTTCGCTTTTGTATTTTCAGTCACAGAGTTAATCCAATTAGAGTTGTTTGTTGTTGTTTCTGTAAAAAGCGTAGGAATCTTAGATTCTTTAATGTATGTAGCCAGTGATTCTATTCGTGTTGCACTAGGTTTTTCTCTATCGCTTATAGCTTCTAAAGCAGATGCATAAGAAAGACCGTATGCTTTGGCATAATAACCCATTGCATCATGAGTTGTTACTAATTCGCGTTGTTTGGCAGGAACACTAGATATTCTTGACTTAATCCAACCATCTAGTTTTGTGAGTTCATTTCTGACTTTTTCCGCGTTGTTACTATATAAAGATGCATTCTCTGGTACTGCTTTACTCAGGTTATTGTTAATAACATTTACCATCCTGATACCATTTTTCGCATTGTGCCAAACATAAGGATCAGAAACTGTTTTATCCTCTTCTTCAAACTTTAGCGGCTGAGGAACAGCACGTTGAGCAACTGCGATTTTTGCCCCACTATTTTTACTCGCCTTGATCAGCTTGACTACACTCGGTTCTAAATTGTATCCACTGAAAAGAATCAATTTAGCTTGCTGGATGGCTTGTTGATCTTCTGGTTTTGGTTGATAAAAGTAGGGATTTGTATCAGGGGGAATTAGGCAGGTGAGATTAATTGTCTCCTGTGCTATTTGCTTGGTTAAGTCACATAATATACTTGTTGTTGCTACGACTTTAGGAAGATTAGCATTGTGTTCACTGGAGTTGAGAGTGCCAGTAGAAGTGTTTGCCATACTACCTAAATTATGACACCCAAACAATCCAAGAGTAAAAGCAACGAGAGCAGCACGTAATGGTTGGATTAATTGTAACTTTCTTGACATAAATACTTCTATAAGAACAAACACAATAATAATGCTGTATCTTCCTTTTAGGAGTTGTTTTAACCAGCTATATTGTGCATCTTTAGGCAATTATAGAAAAATTCTCATAAACGAAACCCCCTGTTTCACTACTCCTACTAATTTCCTCATGTCGGGATAAACAAGGAAAACTTCTTAGTGGAGGATAAAACAAGGGGTATCGTAGCTTTACTGTTCTTTGTTCTTTTACAGGAAGTTTAGTGTTAGCAGTCTACTAATTCTGGTGTTTGGTTAAGAATTTGACTCTTAATGGAAATAAAATCTTGGTAAGCAGCAGAATCTAATCTATTTGGGTGAAAGACAGCAACGCTGTGACAATTCTGAAATGCCAATTTGATACCAAAATAACGCTCAACTGCTCCACGTATAGCATCTCCACCCATCATCCGCAACAATTGAGCACGCGCTTTTTCACTTGGTGGCGCTACAGCATGATTAGCCCATTCTTCTCCTCTTGCCAAACGTTCAGCTAAACCTTCAACAACACTCCAAGCATAAGGTAACGAATCTCTAATGGTGGCTACAAAATCTGCTTCGTTAACCTGACCTGCTTTTGCTTGTTCAATGAGATGCACACTCACGTTTAGAGACATATATCTTTCCTTTGGTGAACATTCGAGTCAACTGTGACTCAATTCCTGAACATAATAATCATTATCAATCAAGATATTGACACCATCGCAAAGAAAAGTAATATTCCACAAAAAATATTAATGCCATTGGCAAAAAAATTTAACATTATAAGGATGGCTGAAAACCCTGTGGCTATGCCTACGGCACGCACTCGCGTTCAGCCCTGGGATGCTTGAAAATAGAATTCAGCAATCCCTGATTCAGAAAAAAAGAAATTATTTATCCCCAAAGCCTTGACCAAGCTTCGTTTTTGACCAAATAAACAACTCACCATTTTCACCACCTGCAGCAAGTTGGTTACCTTGAGGATGCCAAGCGAGTGTTGAAAACCCGGATGAAACACCTGTAAGAATTTGAGAGACTTCCTTTGCTTCTTTCCACAGACAAATCCAGCCATCAGTACCAGCGGAAGCAAGCAGAAAGCTTTTGGGTGCAAAGGCGATCGCCTGAATGATATCAACATGATTCGTTAAGACTGTTGCTTCCCAACCCAAGGAGTCATCCGCCTGCTTCTCCCACACAACAATACCATCAACACTGGAACAGGCGACCAGAGGTGCGCCTTGTTGAGTCGCTAATTCTGACCATGCAATTTGGCGAATTTTGCCAGGAAAACCTTGCATAAGCCAAGGTTGGGCTTCGCCGTCAGAGGATAACATCTGCGATTCCACAACAGTAATGCTACGGTCCATATTACCAGAGGCAAGGTATTTGCCATCCGGCGACCAAGCTATTGCTACACTGACAGAAGGTATATCTAGGATATATGGGTCTTCATCCCAGTTTTGAGAGTCCCATATCTTGACTCCCAGGTAACCGCCAATGGCTAAGTACTCTCCATCGTCACGCCAATCAATACCCAAAACCGACGAGGCATCAAAATTCAAGGTGACGACTATTTCACGAGTATCAGCATTCCATACTTGAACATAACGCCCTAAGCTGAAAGCGAGATGATTGTCCGTCGGACTCCATGCTAGCTTATCAACCCACGCAGGAGAATTTTCTAAAGTGGCGATTAATTCGCTTTCTCGCCAAATTTTTACCTTTCCATCTTGTCCACCAACGGCTAAAAATTGTCCATCTTTGGAAAAGGCGGCACAATTTACTGATTCACCATTACCAGTTTGTAAAGTTGTCAGATCACCATCTTGCCACAGCACAACTTCACCAGCAGCAGAAGTTGCTGCTAGAGTTGTACCTTTTGGGGACCAGGCGATCACCGTAACATAATCCGAAAGCGTCCCCGAATATTGCTGTTCAAATTCTTTGGAGTTGAGGGTTGAGGCGTTCATGGTTGTGTATGGAAGATGAGGAGGGAAGGAGGGAAGGAGAGAAGGAGGGAGGGAAGGAGGGAGGGATATTTTCCCACACTCCTACACTTTTTGACTTTTGACTTTTGACTTCCCCGTTTGCGTAGCGCCCCGAAGGGGCTAGGGGCTGACTCCCTCATCTTTTCTTCAGGCCAAACAAGCGAGAAAATCTTGTTTTAGTTGGGCTTCGTCTAAGTTACGACCGATGAAAACCAGTTCATTTTTGCGGGTTTCACCTTTTTTCCAAGGACGATCCGCTTTTCCGTCAAATAACATATGTACCCCTTGGAATACAAAGCGGTTATCTTCCCCAGCAATATTCAAAATACCTTTCATACGGAAGATATCTGGTCCTTGGGTACGCAGTAACTCTCCCATCCAATCATATAACTTGTCGCCATTGAGTGTGCCTTCTGCTACCAAAGCTACAGAGAAAACAGTTTCGTCATGTTGATGCGCGTCTTCACCCAGAAATTCTGGATCAATTTCTAAGGCGCGGTTGAGGTCAAAAGCTTTCACACCCAACAAAGCATCCATTGATACCTCAGATTCACGGGTACGGTAGATTTTAGCCATAGCATTCATCCCCCGAATCCGTTTTTCTAGCTCATCAAGCTGTTCTGGTGGCACTAAATCGGTTTTATTTAGTAAAATCACATCGGCAAAGGCAATCTGTTCTTGTGCTTCATCGGCATCCCAGTGCTGCCATATATGTTTAGCATCCACCACCGTCACCACAGCATCTAACTCTAGTTGATCGCGCATATCTTCATCCATAAAAAAGGTCTGAATCACTGGCGCGGGGTCAGCTAAACCTGTGGTTTCTATGACTAAGTGGTCAAATTTATGACGACGCTTCATCAAATTACCGATGATGCGAATCAAATCGCCACGCACCGTACAACAGATACAGCCGTTGTTCATTTCAAAGATTTCTTCATCCGTATCAATAACCAATTGATTATCAATACCCACTTCTCCAAATTCGTTGACAATTACAGCAACTTTCTTGCCATGTTCGTGGGTTAGGATGCGATTTAACAGTGTTGTTTTGCCCGCTCCCAAGTAGCCAGTCAGAACAGTAACGGGGACTGAATCTGTTATTACCTCAGCAACCATGCCCTAGCCTCTTTCCTATATAGATAATCATTATCGCCTATCTTAATCGCTTTATATTTTAATGACGACTTGTTGCTGAATTTGATTCTGGAAAAATAACAAGACAACTGTGGTAATTTTTTTTACACAAAAATAAATGTTAAGACTTTAGCGCAAAAGAGTAGCTTGAGCACTTCTTTATAAATTCTTGGCGTTGCGTCTGTGCATAAAACACCTTCGTTTGCCCCTACTAAAAGGTCAATCTAGATAATACTTTTAATCTCCATAATCCGATGTGGTTGTGGGGATTTGTTTTGCTTACTCCCTTCACGGTGTAAGATTACCGATGTAATTTCTTCTCCCCTGCACCCAAGCGCTCCCTTGCTCCCCTGCACACCTTACGGTAATTTTCGGGCACCGAAAGGAGTAGACGATCGCCTGAGTGATCACGAAGTCCAAAATTTATTTAGCCCATGTAGTGTGACCCCCAACAATCCCAATACTGAAAAATATGAGGCGCTGCTGCTGAACAACAACATTCACAGCCAAAGTGAAACCTCCTGGTGATATGCTGGAGACTTTTGCCTGAAGGAATGGATCTTGTTTTGCGTAAAACTGGCTTATTCGTGTGATTCTATCTGTTGTAGACACAAAAAGCTTGGGGAGTGCAGCGTGGGAAAGCAACAAAATAATGGTAAAACCACGAATGGCAACACTAGTGTCAAAACAATTTTGATTTTAGCAGCCAATCCCACAAATACCGCAAGACTACAACTAGATAAGGAAGTGCGGGAAATAGAAGAAGGATTACAACGTGCTTCAAATGGGGGGCAGTTCAGGTTAGTAAAAAAAGGGGCAGTGCGATCGCGTGACTTCTACCGAGCAATTTTAGAACACCGACCACAAATAGTTCACTTCTGTGGGCACGGTACAGGAGTTGATGGTATTGTTTTAGAGGATGATACGGGGCAACCAACACAGATCGATAAGGATGCACTTTCAAAACTGTTTAAGTTGTTTGCAGTTAAGGGGGTTGAGTGCGTAGTATTGAATGCCTGCTATTCAGAAGTACAAGCAGAAGGTATTAGCCAATACATTAAGTATGTCATTGGCATGAATCAGACCATTGGGGATAAAGCTGCGATCGCTTTTGCTGTGGCATTCTATGATGCTCTAGGTGCTTCTGAAACAGTAGAGTTTGCTTTTGATTTGGGTTGTTCACAACTGGTAGGATTAAAAGAAAACCAAACGCCAGTTCTCAAGACAAGATTAATTCACCCTGCTGATATTCAGTTTGAAGCTGGTGATATTCCTCCTAATCCATATTTGGGGTTGTCGGCTTTTGGTGAGAAAGATGCAGCGTTCTTTTTTGGGCGAGAGGAGTTTGCTAATGAATTGTTTGAGATAGCTCACCACCAACAATTGGTTGCAGTTATTGGTGCGAGTGGCTCTGGTAAATCTTCTGTCGTGTTTGCCGGATTAATTCCTAAGTTGAGAGAAGAAGGTATTTGGTTAATTGACTCATTGCGTCCCAAAAGCCAACCATTTGATGAACTAGCCTTAACTTTAGTGCGTCAATTAGAACCAGATATTAATAAAGTCGAAACAGCAATTCAGGTTGGTAGATTAGCACAAAGTCTAAAAAAAGGCGAAGTTAAGCTACATCTGTTAGCGTCTCAAATTTTAGAAAATAAACCGTCGAAACACTTTTTGCTGGTTGTAGACCAGTTTGAAGAACTTTACACTCAATGTCTTGACAAGGAAGAACAACAGCGCTTCATTGATACTTTATTGGCAGCAGTTCAACACAAAAGTATCACGTTGGTTTTTACGTTGCGTGCTGATTTCTACGAGCATGTTCTCTCTTACCGTCCATTCAGCAATGCATTACAGCAAATTGCATTTAAACCACTGGGGTTAATGGAGCGAGAGCAATTAAAGCTAGCCATTGAAAAACCCGCTCAAAAGTTAAATGTACGACTGCAAACGCATTTAGCCGAAAGAATACTAGATGATGTCGGGGATGAACCGGGTAATTTGCCTCTACTAGAATTTGCTTTAACACAATTGTGGGATAACCAGAAAGATGGTGAACTGACTCACAGAGCCTATGATGAGGTTGGTGGTGTCAAGCAAGCACTAGTGAAACATGCTGAACAAGTTTATTCTAGACTAAGCCACTCCCAACAGCAGCAGGCACAACGAGTATTTCTGGCATTAGTAAGGTTGGGTGAAGGAACAGAAGATACGAGGCGCGTTGCTACTCAGAATGGTAGAGTCGAAGGGGACTATTATGTCCCGCTCCTCTCTATTAGATCCGGACGTGCTCATTTCTGAGCATCCGGCTCCCGATGTTCTAGGGTTTCCCCTTGCTCATGTGGATATAATCGTGACAG
>JAESFI010000162.1_pt1 | contig 33907 bp, 36 predicted proteins | sample 9269361 | NCBI WGS metagenome assembly JAESFI01 (sample SAMN14504119, study PRJNA617095) | algae metagenome | isolation source: Brasilonema angustatum HA4187-MV1 and co-occurring heterotrophs from moss... | place: USA: Manoa Valley, Honolulu, Hawaii | collected 2009-07-20
CAACAACTTGCTTTTGCTCAAACCCTTTCGTGGGCCACGAACCCTGATTTCTATCCGAGCCGGAGTAAGTTGAACAGAGTGGGGCCTGAATCGTTGCTTAGGTCTAACTCCTGGGCGGACCGCTAGTATACCCCACTCTGGTTGACTACTGGTAAGCTACCAAATCTTGGAATCTTACCAGCCCTCAAACCTAAAGGGCGGACCGTGAATAGCGTACTTTTCCGCAGAATTACCCTATATGAGGAGAGAAGAGTAGGTACCTAGCTAGTAGAGTCCAGCTTGATGGGCTTGCCTAACAGACGATAGTCGAAAGAGTCTCTATCACATATGGCGCCATGTGTAAAAATTGCAATTGCAAAACGGCTCAGTGCGTGTCCTGGGGGCACAGCGTGTCATGCCTACGAAAATTCGCGTTTTTCAGCTTAACTCGCTGAAATTCATACAGATCACTCAAAACTGTATGACAGAAATGCACTTTTTTTTGATTTTGCCGAATTTAGCTCATTTCTTAACTGCTTAATAGTCAATACATTATAGGGTAAAATTGCAATTTTGAGGCTTTAGCCAAGCGAAAATTTCTGATTTTTTCAGTTTAAAAACACAGATTTTGATCACTTTCAACCAATCCTCGTCGATTTTTGAGCCGCAGGCTTGAACGCCTTTAACCAAGTGTTTTTTTGAGGAAAATGGATGAACAGACAGACTAAATGACTTATAATCTCTGTCCCCTGGTATTCACTCATGCCGGTTCTCAAAAGCCCTGGATTTTGAGAACCGGCTGACACAGACACTGCCAACTGACGGTAATCTCCCTGCAATTGCACCTGTTTTCCCTCTCCAACACTCCGATTCTAGCAACGATTTCAGGCCTATTTAACCTATAGCTCTACTCCTTTAGCCAAGTTAGGCAGGGGCAATTGCACTTGTAGGACGACTTATAATCAAGGGGATAGATTAAAAATTTGCAATTATTGCGGTCTGAATAGTTGATTCGATGGACGCATTAGAGGATCATCATATAGGTATAAATACTCCAATTATATTATATATCTTTCGGTTGTATTGTATGTACTCCCCCGTAACGTTAACTACCAATGCACTTTTCTGATCCCGTTATGTTCGAGGTACCGGTCTACCCTCGTACCCAGAAGTATATCCGTGCCAAGCTCAAAGATGATCAGGGCAACCCATATCCCCTGATTGCTTCCCCCTTTAGCCAGGGCATCAGTCTGCACCTGTGGCTAACGGCCCAGTCCAAAAAAGTACGCATGGTGATTGGCCGCAATCGAAGCGCTAAACTGCCAGCTACTTGCCGGGACAAATCCGGCTACCTCATAGCCCCAACCACTATGACGGCCACGATTGGACTAGGCATCGATCACTTCCATCCCTCTCGTCATCAATATTTGCTGAACTATCAGGAGCTGGAGCAGTTCTGTAATTACGTCGATGTGCTGATTTTTCAGGAAATGGTTGGCTTTTGTCAGGCTGCTCCAGAAGTACTCCCGGTGCTGCGGATAGCCGAATTTACCCAGCTCTATGGGTTTACCGAGCAGGATTTCAGCCAGCAGAGTCTGCGAAGCGGCTATAGGCGCTACGCTAAGACCGAAGCAGCTATAGGCGCTACGCTAAGACCGAAGCAGCTCATCCCTTCCAGCTCCACCGAACGATGAGCAATCAGTTTCTGCCCACTTACACGCCGGCTTTAGCTTGAGCGGCCTTATTTCTGGATCAACCGAAACGGGAACTAATCAAGTGGATAGTCCATTGAATGGCTTTATTTTGCTACTTGGTGAGCAAAACAGCGCCAACCAGCCGGGCTATCATCCCGCTTCGCCCAAGTTCGTAATCAACTGCCATGGTTCATCTATCGTTACGGCTCCATAAAGTATTTCCCGTTTTGATCGCCAGCGTTTGGCTTATCAACGGGTTGGTATGCAAAATACTCCAGCTAGTACCCCGTCATCAACGCATCGTTGCCCGGATTTTAGGGCAAACCTATGCCCCCCAACTAACCCAGCTGATTGGGGTTGGCGAAGTCTTACTGGCCCTCTGGATACTGAGTGGTAAATGGAGCCGGCTGTGCGCCTGGACACAAATCGGGTTGGTCGCCCTGATGAATGGGATTGAGTGCATGCTAGCGCCGGATCTGTTGCTGTTTGGCCGGCTAAACGCCTTGTTTGCCCTACTGTTTATCGGACTCGTTTACGGTAACCAATTTATACTATCTGCCCAGCCCCTTCCCTCACGTTAACCATGTTTGCCGCCTTAAAAAATCATCCCTTTGCCGTTGAAGCCTTCTTTGAGTATTCGTTGGTACTCACCTACGCGCTTCCCCAGGAAGACCTTCACCCCTTGATTCCCGAATGTCTAAGCCTAGATACATTCCAGGATCGCTGGGCCTTTGTAGCTCTGGCCCTAGTGCAGACCAAAGCCTTACGGCCCAAAGGACTGCCCGCCTGTTTGGGCAGCGATTTTTTTTTGATTGGCTACCGGATTTTCGTTCGTTATACCACCCCCAGCGGCAAACGGCTGCGGGGTTTGTATATTCTCAAATCGGAAACGGATAGCTCCCAAATGGCCCGCCTAAGTGCGCTGTTTACCCGTTACCAGTTCTTCCTGACTGATATCCATCAGCAGACCAGCGCGGATAGGCTGCAGATTCGCTCCCAGCAATCGCACCTAGATATTGTCATTAACGCCCACCCATTAGGCGCCACCCTGCCTACCAGCTCTCCCTTTGCGAGCTGGCAACAGGCCCGGCGGTACGCGGGGCCTTTACCCTTTACATTTTCCTATGATCCTACCCGTAAACAAGTCCTGCTTGTCGAGGGCCTTCGGGAGCAGTGGCACCCCAAGCCGGTTGAGGTGCTTCAGGCGCAAGTCCTCATGATGCAGTCGCCCCCTTTTCACCATAGCCGCCTGGCCAGTGCGTTTCTCATCAAACAGCTGCCCTACTGCTGGAAACGGGGCCAGATCCAACCATGGAACCACTAAGAAAACCCTTCCAGGGTCTTGGCAACATCGTCCGATTCAACTGGCCCCTTTACGTCTGGGCGGCAGGAATAGTGAGTTTGCTGGTGGTTGTCAGCCAGCTGGTAGCTAGTCCGCACCAGGTTTGGCCACTAGTGCTGGCCACGCTTATTGCGCTTAGCTCGATTATCTCCCTGCTGGTCTCCCATTACGTCTACGATAGGTCCAGCTTGTACAGTTTTTCCTGGCTAAGGCCCCTTTTTGACGCTCCTCCAGCAACGATTCTGAATATCCATGCGGGTTTCGATGAAACTAGCGCCTTATTCCAGGCGCACTTTCCCCTGGCCCAGTTGCAGGTATTTGACTTTTACGATCCCTACTGGCACACTGAGAAGTCCATTCAACGGGCTCGTAAAGCCTATTCGGCCTATCCCGGCACCCAAGCCATTAGTACCGCCCGGGTTCCCCTATCAGACGAGGTTGCCGATGGAATCTTTCTCATTCTGGCAGCTCATGAAATTCGCCAGCCGGCCGAGCGCATTCACTTTTTTAGCGAGCTGCGACGGGTACTCAAACCAGGTGGCATCATCATTGTGCTCGAACACGAACGAAACTGGCTTAATTTTCTAGCCTATAGTCTGGGGGGGTTTCACTTTCTGTCCTCATCGGTGTGGCGGACTACCTTTAAGGAGGCTTCACTTCGGCCGACTAGCCGGATCCGGCTTGCCCACTTCATAACGGTTTACGCGTTAGCCAAAGATGATCACTCAGCTTAATATCGTAGGTACGGCCTGCATGCTACTGGCCTTGCTGCACGGCATTTTCCCGGCCTATTTTCAGTGGAAGCAAGATTTGCAGACCCTCAGTTTGATTAACCGGCAATTGATGTACGTGCACACCTTCTTTATTGGGCTAACCGTATTTTTAATGGGGCTCTTGTGCGTAACCTCTGGGGAGGCCGTAGTAAATACGCCACTGGGTCATCGAATCGCCCTGGGCTTGGGCGTTTTTTGGGTCATCCGGTTAGCGATTCAATTTTTTGGCTACTCTTCAGTCTTGTGGCGGGGTAAGCCATTGGAAACGGGGGTACATATCCTGTTTTCGATCCTGTGGCTTTATTTCAGCGCGGTTTTTTTTATCATTTTTTGGCGAGGTTGGGTTGATGAACTCCCTTAGCCGGTGGAATGGATTCCGCAATTATATCTGTTTTGCCCGGTTCAGACTTCTGAAATAGCCACACTAGTTACGAATTGACCTTACAGAAAGCACAATATTCTGAGTAACAGCAATATATTGTTATCCTAAGTATAGTCGGATGATGTTTTCAATACAAATGAAACGAAATTAAAATTACTACCTTCTTGTCAGAGGCCCCTTGTTTCCTGTCTTTAGAATACGGCCTCTGTCAATCAAGCCCACAAATGTCTTTCCTGGGATGCTGTAATAAATTCTTGCTACTGGTTGGTTTGCTATGTCTCCAGCTGTTCGCTGATTTTGACTCCTTTGTGGATGCAGCAGGTTAGCGAACCTTAACACATAACTGCGCAGCCAATTAATGACCTGTCTCATTGTAATAAATGGTTTTAAATGCTACATGTACGAACCATGTTCAGTTGAACAGGCTTAGTCTACTCGCAAACTATCCACGGGATTCGACAGAGAGGCCCGGTAAGTACGCCAACCAATTGTGAGTCCACCTAAAATTACTAGTACTAGCAAGCACAGGCCTAGGCTATCCAGGCCGATTCGGATATGATAGGCAAAATTTTGTAATAGAAACGAGCCGGCTAGGTAGCCTAAGGGTAAACCAAGTCCGGCCGCCAGTAGCAACAGTTTGATAAAATCCCAGGACAATAGCCCAATGACTTGACCAACGCTGGCGCCCATCACTTTACGAATCCCCACTTCTTTAGTCCGGATTTCGGTATTATACGTAACAATACCCAGTAAACCCAGGCAAGCAATGGACAGTGCCATACCAATTAATAAACCCGTCAATTGAAGATCCGTTCGCCGGTCATAAAGCTGCCGTAAACTATCGTCATACCACTGGCTACTAAAGGGTTGATACGGATATAAGCGGCTCCAAATACGGCGAACCCTAGCCAGTATAGCGTGATCGGCTCTCAGACTGATAGCTACCTGCATATAGCGAAATTGGCTTGATTGGTTAATCAGAATCAGCGGTTTAATTGGCAGCGCAAAGGCTCCAAAATGAAAATTCTTTAGCACGCCGGCCACTCGTACCGATTGCTCCTGAGTTAGCCATAATGATTGGCCCACGGCCCCGCCTGGGTCACCCAGACCCAGCGCCTTCACGGCTTGCTCATTGATTAGCACAAACGGGGTTGATGAATTAGCTCCTGACGACTGCCCGGAAGGGGAGAAACCCATCGAATCGACCGCCACTAAGTTATGACCTGTTAACAAGGTTAATCCCATCGTGGGTAAGAAATTGGCATCAACCGCGATGACCGAAGCAGCAGCCGAATCGGCATTGCCCCGCTGCCGCCGAATCTGTCGTTGCAGGCCGCCACTGAGGCCTAGCAGGTCGGAGCTAGCCGTCACCTGTTCTACACCGACTAGCTGGTTCAATTCGTTTACCAAGCGCGGAACGGATTGGTCAGTTAGCGGAATAATAAGTACCTGCTTGCGTCGAAAGCCATACTCTCCCGTAGCCATGTAACGAAACTGACGCGATAAGCTCAAGACCACCACGAGCGCAATCAGAGAGACAGCGAACTGAATAACAATCAACGATTTACGGAACAACTGGTTACCTCCGAAAGATATACCCAGCAAGAAACGGGGTTGCTGGGTACGGAACGCCTGTGACGGCTGAAAACTGGACAGAATACGGGCGGGCAGTAGACCCGCCACGAAACCGGTTAGGAGCGTGAAAACAACCAGGATTAACCAGAGTCGATTATCCCAGGCCAGACTTCCCATAAACCACTGCTGGACGGCGGTCATGGGCCGAATCAATTGCGTCATGCCAACGGCCAGGCCTAGCGCTATAAACGAGAACACGATCGATTCGGTAATAAATTGAGTCATCAACTGCCACCGCTGGGCGCCCACTACTTTGCGAACCGCCACCTCCCGGGCCCGGCCTAGTGAGCGGGCCAAGGTAAGGTTGACATAATTGAAGCCGGCCAATAGCAGGATTATCAGGCCGACACCTACCTCCGCTAACAACTCCCCATAGTGGGGCTCATGAAGCGCCAGCTTTAGGAATTGGCGAGCGGGAGCAATCTGAGTTAAGGGCTGAAGGCGAAACGAATAACGCCTGGCTGTTGCACCGTGAAGTGCCTGACTGGCCAGGCGACTCATCGCGGGCAAAACAGTCTGAAGATTAGTAGCCCTAGCGTTGGGTTTGAGTAAAACATAGGTGTAGCCATTCTGGAATTGCTGCCAACCCCAATACGCTACTGCTGGCCGCAGTGATGCCAGGTTCGACAGCGAAATCAGCGCGTCGAACGACAGATGTGAATTGGGCGGTAAATCAGCTAGAATACCGGTAACAATCAATGGGCCAAACTGGCGATGGTTCAGCGTTTTACCTAAAGGATCAAGCTGGCCAAAATAGCGCTGAGCGGCTTTGTGGGTCAGCACGATGGTACCCGGTTTAAGTGGGGGATGGCCTTTGTCAAACCGGTAGCTAAAGAGATGAAAGAAGTCCGCATCGACAGCGTAGACCAGGCTGGTGAGCTGCGAGTCATTCGTCATCAGATCACCTGAGGTCCGTACCAGTCGGCTGGTTGCTTCCACAAACGCATAATTTTTTTTTAGCTCACCCGCCAGGGGTAAGGGCGACGTGGCCCAATCACTTTGCCTGTTTTCAGGGGTGGTGACCTGGGTCAGGATGCGGTAGATTCGGTTGCGTTTTCGATGAATCGTATCAAAATCATAAATGCCTTTGATGTGGGCAATGGCCAGAAAGCACACGGACAGTGCCGCTGCCAGTCCGAAGATGTTAATGGCCGAAAAGAGTTTATGTTTCCCTACGTTACGAAAGGCAATGATGAGGTGAGCATGTAGCATTGTTCGTACCGGAAATCGTTGGTTCAATGCTCATAAGCCACTTGGTAACCGCTTTTACTATGGGCTCTAATTAACCGGACTGAGTTGATGTTGGAAAAAGCTTCCTTGCCCTCAGTCCTATATGTAATTACACTTCGGTACAGTGCGTGAGATGAGGCAGTGACTGGCCCTTCTGTTCGAAAATTGACCTATTCCGCTTACAAGTCAGATCGTTAACTAAAACCTCGGTTACAGTTCACACCGCTTATAAGGTTTTGAGTGAACGGTCATTCCTTGTCGGTTTTTTACCACCAGTGACCGGTCTTCAATGGATAAATTGCCCCTGCAATCAAAAGCAAATTTCACAAATGAAGACACAACCCTTATCTACTAAGTCAGTATCGAGCATCGAGCATCCAGGTCAAAGCGTACCCCAGGAGATCGCCTTGAGTCTTCGTAACCTTCATCAGGCAAATCTTACTGCTCAGGCTCGTCAGCAGGACATCGCTAAGTTGTCCCGACCGAATCAGGAGGAGCGCAAAGTAATCGCCCAAGTCCGTGAATCCGTCAGCAATGGCCGGGGTGTCACGGCCGAATTGATTCAAAAAATTAGCGATATCAACAGGCGAATAAACGATCGCATTAAGGAAAGACTAGACCGTGAGGTGACCCTTAAAAATCCGTTTGAACTACACCTGTGGGATTCAAAGCCACCCCAGCCACCCCTTACGGATCCTACTTTCTGGTGGGCTCGAACAGATTGGTACATCCCAGATCACTTTTTTGCCGGTATGGATAATGAAGGGCTCAGATTCACTGGCGGGGTTTCTACACACGACGGGGATCTGCACAATAATAGCTTTGGAGCGGTCGCTTTATTTGGCTTACAGCCAGCGCGAATCCCCATGTCAATGTCAGGTCTCTGGCGTTCCGCCCCATATGTTGAATTATTCGGCGGACTCCTGGCTCACACCGCTGATTATTTACTTGAAGATGCCTGGTCCAAGTGCTGGATGCATCTAGATCAGCAGCTCTTCCAATGGGGCTTTAGTGAGAACGGACCAGCCCCAATCGTTCTGGGTCAGAAGCATGAGTCTATGAACCTGATCTTTGAGGAGGATGAGGATCGAACGGTGAATGTAGGTTTACCAGGCTTTCAATTGATGCCGCCAGTTACTTTGGCCAACATTAATCGAACGGCCACGCTCTGGGCACGATTAGAGATCCGCTTTGATATTCAGACGGAAGGAGCCGGCAGCTTGTTATGGTTAGACCCACATTTGCTACTGCGCACGTTTCAGTGGCCACTCACTGCTTTGTAAACAAAATTCGAAACCACTATCTGTCTCACTGTTATCTTTCTGTGCACTAGAGACGGCTTTTTACCTAGACCGCTCTAACGGTAACGACAGGGGGAATTGCACGATAAAATTAATAGGGGAGGTATTGATGCCGGTAAGACAATCCTCCCCCTCTTCATATATGGTTACGACCCCCAAGAGGTGTAATTACACTTCAGCACAGTGCGTGTCATGGGGGGAATCGTCTGGCACTGCAACGGTTTTTGCCCATTTTTCAGGGTTAATGCCCTCATAATCAATCAAAAACCCGAAATCTTCGTACAAAAATGACCCTAGTATCGCGACTAATTAGGGAGCCTTTTTAGTGCAATCTCCTGTCTATTAGCTAGTTATATTACTTTTTTGCGCTTGTTAAAATCTTTTTTTTAGGCACAAAACCATCCGGAAAGCGCCAGGTTGTTTCCTGTTTGACGGTGTAAACCGCTTCGGTCAGAATCTTCTCCTTGGTGTCAAGGCTTACCCGCTTACCCTTACGCAGCTTGTTTCTGAAGTTGAACCGCTGGGCCATGGGACGGCCCGTCTTGCGCCACTGATCAGTCCGCTCAAGCAGCCGCTCAAAGGCGGCAGCCGTGGTTAATGCTTCGGTACTCATAGAGATAATAAAATACGGAGTGTAAATAATTCAGCTTGAGAAAAAAGGCTCAGTTGAGCTACAGTTGCCAGGGTGTTTCGGGGGGCCAGCGCCGAGCCTGGACGATTTCCTCCAGCCGATCCAGCATCAAATCATACTCAGTCCGGGGATACTCCTGCCAATGAGCGATCAAATAATCGCACAGACCGATCAGTCCCACCAGATCGTCCGCACGCTGCAGCGCGTCGGCTTCGTCCCAAAGCTGGGTCAGTGATTTCAAAAGTGGCATACCTAAAAGAAGAGGGAATTGACTGAACGTTGGCTTAACTGGCCAGCCGCCGGAGCTCGCCTTCGGGGTGCTGGGCTTTGAAGACTTTCAGGATCGGCTCACGCCGGCGTACGCGGTAGTGCTTCTCGGTCATGGTCGCGTGCGAATGCCCCAGCATTGTCGCCATATCATCGAGCTTGAAGCCCCGCTCCTCGGCAAACAAGGTGAAGCTCTTGCGGGCCAGGTGCGTGCGCAGGGTCTGAGCGATGCCCAGTTGCTTACCGATCCGCTTCAGCTCCCGGTTCATAGTGGCATTGGCCACTACCAGTAAGAGAACTCTCTTACGCCGGCAGATGGGGTGATTGGCATACCGGTCGAGGATTGCCAGGGCCTCAGGAAACAGGGGTACAAAGGCCTGCTGATCCGACTTGTCGCGCTCCTTCTGAATGCAGTCGATGCCCTCAACCTGGATAATGTGGTGGGACGCCAGCGAATGCACATCGGTCCAGGCCAGGCCCGTATAGACCTGAAATAAAAACACGTCCCGCACCTGAGTCAGCGATGCATCGGCCAGCTCTCCCTTAGCCAGCACCTCGATTTCTTCCATCGAGAGCGTTTTAACTTCTTTACGCTCCTTTTTAAAGCGCACCGCTCCCATTACATTCCGGTCTACCCAGCCGTGGCCCTGGGCTTCGCCCAGGGCCACCTTAAAAAACTGCATGACCTTGACGACGTAGTTATGGGCCTGTTTTTGTTTCCCTTTAAAGTGAGCATACAGATCAAAATCCACCGAGGGGGTCAGATACGTCAGGGGCCAGTTCTTGCCGTACTGACGGGTGATGAACTCGGATAGCTTTCGTCCGTATTTCTGGTACTGGTACACCGAGCGGGCGCACAGGCCGTTGCCCAGTAGCTTCTCTTTCTGCTCGACGTAGCGCTGGAGAGCCTCCTGCACCGAGATCGCCTTGAGCTGCTGAGCCAGCACGGCTTTAACGGTTTTGTCGCGCCCCATCAGGTAATGCTACTCGTCGTCGTGGGTAGCGATGCCCAGGGCAATGTCTAAAATCAGGGCGGGGTTCAGCGAGCGCTGGGTGAGCAGACGCTGGTTAAAGACGTAGTTTATCTGCTGCTGGAGGCCCACCAGCCGGTGGGTGTTGACCGGATCGCCCTGAATCGAAAGCGAATGGGCATCGAAGCGAGCTTTGTCGGTGCATTCTACACCGGTGGAGCGCACGCAGGTCACGCCCTTGATGGAGAGCTTGACCTGGATCCTTCGGGTACGGGTGCGGACCCGTTTAGCGCTCCGGTAGGAGCCGGAGCGCAGAAAAAAGCAGGTGTTGCAGCTAACGGCCTGCAGGGGATTGCCCGATTCGAGTAGGCGCGCGGCCCGGCCGCACGGGTGGTTTGATCCATAGCAGCGAAAGGGCTATAGCAGATCTTCGGCATTGACAGGAAAGAACTGAGAAAAGTAAGTTAGCAGGGTCCTGATCTCAGCCGCATCAGGCTGCTTCTTTCCCTGCAGCAAGAGACTGAAGCGCAGGTGATTAATCTTCATAGCCTCATAGAAGCCGCGGCTAGGTTTGAAGACCAGCTGGGTCTTTTCTTCATAGCGGAGGACCAGCCGCTGCAGGGGAGAAATGGGACGATCGGCCATAGCGAGTGAGACTGAGTAGAGTTATAAGTCACTATTAAATAATTCATTTAATAGTGGTATTTATGACACTATTTTATTTTTTTTACCTCAAATTTACAAAATATCACCACAACACCAAAGAAGTAAATCGTCCACAACCCCGGCCGACCAGCGTAAAGCCGTTACTTTTTAGCCGTACTTAAGCCACTATTCAGAATTGGCAGGCTTACTGTTAAAGAGTAACGAGCTTACCAGGAGCTACTAAAAATTTATTCAATGAATCAAGACCCTATCAATCAGTCATCTAGCGAGCAGCTCGACCCCATCTCCCAGCGGATCGCCTTACTGCGTCAGGAAAAAAATGTATCCCAGACCGAACTGGCCGCCCGGCTAGGCATGGAGCGGACCAACTACCGGCGCATGGAGCTCCGGGGCCAGCAGCTCAGCTACTCGCTACTGAGCCGGATTGCTCAGGCCCTGGACGTCCCGCTGCTGCAGCTACTCCCAGAGGGGAATGTGTCGCCTGATCAGCTGGAGATCGAGCGGCTGCGGCAGCGGAGCGCGGAACTGACCGATCGGCTAGCCGACAAGCAGAACCTGCTTACTACCCAGCAGCATCAGCGGTCAGCGCTACGGACTAATCTGGAGCGGAGTCTATTGCGAATGGCCAGCGTTGCCTGGACGGGAGGTTTAGCGGATCCTAAGGCGCCGGCGCTGGAAAGCTTTTTGAATCCGCAGTTGGTGAGGGTGGGTTTGGAGCGGTTTGGCGGACTGTCTGAAGAAGGCCAGCTGCTGGGCCGGCCAGTGAGTGGCGAGCAGCTGGTGTATCTGGCCCTGCACGTAAGCGTGTTTGAGCCGGCTTTTTTTCAGCTGGTGAACCAGTTAGCTGAATGGCAACTCATTGATCCGGCTAGTCTGTACGCCCGGGCGTTTGGCTATGTGAGCCAGCAGGCGGATGGGTAAAGCGGGACGCTGACCGCACGTTGACGCATTCCCTCTCCACGCATCAGCTTACCCCTGCCCTACTCAATCACGCATCTTACCTTCAGCAACGGACAGAATCTGTACGTTTTCGGAAAGCTTAGCGGTAGCTATGAACGGTAATCTATTGATAACTTGGCCGTTATACGTATGGCACTCTATTTGTTTAGCAAATAACAAGCAAATAAATACAGCAACGCGACTCGCTATGAGCAGAACCTATCTGGGAGAATTTGAAGAACTCGTCCTATTGACCGTAGCGATCCTCAACGGGGCGGCCTATGGACTGGCTATCGCCGAAGAGCTCAAGCAACGCGCTAAACGCCCGATTAACCTGAGTGGGGTTCACGTTGCTTTGTACCGGCTGGAAGAAAAGGGTTTTGTTCAATCCCAACTGGGCGGAGCGACGGCTGCCCGGGGCGGCCGGCGAAAGCGGCTGTTCGCGATCACCGCCTATGGAAAACGAACCCTGGATGAGCTGCGCCAGCAACGCAATGAGTTGTGGGAGGCCATTCCGAACCTATCCTTTTCGTAACCTATGGCACAGTCTCAACCTCCTTGTCTATCCCCGCAATGGGCCGATCGATTCCTGCGCCTTCTCTGTCCGGCTGACTTACAAGAAGAGCTGCTGGGCGATCTGCATGAGCCGTTTGAACGACAGGCTCACCAGTTGGGCGCGTCAACCGCCCGGCGGCTTTACGCCTGGGAAGTCATTCGCTTTTGCCGACCCTATTTTATCGGCCGTCAGGTGTGGGCTCGCTTGACGTCTTCAGCGGCCGTTCACCCGGCTAATCAAGCCGATGGCCCGGCAGCAGTTTCGTTGATTAGTCATCTACTTTGGCGAGCAGGTGAACGCTTAGAAAAAGTATATGGTGACCAATCGCTACAATGGTGTTTTTGCCAAAGCCTTAGCCGATTGGTCGATTGATTTTGAGAAAGCATCGCGGCCTGAATCAGCCCAAGGCTTTGTACCTGTTGCCAAACGATGGGTTGTCGAACGGACTATTGCTTGGACGAATTATTTCCGTCGCATCGTCAAAGATTACGAGTATACGCTATTATCTTCGGTGAGTTGGTTGTATTTGGCTAATATTCAACTGATGCTTCAGCGTATTTAGCTGCATTACCAAAGATAATTCTTCAACACATTCTAAGTTTATTTAAAGCTTGGATATTTCTGTTTAAAGCCCATTCCTCGATTACATCGACTTAAGTATTTATCTTAACATTCGATCATAGATGACCTTAGTTTCGGTTGCTGTTTTACACAATCCGACCTATGAATAGACGTTTAGCACTAGCCGTCAGCTTCACCCAAACACCCGCTGCGTGACCTCCTGCGCGTTCAGAATGGGTACGTACAACGTCTTTAGCGCCGAATTCGCAGTTTTTTCAATGATAATACCCCGCACCGTCGAAATCATAATACTAACCAGCAGCTCCAAAAAGGGCTTGGGTACCGTATAATTATCGCCCTCCTGATGCACAATAGCCTCGGAAAAATTAACAATCTCAAAGGCCATCTCACTCGTGTAGGCCATAATGACTGAGGGCTCAATCCCCTCGCCGATTGGGTCATACGCCAGCGTAAGCCGAAGCACAATCAGACGCTGTTCTACCTCAACCCGGTGCGCCCCGGCGATACGCAGCTGAATCAGTTGCCTTAGATCATAGCCCGCAGTGAGCAGCTCCGTTACGTCACCGATGTACCATTCGACATCTTTGACGCTAGCCAGTATAAAATTGATTTGTGGCGGGAGCTGATTAGGATGGACTTCCACTGAAGCTAAAGGGTTGGGTATAAGGTTGTCTTACTGTCTTTTCGGCCTCCCGGATGGTCTTAAACAAGTTGGTGGAGGTATGATGAGCCAGGTAGACCACATCACTTGGATCACCCGAAGCCACCATAACAGCCACCTGCTCAATACCACCTGGTAAGGTATAGCTGGCCTCCTCGAGTCCCTCCACCCGGACAAATTTTTCTCCCAGCGCCGTTTCAATGGCGGCAATGGTCCTCAGCGTAAAATTGTGATTGCCCGTCAGCCACTTGCTGATCTCGGAGTCTTTCTTATCCAATTTGATGGCCAGCTCGCGCTGGGTCATGCCTTTTTGCTCCAGGATCCTAAGAATCCGCTCACTCACTTCGAAGGAAAGGTCCACAAACCGCTCGACCACGGGATGGCCCGGTATGTCATTGATTAAAAAACTCATAAACTTTCAGTACCAAAAGTAAAATCACCATCTAAAAATGGTCCGTTGTAGCGGATCTCCCCCTCCAGGACGCGCTCACTGAACAGGATTTCTACTAGCTTAGCCAGCTTGAAATGGGGGTAACAATCGGGACTATCCTGCACCTTTTGGCTCGTTTTATGACCGCCACCACCCAGAATAACCGTTTGCTGGGAGCAGCGGATGCAGTAGAGCCGCAGCTTATTGGGCGTATCGGGCAAAGCGTGCGCGTTGTCCTCTAAAGTGGAAACGCTGCTCCCTAGCGCCAAACCGGCCCATTGTCAACAGTAGCGCTCTGATTTCGGCAACGTCTTGGCTAAAGCGCTCATCTTCAATAAACCGCTTAAAGAATAGCGCCGTTTCGTTCTCTTCTTTTCCTTCTAGCTGTATCGTGTAGTAGCATACCTTGCCAATCGTATCGTAGTATTTGATTTCAAATTTCACTTATAAGTTAAAACCAAAGGTATAACATTCCTTATTTTAAAATCGTTGGCTTCACTACAATTTTTACAGGCCAAAACTCAGTGACGGTCGAACCTTGCCGTTTTGGCTAAAAATAGGTAGTCCTGACCAGCGCAAAAAGGGAATTTTACCCCTCTTTTCTAGGGACACACAATTCCAGATCCGGGCTCTTTAGTAACCCCAGCAAGCTGCCAGCAATTTCCACCAGGACTTCCACTAGCTTACGATTAAATGCTGTACTCCTGCTATTTTTGTCAAACGAACGTATGATCTATTACTAATCCATGCCGGCCCCTCCGCTTTTTATTCGCTTTTTCCTAGCTGTTCTGCTTTTTTGTCTTCCGCTTGCTGTAAAGGCCCAAACGCTTACCATCGTCGCCGGCAATGGCACCTACGGCTACGGGGGAGACGGCGGCCCGGCGACCCAGGCCATGATCAAAGAAGGCTTTGGCCTGACGATTGATGCGAACGGGGCTCTGTTCACCGCTGAGAACGGTAATTTCCGCGTCCGGAGGGTGAGTTCGGATGGGATCATAACGACCGTGGCTGGCAATGGCACCTTCGGCTATAGTGGCGATGGCGGCACGGCCACCGAGGCTCGTCTGTATGAGCCGACAGCTGTGGCTACCGACAAGCAGGGTAATCTCTACATTGCCGATGAAAGATTTGTGCGTAAAGTAAGCCCGGATGGCATCATCACCCGGGTGGCGGGTAACGGCTATAATCCCTCCGCGGACGAGGGGGTGGCGGCCACTCAAACCGGCCTTGCCCGTCCCTACGGGCTGGCCACGGACAAAAGCGGCAATCTCTATATTGCTGAGTTAGACGGCCAACGTATTCGTAAGGTAAGCCCAGACGGCATCATTACCACGGTGGCCGGCAATAGCCGTACGGCTATTGTGTCTCAGGTGCGAGTTGGCACTTATTCGGGCGACGGCGGGCCAGCCGTCCAGGCGGGAATTAGCTCACCCAGAGGGATAACCGTCGATAGCCAGGGCAATCTGTATATCGCGGACCAGGGTAATCACCGCGTTCGCAAGGTAACGCCGGACGGCATTATCACGACCGTCGCCGGCGATGGCACAGAAGGCTATGGTGGAGATGGCGGCCCGGCCACCGCAGCTAAATTAGCGATTCCCCAGAGCGTCGCCGTCGACGGGAGCGGCAATCTCTATATCGCTGATTATAGCAATAGCCGCATTCGAAAGGTAAGCCCCGACGGCATCATCACGACCGTCGCCGGTAACGGCTCGACCACCTTTACCCAGGAAGGCCCGGCCACGGCTTCTGCCGTTCCCAATCCGAGAGCAGTAGTCCTGGACAGTACTGATAATCTGTATATTGCTACCTCTGGTCGCATTCTGAAAGTGAATCTGGTCAGTATGTATACCCTAAAGCCGGGGAACTGGTCTGAGTCGGCTACCTGGTCAGCTGGCCGGGTGCCCCAGCCGGCGGACACCCTGAAGCTGAATCACGTCGTCAGCCTGCCCGGGGGGTACAGCGCTCCCTTGCAGCGGCTCATTTACGGCCCGGCTGGCGGGCTTCGTTTGGGTACAGACAGCCAGCTGAAACTAGGGGGTAATTGAGCTTCCTGAGCGGACCGGTTCTTTTCTAGCGAAGTAGAATTTTTGCTCCCAGTTCCGTTAAAGCTTTTTTAAGGGTTCTTTCATACTAGCCCCAGTAAAGGCCTTAACGGGCAGGGGTAAGGGGGTATTCCTTTCCATTTGCAGGTAAGCATGGCTGGGTATACAGCCGAGGCTGACCAGCCGGTTCATTAGATCAAACCACGTTTCTATATCGTCGCCCCGAAGCGTGAGATCCTGCCAATCCCCCGGTCGTCGATAAAGGTTAAGTACAAACAAACCATCGGCCAGTCCGCTAAACTCAGGGCCTAAGTAACTGATTTTAAGGCGTACTTCTCCTCGGTTGCCACTTGCCCATAAATATGGCCGTTGAGTTGACTCCCATTCTAACGGGACCTTAACCGCGTTCGCATCAGTTACCCGCCTGTAATCGTCTGCGCTTACCTACTATTCGACCAGCTTCAGCCCAGCCGTATACGTACCAGAGCGGGGCTTTCGACCAGAATTCTGAAGCAATAAAGCTGCTGAATAAATCCAATATATCACGCTGAAACAAAGCCCAGTTGTCAACAGCAACTGGGCTTTGTTGGATAAAAACCCATAATGAATACTAAATTCCATAATAAGTAATCTTTTTTGCACTATTTTATACATTTATATTACATTAATTACATATATTTGAATGATATTTTCTAAAATGGAACATATGTGTTAATGAATGTAACAAGCGTGTTAGCGCACCTTTTAGAGCTTGCGTTACTTGCCGGAGCATTTTAAAACCTCATTGACTCCATGTTCCGCTTTAAAATTTACGCCTACGGGTAAGCCTTGTTACCCTTTCCTGATTATTCACCTTTCTTTTTACTGCATGTTCTATGAAAACAAAACTTTTACTCTTTTTTATTTTATCTACAATCGCACATATGTCCCAGGCCCAGGCACCAACCTGGATAGAAGGGGTTTATTCGGCCAAGCCTGTACCTAATCCGGCGGTTGGCAATGCCACCTGTATCATTACGGCATCGGCGAAAGACGCTGTGGGTACCAATATCTTTGTGACGGGTTACTTCGCTAACACCATTGATTTCCCTACCACTACAGGCAACATTCGACTCGTTAGTAATGAATATGCAACCTTGTTCGTCGGCAAGTGGAGCACCGTCAATAGAGCCTGGGTTTGGATAACCAGTTCAGCCGGTGCTACTGGCAATGCCATTACTGTGAACGGGAATGACGTTTATGTAACGGGCAGTTACAGCGGAGGTAGTGCTACCATCTCAGGTACGACGCTCACCAACGTGAATCAGATCAACGATAGTGACGGCTTTGTGGCAAAATATACCGACCAAGGCTCATCGGTCGCCAATGGCTGGGCAATTAAGTTTGGCGGCTCTACCGTGCCAAGCTCCGATGCAGGTCAGGCCGTGGTCGTAAGCGGCAACAACCTGTATGTTTCAGGAAAATTTTATGGGACCGTCACTGTCGGCAGTAATACGCTGACTTCGGGTGGTCAGTCGGATGTATTTCTGGCGAAGTACGATCTGAGCACTAGCCCGGCTACGGCCCGCTGGGCGGTGGGGGGCGGTAGCACGCGTAGCGACGAGGCCCCTGCCCTGGCCGTGAGTGGCAACAACGTGTACATAGGCGGGACTTTCGCTAACAGTCTTACCTTGAACGGCACTACGCTGACCACGTCCGGACTCACCGACCGGGATTTATTCCTGGCCAAGTTTATTGATAATGGTAGCTCATTCGGCAGCGGCTGGTTCCTGAGCAACGGGGGAACTGGCGGAGCAGAAACCGTTAACGACCTCAAAGTAGTCGGCTCCAATTTATTCGTTACGGGTGCTTATTACGGGGGCGGAGCTACCATCGCGGGGGTTAATTTGAGCACTCCAAACAACACCAATATGCAGTTGTACGTGGCCAAGTATACCGATGGGGGCTCTGCGGCTACCCCCCGGTGGGCTGCAGGTATTCCAGCAGCAACGGGATATAGCACAGGTAACGCCTTGGAGGTGAGCGGTAACGCTATATTTGTAACGGGGACATTCTCTGGGAATGCCACCATTGCGGGAACATTATTGACCAACACAGGCCTAGGTGGGGATATTTTCCTGGCGCGCTTTACTGACAACACGGGTTCGGTTGCGGGTGTCGGAACCATTTCGGCGGGCGGCACCTCTGACTCTGACCAGGGTTACGGCTTACACCTGGTTGGCAGCAAAGTATATGTAACTGGCTATGCTCGTCCGAACGCTACATTTGGCAACTACTCGATTTCGAATCCCGCTGGTGTTTCTTCAGTGCCGTTTATCGCGGTAGCTTCGGCCCCTGGCGTGGCCGCAGCCAACTCGGCGCCTACTGATATTTCACTGAGCAATAATTCAGTGGCTGAAAACGCGGCCGTCAACACGACCGTAGGTACCTTATCGGCTACTGATCCGGATGCCAGCAACACCTTCACGTATGCATTAGTGAGTGGAAGTGGCAGTACCGATAATGCGTCGTTTAACATTTCGGGGAATACCCTGCAGACTTCAGCCAGTTTTAACTACGAAACCAAGAGTAGCTATTCTATTCGACTAAGCGTCACGGATCAGGGTGGATTAAGTTATGAAAAAGCGTTTACCATCACTATAACGAATGTAAACGAAGCACCCATAAATACCGTACCTGGCATTCAGACGACGGCCCAAAATATCCCTAAGGTCTTCTCAACCGCTGGAGGCAACGCCATCAGCGTAAGCGATCCAGACGTGGGATCGAGCAATCTCCAGATTACCCTGACGGCTACCAATGGCGTGCTTACCCTGGCAGCCGCCACCGGGCTGAACTTCTCCACTGGTGACGGTACGGGGGATGCCACCATGACCTTTCAGGGCACTCAGGCGACTGTTAACTCGGCCCTCAACGGACTAAGCTTCACCCCTTCGACCAACTTCAACGGCTCAGCCTCAATCACTATCCTGACTAATGATTTGGGGAATACTGGTAGCGGAGGGGCTAAGTCCGACACGAAAGCTGTGACGGTGACTGTCACGGCGACCGCTCCCACCATCACATCATTATCAGCTAGTCCTAATCCGGTCTGCGCCGGTAGTTCGATCACCTTCACTGCTACCATAGGCAATGTATCCAGCAATTACGCTTTTACGCTCACCAATGGGAGTAGTACATCGATCGCCAGCAGTGCAGCCACTACCGCTTTCAGTCAGAATCTGACGGCAGTTGGCTCAGGCACCCAGAACTTTTCACTAATTGTGGCTAGTAATGGGCTGTCGGCCACGGCCACTGTCAATGTAACGGTCAATAGTCTACCTAACGCTAGTTTCACAGGTCTGGCCGCTACCTACTGTGCGAATGCGGCTGCGGTCACCCTGACGTCCACTACAGCGGGCGGTTCATTCAGCGGTCCAGGGGTATCAGGCACTACCTTTACACCAGCCAATGCCGGCACGGGGGGCACCATCACCTATTCGGTGACCGTCAGTGGGTGTACCAATACGTCCTCTCAGAATGTAGCCATTACACCACTGGCCAATGCGGCCTTTACCGGCTTAGCTGCCACTTACTGCGCTAACGCAGCTGCGGTGACTTTGACCCCGACTACAGCGGGCGGTTCGTTCAGCGGTCCAGGGGTATCGGGCACTACCTTCACCCCAGCCAATGCCGGCACGGGGGGCACCATCACTTACTCGGTAACGGTGAGTGGCTGCACGGCCACCTCTTCTCAGAACGTGACAATCACGCCCGCTCCCAATGCGGGTTTCACCGGGTTGAACGCTACTTACTGTGCCAACGCAGCTGCAGTGACTTTAACGCCGACCACCGCTGGAGGCACCTTTAGCGGTCCGGGTGTATCAGGTACCACCTTCACTCCGGCTAACGCCAGCACGGGGGGCACCATTACCTACTCGGTGACGGTCAGTGGGTGTACGGCCACCTCCTCCCAGAACGTGAGCATCACGCCCGCTCCCAACGCGGGCTTCTCTGGTTTGAGCGCTACTTACTGTGCTAATGCAGCTGCGGTAACGCTCACGCCCACCACGGCTGGGGGCACTTTCTCGGGACCAGGTGTATCGGGCACCACCTTCACCCCGGCTAACGCCGGCACGGGGGGCACCATCACCTACTCGGTGACCGTCAGTGGCTGCACGGCCACCTCCTCTCAGAACGTGAGCATCACGCCCGCTCCCAACGCAGGTTTTTCTGGATTGAACGCTACATACTGCGCTAATGCAGCTGCGGTGACTTTGACCCCGACTACGGCTGGCGGTTCGTTCAGCGGTCCAGGGGTATCAGGTACCACCTTTACACCAGCCAATGCCGGCACGGGGGGCACCATCACTTACTCGGTAACGGTGAGTGGGTGTACCAATACGTCCTCTCAGAACGTAGCCATTACACCACTGGCCAATGCGGCCTTTACCGGCTTAGCTGCCACTTATTGTGCTAACTCAGCTGCGGTCACGCTCACGCCTACTACAACGGGAGGAACATTCTCGGGTCCTGGCGTATCAGGCACCACCTTTAGCCCGGCTAACGCCAGCACGGGGGGCACCATCACCTACTCAGTGACGGTCAGTGGGTGTACCAATACGTCCTCTCAGAATGTGACGGTCAATCCCTTGCCCAATGCTAGTCTGACTAACAACGGACCACTGACGGATACGAATCCCACTGTCACCCTAACGGCAGGCGGGGGCGCTTCATACACCTTCTCGGCCGGAGCGGCTCAGCAGAACGGCGCTAATACCGCTACCGTTACCAGTCCGGGCACCTACCAGGTCACCGTCACCAGCCAGGGCTGCTCGGCCACGGCCTACACCACCGTCACCGGTGCCGCTAACCAAAGCAGTTGTCGTAATGGAACGGCCGTTATCAACGTAGTAGCCAGCGGTAACCCCGTTAAATACGAATGGTATCGTAACAGCATCAACTCGGCCCGCTTAACCGAAAATCCCGCCCAGGTCCGAGGCACCTCCACCGCCAGCCTAACCCTGATCAATCAGCAGGTGACGGCTAACTACTACGTCCGGGTGACCGATCAGAACGGCTCAGCCATCGTCTACGGTCCCTTCAAGATGACTGTCGATCTCAACTGCAACGTATATGGCCGTTTAGGGGAGACAGAAGCAGAGCTCAAAATCACCCTGCTAGGCAATCCTATCCAGAACAATGAGCTGCGGGCGACGGTATCAGGAGCGGCTGGTAAAGCCCTAACGGTGCATCTACTGGACTTGAATGGGAAGCCCCTGCGCTCTCAGCACTGGGTACAGGCTCAGGTCGATCAGCCCGTGCTCTGGCAGTTAGGTGACCAGGCCAGCGGTATGTATCTGTTGCAGGCAAGTACGGAGGCTGAGGCAGGTTTCTCAACCCAGCAACAGGTCCAGAAGGTAATTAAGCCCTAATGCCTAAAGCAACTACTCTCTAAGGCCCAGCTACTTGTTTTGGTAGCTGGGCCTTGTGTTTTTACTGACTAAACGGGTCACTCAAACAGTTTCCTCGATGTTGCAGGGTTAAGGCAGAGCTAGCGGTCAACAAAAAAAGCCGGGAACATGGCCCCCGGCTTTTAGGCGATTATATGAAAAAACTGATCCTAAAAATGCTGATTGACGACCTGGGTGTTGTTGTTGCCAATCTGAGTGTACTTGAAGATCACCCCTGTATTACCTCCCTCCTGCACTAACGTCAAGCGGTTGTTGTAACCCTGCTGAGAACCAAACGAGCCTGGATCACCCGCCAGATTCAAGACCTGGTTGTTGTTGCCATTCTGGGTGATGTTGACCATGTTGTTGTTACCCACCTGCAGGAACCGGGCGAAGTTGCCTGACCCGTTCTGAGTAATAGAAGCCACGTTGTCATTCGACGAGGTAGAAGTGCCTTGCAGCCCTTGCTGGATAAAGGCTACGTTGTTCGATCCTGAAATCTGGCTAATCGAAGCCGTATTGCCATACTGACCTTGCCCGTCGGCATTCGAACCCGCAAATTGGAGAATGGTGGCTGAATTCCCCGTACCGGTTGACGTCTGAGAAATGGTAGCACTAGCCCGCTGGGAGTTGGCCGTCTGGATGATCAAGCCCTGCGAGCCATTACCCCCGTTTTGAGTGATGCTGGCCGTGTTGAAACGACCCGTCTGGAAGACATTCGCGTTGTGGTTATCTCCTGAGATTTGAGAGATGCTGGCCGTGTTGTCGTTACTGATCGTCCCGCTTAAGGTTACAGGCGTCCCGTTCAACCCATTCAGCACAATGGGTGTATCATTGGCATCCTGTAGCGTCAACTTCCCCTGACTTATACGCGCCAACAGATTGGTACCTGTGGTTTGAGTTAGCGTAGCGGTGTTGCGGTTGGCCTGTAGAATGGCACCTTGAGCAAAGCCCTGATCAATTCGGGCTATTGCCGTTGTTACCCCCGTTCCCTGGGTTAAGGTAGCTACGTTGTCCCGGCCATTGCTTTCTCCGCCAGCAGAAACCCCTTGATAAATGACTCCTTGCAGGTTTTTACCGCTCTGGGTGATGGCAGCTTTGTCCCCACTCGAATACGAACCAATTCCATAACCCTGGAAGATAACCGCATACCCGTTGGCTACGCCGGTAGTCTGGGTGATAGCGGCCTGGTCCCCATCGGAAGCCCCATTTTGACCCTGTAAAATCTGAGCCGAACTGGCCGCCACCCCGCTGGCACCACTTTGAACGATAGTGGCCGTACTCTGGTTGTCCGAACCAGTGGCGCCAAAGCCTTGCGTGATTGTGGCCGTTTGATTCGTTGCCGACTGGTTGATTGAGGCCCGGCTACCGATAGCTTCTCCATCCCCTGTACCCTGTAAAATAGAGGCATTAGTTCCTACGGCCGACTGGGCAATGCGGGCATCTACTCCATCAGCCCGACCGGCACCACCTCCACCAAAGAAACCACCCTGATTAATCTGGGCCTGCACATTACTGGCCGTCTGAGTGATGACCGCCGTGCTACCCACTGCTTCAGGAACGGCTGACCCCGAGCTCACATCGCCCGCAGCCGCTTTGCCCTGGTTGATCTGAGCTAACGCATTGTTAACCGGTGTGACCGCTACACCAGGCCCTGAGAATCCCTGGTAGACAAAGGCCGTGTTGCTCACCGAGTTGTTGGACTGGTTGGTGGTCGCCGTGTTATTGTTCCCGTTCTGGTAGGTTTCGGCTTTGTTGCGACGGGAATTGTTATTCTCGTTGATGGCGGCCGTGTTGGCAGCCCCGATCTGGGAAATACCCGCAAAGTTGCCATCTTCGCCCGGTGCCCCAATCGTAGCGGACGTAGAAGTAGCCCCACCACTCAAGCCGTTGATACCGCCATTCTGGTTGATGGTCGCGCTGTTGTTGGGTCCACCGCTCTGACCGATACCGGCCCGGTTACCCTGCGAACCATCGTTCTGGCGGATAATTAGCGTATTAGCACCGGTGTTGTTAGGCGTACCCTGGAAGGTGATGGCGTAGTTGCCGTAGTTGGTGCGGTTGGGGTCGCCTGCGCTCTGGACCTGTTGGATGGTGCCGGTCTGGTTCGCGCCGAACTGGTTGTGCTGAGCGAACTGCTGCTGGCCCACCTGCTGGACGACCTGGGCGTAGGTAGCTGTTGCCAGCGCGAGTAAGGAGGCACTGGTGAGGATTATTTTTTTCATTGGTCTTTATTAGTTATAAAAAATCAGGGGCGAATGTAGAGAGTATATTCTGGAATGTAACTATGAGTATACTACCGTTTAATAACATGACGATATACTCATAATCAACTAGCCAAACGGGCAATTTACTATAGCAGAGCCCGGCCATCAGACGACAACAACCGGGCTTTGCCAAACCATTATTTATTGTTTTACAACTTTCACGCTTTGCTGCTGCTCAGGCGTTGTTGCCTGTAACAAGTATACACCACTGGCTTGCCCCGATAGATTCCACTCAACGGATTGGTTGGTCTCCGCCTGTTGCCAAGCCTGCTGACGAACAGAACGCCCCTGTAGGTCCAGCAGTTGCACGTTCAGGACTTTACCCGCTGCTCCGCTAATCGTAGCCCGTAATTGTTCACCTTGCACTGGATTACCCAGTAAGCTGATTTTCAGCTCCACCTCTTCGGCCCCTTGCCGAGCGTAGATGTTACAGCCCAAATTGACGGTAAATCGAAACGGTCCATAGACAACGGCACTTCCGTTCGCATCCGTCACCCGCACATAGTAGTCAGCCGTTACCTGCTGGTTGACCAGCGTTAAAGAGGCTGTAGAGGTGCCCCGTACTTGAGCCGGGTTCTCGGTTAAGCGGGCTGAGTTGATATTGTTGCGGTACCATTCGTATTTGACCGGAGTGCCACTGGCTACGACCGTGATAACCCCCGACCCATTGCGACAGGCACTGGCGCTGTTGCCACCGGTTACGACCGTAGAAGCTATAGCTGAACAGCCGTTGCTGGAACTGGTTACCGTCACCTGATAGGTGCCGGGAGTGGTCACCGTAGCGGTACTGCCTGATGGCCCACCCTGTTGAGTGGCCCCTGCGCTAAACTGATAGGTGGTACCTCCCCCAGCGGTGAGCGTGACGGTGGGTTGATTGACCATCAGTGGCCCATTGTTAGTCAGCGTAGCGTTGGGGGCGGTGGTGTTGCTGGTAACTTGAGTAGTCGCCGTAGCTGAGCAGCCATTCGTGGTGTTAGTACCGGTAACGGTATACGTGCCCCCCAGCGATACCGTAGCCGTGTTCGGTCCGGTGGCAGTAGCGCTCGCCGAAAAGACGTAGGTACCGGCTCCGCTAGCAGTGAGCGTAACGGTTTTATTGGCGCAGCTGATGCTGCCACCGTTGGTCAGATTGACCGCTGGTGCAGCCGTGTTACTTTCGACCGTAGTGGTAGCACCCGATATACACCCGTTGGGGCCAATTGCCAAGACACTGTATTGGCGGGCCTGATTGACCGTGGCTATACCTCCACTACTCGCCAACCCAGGAAAACTGTAGCCGACGCCCGGCGTAGTGCTGCTGGCCGTCAGGGTTACACTGGTTTGGGAGCAGGTCAGTGGGCCATTGTTGCTTAGGGTTACGTTCTGGGGAGCCTGGAAGTCACCGTTGACGGTGGTGGAGGCCGTGGCCGTACAGCCGCCCGGACTGGTCACCGTGACGTTATAAACGCCAGGATTGCTCACGGTGGCACTATTGACAGCGGGATCAAAGTTGCCCTGCTGAAGGGCTCCAGCACTAAAGGAATAGGTGTTTCTGCCTTCACCAGTAGTATTAGCCCTTAAAATCACCTCGAACTTATTACAAGTAAGGGTTCCACTCTGGGTGAGTGTAACAGTGGGGGCGGTGGTGTTACTGATAACGGTGGTCGTCGCTACCGAGCTACAGCCGCCGGGATTTGTTACCGTCACACTGTAAGGACCATCGCCCATCACCATAGCCGTGTTCCCGTTATTGGTGGCTCCCCCACTGTATTGGTAAGTAGCTCCATCTAAGCCTCCGCCTGCGTTGAGCGTAACAGTTTTATTGGCGCAGGTGAGCTGACCGTTGGGGTTTAGCGTGGCGGTGAAGGATTCGCAAGCAGAGTAAGAAATAATCACTACCCCATTACCTGAATTGGCACCTGCCGTGTTCGTTCCATTAGGGTCTGCGTTATAAGAGCCCCCACCGCCCCCAACACCGCCAATGGAAAGACTAGAACTACCTGCTCCGCCACCTGAGTAACCGCCACCACCGCCACCACTTGTAGCCCCACCACCGCCACCACCACCGCCAAAACCACCGTTTAGTCTGGGATACTCTGGATAGCTCCCCCCGGCTCCGCCGTTAATAAAGGCTCTTCCGCCTTGATTAGAAGCTTCCCCTCCATTTCCGTAGTAGGCTCCATTGGTCGATAAACCACCCCCCGCGGCAACGAATAAATTGTGTGATGGGCCTACCGCCCCCCCGTTACCAGCCGCGCCACCTGTTCCTCCGCCATTGCTGCCACTGCCACCTGAATTACCTGCTTGGCCCTGTTTTTGGATATTATCATCCGCTCCTTTTCCTGATCCTCCTCCTCCTCCCGCAATGACAAGTGGGGTATTATCCAACCGGGTGATGAAAGAGCCGCCCCCACCTCCATTGCCGTTGGTTGATGAGAATTGCTGACCAACTAAGACCTTAAGTTGCTCGCCAGGGCTTACCCCCACTGAACCCGTAATAATTGCTCCTTTACCGGGCTGGTTTTGACTATTACTGTCATTGCCCCCTTCGGCCCCCCTGGCTTCAATGGTCAACGAGGTCACTCCCGCCGGTACGGTGTAAGTAACAATTTGGCCCGAGTAGGTAAGTGTCTCGGAGCTAACAGCCGCCAGTCGGGCGCTGCCACTTGTCTTGGTCGTAGCCTGGCGAGTGGCCGGCTTCTCATTTGTTGGCCGGCTGTTTTGAGTCGTCGGCTTTGGTAGTGCTTGCTTCCGTGTTGGGGCTGGAAATGACCGGTTTTTGAGTTGGCCATTTTTATTCTCTATAATCTGATCAAGGGTTTGGCCGTGAGCCTCTAGCTGACAAGCCAGCGTGAGAACCAGTAGAAGAAACGTAAACAGGTTTTTCATACTACACTTATGAAGTTGGTTAGAGCAATAAAACCTACAACAGCAGTCTAAACGGTCTCCGGCCTGATGCCTTTGCGCTGTTGAAGCTCTTGGTTATAGGTCAATCTCGGAGACAGTTTCCTCCGCAAACCTACCTGAGTAGTGGCCAAACGAGGTGGAGAATTGTTCTAAAAAGGTGGACTTTTGTTCACGTCACCGGAAATAAAGCCTAAAAAACACCTGGTTTTTTGTAAAACAGAGCCAGAGCGGGCCAGGAAGCTCAAGTAATACTTTACCCACAAAGCTTTTTTCGTCCAACGTTTAAGTAGACTAGGTAGCTGTCAGAATGCCTTACCTTTGCTCAATGAGTAAACCGAGTTATAGCTCCATTCCTGATACTTCGGATTTCGATTATTGGGTAGTTCAAACGCTAAATACCCTGGATCGCCGCCGTAGGTTTATTCAGGATTGGAGGAGCTTAGCAATAACAGTTAGCCTAAAACTGGTCATGCTCCTACTATTCTAGCGGCAATGGGGCAAAAAATAGCCAATCCCTTAAAGAAGGGCCGTTACAGGCTAGTTTTAGTGAAGCAGTTAGTAAAGTACAGCCGTGTCGTTAATGGATGTATGGGCTTGGCCTGCTGGCCAGCAGCAGTGGCCACAGGCCGTTCCGATCAATCCGTGGCATAATTCTTATCAGATCAGCCGGGCGGGGTTTTATAGTAAGTCACAATAAAAGCCAGGTATCAGTCGACCAATACCTGGCTTTCGTTAAGCAAATTAACGTATAGTAGTGACCGGTAGCACGCCTACCAGCTATGATGTCTCCTTTATACCCTTATTTCCACACCTCCTCCATCGCATCGTTCACATCGCTATGGCGCAGCTGAGCCAGATACCCCTCCGTGGTTGAAAATTTGCTGTGACCCAAGGCCGCCGAGAGCTTGCGCTTGTCGGCAATGCGGCTGTCGGCAATGCTGGCAAAGGTGTGGCGGGCAATGTGGGTCGACAGATTCAGGGTGAAGCCCGCTTTTTTGGCCACTTTCTTCAGCTCCACGTTGACTAGCTGGGTTTTACTTTCAATTTGCTTGATGAGCTGCTCCCGGTTCTGCCTCTCGCTCCAGCCCGGCACGGGCTCGTAGCCCGCCAGCCAGGGCAGCAGAAACTTCCCCGGCACGCTAGCCAGGTAGCGCTCGATTAAGGCCTGGGCTTTGGGATTGAGCCGCACATCGATCAGATCGCCCGTTTTCATGCTGGTGTAGGACAGATACCAGACGCCTGATTCCTGGCGTACGTCGCTCTTCTGCCAACTCAGCGCGTCAGAAATCCGGCTACCGTAAGCAAAGAACTGCAACAGAAACGTGTTGCGGGCGTCGTTTTCTCTACCTTCCAGCTCCAGCGCTTCCAGGGTGGAAAGCTGCTCGGGCGTCAGTTTGGGTTTTCGGACCCGCTGCTCTTTAAATTCTAAGAACGCCATCGGATCGGCCTGGGTCAGCCCCCGACGGCGGGCGTCTCGAAAGAGCGTGGTCACAAAGGCCATGCGCCGGTGCAGGGTGTTGGCCGATTTAGTGCCGTGGTCTTTAAGCCAGACCGAAAAGGCCAAAATCCAGGCCTCGTCGATATCATCGAGGTGAACATCGATCTGCTCGCCAGCGCTGTCGTTGCCCAGGTACTCGGCCAGCCGGGTCAGGTGCGAGCCGTACTTATCGGCCGTATGAAACTGCTCTTTCTGGCGGCAACGCTCGATATAGGCCTGCCCGTGGGCTAGTAGGTAAGCGGCCTTATTGACAGTGGCAACCCCCGTGGCAATGATCTGAGCCGGATCGATGGGGCGGCCTTCCCTCAGGGCCTGGTGCAGTTTGGCTTCGGCCTGATTGAAGGCATCGACAATGTGGGCGTTTAGTACTAGTAGATTGGGGTGCTTAATGACGCGGCCCGCTTTTTTATCAAACTGAGCCGGCTTAACTTTACACAGTGTCCGGCGCTTCCAGACGGTTTTCGAGGAGCCGGTGACAATGCACTGGAGCATGACGGGCTGGGTGCCGTCACTGTACTTTTTGGTATGGAGAATGATCTTGACCGATGCGGACATAGCAAAACCCCAGTTGCAATGAGGTTGCAACGAAAGTAGCAATAATTATACGCTCCTTTACACTACTTACTGAAAAAAGGGCGATTCCAGCCAAATAACGGGGTTATGCGTAAGGCCGCGTGAAGAAAAAAGCCCTATTCGATTTCCTCGCTCTCTGCCAAAGAGACTCATTTTAACCAGGGTGCCCAAAACTAATCCGTTTTGGGCTTTTTTTTTGGCCGTTTTTGCCCACTTCAGGCCATTTTTCTGCTGCTAGCTACATTCCTGACAACACCCCACATTCGCTGATGGTGCACATAGCTGGGCTTGGATCGGTCGACAGCCCACTCTCTAACCACTCATGCTTTCGATTGGGCCTAACCGTGCTCACCCCCTTTTTATCTCCACTTATTAAGACCCCATCATATATGGTAACACCCCCTGTGGGGTGTAATTACACTTGGGAACAGTGCGTGTACTGGGGGCATGGCGTGGCACTGCCACGGTTTTTGCCTAAAAATTGGCCTACTTCTCCTGAAAAACAGCTAGATAGCCAAAATCTTCGTGCAAAAACACCCTATGAACCTTCCCTAATTAGGGAGGATTGCAGCAATTGCACTTTGATAATCAGTTAGATAACATCAAATTTGCTTCTGGCAAAATCGCTATTTAGCGAGTACGTTTACGGGGTTTAACTCGCAGTTGGGTTAAACTCGTTACCGCTCCTTCCAGATCTTCTCCTGAGCGACTGTGTAGCCAGCCTCAGTAAGTATCTTTTCTTTAGTATCCAAACTCACGTTCTGGCTGTTTTTTAGCTTGTCCAGAAAGTTCAGCCGTTGCTGCATGGGCCTGCCTGTTTTTCGCCACTGATCGGGCCGGTTGATCAGCTGCTCAAAGGCAACTGCGGTGGTTAACGTTGGCTTTGCCATCATTGGAAATTAGGATCTATTCATTTCTGTCTATATACGTTCATGTATATAGACCAGCGTGTATATTTTACTACCTAAGCCGAGAATTGCTTAAGGCTTATTGATTTTTTCCAGGTCAGCATCTAGTTTGGACTTACTGTATCCGTAATTCTTGCGCTCGATATCACCCAAGCCCTTACGCTCCAGTTGATTAACTAGGTGATGCCCCAGTAGAAATTAACCGAATCCCATACCTCCAGAATCTCCAGTTGATCGAGTTGGATTTTACCAATCATTAGGCTGCATTTACCTGGAAAAGGCCCCGTTGAGCAAGCATTTTGGTGAGTTATTCAAGTTAATAATTGCAAAAAACACGGTTAATAGCTTGATAATCAAAAGGAGCACTGCGCAGCTGACACTCGTCTAAAACTGGCTTTTTGGCATTTCCGTCATTCAGCTTTGACTATTTGGCTTGATAGTCAGGCAATTAAACCAAAAAAAATACCTATTTTCGTGTGAGTGTCAGGCTGTGCCCCCCAGGACACGCACTGAGCGCTTTTGCAATTGCAATTTTCAGACTTCACCCCATATGTGATGGGCGACTCATAGTTGCCTGACAACCTATAGGCAGGTGTAATCAACTCAGCTAGCTAATTTCATAGATGGGTTCTATTGGCCAAGCAAGTTGCTCCGGATGGCGCTGCAACTCTTAATTATGAATCGGCCTCTATTAAAGCAACTGATTTCCCTGGTGAATTGACAGTTCAAGTGCGGATGAGGCAAGCGAATAGTTCATCTCAGCAGGACTTCCAATGTGCATCATAAACTCAGCTAGGGCTTACAAAAAGGAACGTTGATTCGTGAGATGGCAATTTGCGACAATCAACCTGACTGAACAGGTTTAATCTTAACAGGCTGATTACATTCGTATGAAAATGGGCGTTTCATGATACAGATAGATTCAGAAGTTTTCATACTTTAGCCAATATAAAACAGATTGCTTAACAGAAAGAATGAAGATTTTAGCCGCAAGATCAGAGCCTTTATTTCTGTCATTCTGGCCTATAAGGCTTGGCTTATTGATTGGGCTTGGCTTGTTAATTGGCTCGATTTACCTTTTAATTGCAGACTTAGGCGTATCAGAGATAAGGGGAGTTCTAATTGCTAAGATACTGACGAGCGTAGGTCTAGCTTTCTTCTGCTTTACGTTTTTTAAAGCAAATGTTGCTTACTTATTAAAAAAGCGAAATCTTTCTCCAAGGTATTTTAACTACCCACTATTATCCTAGCCAAACCTTTAAGAAGGTAGATTATTATTATCCGTTTTTAGGCCTTATGTATATAGAGTTCACTAATGGGGATAAGTATCATATTAAGGTCCAAGAATTCCTTACTTGGAGTTCAGCTAATAATGATGAATTTGTGCCAATAGAGCTTACTCGGCAGATAAAAATGCATATTAGCTAGCATAAAACAGATTATACAACAGATTCAGCTATGACAAATGCTTTACAAAAAGTCTTTATACTTCTATGTTGTATCTTTTTCATAGGTATGGGCCTTGTGTTTTTACAAATGGGCATTATGCTGATGAGTAGGAGTGCAGACGATTATGGCTGGTTTATATTTGGGGCTGTCATTGTCTTAGCCCCCTATTAACTGGACAGATTTTCTGAAAAGGCGGCAGCCGCTGCTGTTGTGTCGTGAATTACTATTGCTTCCTCCCATTTTTGCTGGGGTGTTATAAACCCAATCGAACGGTGTAGCCGATGGTGGTTATAATGGGAAAAATAACGCCCTAACATTTCTTTGGCCTCGTAATAGCTGGCAAACTCATTTCGCTCAATGACATCGTGTTCCAGAATGCTGTGAAAAGCCAGCGCCGGCTGCCCGGTCAATATATGAGTTCTCTTCAGGGGTAGCTACATGAGTAAATTCCTGTTTGACCGCTGAGCTTTTCAAAAAGTTACGCACCGAATGGGCAATGAATTGGCTACCATTATCATTGCGCAGAATGACTCCTTTCAGTTCATGATTCTGGTTTACGCGCCGGAGTAGGTTGATTAAGTCCATTTGACGAATACTACCGCATCGGCGGTCCGACTTGGAAGACCCAGTCCAGGATTTTACGGCTATACACATCAATAACGCTTAACAGATAGTAATTCCGTCGTTCACCCTGAACCCAGACGTATTTGATGTCCCATCGCAACGGCGAACCGTCACAGGTATTCCAAGGGGTTGGTCGCTTCAATACGCTTGAATTTAACGAACTCTCGTTTACCCGTTGCCGGTTGTATCATCTTGCCTAAGAGCAAATTATGCTCCTGCATGAGCCGGTAGACCGCGCGGCGGCCGCCTTTTTCTTATTGATGAGGTACTCTTTTTTCAGCTCATACGTAATGTACTCATAGCCCAGCGCATTGAATTCAACGTCCAGTAAGTGGCGAATACTCAGTACTACCTGTTGATTATCGACCCACGATCCATCCAGCTTCATGGTCAACTGGCTAGGCCGCGCCCCAGGCCTACCAGATTGGGATTGATAGTAATACACGCTGCGAGGCAGCTCAAGCCACTGACATAATAGGGTGCGATTCACGCGGGCTTCGAACTGTTTCATAAGGGCTAGCTTCTCCTGGATTGAATAGGCGTTTTTTTTAGCAGTTCGCTTTTGATTTCCAGTTCCAAGGCCTGTTTTGCCACAATCCGCTTCAGTCGTTCATTTTCCTCTTCGAGGGCTCGCAGTTGAGGATCGACGCGTGCATAGGAATCCTTCAGGCCTTCTTTGCCTTTGCTTAAATACTTCAATCGCCACTTACGAAGCAACGAAGGGGATAGCGGGGTGGCCCGTGCCATTGTATTTGCGACAAGTCTCGGCATGGCCGTCACGAATAGCTTCCTGGACAATAGAATAGCGATCTTCGGGAGTAAAACTTCGCCTGATTTTGCTCATGATTTCTGAATGTAGTAGGACTAAACTGTTTTTACAATTTTGTCCAGCCATTCAGGGGGTTAAGACAATAGTCGTAGTCCTCTAAAGTCCATTCTATTACGCACTCCTGCACCCAGTCCGTAAAGCTATCGTGAGTTTTCTCTGGTTGGTCATCAAGAGAGTATTGGTAGTTAGATACCCAAAACACAATAGCGCACGACAAACCATCCTGTGTAAGAGCGGTGGTATCAAAACAATAAAAGTTTCCTCTTCCATCATTGTTGAACGGAATTAGGTGAGCATACTGAGCCACAGCGACCTCATGGTGTTCAATATGGTAAATCTGGGCCAAGCTCTTTTTACCTCGACGAGCTATTCCGTACACTTCAGTACCCATCAAGCTAAAACCGTCAGTAACCTGTACTAAGGTCTTATAATCGAGTGGTAACTCAAGACCGTGTTCAATTTCAAATTGCCGGAGATCATTGTCCTCGACCGGAGGAAAGACTTCGACTACATCGTCTGAAAACTTCAGCAGTTCTGCTATCACCTTAATAATTGGTCGCATTCAAATCTGTTGTATAATCTGTGTGGCTGTTGCAAAAGTAGGTGCCGGTTACCTATTAAACCAACCCTTTCCTGTTTTAGGGCGCTTTGTCAGGTAGCTATAAGCGATGGCTAAGAGCACATTGACGCTAATACCAATGAGCCAGCCGGCCCATCGACCATTTGCGTGAGTAGCAAACGTACCCATAAAAATAGTCCAGCCCCAAACGAGGACCATACTGATGGTTAAGAGTGGTTTGGTGAGTTTTGCCATTTACTGGAATGAATTCAGTCAATCAGCTTATTTCTAAAGATGTATGTTGGGCAACCTGCAGCTCTAAATAAAATTAAAGCGTAATTAAGCTACAATTACTCATCTAGTTCATAGTGCTGTAGGCTCCGACTCAGAAAATGCCATGTACCAAACAGACTTTTGCAACAGCCATCTGTTTTATGCTGACTTGGCTGGGTAAATATAGGCTTTTGGGCCGTTCAGATTTGATGGCTGAAATGGTTTATCGAAACGAACGATGGTAGCTGGTGTCTCAAAAAAAGGAGGGTGGCGGTTGCACAACCTTGATTAGTCATTATAAATGACTTTTCTGTATTTTGAGGTATGCAAGGCCGAAAAGACTATAACGAAAAGAGCATCACTTGTTTTCAGTTGTCCAGTAGCATCCCAACCCACAACCGCCCCGGCCTTTAGGTTTGAGGGCTGGTAAGAAACCAAGATTTAGGTAGCTTGCCAGACAGACAACCGAGCGGGTTTCCCTAGCGTCTCCGGCCAGGCTCGCAACCTATGGGCCGATTCAGGTCC
>JAESFI010000163.1_pt1 | contig 33594 bp, 34 predicted proteins | sample 9269361 | NCBI WGS metagenome assembly JAESFI01 (sample SAMN14504119, study PRJNA617095) | algae metagenome | isolation source: Brasilonema angustatum HA4187-MV1 and co-occurring heterotrophs from moss... | place: USA: Manoa Valley, Honolulu, Hawaii | collected 2009-07-20
AAGAATTGCGCGCCGCAGAAGACCCAGAGTTTGAAACTTTCTATACCAAGAACATTTTGCTCAACGAGGGTATCCGCGCTTGGATGGCTCCTGCTGATCAACCTCACGAAAAATTTGTATTCCCTGAAGAGGTACTACCACGTGGTAACGCTCTCTAATAATAGATCAATCGCTTTCGGTGGTGGTCGTGACCAAGATTCCACCGGGTTTGCTTGGTGGGCTGGTAATGCCCGTCTCATTAACCTCTCCGGTAAACTCCTGGGTGCTCACGTTGCCCATGCTGGCTTAATTGTATTTTGGGCTGGAGCGATGACTTTGTTTGAAGTCGCTCACTTCATTCCCGAAAAACCCATATATGAGCAAGGCAGCATCCTGATACCTCACCTTGCTACCTTGGGATGGGGTGTAGGTCCTGGTGGTGAAATTATTAACACCTATCCCTACTTTGTGATCGGTGTACTGCACCTTATCTCCTCAGCTGTACTCGGTTTTGGCGGTATTTATCACGCCATCCGTGGTCCAGAAACCTTAGAAGAGTATTCCTCTTTCTTTGGTTACGACTGGAAAGATAAGAACAAGATGACCACCATCATCGGTTTCCACCTGATCATTTTGGGATCTGGTGCTTTACTGTTGGTACTGAAGGCAATGTTCTTCGGCGGTGTCTACGATACTTGGGCACCTGGCGGTGGTGATGTTCGCGTCATTAGCAACCCAACACTAAACCCAGCGGTCATCTTCGGTTATTTGGTGAGTTCTCCATTCGGCGGAGAAGGCTGGCTCGTAGGCGTCGATAACATGGAAGATGTCATCGGCGGTCACATTTGGGTGGCTCTCATCTGTATTTTTGGTGGTATTTTCCACATCCTTACCAAGCCTTTTGCTTGGGCACGTCGTGCTTTAATCTGGTCAGGTGAGGCTTATCTCTCCTACAGTTTGGCAGCTGTATCTCTGATGGCGTTTATAGCTTCTTGCTTCGTCTGGTTCAACAACACTGCCTACCCCAGTGAATTTTATGGACCAACAAACGCTGAAGCATCTCAAGCTCAGTCTTTCATCTTCTTAGTGCGTGACCAAAAACTGGGAGCTAACGTTGCTTCTGCTCAAGGTCCTACTGGTCTAGGTAAATATCTGATGCGCTCTCCTAGTGGTGAAATCATCTTCGGTGGTGAAACCATGCGCTTCTGGGATTTCCGTGGTCCTTGGCTTGAGCCTCTGCGCGGTCCCAATGGTCTTGACTTGGATAAAGTAAAGAACGACGTTCAGCCTTGGCAAATTCGTCGTGCATCTGAGTACATGACCCATGCTCCCAACGGTTCAATTAACTCTGTGGGTGGCGTGATTACGGAGCCTAACTCCTTCAACTACGTGAATCCCCGTGCTTGGTTGGCGACTTCTCACTTCGTGTTAGCTTTCTTCTTCCTCATCGGTCACTGGTGGCACGCTGGTCGTGCTCGTGCAGCGGCTGGTGGTTTTGAGAAGGGAATTAACCGCGAAACTGAGCCAGTGATGTTCATGAACGAACTCGACTAACAGATTTGTTTTATCACTGACAATCACTTACTTGAAAAGCTCCTGTATCAAAGTGGGGGCTTTTTTTTAACGCAGTTCGACGGAATTCAAGAGTCCGCCATGCGGCAGGGCTGTTTCATTCCCTGTTAATTACATGGTCTTGGTCTCTGCTGAGTGGACCATATCCGGCGACTGGTGCGATAAGCTTGCACAAAAGATGCCGTGGCACCGCTGGCTACCAGACTAACGTTCCCGATTACTGTAATCTGTGCTGCCAATTCCGTGGTGATTATCTCGATAATCGTATTTGCACTGACACCTTGGACAAGTTTGCAACCCGTCGCCTTGGCGATTCTTGTGCCTTGTCCGGGTGTGTCCCCTGGCTCTCCGCATTTAGACCTAAAAGCGTTGGAGGAGTTTCTGGGTTCGTCGTCGAGTCCTGCTGGAGCACGATAGTTGGTGTTCATGCTCAGTGCTAACACCTTGATCTTCTCGGCGACTAGCTTGGCGGTGACCGATGCCTCGGTGATGTTGTAGGAGAGGTTGGAAATTGCCTTGCAGACTGAGTCGTGACCGGCGGCGTCGCCAAACCAAACAATACTTGGCATCACCACGCCAACCGATCTTGCCACCGGGTGGTTCGGCTACCTGATCGAGTCCATAGAATTGGGCTTCTGGAGTGTCCTGGCCGGGAGAGGTCATCCAAGAATCTATCGCTTTGGCTTGGGTAATATTGGCTACTCAAGCTACATTGGTGCTTGAATGCGTAGGGATGTTCGTCCGTAACCGGAGCCGGAAAGTCTTTGTAGTCACCAACCCCGAACCAGACATCAGACCCTAGCCCCTGGATTCTGGTCATCACATCCACGATGCCACTCTTGACGGCGGCGATCGCTGGTTTCATGCTACCAGTCGTGTCCGCGAGAAAATAGACATCCACTTTTGGCACTACCCCAAATTTCGGGATAGTGACTTTCACCACTTCGGCTAACGTTTGATCTATGGACAGAGTGAGATCGTTCGTTGCAGGTGAAACCTGAATCGGAATACTCATTAACTTGAACAACTCCTTTGAACAAAAAGTTTTGCCTTCAAAAGGCACAATTCCCAAAGGTGTGATCTCAATTAGACTCCTAGGACTTACGCATTAACAAAAAGCTGTCTGTGTTAATTCGACACAAGCTTCTACTAGAGGTGTTTAAGGATGTGTTGCCTTACTCCTAGGAGATTTACATACTAAATAATAGATGTACAAAGTGAGGATATTGTGAAGATTATGTCAAGTTTCTCAATGTAAATGTGCTAAAGAGAGCAGTTTTCTTAATACATAGTGTTTATTAGGCTGATGATTAAAAGACTAGTTTCCGCCTAAAAAAGATCTCAAATGCGTTCTAGAAACCCAAACTAAATAGTCTTAAACTCGCCAATCAAACTCATTACTACTAGGAGCGAGGCTAATTAACTCTTCAATATTGCGTTGCATCGTGTTGCAAATCACATCTAACGGTAGATCACTGGGATCGTGCCCGAAAGGCTCTTCGATTTCCGAGCCAATTTCTTCAATACTCAATAAAATGAAACTGATAAAAGCCGTAACAAGACCAGTCCACCAATGTAAATCACTAACTATTTCAAGAGGCAATATTATACAGAAAACCAATAATAATTGTTTGAGTACGATACTATATACCAAGGGCATTGGAGTTTTTAAAATGCGTTCACAGCCACCCAAAATATCTACTAACTCATTCACCAAGTTATGTAAGGCAGTCAACTGAAAAATATCTAGACAATTACGTTCGTACTGATACTGCAAATAATCTCTAATCCATAAGGAAATTTGTAAAGGAGGATGATGAGTATCTTTAAGTTTTAAATACTGCTTTTCGGACATTAACGATGCTAACTGCTCGTCCACAGGCTCTGCTCTTAGATGTAACTTCATCGCGACAGCGAAAGCAACTAGTAACCGAATTGTTGCCTCTTTTTTAACTTTATCTTTCGGTGATTGCTCTTTAACTGTTACGTAAATTCCTTGACCCAAGTTACGAACTGCATTAACTAAAGAACCCCACAGTTTACGACCTTCCCAAAACCGCTCATGCGCTGTGTTTGTCCGGAAAACCAATAGTAAAGTAAAGCCAATATTGAAAGCAAAGATAGCATTGGTAAGGACACCACTCTGATTTCTTAATCCAACGAATAATTTAAAATAATCAAAGAATAATGATATCACAAAACCATACAAGCCAATACAGATGACCCAAGGAAGAATGGTTGGAATAACTGATCTTTCTAATCGGATAATGACCTGAAAAAAATTTAGTTTTTTGCCCTTGTATAGATGATACTTTCCTGATAAGGAATTATCTGCGTTTGTGATAAAATGTTTCAAAAATTTTGGTATTTTAGTAGGATTGAAACGGCTCATCTTTGAAAGCTCCAATAATTGAATATAGAAAATGACAATAAAATGAGGGCAAAATATTAATTAACATAAGTTGCTAGTTAGTCCCTATAAACGGTATATAAGTCATATCATACTAAAACTCCCTTTCTAGTATTACTAAATACTCTTTTTTAAGACATGTCACTTCAATTCAGGCGTTTTTTGATAACTAGCAACTTGGGTTAATTAGTGTCTATTTACATACATTTTGATGTATGATTTTGCCTGATGATCAAGTAATATCGCCGCCACACACATCATCTTCAAAAAAACTTATTTAGTCGTCACTCTTACGTTATATCTTTCTGGTTAAATTAAGAAGACACACAGATCGCAAAAACAGATCGCAAAAAACCCGAGACTGAAAATCTAACAGTCTCCAAATCAGACCAATCGCAGCTATAATGCAAACAACCAACTATTTGCGGTCTGAATCAACTTTTGGAAACTCCTGAATAATTTGATAAATACTCAATTTAGCCGCTAAAAACCCAGTACGAGACTTAGTGGAATTTTGGTATATTTAATTCTCGACTTAGCTTGTAGCAATAGATTGCACTCCTACCTACGGATGATTAGAAGCTACTGTCATTAAACCTAGCGATAACCGTATTTTGCGATTAAGAGTCGGCTGTTAGCTTGATTTTTCTAATCCAAAATCCGTCTTGAAAAGCTTTGAGTCTCCTCTGGAGACGCTGCGCGAACGGAGGAAACCTCGGCTCAAACTTTTCGCAAAAGATAAAATTGGTATAGTCTAGACTCAACCTAATCCAGTGTCAAAGAACCTGCAAGAAACTCACTTAAACCGTGCGCGTGCTAGTCTAAGCCTTGCGCTGTCTTGGTATGGAAATCTTCGCAAACCGGGACAGTCGTCATCAAACTCACAATTAGCAGGTTTGGTCAAACCAGAATTGGAGCTTTTGACCTCAACACTTAACAAACTAGACTATAACCTGGTTCGTATTGCTGTTTTTGGTTTGGTGAGTCGTGGTAAGTCAGCGGTGTTGAATGCTTTACTAGGACAAAAGATTTTACAAACTGGTCCTCTTAACGGTGTGACTCAGTACCCCCGTTCTGTACGCTGGAATCCTGGTGGTAAGGTGCAGGTGGAGTTAATTGATACACCAGGCTTAGATGAAATTGAGGGTGAATCTCGGGCACAAATGGCACGAGAAGTCGTGCTTCAGGCAGATTTAATTCTTTTTGTCGTATCTGGTGATATCACTCGCACTGAGTATCAGATGCTGTGTGAATTGCGTCAGGCACAAAAACCTTTAATTTTAGTGTTCAACAAGATAGACCTTTACCCAGATACAGACAAAACAACAATTTACAATAATTTACAACACTTGGGTGCAGGAAATCCCCAAGGAAAACCCTTAAAACCTGATGAAATTGTCATGGTGGCGGCGGAACCTGCACCAATGGAAGTGCGGGTTGAATGGTCTGATGGTAAAGTCGCACATGAATGGGAGACTCCACCACCACAAATAGACGAATTAAAAGAAACAATTCTTAAAATTCTCAATCGTGAAGGGCGATCGCTCCTGGCTTTAAACGCACTCATTCAAGCACGAGATGCACAAGAGGCGATCGCCCAAAAAACCATCGACTTTCGCCAACAACAAGCAGAAGACCTGATTTGGCAATTTACCAAATACAAAGCTTTGGCAGTAGGGCTAAATCCCATCCCCTTGTTAGATATTCTCGGCGGAACAGTTGCCGATTTAGCTTTGATTCGCTCACTAGCACGCTTGTACGGCTTACCAATGACTGGGTACGAAGCAGGGAATTTTTTAAAAACGATTTTATTAAGTTCTGGTGGCTTACTGTTAGGAGAACTAGGCAGCAGTTTCCTGTTAGGTTTGGGTAAGAGTACAGCTGCAATTGCTTCTGGAGAAAACCCAATAAATATCACTGCTTATGCGGGAACTGCAGCCACACAAGCTGGTATCGCAGGCTACGGAGCATATACTGTGGGAAAAGCGGCACAAGTCTATCTAGAAAAAGGCTGTTCTTGGGGACAATTGGGAGCGAGTACAGTTATTAAAGAAATCTTAGCTGAAGTGGAACCAAATACGATTTTGTATCGTTTGCGGCAAGAGTTAGGGGGATTTTTGGGGTAATACCATTTAGGATTTTAGATTTTAGATTTTAGATTTTGGAGCCAGCGCTGGACTCACCGTAAGGCGTGGCGGCGCACCCGTTGGGTAGCAACCGGCGTACCAAGAACGCCAAGAGGTTATTTGTCTCGAAGTTCAGATGCTGCAGATTGAGTCATTTGTTGCAGGACTTCTAAATCAGGCGGTGGGGTTTCACTCTCCATTCCCAACCACAATAGATACTCGATATTTCCAGCAGGACCAGTAATAGGTGACCAAGTCAAACCTTTATACTTCGATCCTAATTCACCAGCCGCTTGCAACACCTGAAAAATTGCCTCGGCTTGGTCTTTAGAATCACGCACAACCCCTTTTTTACCAACGCGGTTTTTTCCCACTTCAAATTGGGGTTTCACTAACAATACAGCCTCCCGAGGAGATTGCAGCAGCTGCCATAAAGCAGGCAAAATCTTGGTTAAGGAAATAAACGACACATCCACCACCGCCAAATCAGCCAGTTCAGCGTCACCATACAACTCTTTTGGCGTCAAATACCGTAAATTGGTGCGTTCCTTCAAAATCACGCGAGAATCATTTCGTAAACGCCAGTCAACTTGTCCATAACCAACGTCAACCCCATAAACCAGCTTTGCCCCAGCTTGCAGCAAACAATCACTGAAGCCACCTGTGGAGATACCACCATCAAAACAAATACGCCCTTCCACAGGAATTGCAAACACATCAATTGCTTTGGCTAACTTTTCTCCTCCTCGGGAAACAAAGCGCGATCGCTCTTTAATTTGAATTTGAGCCGCAATATCAACTTCCGTACCTGGCTTGTCAATTATCTGACCATCAACCGTGACTTCTCCCGCTTGGATAAAGCGTTGTGCTAAGGCGCGAGACGAACTTAAATTGAGTTCTACTAATAGAGTGTCGAGTCGTTTTTTTACCAATTATCTTTATCTACTGTGGTGTTATTAAATTTAAAGCACTATTTATAATTTTTTCTCGATCAACCAGTTGTTCTAATTCTTCTGGTTGATAACGTCCCTCTTCTACTTCGAGGGTTGCCTCATCGATAGCATTTAAGTACGCTTCTTGTAGGGTTTCCACCAATTCTTCTGAAGATAAGTAATAACCCCCAGCTTTACGACGCTTATTCTCTCTCTGAATTTCCCGAACTGAATTACGAATAGAGACATCCCAAGAGCGAGTTGTGCGATTTTCGGCTTGCTGTTTAATCAGATGTAATAGCAGAATTATGGCGTAGCTACGAATTGTCTTGATTATATCGTTACGGCTCATCTCTTCTAATTCTTCAACGATGACCAACGCTCCTGGTACATCACCTTTGAGCAACAAATCTTTTAACTCTAGTAATTCTTCCATAACCAGCGCCTCAATCGTTGGCACTTTCTATTGTGGCGAATTTTCAGCTTTAGTGCGGTATGCATCGCGAAGTTAGAAAAAAGCGAGTTACCTCAGGGAAACTCGCCTGATTTTAAAACTGACAGAGCAATTTCAATCAATGAACAGTGAGTCCAGTGCTGCAGGAGGGTTTCCCGACAGAGGCATCTGGCGAACCCGAAGGGTTAACAGTGAACAGTTATCAAGCAACTGATAACTGATAACTGTTAAACATCTGTTTCGCTAAACTCTTCAGTCATGTAGTCAAATGGCTCATCGATAAAGGAAGTATCTGTCACACCTGCTCCAGCCGCTTGCTCTTTCGCAATCTCCTTCATAATCTGGATACCACGAACTGTTGGACCAATTGGCACTCCCAAAGAATTGTAAGTTTCCCGTAGCCCTTGCAGCACCCGTTCATCTAGGACATCCATACTGCCAGCAACAAGAGCATAGCTAGCATAGCGTAGGTAGTAGTCCATATCGCGCAGACAAGCCGCATAACGACGAGTGGTGTAGGCATTTCCACCTGGGCGAATCAACTCTGGCAGTTCATCAAATAGTCGAGAACCAGCCTGCTTGACAATTATCGCCGCATTTGAATTGATAGCCGCTGCTGCTTGTACACGTGCCGTTCCGCTTTCAAAGTAGGACTTGAGGCTGTCAATGGCATTCCGATCGAAATACCGACCTGCAACGTCATAATTCTTAATTAAGCCAGTTACTGCATCCCGCATTTCTTTTTCTCCTAATTAATCCTTTCTATGGTTTGATATTAATTTGACTGCTTTTAGCAAGCTTTTATGCTTCTTGTAAAAAAAGCCTCAGCACAAAAACAATCTATAGCGCTAATTATGGATTCTATGCCAAAGTTGACCCCTGCGAGATCAACTGTCTACTTTTGTGAAACTAGTTAAGGAAAGGTTAAATATAATCTTTTAACTTCATGTTATGTTACAAAAGATACAAAATCATCCAAATTTAAATCTCTACGATATTGCAGGTGGCTCATGGATGTGGATTTACAAGCGGGGTCAACATGCTTTGAACACTCTAGTCTTACTATTAGAAAATCGGCAGATTAAGGAGTAACCATGACAACCCCACAAGAAGTCCTGAAACAGATTCAGGACAATAACATTCAGATGATTGATCTGAAATTCATCGATACCCCAGGAATTTGGCAGCATTTGACGGTTTATCACAACCAAATCGATGAGAGTTCTTTTACAGAGGGCGTACCTTTCGACGGTTCTAGTATCCGGGGTTGGAAAACCATCAATGAATCAGACATGTCGATGGTACTCGATCCAAACACTGCCTGGATCGACCCTTTCATGCAAGAACCAACTCTGAGCATCATTTGTAGCATTAAGGAACCACGGACAGGTGAGTGGTACAGCCGTTGTCCTCGTGTTATTGCCCAGAAAGCAATAGATTACTTAGTTTCCACTGGTCTTGGTGATACAGCGTTCTTTGGTCCGGAAGCCGAGTTTTTCATTTTTGATGATGTCCGCTTCGACCAAACCGCGCACCAAGGCTACTACTACGTAGACTCAGTTGAAGGTCGTTGGAATTCTGGCAGAGAAGAAGGTCCTAACCTGGGTTACAAACCTCCCTTCAAACAGGGTTACTTCCCAGTTCCCCCTACAGATACTTTCCAAGATATCCGTACAGAAATGCTGCTGACAATGGCAAAGTGCGGAGTACCAATTGAAAAGCAGCACCACGAAGTTGCCACTGGTGGACAGTGCGAATTGGGCTTCCGCTTTGGTAAGATGATTGAAGCCGCGGACTGGCTGATGACTTATAAATATGTCATCAAGAACGTAGCCAAGAAGTATGGCAAGACCGTCACCTTTATGCCTAAGCCAATTTTTGGCGATAACGGTTCTGGAATGCACACTCACCAGTCCATTTGGAAAGATGGTCAACCGCTGTTTGCTGGAGATAAATACGCTGGCTTGAGCGAAATGGCATTGCACTACATTGGCGGTATCCTCAAGCATGCACCAGCATTGTTGGCACTTACTAACCCCACAACCAACTCTTACAAGCGCTTGGTACCCGGTTATGAAGCACCCGTAAATTTGGCTTACTCCCAAGGTAACCGTTCTGCTTCTATCCGCATTCCTTTGTCTGGTACTAACCCCAAAGCCAAGCGTTTAGAGTTCCGTTGTCCTGATGCGACTTCTAACCCCTACCTGGCATTTGCTGCAATGCTGTGCGCTGGGATAGATGGGATTAAGAACAAAATCGACCCAGGTGAACCTCTGGATAAGAATATTTATGAACTTTCTCCTGAAGAACTAGCGAAAGTTCCTTCAACTCCGGGTTCTTTGGAACTAGCATTGGAAGCACTGGAGAAAGACCACGCTTTCTTAACAGAATCAGGCGTGTTCACCGAAGACTTCCTTCAAACTTGGATTTCTTACAAGTTAGATAATGAAGTTAACCCCATGCGGTTACGTCCTCATCCCTACGAATTTGCCCTCTATTACGATGTTTAATTCCTGACTTCCAGAACGCACTCTTCGGCTTAAGCCAAGGGTGTAAACGGTCTTTTAGCGCTATTTGAGCGCAGAAATCACATAAGCTGAGCCACCCTCACAAGATGGGTGGCTTTTTTCTTGATTTATTCCCCAAGCAACCTTAATGCTATGGGACACGATATAACTCATGATGCCAAGAATTCTCGGTGTACGAATAGCAATGCCTTTCGTGAATACGAAAATTATCAATGTAAAGAGCTTCGATCCAGTCAGCTTTGCAGTAAAAGCCTCTCAAGTGCTGTGGAGGTGGAACTTCTTGCTCGTTTGGATATTTGGTTTTGAGATTATTTATAGATGAGAGTAGCATTTGTTGGCTTTGCAGCTTTTAACCAAGTGGCTGATACTCTTGGTTAAAACGGTCAAGGAGTTTGAATAAGTAGGGCGCACGCAACCAGCTTTGTTCTACTAGAGATTTCGGCATCATCTCTAACTCTCCCCGAATTCTATACTGTCGTGCTACACTAGGCCACCAAAGTAAAAGTTCATAAGCGGGATTATGTAGGAGTTCTTGCCATTTACCACTTTGCTCACTGCAATGAAGTTCAAACGAACGCCCAGAGATTCCATTCAGGTTCATGACTCGCGTTCTTGGAGAATTCTCAACTGCTACAGTTGCAAGAGAGCACACGGAGGTACAAACGTCATTTAAGGATAAAGCTCGTTGGCGTGAACTAACTATCTCTAAAATGGGGTAAGGAACTGTAACTTAATCCCTACCCATCTCTACTCATTACTAGTCATTTTTTGGTAGATTTTCAACAATCAATCGGTCAACAAAATCTCTAAGCCGTTCTTGCCAGTCAGGGACGGCTTTAAGTTGTTCTCTGACTCCTGGCAAAACTTTGAATTGGACAGGGACTTTATCATAAGCCACTTGATTTTTTGGCTGAAATTTGATTCTAGGCATTGTTAGCGCTTTTATGGTCGAGTATACTAGATAAAATAGCAAACATTGACAGCGCTCGTTTCAATGCAACTTGTAGAAAAACACGTGATCAATCGCAATCACCGTCTGTGGAAAGAGTGCGACCAACTAGCATTCAAATCTAAAGACTTATACAATGCTGCTAACTACATTCAACGTCAATACTTCTTTGACTCTGGCAAGTACCACACATTACCAACTCTCTACCATCTAATAAAGAACCACCAAGCTTATAAAGCGTTGCCTACTAAGGTGTCAAAGCAGATTTGCAAAGTACTTTGTCAGGCATGGACTGGGTTTATGGCTGCAATGAAGGCTTGGAGAAAAGACATAGCTGGGTTTTTAGGTAAACCAAGACTACCAGGGTACAAACACAAAACAGATGGTAGAAACATTGTTATTTATCCCGACGAGAGTGTGTCAATACCAGGACTTAGAAAAGGTTTTGTAGTGCTATCACAATGTAGTATTAAGCTACCTACAAAAACTTCAAACGTTGACCAGGTAAGAATTGTACCTCAAAAAACTTGCTATGTAATTGAGATTATTTACTCGAAAGAGTTAGTACAACAGACACAAGGTTACAGTGCAGCTCTTGACGTCGGTTTAAGCAATTTGATGACTGCTACATCTAACAATCCAGGCGTTAAACCTTTGGTTGTGAATGGCAAACCGTTAAAATCTATAAACCAATTATTTAATAAGCGCAAAGCTCAAGCTCAATCCCAACAAGCCCATAGACAAGTTTTAGACTTGGTACATAAGCGCAATAACCGTGTTTCCAACTACCTCCATACTGCTTCTAGACGTGTCATTGATTGGTGCTTGGCGTCGGGTATCAGTCGCTTGATTGTTGGCAAGAATGATCGCTGGAAGCAAGATATCAATATTGGTAAATCCAATAACCAGCAATTCACCGCAGTACCTCATACTCGACTTATCCAAATGCTTGAGTACAAAGGTGCTTTGGTTGGAATCAAGGTGATGACGACTGAGGAAGCGTACACCAGCAAGGCGAGTGCTTTAGATGGTGATGCGTTGCCCAAGTATAGAGAAGCCACGCCTCGCTTCTCTGGCAAACGGATTAAGCGTGGTTTATATCGGTCTGGTACTGGCAGATTCATCAACGCTGATGTCAATGGAAGCTTGAATATTGGACGAAAAGTAATTCCCGACTTTATGAAGGGAATAGAGGGATTGCCGTTTATCCCTGTAGTGGTTGATCCACTACGAATGCATTTGACCACATCTGCCTAGGCTTGACTAGATATGAGTAGGTTTATGCAAGCGGTCAATACAATCGTTGGTCATACTGACGGGATTTTGGCAAATGGCTATGTGATATGAAGGAGTACGTTACGGAACGGTGAGTTGAGGTTGCATTTGGTTTATCAAAAGCAAATCCCCACAACTTTTTATAGTTGTAGGGATTTGCTTTATCTTTTATTTGGTGGCGGGAAGTGGATTTGAACCACTGACCTTCGGGTTATGAGCCCGACGAGCTACCAGGCTGCTCTATCCCGCGTCGTCTCTTCGTCTTCCTCAGTATAACAGCAAAGTTAGAAATTTGGCAACTATAAAATTGATAATTCTCCAATAACTTCTAAACGCTTGTATTTACCGAGGTTCATGAACTTTTCTGACAGGGCTTCCGCAACGCTGGGAGTAATCCAGCCCAACTGCTTAAGTAGATGAATGGCAACAGCATGCTTTGCTCGCTTTGCTCCGTCCATGACTTTAATTGCCAATCCCATGCCCTCACCCAATCTGGCAATGCACTGTACTCCTTCAGCACCAGCTTTGCTGACGAGATCTCCAAGGGCTAAACGCATCAGTTCGGTATCTAATTCTCCCTCTCCTGCCACCATCACAGAGTGATGCGTCATAGCACGCACAATACGCTCCATGTCCAAAGTACTACGAGAAGCAAGCTGAGCATACAACGACGCCATTTGAGCGAGTTGCATCAAATACGTAGGTGCGCCACAGTCATCATGAGCACAGATGAATTCCTCTGCTGGCATTCGCAGCAATTCTGATACTTTGGTGAGAATCAACTGCTGCACTGGGTGTTTTCGCTGCAGGTAGTTATTTAATGACCAATTACATTGTTGACAAACGGCTAGCATACCTGCGTGTTTGCCAGAGCAATTGTATTCCAAACGACTGTACTTACCTTCTGGAATTGGACATTGGAGTGCTGAGGGGTCTACATCAGATCGCCAAAGTATATTAAATGCCTGTCTGACTTGCTCTATTGTTCCTTTATGGGAACTTGTCATAATCGCTAGGTCTTTATCGCTTAGGTTATAGCGTTCTAAAGTCCCTGTGCTGGTTACTGCGATCGCCTGAAAGGGTTTGAGCGCCGAACGGACAAATGTGGCAGTTTCAGCGTTTCCAGCAACGGATAGTACTCGTCCTCGATCATCACAGACGACGGCTTGGACGATATGCTTTGATTCTATAATGCCTTCACGCAGTAACCTGACTTCTAATGCGGCGGCTTGTGTTCGTTTTCCCATTGTCATGGGTAGAAATTTACCATAATTTTGTCCTTTGTCCTTAGTCTTTTGTCTTAAGTCTTTTGCAAATAACAAATTACTTCATGACTCATGACTCATGACGATTACACTAGGTGCCAAACTATCGTACCAGCAACGAACAATACAGCCAAGCCAGCAAAGGTCATTTGTAACCGACTTATAATTGGTTTTATAGAGTATGAAACAATCAGGCGATCGCGTGTCAGCACTTCCTGTGGTTTCATCCAAGTTTGACCGTCATACCATCCTGACTCTTCGTAAAAGATGATTGGACTCATCAGGCGATCGCGGATATAAGACCAGCCCAAATAGAGCCGTACTACTACCAGCACGACTCCCACACTTGATCCTGCTATACTACTGATAATAAACTGTGCACTCTGCTTATGTGGCGCAAAGCTTGCTGCTGCGACTGGGAATGCCACCAACCACGATATTCCCCAAATCCACGCTATTTTTGTGATATACTGGCGCAAATTTAAGGTACAGTCACGAAACAGCCAGGAGGATTTTAACTCTTCGTACTCATTGAGTGGTTGCTGTTCAGAGGGAACTGGGCAATTTGAGACCGAAGATTTTATCATGTTGGTTGACCCTCACCATCTACGGAAGTTGAAAACTCGATACGTTCTGCATGTCCCCAAAACGCTTCTAGATTATAAAACTCCCGTTCTTTTGGCAACATGATATGAACAATGACTTCTCCATAGTCTTGCGCCACCCAGGAAGCCTCAGATTTTCCTTCTACTCGCAGAGGACGCCTTTGCAATTCTTGTTTAATTTTTTCTTCAATTGCCTCGGCGATCGCTCTCACCTGTACTCTCGAATAGCCCGTCACCACCACAAAGTAATCTGCCAGGTAACACACATCTGATACCTTTAGCAGTAATATATCACCTGCTTTGCGGTCAGATGCCGCTTCGGCGACCTTCAATGCGATCTTTCCACTTACATCGTTGGCATCAACAAGTGGGCTTCCTACCAGATTATTTGTCACTGCGATCGATTGTCTTGGGAAGTTGCTTGGGAAATAATCAGACATTAAACCTCAGCTGCTCTCTTTTTTTTTAACAATTTTTTACAATGACTCGCGAACTACAATTGAATTGCAACTGTGAGAGTTTGTTTTTTTGAATACTAACAAAAAAAACAGGCATCTATACGGTTTTTTGTACAATCGGCTGTTTGGCTTTCCACTTTTGTAAGAACCAGTTACGCGTGAGGATGACTCGCGGATGAACCAAACAATAACTCTCAAGCAATAATTTGAGAGTATAGTCACAAGTCAAAGCCACAGCCTGATGAATATTTTGACGGCTAAGTTCCCTTAATGATTGCAATTGTGGGGTATCGCCTCGTCCTGGCTCTATGCTATCAGCCAAAAACACGATAGAGCAAAGCGAACTCATGCCTGGTCTACCTAAAGTGTGATTGGCAATAGCTTTTAACACTTCTTCATCGTCTACGCCGAATGTCTCTCTTGCGACGATCGCGCTTACGTCTGCATGCAACAAATGGGGATTTGCTGCCATCACTTCGTCTACTTCCAATCCTTCTTTGTGTGCCATGTGCAAAAGTTTCTGTGGTTTAAAACATTTTGCTAAATCGTGCATTAACCCAGCGTGTGCAGCTTTTTCTCGATCCACTTTGTAATGAACTGCGAGATCCATTGCCATTTGCTCAACTCTGAGAATGTGGTTCACTCTGGGAGTTGGAACATTCTGTGTTAACCAGGTTAAGACTTTTTCGCGCATAAAGGCAATCCTCTGACAATGGAGGCTTGTTGCTGTAATAGAGTTGAGTGATGAATATATAACTTTATTCTAACGAAGTTTTACTATCTAGATTCCTTTGGTCTGAGGAGGAGATGTTTTTGGGCAAAGGAATTGACAAGTGGCTCAATTGTTGAATCTTCAGCGAGCACTGAGTAGAACAAAGACTCGTAGCGAGTTAATGCTTGTTCAAAAGCATACTGCTCAACTGCAAATTTGCGACTATTACACGCCAAAGTTTTCACTTTTTCTGGGTTGTTGTACAAATCTAAAATCGCCTCTGCTAAAGCTTCAGGTTTTTCTGGAGGAACAACCACTCCACCAGCACTTTGTTTAATAGCTCTTGCTGCTGTGCCATTACTAGGCACTGATCCTACCACTGCCCGACCACTGCCGAGCAATATTTGGATTTTCGATGGCATGTTAAAAGATATAACATTCTTCTTTTGGACCACCAAACCCACATCAGCCGCTGCCAACAATTCTGGTAAACTTTCGCGAGGTTGAAAAGGTAGTAGCAAAACATTATCAGCACCGGATTCGGTGCAAGCCATTTGTAACCGCTGCAAACCTTTTGCTTCCCCTACAATCACAAAGGTTATATTTGGAATATGGCGTAACAAAGAAGCCGCTTTGACAACGGTTTCTAAACCTTGAGTGAGGGCAATGTTGCCAGAGTATAGCACCACAAATTTACCATCTAGGTTATGAGCTACTCTAAAAGCGTTATTTTCTTTTGGCAGAGGTCGGACAAAATTGATATCGACCCAGTTGGGAATTTGTGCAATTTTGCCAAGTGCTACACCTTTTTTTTGTAAATTTTCTACAAAACCGTCAGCAATCACACTAATTTTAGTTGCACTGTGGTAAGCGAATTTTTCTAATGCTGTTAACGCTTTAATAAGCCATTTGTTCTTCAACAATCCAACGTGTAATGCAGCGTCTGGCAATATATCTTGAAGATTTAAGACTACAGGACATCTGAACAACCATCCTAAAAGGGCAGTTGGTAAGCAAACAGGTAACGATGGTGAGGTTGAGAGAATGACATCTGGACGCCAACCTGCGATCGCTGGGAAAAAACTTGTAAGCACGAAGCTTGCATCTAGCAATAGTCGGTCTATTAAGTTGGGCTGCGGACGAATCCAAACATAACTCCGTTGGATTTGAACCCCATTCTTGTACTCAGTCACAAACCACTTGCCCCGATAATTCTCGTATATCTGACGCTCAGGGTAATTCGGCATAGCAGTCACTACGCGTACTTGATGTCCGCGCTTAACCAATCCCTCTGCTAATTCAGTCATCAGGGGAGCAATACCAATTGGTTCTGGAGAATAGTTGTAAGAGTAAATCAAAATACGCATAGTAAATTAGTTTGAGTCTGAAGAACCCCGGAGTCTTTTCTATGACAACATTTGTTGTTAACCTTATTCCGCACTTGTGTGAGTTTATATATGCATTTTCCCTTCAGACGCTACCAATGTTAGCCTTTATTTCTTGAAGATTGAGTAAAATTTGATGCTAGTTTGTAAGAGTTGCGTTAGTATTTTTTTGCCTGAAGGATTGCTATATAAATTATCTATATCATTAAATTCACTTAAGTAGCTACGTAATTATAATTACTTATCTTATGCTCAAAGATAAATATGATTTACGTATAAGTTCAAGAAATTTCTGACAAAAAAAATCTGACACAAGTGCCAGGACATGAAACATTGAATGTTTAGATTTTGTGGGGGTTGGGTAAAACAAGCGAAAAATCTGCGCTAAGGCATTTGCCTGGAAATAAAATACCAGCCGTGTTTAACGGTAACGGGTTGGTGTCGAGGGATCTAGGTCTGACGGCTGGTATTTTATTTTTGCGGTCCACCCTAAGGCAGATTTTTCAGTCATTCGATGAAACGGCTTTGCCGCCCACGCAGCTGCCTCCCGTTGTGGCAACTGGCGTTGGGGATTAGGGGGTTGGGTGAAACCTTGACTCGTGTGTACTCATGAAGCCCGTACAGAACTTTAGGAGAGGCAAAAAAGGCGGCTTTTTCTCAATTACTCTTACTTATTGACCAGTAAACCCGTCTTCTTTACCCTTAGCGTAGCGTTGCCGTTAGGCGATAGCCGTGGCGCAAGCCATAGGCAATAGGTTGTCCGGTTAAGTCAAGGGAAAAATGTAGGGCTAGCCAGAGTAATCACCTGCCTTTTTAGTAAAGTTTTAAGAGCAGTGATCGTTTAGGGGCGTGTTTTGTGATACACCTTTATGCGTCTGTTGATCTGCGCGATCGCTGCTCTTAGGGGGATCCTTAAAAATAAAATACCAGCCTTTGTTTGTTGATCTGTGGGCGTAGTCGGGTACTCGGAGTTATGAGGCTGGTATTTTATTTCCTGGAAAGTGCCTTAAAACCCAGATATGCCATATGCCCTTCTTTAGTTATCGGCATCCTTGAATAGCTTTATCACTTAATCTGCTAGTTGCATCAGTGTTATTCTCATAAAAATCTATTTTCGTCAATATTCATCCAGAAAAATTTTAGATGCATTTGCCCTGTGCTTATTTCCTTATAGAACAGCTTTGAACACTCTTAGCTCGACAAAATGGATTTTGTCGAGCTAATCGTTGCTTTAGACCTGTAAAAATAGATTTAAACAGCGCCACTATTTTTCTTAAATAAGATGGCTACCGTTTTAAAAATTAACTTCAAATCGTAGATTAAGTTCCAGTTTTTTTGATACTGTAAATCTAAACGAATGACGTCTTCAAATTTACGGATACTAGACCGTCCATTTACCTGCCATTCTCCGGTCATTCCTGGTTTGACATCCAAACGTTGCCACTCTGGAACTTCATAGCGCTCTACTTCATCTGGTGTAGGTGGTCTGGTACCGACTAAACTCATCTCTCCTTTGAAAACATTCCAAAATTGGGGTAGTTCATCTAGGCTGGTTCGACGCAAAAAGCCTCCAATCTTGGTTATTCGTGGATCGTTGTCTATTTTGAAAAATGCTCCTTGAACCTGGTTCTGCTTTTCTAATTCGGCTTTTTTCGCTTCTGCGTCAATATACATTGAGCGGAATTTCCAAATCAGAAAGCGTTTGCCCATCCAACCACAACGAGTTTGACTAAAGAAAATTGGACCGGGACTATCGAGTCGAATAGCCACAGCAATAGGGATAAATAAAACTCCTACAATCACCAAACCAACTAGTGATCCAACTATGTCAATAAACCGTTTCATCCAAGAACGAACAGAAGGATGTGTCGTTGGTAGTTCTTCTAATTGGCTTTTTGATGATGTTTGCCCTTGAGACTCAATAGAAAAGACTTTGTCCAGTCCTGTCAGGTTAAGTACTGACATAACCTGAGGGGTAACATTCCGTAGTATAAATTCGATATTTTTTTCATGAGCAATTTTCAAATTACTGACCAAGGCACCTAAACCACTACTATCCATAAAAGTAGTTTGGTGAAAGTCAATGATAATTTGTCTAGTATCGGGATTTGCTAGAGTAATCTCTTGGCAGGTTTGCTTAAAGGCTACAGCCTCAAGCACGCTCAACCGCACTGGTACCTGCACAATTGCCGTGTCATTTGAGAACGTCACCGGAAAATTTACCTCTTTGGGTTGGCTAGTCGTCATGAAACCCTGCACTTTCGTTGCCATGTCAATATAATGTGCCAAACACTATTTAGTCCAAGCGAATTGATAGTTACTTCAGTTGAGATTGGATATCATCAGGGACGATTCACAATAGAACAAGAAGCTAACTTAAAGTTTGAAGTGTAAAGGATGAAGTATGTCAAGAAAGAATAAAGGGTAAGAAATAAAGTATTTCATATTTTATTCTTCATTTCCTACTTTCTGTTTCTCACTTTTGCCGTATCTTCATACTTTTTACTTAATGCTTCATACTTCTTTCGTGAAAAACATTCTTGCTTTTGTGCCAACCTAGCACATACCTATTGCTATCATCACATGACCCTTAAGACTACTGTTACACCTACCGCACGCCTGATAGAGGTCTTTTCCGCCATACAAGGGGAAGGACTGAATGTGGGAACACGTCAAATTTTCATTCGTTTTGCTCTTTGTGACTTGCGTTGTCACTTTTGCGATAGCGCACATACTTGGAATGCACCCGCTACTTGTAGGATAGAGCAAACCCCTGGATTACGTGACTTTGAAATTTACTCGAATCCTGTTTCACTACCCATGTTACTAGAATGGGTTGAGCGACAAAACTTGCCTTGTCTACACGATACCATTACCTTAACGGGTGGCGAACCACTTTTACACACCCCATTTTTGGTAGAATTTTTACCCCAAGTACGCTCAGTGACAAATTTACCTGTATACTTGGAAACAGGTGGACATCGCCCAGAACTACTGAATAGTATACTACCACTAATAGACTCTGTGGGAATGGATTTCAAAATGCCTAGTACAAGTGGCGAAAATCGTTGGCGAGAACATGCAGAATTTCTTCAGATGTGTTGGACATCACAAGTAGAAGTTTTTGTTAAAATCATTGTTTCTCAAACAACAAATCCAAGTGAGTTAGAACGCTCTGCCCAATTAGTAGCATCAGTCAATCCATCTATCCCTGTATTTTTACAATCTGTCACGCCATTAGATGATCCTAGTGCGTTCAAACAACTACCAGTGGTTGCTCCCTCTCCCAGTCAAGTCTTAAATTGGCAAGCTTTAATGAAGCGTTTTCTCAAGTGTGTACGTGTCGTTCCTCAAACCCATAAAATGCTGAATCAACTTTAACTTTTGAGAGTACAAATCTAAACGCGTTAGTAGTTAGTTATTAATTGTCCAACTTAACTACTAACCTTTGTGAAGATATGATCAAGCAAAAACCCAATAGTATAAAGTTTGGATGTAAAAAAATGACATTTCTAGAGAGTTAATCTGTTCTTAATACGGGAGTCAGATGCTGAAAAAAGTCATTCGTAATTCTTTTTATCTTACAGATGATTCAAGCAAAGCATTTGTTTTCCCTGTTAAGCTGCTCGTTAATTGTGTCCGCTGTAAGTTTTACAGGATACATAAAATCGGCATATGGTATTTCCTTGAACAATACCCTCTCCATCAGCGGTGAAAGTACAGATTTATACCCATATAGTGGCAACAGCGCCAATGTCAATCGTTTGGGATATTTTTCGGATCTCTACTACGATCGCTTCAACAATGTGTACTATGCATTAAGCGATCGCGGTCCTGGTGGTGGCAAAATCTCATACAATACACGAGTACAGAAGTTTTCTTTAGATGTGAATCCCAATACAGGCACAATTGGGAATTTTCAAGTACTAGAAACAATTTTGTTCACAAAAGATGGTCAAAAATTTAACGGATTAAACCCCACATTGCTGAATGGCAATGCTGGGACTCTTGGTTTGAGTTTTGACCCAGAAGGATTTACTGTTGCTCCTAATGGTCATTTTTATGTGTCTGATGAGTATGGTCCATCTGTGTATGAATTCAAACCTGATGGTTCATTCTTACGAGCATTTACCATCCCAGAAAATTTAATTCCTAAAGAAGCGAATGGCAAGCTCAATTATGTCGATGGTCGTCCAACTATTACCAATGGACGCCAAGATAATCGAGGATTTGAAGGGTTAACTCTCAGCTCAGATGGTAGCAAACTTTATGCTATGCTACAAGATTCCTTGGTGAACGAAGGTTCTAGCGATGGTTCACCAGACGGACGACGTAGTCGCAATTTACGATTAGTAGAATTTGACACAGCAACTGGCAAGAGTACAGCCCAGTACATCTATCAGCTTGAGAGTTTGGCAGACATTAACTCTCGCATTCCTGGAACAAAAGATGATTTTGGGGCAAATTCCCAAGGGCGTAACATTGGTATCAGTTCTATTACTGCGCTCAATGATAAGGAATTCCTAGTCTTAGAAAGAGATAATCGCGGGTTTGGAGTGGACGCAGTGAATGGATTAGTGGCGGACTCAACCGCAACTCCACCACCTGTAGCCACCAAGCGAGTGTACAAAATTGATTTAACAAATGTAACCAATGTCAGCACAATCAGTTTGGCAAACACCAATACATTACCTACAGGTGTCAACCCAGTTAGTAAATCTTTATTTTTGGATATTGCTGCAACTTTGAGTCCTGACAATCCAGGTGATTGGACAAAGATAGCAGAAAAGATGGAAGGTCTGGCAATTGGTCCGCGACTCAATGATGGTTCTTATGCGCTGCTGATTGGGACGGACAATGATTTTAGTGTCACCCAAGACGACAATTCCACCACCCAGTTTGACATTTGTACTAATGCCAATGGTACCAGCTATAGCAAGAGACCGATTGACAGTGGCTGCCCAAATGGTCAAAAGTTAATTCCTGGGTTCCTTTACTCGTTTAAAGTCAGTTCTGCTGAACTGGGCAAATTTGTCCCACCACAAAAAGTGCCAGAAGCGACAACAACTACTGGGCTTATGTTACTGGGTTTTAGCGGTTTATGGCTCAGACGGCGGAGTCATACTTAAATCAGTGAACAGTTAACAGTGAACAGTTAACAGTGAAGGAGTCAGAAGTCGGAATTCTTTATTTCTTCCTTCTGAATACTGAATTCAGAATTGCTGAATTCTTCTTCAAACTGATAACTGGTAACTGATAACTGATAACTGTTAGATTTCGCCCTCATCGATATTCCTAGATTTTGATTTTGCCTTATTGGCACTACGCTTAAGGGCAGACAGCCGTGCTTCGTATCTAGAACGCTGGCGTTTGCTGGGTGTGGTGTCAATAAGGGTTTTCAAGGCGCTACCCAGACTTTTGTAGGCATTAGGGAGAGTGTAACCGAAGCGAGTTGCTAAGGCGATCGCTTTCTCGTCTGCATCAACTAATTCTTTGAATTGCTTTTCGCCACTATTCTTTTGATAAAGTCGCCAGCCGGAAACTCCGCACAAACCCAAAGCTAATACTAGCAACAATCCATCCTGTACCCACAACTCACCGACAGCGCCGCCTAAACCAATCGCCAACGCCGCCATTTCCCAACCATCTTTGGGAATAGTATCATTTTGAATGCGAGCTACTTCGTGCCAGAATAGTAAATTGCGCTGATCCATCGCCAGTGAATCCCATTTTGCCAAGTCGATTTGAACTTCTACTTGGTCTTTGCCAATTTCCTCGCAGCGGATCATCGGTGGATTAACCTCAGTCGTACCTTCAACTGTGACCCAGCTTTGCAATTCCGGTGGTAGTAAGCCCTTTAACCGCCGTAGTTCACTCATTTCTGCTTTGGCAGAGGAGGTTACATAGGATGTCATAATATCCAGCCCTAGAAAACTTCAGTATATTGAGGGTATCACTTTGGAGTATAGCGATTTCACTGGCGATTCGGCTCATTCGCCAGGAAAACTTCCCCTTCTTTTACGAGCTTCCATCGCCTTTTCTAAGAGATCAAGTAATCCAGGAGCTTGTTCTTGAATGCTGAGTAGAAGTCTCTCACCAAGTTCTACATTACCCGGGTCATGACCCGTTTCCATCACTGTCATCAGACGGGGTATCGCCACAGAATCAACAAGCTGAACTAACCCATGTAAACAACGGTTAAATTGTTTTTCTGTCAGAATCGAGTCTTCCAGGGGAAACTCAATTATCGCACGGATTTCCCCATCTGATGGGTCATACTCCCATTGCAGCATTTTGGTTTCCCAGGAAATATACAGCATTGTTTGAAGAATAGCTACTTTGTGAGGGTGATCGCTCACCCCTGATAACACTTGGGGCGCAAATAAGCGGAAAAATTTTCCCTCTTCGTCCAGCTGGACAACAATCAGGAAATCTTCAACATTATCACTTTCTACACCTGTGATAATACGGTCTTCTTCTTCGTCGATACGGTAGTCCCAACCAAGGTTGTCTAAATAATAAGCAATCTGTTGCAGATCAGCTGCCATAAATGCCTCATATGTTTACAGAGTGGCTGTTATCAGACCTAGTTTAACCTGCTAGAGGTAAGAGCATAGAATACCATTGCTACCTTCTTTTTTCTCGCCTTGTGTTCTCCACGTATAATAAAAAAGTAAGAAAAGTGACTTTTAAGACACCAATTGATGACTTTCCAGCGTTACCATAGATGATTTAGTTTCTGTTTGAAAAGTTATCGGTCTGGTAGCATATTCAAATGAAGTGGAGTTTTTCCTAAAAAAATAACAACTTCAATCTGTATAAAACATGTCAAATATATCTGACTATTGCACAACAAAAGCAGGCATCTTTCAAGAAGTAAAATCAGTAGAGGAAACTCTACCAATAAGAAATGATGCTTGCCGCTCAAAAATTTTTCTCCATCCCCATCCAACTTCAAAAGTTTGCCTTTTTTTCCACGGATTTACTGCTGGTCCCTACCAGTTTGAAGCAATAGGAAAAAAACTATTTGACGCTGGTTACAATGTTTTAGTACCCTTACAACCAGGTCATGGAGTCGCTGGAGATTGGAATGGAGACAATCCCCCTCCTCTACCAATGGAACGCGAAATTTATCAAGAGTTTGCACTTTATTGGTTGAAGGTGGCACAAAATTTAGGACAGCAAGTGATAGTCGGTGGAATATCCACTGGTGGAAATTTAGCAGCTTGGTTAGCTTTAGAACATCCCCAATCAATTGAAAAAGCTTTGCTATTTGCTCCTTACATAAGTGGTAATAATGCGATTATAAATTTTGTTGTGGAAGTTCTCCCAATTTATTATGAATGGCTGAATAAAGATAATACAGGTAATTTTGGCTATGAAGGCTTCCGCATTCCAGCACTGCGGATTTTTTTAGAAATGGGTCAAGAAATTATTGATAGAGTCAAAACGAATTTAGCAGTGCCGATGTTTATTATTTATAGTGAAAACGACCCAGCTATCAATCACTGTGAATTGCAATGTTTTTCTAAAGCGACAATTGAACAACAGCCAAAATCTTGGTATTACAGCTTTGATAAAATATTTGAAGTTCCCCACACAATGATGACAAAAACTGAGGGAAATCAATATCAAGATCTACTCATGACTATGGCTAAAGCTTATCTTGAAAGTGAGGTGACTTGGTCTGAAGTTATGGAAATTGGTTATCAAATACTGCAAGGAAACACTTTTGAGATTGCGACTCAACAGCTAAACTTAACAGAAAGAATTTCCCCAGATTTATCGGTTTTGTTGGCAGTGATGGATAAAAAAATAATTATTGATTATTCAAAAGAGAAAAAATCAGTCTGTTCTTGAAAATAAGTCTTGTCAAATGTTCAATTTATTGGGCAGATATTTTAATTGACTTCCAAATGCTACTCTCTACTTGATTAATCGCTACCATGATGCCATTTTCCGGGTTTTTTAGTAGAGAAAATTTGACTTGTTTAAAATAATCGTAAATAGCTTCTCGTAATCTTGGTTTTTCAACCGCAACTGTATGATTATAATCCCAAACATCCCAAATTATGATACCTATACCTAGAATCGGGTCTAATAACTGTGCTCCAATTTTTCCAGCCACGACACCACCAGTCTTTGCTGCCATTTTTGCACCAACTTTACCCGCAAAAGATACAGCAATTTTACTTCCTAGCTTTGTCACTGTTGGAATCATTGCTTTTGCAAGTAGGAAAGTACTTCCACCAGTCAAAACCTTCAATGATAAATTAGAGATATTTCCTTCCGTATCATTGATAGTCACTGCAATATTATCAAGATAACGCTCCCAATCTCCCTGAGGAATCTTGTAACTACTTTGAATCTTAGAAATATTTTTACCCAATTCTGCAAGATATAAATTTATACTATCTGTTGTAATATTCTCAAATTTTAGTTGTGCAATTTTTGGTCTGAGGACGCGCTTAGCAAATTCTATTTGAAAATCCTCAGTCAATTTTTCGTCTACTGCTTGTCTTGGAGATGGTTTTTTTTCATTAGTCCAATGAGTTACTGCTGAATATAACCACGTAAAAGAAGTACTCAACTCCATCTTCTTTTGATTAAAGTAATTAAAATACCAACTGAGGAAACTTTCATCAACACGAGTCATCAATTCATCAACCCAATTATCTAATTTTTCTGAAGCAAAACTCTCTGCTTGAGAATGTGCATTCTTCACAGCAGTAACGACTGCTTGATCGATATCTTTGGGTATTTGTGGGACGACTACATGAACTTCTTGACTAGGACTTTTACCTGAATCTCCTAGTTTTGTAGGAGATGAATTTGTTATTAACGCTTTGCCTAATAAGGGAATAATCACAATGATAATAACAACAGCCCATATAAAGGGAGTTATTGACTTAATAAAGTTACTCCAAGCTGTAATGCGTTGTGTCTTTTGTTGAAAAGAAGCTTTTTCTTCTACTTTCTGTGATGTCGTTGGTTCTTGAGCAGAAGTAGACTCTAAATCCTGTTGTTGCTCATCTGTCATAGTCTTTGGGATAATATATTACCTTCTTATCTAACTTAAACTAGCTTTCATCGAAATGCAAACTTTACTAGGTATAAAATTTCTATAATCAAAATCCGGATTTGAAAAATACTGTCCCATACTTTTTAGTCTTTTGGAGGGTGCCAACCAGCTATCACCCAATAACTACGAACTTCTAAAGCATCTGGGTCATCACTTAAATGCAGTGCTGCTATTGTTGCTCGACCAATTGGCGTTTTGCCAACAATACGCAAACCATCTTCTGTCCAGTAAAAATGCTCAAACAAAACTTGGGTACGGGGGTTAAAGAGTTTTACCGTCTCGCCTGTTTCTGAATCAACCCCTGTTATTTTATCGCTTTTGTAACGATTGCAAAGTGGACAAGCTAGCCATAGGTTCAATTCATCATTGCTACCACCTCTAGAGATAGGAATGATGTGTTCAATTTCCAAACGCGCCATGACTAAATGTTGAGGACTCAAGCAATAACCACAACGATTTCTTGCACTAGCGCGGACACGACGTTCTACCTCAACAGGAATACGACTACGAGCCATTGCTGTTAATTGAGAGGTGGTCTTAAGCCACGTTCAACAGCAACTTTTAAGGCTCTCGCTTTACGTACCAAACCACCTCGGTAAACCTGCATCAGTTCATCTAATTGTCTAACTTCTACATCATTAAGTAGTCCTTCTCGGTTACCTGCTAACAGATCACTGAAAACCTCTTGCTGTTCTGGTTCCATTTTTAGATCACACAAAACCAAAACCTGCTCATTTGGTAATGACTCAACAGGTAGTTCTGTAATAGCGCGGTCAATCCACTCTACTAATATATCTTCCAGTCGCCGATGTGTAATGGCAGCGATTTCTTTTGCTTGTTGTGCCAGTCTTTCTGGAAGTTCTATGGTAATGATTTCAGCCATTTTTTACTAGCTTTGCTTTATGAATTTGAATCTTTACGACATTTAAAAGCGAATTGGCAAAATCTGGATAGAAGCGGTGCTACGAGGAACTAAGTAAATTGCATATAGCTGTTCTGAAGTATCTGCTAACTCTAACACTTCACGTAAGTTTTCACTGTGAGCAATTAAACCATTAGCATTGTAAGCAACATATTAATTTCGATATAAATCCAATAACATCTGACGGTTGTGGTTTAGCCACTTCAGCATCTCGCGGCTTTCATTTTGAGATGGTGCTTGATTCACATATATTGCAGTTTATAAATTAAGTAATAAATTAAGTAATAAAAAATTTAGGTGTTTTTAAACAGCTTTTCTGTTTACCTCTTATTGTAAGCATGATGGGCAGGACAAGGGTGCAAAACAATTTCTGGTTTCAATACTACCGACTCCTTGGGTAAGAGGATAAGGCGCTTGGAAGTCGTGAGTGTAAATACTTATCTTCCTTGAATTCTGTGCCAACCACCATGACACAATTCTTTAAAAGTGCGTAAGTTTAGACCACGTACAATTATATAGAGTCACAAAAAAGTTATGAAGTTATTTTCTTCTATTTACTAGACAATTACTAATTAGACGAAAACGTTATGTTTTACACCGTAGAAGCTAGTGATACGCTACCGAACATTGCTGAAAAATTTTATGGCGATCGCACTCATTGGCAAAGTATTTACGATGCTAATCCAGATCTCATTGTACTTGTACCTGGAGTAGAACTTTTCATTCCCCTTGACTCATATTCCGAATTCCAAAGCGAATGTGAAATCATTGTTGTTTACGATAACAATGGAAGCCATATGCTTTGATAATTACCGAATGGTAAGGGCACAGCACTGCTAGTGTCCCTACGAAAAACCTGTGTTCTAGCCAATAGAAAACTGCTGCCAAAGGGGTGCGATACAAAGCAGCGTCAACGCCCTAACTCCTTACGGACACGCTGCGCGAACGGGCGGGGTGTAAGGGTGTAGAGGTGTAAGGGTGTAGGGGTGTAGGGGAACCCCCTCAATTTATTGATGGGGCTAAAAACTTCGACGCCGTATTTCTCGCAAAGTCGAGCCAGCGCCCTTCGGATTCATCTATGTCCTGCGGACACGCTGCGCGCTTGGCGGTTCAATAAAAAAAGTGCGCCACGACAAACGCCGACGCACCCAATAAAAATCATTACAACAAGAGGTAAAATTAAATCTTCGCTTCTTCCTTCACCAACTTATCCCAACCCAAATCTTTCAAACTGTTATTCCGACGTAGCGGACGAGTCACCAACTCCAGAATGTCACGTGCATTTGTAAAGCCGTGAATCTGAGCAAAAGTAAACTCCACAGACCACTTAGTATTAATCCCTCGTGCTTCCAACGGGTTAGCATGAGCCATACCAGTAATCACCAAATCTGGCTTCAAATCATAAATCCGCTGCACTTGATTGTAGTTGTCTGGCTTCTCCACAATCCTAGGCAAAGGTACGCCCATTTCCTTGCAAGTCTTCTCCAGCAACTTCAATTCAGCATCTTGATAACGCTTATCCATGTAGGGGATACCAATTTCCGGAACCGTCATACCACAGCGTACCAAGAAGCGTGCGAGGGAAACTTCCAGCAAGTTATCACCCATGAAAAACACAGACTTGCCACGAATAAGTTTTATGTAGTCTTCTAAACTTTCCCAAATTTGTGCTTCCCGTTCATCCAAACCTTTAGGAGTAATACCAAACACCGAGCAGATTTTCTCAATCCAAGCGCGGGTTCCATCTGGACCGATGGGGAAGGGTGCGCCAATCAGCTTACACTTGCGGCGACGCATTAAAGTAGTTGCAGTTCGGCTAAGAAAGGGGTTGACACCAGCGACATAATACCCTTCTTCAAGGACAGGTAATTCCGTAAAGCGCTTGGCGGGAAGCCAACCAGAAACTTTGATACCTTGCTTCTTCAATTCCAGTGTTAACTGAGTGACGACAGGATCAGGAAGGGAACCAAACAGCACCAATGGTGGATGATCCACGTACTCAGATTCTTCGTTGGCGACTTCTTCTTTTTTCTTTCCAAAATTGAGGAGTTTGGAAATAGCGTTACGTTCGTTCTTGTCTGTTTCCGCCACGGGTGCTTTATCAGGACAACGTGTCGCCATTGCTGCTAACACGGTATCTTCTCCTTGAGTGAAGGCGTAGTCCAAACCGTTAGCGCGTGCGACGACGATAGGAATACCAATTTCGGATTCTAGCTTGGGTGCCAAGCCTTCCAAATCCATTTTAATGATTTCCGTGGTGCAGGTGCCAATCCAAACAATGACACTGGGGTTGCGATCGCGCTTTATCTGCGTACACAGCCGCTTTAACTCTTCATAATCATTGAGTTTTGCGGAAATATCTCCTTCTTCCAACTCCGCCATTGCATAACGGGGTTCAGCAAAAATCATGACCCCCATTGCGTTTTGCAAGAAATAACCACAAGTTTTTGTACCAATCACCAAAAAGAAGCTATCTTCAATTTTTTGGTAAAGCCAAGCGACACAGCTAATTGGGCAAAAGGTATGGTAATTTCCAGTTTCGCACTCAAAATTTAAACTTTCTGATTGAGCAAGAGTCATTTTAGTGTTTTCTCCCCTTGATTTATTAAGCTAAAAGCGCGGTTGAAAGTAAGGCAGACTACATGTGGAAGAATGAACACTTCCCTCCAAACTGCCATAACTGACATCTTGCATTATTCTCAACAAGACTAAAAAAACCGGGTTTATAAACGTCAGATTAAGCAATTCTTGCGTCGTTATTCTCAAGAAACCCGGTTTTTGGCCTAGGTGCAAGATATCGATAATCTATGGCACATGGCAGCAGCCACACCCAAATTCAACACAATTTAAGTTAAGTCTTGGGGAACAGACGATCAATCTCTGATTCGTTTAGAGAACCAGAAGATTTATCTTCCCCTAAAAGCGTTTTGTTATCCGCTTCTCCCTTTTGGATTACGGTTTCGCTACCCCAGGAATCTGACAAAGCATCAGCAAACCCACTCTGATTTGATGCGGTTGCTGGAGAAGTTTTGCTGTCTACTTCCTTCAAATCATCAAAGGAAAGATTGCTGGACTCATCAGATGAGTGAGGTGCGTTGTAAAACTCAGTATTTGAAATTTTCTGGTTAGATAAAGAATGATCGATCCCGTGTTGAGTTGCTTGGAACTCTTTTGTTCTAGTCAGATTCTCCCTGGTTGGATTGAGTACCCTTGGAGAATTTGTCAGTGTTTCATCACTTAAATTTTCACTTGATAAATCTGACTCTTCCGCGTGTTTTTCTATACGCAACTTAGGAAGAGCACGGTTACCAAGAGCGAGATCAGGATCGAGATTTAACCCCAGTACTTCAACCAAGGTATCAGGATCAGGATTCAATTTGGAAAACGGCAGCATTAACTGTGCCAGCTTGGGTTCCAACGCATTAATAACTCCCAGGATGAGGTAAGAAGGTGGACGACTCCCGCCATCGGGAGTGTAAACAGATTCTACCTCCATGTGCAAGGAAATCCAGTCACGATTCACCTGGAAAAATTGCAACCACTTCTGCTTTAAAGATTCTGTAAAACTATCAAAAAAAGCCATATTGTCCCCCATCCTGGAATTAAGATGATTTATACAATCATCAAGTCTAATTCTTCTTCTGGATTAGGAACTTGTTGTTTACCCGGATTTAAATAGAAATCGGATAACAAAGCGAACACCTCGCGGTCTGGTGAATCATTTGGTACAACACCTTCCGGACAAGCCAAAATTTGGTCAGCGATGTTGAGATAGTAATCGCAAACGTAATTTAAACAGGGGTCAGATTCTGCCATTTCAAACAAAGTCTTACCTTTGACGCGGGAAACACGAATATCTTCAATCAAAGGCAAAACTTCTAAAACTGGCATCGGAACTGTTTCCACGTACTTGTCAATCAAGTCGCGCTTTGAGGTGCGGTTACCAATTAAGCCAGCAAGACGCAGCGGGTGAGTCCGGGCTTTCTCCCTAACTGAAGCTGCAATACGATTAGCAGCGAACAAGGCATCAAAGCCATTGTCAGTCACAATCATACAGTAATCAGCGTAGTTGAGGGGTGCTGCAAAACCACCGCAAACAACGTCACCAAGAACGTCAAACAAAATAACATCGTACTCATCAAAGGCGTTGAGTTCCTTCAAGAGTTTCACAGTTTCGCCAACCACATAACCGCCGCATCCAGCACCTGCAGGGGGACCACCTGCTTCGACACAATCGACTCCACCGTAACCCTTATAGATGACATCTTCGGGCCACACATCTTCGTAGTGGTAGTCCTTTTCTTGGAGAGTGTCGATAATCGTTGGAATCAAGAACCCGGTCAGGGTGAAGGTGCTATCGTGTTTGGGATCGCAACCAATCTGCAACACTTTCTTACCGCGCTTGGCTAGGGCGACGGAGATATTACAGCTTGTTGTGGATTTCCCGATACCGCCTTTTCCGTAAACTGCTAGTTTCACTGTTGTTTGCCTCTTATAGCTTTTTGTCAAACTCGTGGCTTAAACACTTACCTTCACCTAGCCTGAGATGGCGATATGTGAGGTCTCATGACTGTCATTATTGTGTAAGTTACCCAGAAAATAAAGGGGGCTGTCAAGTGTATTAGGGTTCTATGAGATGAATGATGGTTTAATCAAAAGAATTTGACTGTTGATTATTCTGCATCGCTTTTGAATACTTAAAACAAAAGTATTTTATTTCTTAATAATCTGTTTTTATAAAAAAAGTTACAAAACACAAAAAGCGAAAAATCTTTCTGTATCTATGGTTTTGATTAGAAAGACGTATGTGAAACACAGGGAACAGTAAGTAGGGTGGGCACTACTCACCTCTAGCTCACCGACTAATTAACCACCAGTGCCCACCCCACAGTTAGTGGACTATCCCTGTTGTTAAAGACGGTAAGTAAGGTGGGCACTACTCACCTCTAGCTCACCGACTAATTAACCACCAGTGCCCACCCCACAGTTAGTGGACTATCCCTGTTGTTAAAGACGGTAAGTAAGGTGGGCACTACTCACCTCTAGCTGACTGACTAATTAACTAGTAGTGCCCACCCTACAGTTAGTGGACTCACTACTTATTTTTGAATTTTGAGATTGCTCAGTCCCAAGGGGACACGCGCAAGGGACGCTTCACTCCCAACGCTACGCGATTTTGAATTGTTAAAGTCTTGGGCTTCTAGCCCACAAGTGACAGGTCAATTGGAATAATGTAAAAAATTATTACATATTACATATAAGTTAAATTTTTTCTCAAATATCAAAATCTACTGAGCTTTATGTTAATCAAACAAGTTTATTCAAGAAACCTCTTCTTGCGGTGAATTCATCTCTTGCAAAGTTTGCCAGCCAGCTTCCCACAGAGAACGGTCTTGTAACAATTTTGCGTTTATCCAGAAACGGACATCGGGATCACAAGCTGCTACCATCTCGGCATAAACCCACTTACCTTGATTTTTGCGGTTGATAACTCGGAAATGTCGCCAGCCATCAACTTTTTGCTGCGCTGTCCATTTGGAACCGAGTAAATAGGGAAATTTTTGCTTTTTAGTCATTTGTCAATGCCCTTTGGGCAGGGTGTAAGGGTGTAAGGGTGCAGGGGTGTACAAAAAATACGATTTTTTCTCCCTAAACTCCCAGTCTTGGTCAAAAGTCAATATAAAGCTAGACGGAAATTGATATAAGCAGAGAAAGGCGATGCGGAAGCCGCCGCCAACGCGATCGCCATCGCCCAGATCAATCAGCAACTCAAAATTTTGGGGGTTTAACTTTCATGATCATCCAAGCACAGGAGCAGCGCAACTACTCATCTGAAGAATATTTAGAACTAGAAGTCAATTCAGAACAACGCCATCAATATATTGATGGAGAAATCATCCCTGTGACAGGCGGCACACCCAATCATAACCAAATTGCTGGTAACCTTTGCGCAGCCCTAAATTTTGCCCTCAAGCGTCAGCCTTATCGAGTGTTTGTCACCGATCAACGGCTTTGGATTCCCCAAAAGCGAATTCACACTTATCCTGATGTGATGGTTATTGCGGCACAACTTGAATTTGCTGAAGGACGGAAAGACACCCTCACAAACCCGTTGATGATTGCTGAGGTACTCTCAAAATCTACCAGAAGTTATGATAAGGATGAAAAATTTGCAGCTTACCGAACTATCTCCAGTTTTCAGGAATATGTTCTGATTGATCAGTACACGATGCATATCGAGAAGTACTTCAAAACTGATAATAATCAATGGCTGTTTAGTGAATATGAAAATCGTGATGGGATGCTGTCACTTGGTTCGGTTCCCTTCCAAATTTCGCTAGCAGATATTTACGATAAGGTTGATTTTGAGGTAGAAGTTGATTGACAGTTATCAGTTACCAGTTATCAGGTAAGTATCAGGCGCGTCTGCAAAACTCATCCGGAATACAGTAGTGGCACAGTGAAGCTATCCCTGTTCTGTCACTCTCCGAAAACATTTACCATTTTTGAATTCTAGAGCTTTTATTTGGTAAGGGATCGCACAATTTTTTTCTAATAATAAAGACCACACCCATTTTTTTCTAATAGGATAGCTTGTATTGTTTGCCTGATAAGCCTTCCAGAGATTGCTCACCCGGAAAGTGACAGAAGAGGGCTATCCCTCTTCTGTCACTCTCCGAAATCAAAAATCAAAGGCAATGTTTAAACCTTAGACTAGGGTTGGGTTTGTGGCTTTCTTTTCTAATATGATAAACATCACCATCGCTTTAGACTAAAACTCTTGTGTAGCAAGGATTTCATGTTTTCATCTGGGGAAAGTGACAGAAGAGGGCTATAGCGGTTCTCATTTGGGTGCAATACAATAACCGCAATGTTTAAACCAGCCAATAATGTCACTCAAATTAACAGTTTCAAAAGCTTCTGTAATCGCTTTATCTAA
>JAESFI010000164.1_pt1 | contig 32862 bp, 31 predicted proteins | sample 9269361 | NCBI WGS metagenome assembly JAESFI01 (sample SAMN14504119, study PRJNA617095) | algae metagenome | isolation source: Brasilonema angustatum HA4187-MV1 and co-occurring heterotrophs from moss... | place: USA: Manoa Valley, Honolulu, Hawaii | collected 2009-07-20
TAAAAATGCTTCCACAAAAACCTGAGCCTATTTTATTAGCCCAGATTTTTGCCAAGCTTTCTTCTCTCGGTCGTATTCACAATGCTTCTAGTACCGTTCCAGCCTCGTAAATTGGCAAAGGTATTGTATATGGTTTGGCGTTTTGGCAAGCCTCCAGAAGTTGCGATTGAAATTGTCTCGAACAAAGAAGGTGATGAACTAGGGAAAAAACTGGGAATTTATGAACATATGCGGGTCAGTTACTATATTGTCTATGATCCCACTTGTCAATTAGGAGAACAAGTGCTGCGGGTTTATGAACTTCGCGGAAGACGCTACTTTGAAACGACAGAAACTTGGTTAGAGCAAGTTGGCTTAGGTTTAACCCTCTGGCAAGGAGAATTTGAAGGTAGGCAAGATGTTTGGTTACGTTGGTGTTACAAAGATGGTATTGTTGTACAAACTGGGGATGAGCGTGCTTCCCAAGCAGAACAACGTGCTCAATTACTTGCAGAAAAACTACGAGCTATGGGTATTGATCCTGATACTCTGTAGAGAGGTTTCATGAAACGCTTCAACCAAAAAATTATCAAGGACGAATTATTCTTTCACATATTTTTCAATAGCTTGCTTCCACATTAAATATCCTTGACCATTTAAATGCAGTCCATCTTGTGTGTATCGAGCATCTAATTGATTCTGCAAATCGGATAAATGAGAGAAAACATCTATGTACTCATAAGAAAACTCTTTAGCCACTTCTCTCAACTGCAAATTTAGTTGCCAGACGTTCTTATTGTCTTGCCAATAGCGAGTCACTTGATTATTGATGGGTAAAACGCTTTGAATAAATACTTTTGTGTTTGGTATTTTATTTCGCAATTCTGTCAAAATCTGCTTGTATCCAGTTAATGTCTGTTCGACAGATTTATGAGCATTGATAAAGTCATTAATGCCTATCATTAAGAAAATTTTTTTTGGTTTAGATGCCACAACAGCGTTTAAACGATTTAAAACAGAATCTGTCGTGTCAGCGCTAATACCACGATTTTTTATATTTGGATTTTCCAGCAATTCTCCCCATTCGCCTTCATCAGTTAAACTATCTCCCAAGAAAATGATTCCGGAATAGAATTTGGGCAGGATTTCAAACTGGCTTTTTTTCTGTAGATAATAAATTGAGTAATTATTTTGAGTAGACTTGCTGGGAACGATTTTTTGTAATAAAGATGAAACTCCTCCTCTTCTGGCAATAAATACAGTCACTAGCAACAAAAATAAAAGATTGAGCAAGAGCGAAATAAATAATAAGATGACAATTGTATTGTTCATTGTTCTGATTTCATTATCAAAAGGAAAGTGCTTAAGTATTACAAGTTTAAATTGATGAGTTCGTCGGTTACTCTCCACTACAGTTAGCGATGAACTCTTGCACCCGTTGCCAAACTTTATCCAACAAATCAGGACTTTCTACATCAAACCACTCAATTTGAGGATATGCTCTAAACCAAGTCCGTTGGCGCTTAGCAAATTGCCTTGTGTGCAAAACAGTTAATTCTTTCGCTTCATCCAAAGAAATATCTCCTGCCAAATGTTGTTTGATTTCCTGATATCCTAAAGTATTGAGCAAAGGTAAGTCAGTACCATATTTCTGGCAAAGGTACTCTACTTCTGTTACTAAACCATCTGCAATCATCTTCTGTGTACGCTGTGCGATGCGTTGGGTAAGGTGAGCAGAGTCACAGTCCAAACCAATTTGCAAAATCGGATAATTTGGGGGATTCTCTCCTTGCTGATGGGAAATTGGGCGACCAGTGACGTAAAATACTTCCAATGCCCTTAAAGTGCGGACTGAGTCGTTTGGATGAATTTTTTGTGCTGCAATCGAGTCAACTTGTTGCAACATATCGTACAATAGCCTTTGACCTAAAGATTCGAGTTGCGATCGCAATTCCTTGTGCGCTGCAACCCTGGGAATTCTCAAACCCTGTGTGATGGAGCGTATGTATAAACCAGTCCCACCAACGAGGAACAGAGGATGAGAACCAGAAGCAATTAACGCCTGTGCTTGCTCTTGATAGTCTGCAACTGTCATAGTGTTTGTCGGCTTGCAGATATCTATAAGATAGTGTGGTACGAACTTTTGTTCAGCTTCTGTAGGTTTAGCTGTACCAATATTAAATTCCCGATAAACCTGACGGGAATCTGCACTCAGAATAACTGAGTCAAGTCGCATTGCCAAATCCAACCCTAATCCCGACTTACCCGTCGCCGTCGCGCCACAAATCACAATTAATTTAGTCATTAGTCAATGAAGAGTAAACACTGACAACTGACAGCTGATAACTAATTAGGTACATCCCCCTCATAAACTTCTCTTCAAATTGCCCTAAAGTCGCCAGCAAGGCTTTTGTGCTAGAATTTTTGAGTCTTTTGATATTTGAAACCATTAGGCGATTTTAACCCCAATTAACAGGAGAGTTTACATGACGAGCAGTTACAGTGCCGCTCAGATTCAAGTTCTGGAAGGTCTGGAACCCGTTCGCAAGAGACCGGGAATGTACATAGGTTCCACAGGCCCGCGAGGACTCCATCATTTAGTTTACGAGGTGGTGGACAACTCAGTAGATGAAGCTTTGGCGGGTTACTGCACTCATGTGGAGGTGGATCTCAACTCTGATGCTTCTGTAACCGTTGTAGATGATGGTCGGGGTATCCCTACAGATATTCACCCTCAAACGGGAAAATCAGCATTGGAAACTGTGTTAACAGTACTACACGCTGGGGGAAAATTTGGCAGCGGGGGCTACAAAGTTTCTGGAGGATTGCACGGTGTTGGTGTTTCCGTGGTGAACGCCCTGTCTGAGTGGATAGAAGTGACAGTTTGGCGAGATAAAAAGGTTCATATCCAGCGCTACGAACGGGGTGTTCCTGTAACAGAACTGATAGCCAAGCCCTACAAGGAAAACCGCACGGGAACTTCTGTCACCTTCAAACCCGACTCCCAAATCTTTACAACCGTCACTGAATTTGATTACACGACTATATCAAGCCGCTTGCGGGAATTGGCATATCTAAATGCTGGAGTCAAAATTACTTTTACTGATAACCGTCTGGAACTGCTTAAAAGTGATCAACCTAAGGTAGAAACCTACGAATACAAAGGTGGTATTCGGGAATATATTACCTATATGAACAGTGATAAGCAACCACTGCATGAAGAAGTTATCTTTGTACAGGGAGAACGCAACAACGTTCAAGTTGAAGTTGCTTTGCAGTGGTGTACTGATGCTTATACAGACAATGTCCTAGGCTTTGCCAATAATATTCGCACGGTGGACGGTGGTACACATCTAGAAGGTTTAAAGGCAGTTCTAACTCGTACTTTGAATAATGTTGCCCGCAAACGCAACAAAATCAAAGAAAATGAACCTAACCTAAGTGGGGAACACGTCCGCGAAGGTTTGACGGGTGTGATTTCTGTGAAAGTCCCAGAACCGGAATTTGAAGGACAAACCAAAACCAAATTAGGTAACACAGAAGTTCGGGGAATAGTAGATTCTTTTGTCGGAGAAGTTCTCACCGAGTACCTGGAATTTCATCCTAGTGTTGCTGATTCTATTTTAGATAAAGCTATCCAAGCTTTCAAAGCTGCAGAAGCCGCCCGACATGCGCGGGAATTAGTGCGGCGCAAATCGGTGCTGGAATCTTCACCTTTACCAGGTAAATTAGCAGATTGTAGTTCTAGGGATCCTAAGGAGTCGGAAATCTACATCGTGGAAGGGGATTCAGCAGGTGGGAGTGCAAAACAAGGACGCGATCGCCGCTTCCAAGCAATTCTCCCCCTGCGCGGTAAAATCCTGAATATTGAGAAAACTGACGACGCCAAAATTTATAAAAATACTGAAATTCAGGCGCTCATTACAGCACTCGGTTTAGGAGTTAAGGGCGAAGAATTCGACGCATCCCAACTGCGCTATCACCGTATAGTCATAATGACTGACGCTGACGTAGATGGAGCGCACATCCGGACTTTGTTGTTAACTTTCTTCTATCGGTATCAGAGGGCGTTGATTGAGCAGGGTCATATTTACATCGCTTGTCCCCCACTGTTTAAAGTAGAACGGGGACGTAATCATTACTATTGCTATAGTGAGCGTGAGCTACAACAGCGTCTGGCTGAGTTTCCCGATAACGCCAATTACACCATCCAACGCTTCAAAGGTTTGGGTGAAATGATGCCAGAACAACTGTGGACAACCACGATGAACCCAGAAACTCGCACTTTCAAGCAAGTGGAAATTGAAGACGCCGCCGAAGCTGATCGGATTTTCACGATTTTGATGGGCGATCGCGTTGCACCCCGTCGCGAATTCATTGAAACTTACGGTTCCAAACTCAATTTGACCGATTTAGATATCTAAGTTGTGTGTGAATTTGCTGACTACTCGCTTCCCGATACAAAATTACCTATCTTTTCCGGACGCGTTTTTGGCGACGCCAGTCGCCTAGTAAGGGTAAAAGCCCACATTGTAGCTGAAGGGAAGCCCAACGGAAACCCTCGTCATCGTGAGAGCGAGAAAACGCCCTATGGCTAACGCCACGGCTTACGGCTATCGGGGAGAACCTTTGGTTCCGCTAGCCCCTAAAAGGGGCGCTGCGCAAACGCTTTAGACCTCTGGCCGTGCGCTTTGCGCATACGCCAGTCGCCGTGAGAGCGGGAGACCCTCCAAAGAGCGCTGGTCTCACCACATCCTAAGTCCTGGGGAGACGCTCTTGCAACAAGGCGGAAAACCTTTTGGGCTGTCACTTCCGCAGTGGCTCCCCTGCTGCACCGTCCTGGACTTTCCATCATTCGCAGTCCTTGTTGCCCTGCGGAAGAAACAAGGACTGCGAACTGCTTGCTGTTTCAGCGTCCGCCGGAAGGCGTCTACAAGTCAGCACACCCGGTCTCACAACTGGCATACTAGTTGTTGGCACAAAAGGGACAAGACCGAGAAGCTAAGATGTATGAACGTAACTGAGTATCAGTTACTTTATTAACATTTGTTAAAATTTAGAAATTTTAGTGGAACAATACTTAGAAGAAGATATAACAACATGAAAGCAAGCAAAAACAATTTAGCAAAAGTACTATTTAGCGTTATTGTTGCTGTTAGTCTTATAGCTTTGTCTGCTTGTGGTCAGCCTAGTGTGGATAACACAACTTCTCCTCAAGCTGCGAAAACTCCAGCAACAAAAACTCCTACTACCCCAACGGCAAGCAAAAATTTGGCAGAACTGGCACACTCAGCATCCACTCAGGGTTCTTTTACAACGCTAACACAGGCAGTGCAAGCTGCAGGTTTAACTCAACAAATGGCAGAACAAGGACCTTACACAGTCTTTGCTCCGACGAATGCTGCTTTCGCTGCTTTACCAAAAGGTACAATTGAAAAGCTTCTTAAACCAGAAAATAAGCAAGAATTGATCAAACTTTTGAGCTATCATGTTCTACCGGGACAGGTCACCTCTAGCCAACTGACATCTGGACAGGTTAAAACAATTGAAGGTTCTGCTGTGACAGTAAAGGTTGACACTACCACCAGTAGAGTTATCGTAAACGATGCTAAAGTCATTCAGGCAGACATTCCAGCTAGTAACGGCGTCGTTCACGTAGTGGATAAGGTTATTCTACCTCCAAAATTTCCAGCAAGTCTTGGCTCTAATTAGATTCAGTGAACTGTTACCAGTAAACCTGCCCTCACTGGTATGCCTATTTTCCGAGGACACGCTTGTTTAAAGCCATCGTTACCCAAGGGATGGAAGTGATAACTGTGGAGATACCAAGCTACTCACTTGAGATATGAGATATTTAAGGTAACTCCTTACACATATAAAAATTCTTTATTAAAAAGCACTGAGATAATATTTATTTTTATTTGCTTAAGTATAAAAACAAACATTTTTACAACCAATATACTCTGCATTTCTGTTTATTGTTGTTAACTTTAAGTACTGGTTGGAGCAATGTCTTCTTAGAACGAGCAACCAGAATATAGTTTCAATTATTCCCCTTATCCTAAGCCACTGTCTACTTTCGTCCCACATTTCCAGACCTCTCAATTAACCAACAAGGGATTAGTACCATTACCAGAGTGATCAAACAATTGATGATCATCTGTACGGTGCTCTGGTGATAAATATTTCTTAAAACACCTCATAGCAGGCTATGGTATATTTCGTACCTGTCTTCTGAAATTGGGCATGAAATAGGTTATTATCGATAGTCTTAACTGTCAAATCCTTTTTTAATTGATTAAAATTATCCTTGTATACAATAAGAAGAGTTTGTCAAGATTCATAAGGTTGAAGTTTCAACAGTACGTTAACGTGTGATTAAGAGCAGATTGGCTGAGTCTAGATTCCTTTTCGAGCTAACTGATGCTGCCAAAGTCTTAACTCCTAAGTTAAAGTGATTGGCAGAAGAAAGTTAAGTGATCACGAAAAACACCACCGTTACTCTATTTGTTGTATTCATGGTGCTTATAGTACGCCTAATGGAAGAAAATACAAAGCCACCTTAGACAGGTTGTGTAAGACATACTTGTCGCCATATGGCGAACTTAACTCCACTCAGTTGCTTGTAAAGGAAATGTAAAAATGGCTGTAAGGATCTTTTCTGATCTCATTCGATCAAAAATATGCTTTTTCTAAGTAAAGAATGTTCTAAGTAATACATTGGTCTAGATATGAAGCAGGTGTATTGACACGAAATTCAAATGAAAATACCCCAGCAATTCCAAAAAATTTTGGAGAAAATACAAAAGTATAGTCTCTTTATCAATGTCTTACTTTTGATGCAACAGTATTTAGATTGTTCAATAGTTTCATGATTAGGACACAAAAACAGTTCAATTTCTGTGAAACAGGCTACAATCGGAACAGTCTTTACAAAAGAATCTCCCAACAGTCATATTCATTTGTATGGAGTGGTAATTGTTTTTAGTAGTCCAAAGTCTTTATTTAGACTAGTAAGTGAAAGGTGATGTTGCTTGGCAACACACATGGCGTTGACTAAAGATAAGAATTTATCTTCAACCAGGCTTTCTCTCTAGGGGAAAACTCCGTTGTGAAGGTGTATAAATTCTAAATTTATCTTAGGCAAAGTCGCCAAAAGCCCTCTATTGTGTTGGTAAATAGTTCACCTTAAGAGTAGTAAACACATCTTAAGTAATTGATTCTGCAAGGAGCATGAGGAACGCGGCATGAACCAGGCTAACAACGTACTCGAAAATATATATCAGCCTGATGATCTGGAAATAATGAATCAGCCTGAGATTGAGTTAGAAGAACTCTTAATTGACGACGAAGAGGACTTGCTGACGGGCGATGAAGGCGAACTCGATGAATTTTTAGAGCCTCAGTCTGATGAGGACGACTTAAAGTCTGGAAAAGCCGCTAAGGGGCGTCGTCGATCTCAAAGCAAGAAAAAGCATTACACGGAAGATTCGATCCGCCTTTACTTGCAAGAAATAGGTCGAATTCGCCTGTTGCGTGCAGACGAAGAAATTGAATTGGCACGCAAGATTGCCGATTTACTGGAATTAGAACGAGCGCGCGAAAAACTTTCGCAGCAGTTAGCTCGTGAGCCTTACGACAGTGAATGGGCAGAAGCAGTACAAATACCCATGCCACAATTTCGTTATCGGCTACACATTGGTCGCAGAGCGAAAGATAAGATGGTCCAATCAAATCTGCGTCTTGTCGTTTCAATTGCGAAGAAGTATATGAATCGAGGCTTGTCTTTTCAAGACTTGATTCAAGAAGGTAGTCTTGGTTTGATTCGTGCGGCAGAAAAGTTTGACCACGAGAAAGGATACAAGTTTTCTACATACGCGACATGGTGGATTCGTCAGGCGATAACCCGTGCGATCGCTGATCAATCCCGTACTATTCGCCTTCCAGTTCACCTGTACGAAACCATTTCCCGGATTAAGAAAACGACCAAGCTGCTTTCTCAAGAAATGGGTCGTAAACCCACCGAAGAAGAAATTGCCACGAGAATGGAAATGACAATTGAGAAGCTGCGGTTTATTGCTAAATCAGCACAATTGCCTATTTCACTAGAAACGCCAATTGGTAAAGAAGAGGATTCTCGACTGGGCGATTTTATTGAATCTGATGGTGAAACACCAGAAGACCAAGTTTCTAAAAACCTGCTGCGAGAAGACCTGGAAAAAGTACTCGACAGCCTTAGCCCCCGTGAAAGAGATGTTCTCAGATTGCGTTATGGCTTAGATGACGGTCGTATGAAGACCTTAGAAGAAATCGGACAAATTTTCAATGTGACTCGTGAGCGAATTCGTCAAATTGAAGCAAAGGCGCTACGCAAGTTACGTCACCCAAATCGTAACAGCGTTCTAAAGGAGTACATCCGTTAGTTATTAGTCATTATGTCATGAGTCATTGATTTTAGACAAATGACTCATGATTGAGAAAAAACAAAAAGCGGTCAAACCAGTGCTGTTTTGAGGTTAACCCACAAACAGGCTATTGGTGCTTGCGAAAAGCCTGGAAGTATAACACTTCCAGGCTTTTTGTTTATTTATGTATTTATTTATTACCAAGCGCTCTGTAACCAGAAAAGTTACAGAATGCCCCAGAAGTGTAGGAAACCTTGACCAGAGAATAGCTCAATAAGGGCAGCGGCTAAAAAGCCAATCATCGCCAAGCGACCATTCCAAACTTCTGCTTGAGGTGTGAAACCCCAACGCCAAGAATTACGGTCATCAACTACAGGGGTAACGGTTTTTGTTGCGTTTGTCATAACTGGCACTCCAAACTGAATTATTTAAGGTTTGTTACCTTATGTAAACTAATATAACAATTTTTAAGAAGTTGTGTCACTTTTCCCATAATCTTATTGCAATTTTTTGACTTATTTTTAACTTACCTTGAAGTAAATCTCTTTAAGGTAATTGGTGTTCCTCCTTTGTTGAATGAGGTTTAAGTGTCATGAAACTAGAAATGAAGTGCAAACAGATATGCTTCCTACTACTTCCGTTACTGATTGCACAGGTTGGTGTTGCTCAAACGCCACAACAGAAGACGATTGCGCTGCCTCAGCTTCCTGAAAACTTAAAGGTACCACCAAATCAAGTGCTACTGCTTGGGGAGAGGGCTACAGGAGTACAAATTTATCAATGTAAAGCGAAATCCAGCAACACCAAGCAATTTGAGTGGACGTTTGTAGCACCTGAGGCTAAACTATTTGCGCTGTGACTACTTGTTTTATGGCGCAAATCCTTAACTGGGGCTAAGCCAGCACAGCTTAACTTACGCTAGTACTTACGGTTAAGTGAAAGTATTTCTAAAGTAAGCACTGCCTGGCAATTACCCAGCAATGATCAGCATAGCCTCTCTACACTAGAATTGCAGGCTGAGCATTACGAGTGTAGTTCAATCACAGAAATGATTTTTTCTTCACGACTAAGTTGAAGGATACTTTCACCAGGGCTATCTTTACCCAAGATTGGAACTGTTTCTACTCCAAGGCGTACCACTCGTTGGTGATTGGTAACTACAGCCACCTCAGCACCTGCGATCGCTCGTACCATTCCTGCTAAAATGTCAGTCTTGTTGGTGAATTTAAAGGTCTGAGTTCCAATATCACCCCGATTCGCCGCCCGCAAACCACTTACAGGAATGCGCTTAGCGTATCCTAATTGAGTGACCAGTAACAGGTTTTCCTTTGTGTTTGAAGTCACACAACCAACCATTTCTTCTTGCTGGCGCACGCGTAAACCTTGCAGACCCATAGCAGCGCGACCCATAATCGGGAATTGATTGTCATTAACCTCAAACTTCAAAACTCGCCCACCTGAACTTGCCAAAACCAAATGTTCGCTTCCAGTGCTGAACTGAGTGCATAACAATTCATCCTCGTCTTTGAGTTTCAAGATAGTTATTCCACGACGAGTAAGGTTAGTTAATTCTGTAAGGGACAAACGCTTGATTCTTCCTTGCTTTGTCAGGAGAACAATCTCACTATTTTCTGGATGATCTGGTAATATAAAGCGCTTAATCACACCTTCTTGAGCGTCCTGCTGAGCAGAATTTGACAGCAACGTAATCAATGGTGTTCCTCGTGCAGAACGTCCACTGCTGGCAGGGATATCCGCCACATTCACTGGGTAAACCTTACCACCACTGGTGAGTACCAGCAAGTCTTTTGCTGTGTCAGTTAACACACTTTGGAGCACAATGTCATTATCGGACGTACTGTTGTCAGTTCTCGCCTTTCGGGGTGAAGGTTGAGAGCGACGTACATATCCCCTGTGCGTAAACTCTAATACGACTTCTTCTGGCGGGGCTTCCAGTTTAAGATTTTCAACTTTGGATTTTGTATTTTCTATATCCTCTTGTGCTGTGTTGCTCTTGTGTTCAAGATCTCCCCTGTTCCTCTGCTCCTGTGCTATCCTAGTCCGACGATCATCATTGTATTTGCGCTTGAGCGATCGCAAATCTTTCTTGAGTGACTTCAATAATTCTCGTCTATCGTCCAGCAACGTCCGCAACAACTGAATTTGCCCATTGAGTTGCTCATACTCCTTGTGTAAATTTTGCTGTTCTAAATTCGTTAAACGTCGCAATGGCATAGCCAAAATAGCATCCGCTTGCACCTCACTCAAATCCAGTCGGTTTTGCAAGCTCATTTTTGCTGTAGTCCCATCAGCAGCACTTCGTAAAATCTCTACAACCTCATCTACGTGAGATAGTGCTTTGAGTAAACCTTCAACCAAATGCAGCCGAGTTTGAGCCTTATCCAATTCATGAGAGTAGCGACGGTTCAGAGTTTGCTCCCGAAAACTTAAAAACTCCTGCAACAGTTGACGCAAGCTCAACTGACGCGGTTGTCCATCTACCAAGGCGAGGAGAATCGCCCCAAAGTTGCTTTGCAAGGCGGTTTGGTGATACAAATTCTGGAGAACTTCTTGAAAATTGGTATCGCGTTTGAGTTCAATCACGACGCGCATTCCCTGGCGATCGCTTTCATCCCGAAGATCTGCAATTCCTTGAAGCCGACCTTGATTCACCAAGTCCGCGACTTTCTCAATCCAACCAGCCTTATTCACCTGATAAGGCAATTCTGTAACCACAATTGCTGTCCGGCGCTTGTTACCCCTGCTTTGCGCAACTTCCTCAATTTGGGCAATTCCCCGCAGCACAATACTGCCTCGACCTGTGGTGTATGCTTCTTTGATTCCAGCGTTACCCACAATTTCACCACCAGTGGGAAAATCTGGTCCGGGAATGATCTCAAATAATTTTTCATCGGATAAATCAGGGTTATCAATTAATGCTATCAACCCATCTATCACTTCCCCTGAGTTATGCGGTGGAATATTCGTCGCCATTCCCACAGCAATACCAGAACTGCCATTGAGCAAGAGAAATGGTAACTGTGCTGGTAATACGGTTGGTTCTTGTTGGGAATTATCAAAGTTACCGATAAAATCTACCGTTTCATCACCAATTTCCGTCAGCATTCCCTCGTGGCTGATAGCTGCAAGGCGCGTTTCTGTATAACGCATCGCTGCTGGCGGATCATTATCCACACTCCCGAAATTACCATGTCCTGCTAATAAAGGATAGCGACTGGAAAAGTCCTGTACCAGCCTGACTAAGGCATCATAAACTGCTTGGTCACCGTGGGGGTGGTACTTACCTAACACGTCTCCCACCACACGCGCACACTTACGATAGGGTCGATCCGGTGTCAACCCTAATTCGTGCATGGCATACAAAATGCGTCGGTGAACTGGTTTTAAGCCATCTCGCACATCTGGTAACGCTCGCCCAACAATGACACTCATGGCATATTCGAGATAAGACCGTTGCATCTCAGTATGCAAGGCTGTGGTAATGACCTGTCCCTCACAGAGAAGGTTTAACTGTTTTGCCATGAGTTTTTTTTCCTAAATTTCCACTACACAGAATTTGCCGTTAACGAAGACTGCAGCAACCACAGCATCACGGATGAAATATTCTTCATTACACAATCTTGATAGTCACAGGATAGAAAGCGGTAGTATCATCCTTGTTGACAAAGATTTATATTGATTATTTCAAAGAAAGCACACAAAGTTTTAATTAGGTGGTATTGTCCTGTTCACTAGCCTGTGTGCTTTTAGTTAAGATGCACAAACAAAAGTCAAATTCTCATGAAAACTGTTTTGATTGTCGAAGATGATCTGATTAATGCTCGCGTTTTTTCCAAAATCTTGACTAAGCGAGGTGGCTTGGAGGTCAAACATACTGAAAATGTAGAAGAAGTTATCAAAATTGCCCAATCGGGAGAAGTTGACATTATCTTGATGGATGTTTCTCTGTCAAGAAGTGTTTACCAGGGTAAGTCTGTTGATGGTATCAAAATTACACAAATGTTAAAATCCGATCCGGAAACAGCTATCTTACCTATTATTTTGGTAACAGCACACGCTATGGAGGGCGATCGCGAGAACTTTCTCAAACAAAGTGGTGCTGATGGCTACATATCTAAGCCGATTGTGGACCACCAACAGTTTGTTGACCAGATCTTGGCACTGCTACCTCAACAGAACGACTAAACGCACCATTTGGGGCATAAAAGAATGTTTCCCCCCCGGTAAACTGCACCTAGCACATTTCCATAGTAGTGTTCTTTTCTTAAGAACATACCTGGAACAGTAGCTCAACACATAGATTGCGATTGGGCTACTGCTTCTTTGATATAATAATATATATGTACTATTAGATGAGATTTTCAGCAAGTAGCAATGGGAAAGATGAGGGAGAAACTTACTCCAAATCAGAGACAATTTCCCTCCTTTCCCTGATCCCCTGTTCTCTACTGCGGGGTCATTTGTTGCCTGGTGCTAGAATCTGAAGGTTCTTCACGTTGCTGGAGAGCAGCTTGAATGCCAGGTAATTCTAAGAATTTTTTCGTATCAGACAGCAAGCGTGTGCCCCAAAGATTTTGTTTAAGAAAATCTAAATCAGCATAGCGTTCATCAATGCGGACTGCGGCTTGTCCCATTGCTAGAGCTTGTCTTTGATCGCCTTTGGCATATAAAGCTACTGCCAATGCTAATAAGGGTTCTGCGGCTTGTTTCTCCATCCCAACAGCGTCTTGCCATTGCTTAATTGCGCCCTGGATGTCACCCTGTTCATACAAAATTAATCCAACGTTGTTAATGGCGGGCCAGAATTTTTTGTCAAAGGAAATAGCTTTTTTATATTGGATGAGGGCCTCTGGAAGTTTATTCTGCATGTAGTAAGCATTGCCCAAATCAAACAATCCCTCTGGATCATTGGGCTTTAACTTCAAACCCTGCTGGTAGTAACTCGCAGCCACTTGGTACTTTTGCTGCTGAAAGTAAGCCGAACCCAAAGCAAACTGAACGTCGCCATTTTTGGGATTGAGAGATTGTGCCTTTTTCAGAGCGTTAATACTATCATCCAATTTTTTACTTTGCAAATACAACCCACCCAAGAGAAACCACACTTTATCGTTCTTAGGAGCCAGTTGTGATGCTAACCGAGCTCTTGGTAGAGCTAGTTCATACTGTTGAAACTGCGCGAGTTGTGCTGCTTCCTTTGCCAAACCTAAACCTTGCTGCTCCAACTTCGCCGCATCAAGTTGCAGTGTATGAGGTACCAGTGCTTGTGCGTTCGTAGGTTGAGGTATGGACAAACCACAACAAATAACTAAAAGAGAAATCAAACCAATCCGTTTAGGCACACTACCGCCTCTTTGCCAAGAATGAAAGAATCTTTCCGTTAGCTTAAACGATTTCCACTGTTGACGACAGGAAACTTTTACAAACAAGAGTACAAGCGTATTCCCTGACTTGTGACCGATGAACGCTACTTGGGGGACTCGCAGGGAACCTCTGTTGGGGTATGCAAGGGAGCATATGAATCAAACGCGTATGCCTTCGGCACGCTTTGCGCTTACAGCAGTCCCTCCTGGCACACCCGAAACCCCTCATTTGCGCACCTACTCACCAAGGGCATAGTGGTTCCTAATCACACTGGACTTTGGCGAGGCGGCTTTTACCCCATCTCCATCCCCAAATCTGCTTTACCGTCGCTATTTTGTAACAGAGTCGCAGCTATTGTGGATGACAACCTTGGCTTAGCTTTTTGACAACAAGCTATGACTCAAATAATATCATGCTATACCAGTACGCAAGTTAAATTTTCAACAACAAGCTAATGATTTAGATAACCAAACTCAGAATATTAAAGATCAGGTGCAACTGCATTTTCATCCTTTTTGTCTGGCTGTAGAACTGTCATTCTTCCAAAAAATGCCAACTGACGCAAAATTTATAGTGTTCATAATAACTGTAAAAGTCACCCATTCAGGTGAAGTCATAACAAAGCATTTACCAATATTATGAAGATAAATTAAGCTACTATAGATTCTATATGTTTACATACTCATTGATTTATTAATAACTCTATTTTCAAAAGCCTTCTAAAAGTTGTAAAACTCCAAATTATTCGTTTTGCTCTTACACTGAAAAACGCTGATATCAAGCTATTGTCATGACAAGCTATTATGACTATATACTTAGAAACTCCTGTAATTGATAAAAAAGTTAAGCATCCAGTACGCTGGTTGATTGGTTTAGCGGCAGCTGGAGTATTGGTGATTGGTGGAACCACAACATACACAGTTGTCAATCGGGGAACAAGCAAACAAGACATAACTGCACTGACTGTCCCAGTTGAAGCGAAAGATGTGACTGTGCGAATTTCTGCCAGTGGTATAGTGCAGCCTGTTCAGAGCGTGAATATTAGCCCGAAAAACTCTGGAACTCTGGTACAGTTGTATGTTGAGCAAGGCGACAAGGTCAACCAAGGGCAAATTATTGCCAAAATGGACAGTGCAGATATTCAAGCACGAATCGCTGAGGCTCGTGCAAACTTAGCACAGAACCAAGCACAGTTGAATCAAGTCGTTGCTGGTAATCGTCCTCAAGAAATTGCTCAAGCAAAAGCACGTTTAGCACAAGCAGAGGCGCAACTTGCTCAAGCGCGTGCTGGTAATCGTCCTCAAGAAATTGCTCAGGCACAAGCTCAAGTAGATGCCGCTCAAGCAAAGGCGAAATATACAACCGAACAACTCAAGCGTTACCAATCTCTCTACCAGCAGGGAGCTGAGAAAAAACAATTGCTCGACCAAGCCATAAGTGAAGATAATGCTGCTAAGGCGAGTTTGCTAGAAGCTGAAAAACGCCTATCTCTACAACAAATTGGCACTCGTTCTGAAGAAATTTCTCAAAAAGAAGCAACAGTTGCTGAATCACGAGCAGCTTTGCAATTATCGGAAGCGGGTTCCCGTCCCGAGGAAATACAAGCGCGTAAAGCAGCTGTTGCAGCTGCTCAAGCTAAGTTAAAAACAGAGCAAGTAAATTTAGACAATACGATTATCCGCGCTCCCTTTTCCGGAGTTGTCACCCAGAAGTACGCCAATGTTGGTGCGTACGTCACACCAACAACTTCCGCTTCCTCAAGTGCATCGGCAACTTCTAGTTCTGTTGTTGCTGTCGCACGTGGCTTAGAAGTTCTAGCGAGTGTGCCAGAAGCTGATATAGGTAGAATTAAGCAGGGGCAGCAGGTAGAAATTGTCGCCGATGCCTATCCTGATCAAGTATTTAAAGGTCATGTCCGCTTGATTGCTCCTGAAGCAGTCAAGGAAGAAGGTGTCACATTGTTCCAGATCCGGGTGGCAATTGATACTGGCAGAGACAAACTGCGTTCTGGCCTGAACGTGGACATGACCTTTTTAGGTGATAAAGTACAAGATGCCTTACTCGTGCCAACTGTAGCAATTGTAACTGAGAAGGGAAACACAGGTGTCTTAGTACCAGATGCAAAGAATAAACCCCAGTTTCGTCCTGTCACAATTGGAGCACAGGTCAAAGACCAAACTCAGGTTTTAGAGGGACTGCAAGGGGGCGATCGCATCTTTCTCAACCCACCTGCAGATTACATGATTCAGAAAAAGCAGGAACAGGAAAAGAAATGAACATCCTAGAAAGTATCAAGATGGCAGGGAAAACCCTGATGTCGAATAAGTTACGTAGCGCCCTCACCATGCTGGGTATTGTCATCGGGAATGCCTCAGTCATTGCCATGATTGGGGTTGGTGAAGGAGGGCAAAAGTTTGTCAAAAACCAGCTAAATTCCCTAGGATCAAACATTTTGTTTGTCATTCCTGGTAATCGTGAGACTCAGCGTATCAGCAGGAAAGTGGCGAAAAATCTAGTGCTGGAAGATGCGGAGGCGATCGCCTCTCAAGTGCCAACAGTAGCAGGAGTCGCGCCTGAGTTAAATGGTAGATATGTAGCCAATTACCGTAACAGAAATACCAATGTCAACATCATTGGCACAACTTCCAGCTTTCCCAAAGTACGGGAGTTTGATACTGCCAAAGGTCGGTTTTTTACCGACATTGATATAAAGCGCAATAATCAAGTTGTTGTACTAGGTGCCAATTTAGCAGAAAGATTATTTGGTATTAGTAATCCCATAGGTCAGCAGTTGCGAATCAAAAATGCTAGCTTTCAAGTTATTGGTGTCCTAGAAGCTAAAGGCTCAAGCTTGGGATCTGACTATGATGAAGCAGCATTGGTGCCAATCACAACCTCAGCAAATCGACTTGTCGGACGGAATTCTCCCTATGGCATTGCATTAGATTACATTGTTGCTTCTGCTCGTGATAGCAACAGTGTTGATGCGGCAGAATTTCAAGTCACCAATTTGCTACGCCTGCGGCACAAAATTATCAGCGAAGATGACTTTACCATCCGCACTCAGAAGGATGCTTTGCAAACTGTTGGTCAAATCACAGGTGCTTTGACAATTATGCTGGCTGCTGTAGCAGGTATCTCCCTATTTGTCGGCGGTATCGGCATCATGAATATTATGCTCGTCTCCGTTACTGAACGCACTCAAGAAATTGGTTTACGTAAAGCTATTGGTGCAACTCAGCAGGATGTTCTGTCACAGTTCATCATAGAAGCGATCATTCTCTCAGCAGCAGGTGGGTTAATTGGTACTGCGATTGGTGTGAGCGGCATTATGGTAGTATCAGCCTTGACTCCACTAAAAGCAGGAATTTCTCCTGTAGCAATTGCCCTTGCAGTTGGTGTTTCTGGTGGTATTGGTTTATTCTTTGGTGTTGTACCTGCACGTCGTGCGGCTCAACTCGATCCAATTGTGGCGTTAAGAAGTGCTTAAAAGAATTTAAAACAAAGCAGGTAACTAGAGTAGCATTACCCAATTCAGTAAACTGATAGTGGGTTAGGTAAAATTCGGTTAAAAATTTATATGGCAAATACTCAATTACTGACTGACTCCCGCGTTCCCAATCCGGGAAATCAACCAGTTATTATTCGTTTAGAAAATGTTTTTAAAGTTTACGGTAGTGGCGAAGCTGAAGTGCGAGCACTCAACGGTGTTGACCTCACTATAGAGGAGGGTGAATACTGTTCAATCATGGGGCCATCTGGTTCTGGTAAATCCACGGCAATGAATATCATTGGTTGCTTGGACCGCCCCAGTTCGGGACATTATTACCTGGATAAACTTGATGTCGCCCAAATGAAAGATACAGATTTGGCAGAAATTCGGAATAAAAAACTGGGATTTGTATTCCAACAATTTCACCTTTTACCTCAGCTGAGCGCTTTAGAAAATGTAATGCTGCCGATGATCTACGCTGGTGTGAACGGTAAGGAACGACGTGATAGAGCCACAGAAGCTCTCAAGCGAGTAGGCTTAGAAAAGCGTCTAAATAATAAACCAACTCAACTGTCTGGAGGACAACAGCAACGGGTGGCTATAGCTCGTGCCATTGTAAACCGTCCAGTTTTACTTCTTGCAGATGAGCCGACAGGCGCACTCGACTCGCGCACAACCCAAGAAGTATTGGATATCTTTGGTGAACTCAATGGCAGTGGTATCACTGTTGTAATGGTAACCCATGAGCCAGAAGTTGCTCGTCAAACACGGCGTGTTGTTTGGTTTCGTGACGGTGATGTTGTACACTCTCACCTCAGTCCATCTGATGTGGGTCATTTGGCGGTGTCTTAGCTTGTGAATACTACTCCATTGATGCAACAGCATTGAGGTTATCTGCAATCGCGATACGCGGAGCGTCAAGCCTATGCGCAAAGCGCACGCTGCGCGAACGGCTTATCGCCTTTTTTTGATAGCAGCAGCGATCGCCACTCCCAATACAACACACATCACATTTATAGACTTTGCAATTAATTCGCTAGGATGCGTTAAGCTTGCCTAACGCACCATCACCCCCCTAGTGATTAAAGGCTTGAGGTTTTGCCAGTTTCGGATTGAGTTTCAATCGGCTTAACATCGCTGTAGCCCATATCACCGACAACTGTCCGCAAGACAGACATTTGTTCTTCAAAATCCAGTGTTTCTATTTGAGAAAGCACATTGTTAACTGCGTCAGTTGGTTTGTAGTTTCCTGGTATGTCAACGACTTGATCACCCATATTTTGTGCCCAAGCAAACCAGACGAATAGCTGGTTGTTTTCTTTGATGGCACCATACGCACGAGAAGATTCAGAATCTTCACGGTTGACAATTTCTCGCATAATTGTCAATTGTTCATCCTTAGACAATTTATAGTAATCGCCTAATAGTATTGGTGCTAGTTCTGGTTCTGCGGCAGGGGGAGCAGCGGGAGTAATTGAGTCACCCATTTTTTTATACACAAAATACAACCAAGCCAGTTTGGCATCTGTATCTAAGCGGTTAAATGTCTCTACGACTTTTTGAGTTTCACCGCTTAGGGCTTGAGGAACATTTTGATCGTAACTTGATGTCATAATTTTTATCCAAGGTTATTTCACAGATCAAACTTAGGGGTATCAGAGTTTGATCATCAATATCGACCACCAAGAGAAAGAGTTTTAGGAACTGGCAAAATAGACTTTTATCTGCCTTTTAATAGAGGTAAAAATCTATCCACAGATGCCAAGGATAGAAGAGTTGCCTTTGATACAATACCAGTTTGATAAAGAAATACTTGCAGGAGTTAGTCATGCCTGACGAAGTGAAGCCCAATCCATCGGAATCTCCTACCCAGGATGCACAATTAGCCGCTGAAAACATCGCTAGTGGTGAAGAAAAAGCACCAGGCGTGGATATCGAAGAAGATTATAAAGCTGCACAGCAATTGAGCGTGAGTGGAATTGATCGCACAGGTGAAGGTGCCAAAGCGGCTGAAGAGGTAACTGCACCTAAGCAGGAAGTGGGTCAATCGGAATAGAGAAAAACACAAGCCAAGCAAACTAGTAATCCTGATGATTACACAGATTTGGCAAAAGATGTTGGTGCTTCTAAAACTGAAGCTATAACTAACGTTAGTGATGATTTGGTAGAACAGGCAAAGAAAAAGGGTTAATAAAAGTAGTATTGGCTGGATTTGATAACAAAGTCAACTCAGATAAGTGTTCAATCTGTATTCAGCGTTATTTTACTCTTTTCTCATTCCTATACATCACAACATGGAAAAATATTCGGGAGGATTGCTACCTCCCGAAATTTACTATAAAAAATAGCTTATATTAATTGTTAGTTGACAATTAAACTAACAATTAATAGATTTTATTACCTCTAACAACTGACTTGGGTGATGAATTAAAAAATCTGGATGTTGTTTTGCTAATACTTCCTGTGAGTTGAACCCCCAAGTCACTGCGATCACCTTAATATTTGCTTTTTTTGATGCTTCGATGTCTCTGGTTTCATCTCCTACATAGATAACTTCTTGAGGTTTAATCTGTTTTTGCTTCAATACATTATTAATTATTGTTGTTTTACCGAAAATTGTCACTCCTGAAGAGATAAACTCAAATAACTTATCTAAATCATTGACCTTGATAAAATCTGTCACATTTTCTAGAGAATTAGAGGTTATAATTCCTAGTCTATAACCTTCATTGTTAAGCGCAACTAAGGCTTCTTTAATTCCTGAAATTGGTTTTAATTCTTTTATTTTATTTTTTAACTCAGTTTTCACTTTTTTGACCAAAAAAGGTATTTTTAAAATTGAAATTCCTGAGTATTTAATGATTTCCCTAGAGCTTAAGTTTCTTAAAAGGCCAAGCTCCTCTTGGGTAATTGGTATATATCCAAACTCTCCAGCTAAACGATTGGCAATACTTACCAAAGCATCTACTGTATCAGCAATTGTGCCATCAAAATCAAAAATAATTACTTTCTGGGTCATTCTTTCGCCTGTGGGAATGCGTCTAGATTAGCACGGGCATTCCGTCGCAACATATCTGGCTTAATCCGTCGCAACGCTGATGCCGAAAATTGTCTATCCCACTCTTGATCTGATATTTGAGCTAATTCTACCAGTTTAGGCGCAAGATTCCCAGGATACGGTTCAAACTCTGCAACATCTGTTTGTTTGGCAAAGCGCTGATTCCAAGGACAAACTTCTTGGCAAATATCACAACCAGCAACCCAGCCTTGTAAGTGGGATGTCATTGTTTGGGGCAATTTTTCATTGCGATTTTCAATCGTGTGATAGGCAATGCAGCGATTAGCATCGACGACAAACGGTTGGGTGATAGCACCTGTTGGACAAGCGTCAATACAACGAGTACAAGTACCACAGTGTTCTGTATGTGGGCGATCGCTCTGCAACTCCAAATTCGTCAGCACTTCCCCTAAAAACACCCAAGAGCCATACTCCTGGGTTATCACGTTTCCGTTCTTTGCAATCCAACCAAGTCCAGCTTTTTGCGCCCATACTTTATCTTGCACTGGACCTGTGTCTGCATAGTATCGTGCTTGAATTCCTTCATCAAATCCTTGCAACCAGGTTGTCATTGCCTTGAGTTTTTTGTGCATGACTTTATGGTAGTCTCGTCCCCAAGCATAGCGAGAAATTTTTGCGTATTCCCTTGTTCCAGGACGTTGATGATGTGTGTAGTAGTTGAGGGCGACACTAATGATCGTTCGCACCTCTGGCATAACCTTACGAATATCTTGGCGCTTAGGATTTGTCATCCATTCCATATCAGCGTGATAACCCAACCCTAGCCAAGTTTGCAATTTTTGTGTCTGTGTTGTGTTTTCCCCATCTATCGCAGCAATCCCAACCTTTTGGAATCCCAACTCTAAGGCTTTTTTTTTGACCTCACTGCTATTTGTTCGGGGGGATAGATTCATTTACTTTCTTTTAATTTGCCCTATGATAGTATAGTTTTTCTATTTTACACTATTGAGTCAAAGTTGTGACTGACATGGGCTTTGGTCTACTATCACGCTAGTAATTTGTACTCGCCAAAAAAATATACCTCAAAAGTAGCTTTCGAGTGTGGTTGCTTTTGTATTTCAATGAATGAATTGTTAGCTATCGTGATACAGGTAAATCTATGACAGTTGCTGAATCTACACCCACAACAGTAGATGAAAATTTGCAAAGATCGGGAATTACAGAACCAACTCTACTGCATTACTTTCAAACTTTGAATGCAGGAAAATTTGAGGAAACAGCTGCTTTGTTTGCAGAAGATGGTGTTATGCATCCCCCATTTGAATCCGGGATTGTGGGGCGAGATGCAATTACTCGATATCTACAACAAGAGGCTCAAAATGTGAAAGCTTACCCCTGTGAGGGTGTCGTCGAGACTTTAGAGGGTGAGCAAATTCAATTTCAGGTGACAGGCAAAGCACAAACTTCTTGGTGTGGTGTTAACGTCTTGTGGAAATTTATCCTCAGTCAACAAAAAGAAATCCTTTATACGAGAATAAAACTTTTAGCCTCTCCCAAAGAATTACTCAATTTGCGACGATGAGTAAGTAGATACACATAAAAAAACCTAGCCTAGCCTTGTCTTGCGCCCTATGCCTATGGCTAACGCCACGGCTATCGCCGAACGGCACGCCTAGGGCGAACGGGCGCTTGAGAACATGTACGAGAGACTTTGGCACAAAACTAGTTAAGCAAAGACTCAGATCGGTTTTTTCCGGTCGAGCCAGTTAGTATTGTAAACGCTACCCAACAGAGGGTTGTACGCCACTTGCCGGACTCGTGAGGCACGTTCCCAATTTAGGTGTCGTCTTCAACAGACGATCTAAAGTTAATTGGTCAAATTTCACTATTTAGGTGTCGTCTTCAACAGACGATCTAAAGTTAATTGGTCAAATTTCACTCACTCTAAAAATGATCACAAGCAAGAAATCAAATAAACGTAGCAAAAATTATAATTTTTGTTAATTTTTTTAATTATCTTATGATTTTGGCATTTTATAGCAGTTGCCAGGTAGATTAGGACATGAACTAATGAGAAAATGCCCACACCACCAGACTTTCACACGCCTGTTAAGAGTTCCGTGTTAAGAGTTCCCTGCTATATTTATGCCGTAGTGTTAATTTTTGGCAAGGTGACTTCTAGCTTCAAACAGTTACCACCCTCAACCTGTAGCTGGTACTCTACGTTATCCATGAGACGATGCATGATGAGCCAACCGTAGCCACCTTCTTGTTGATCAGTAGGATTTGGGGGCGAATAATCAGATAAATCGAAGCCTTCGCCGTGATCCCAAACTTCCAATGCAATATCCTGGTCTTTCAATTCTAGACGAATGAGAACTGGCAAGTAGGGTTGATCCTTATGGGCATGACGTACCACATTAGAATAGGCTTCCACCAAAACTAAGCGCAAGCGACTTGATTGCTTTGACCAATCAACTGAACCTTTGAACTGAACTTCCAAGCAACCTACCAACCAGTTTTCTACGATGGTTAAAAACTTTAAATCACTTGGTACATGAAGCTCGCTTTTCATCACTTACAAAACCTCCAGCGAAAGTATAGTTTGGTCATCTTCTTGAACTCGGTTGTCTGCTTGAATACGCGCTAGTAAGTGGTTAAGATGAAGTGGTTGGGCTTCCATCTTAAGCAATTGCCACAGACCCTCTTGATTCAGCATAGAACGGCTGACTCGCTGGGCGCTATCAACTAATTCTTGTGTAAAATCTTTAGTATTTAAGACTTCTGCTTCAGTAACACCATCACTAGCTAGCAGTAGGATATCTCCGGGAGCAAGAACCAACTGACTAGACATGACCTGCCATACAGGCAAGATACCCAGAGGAACGCTACGTACCTTGAGATATTTGGGTTTTGTTTCTACAATCTCTCGGTATGACCAAACCAAGGGATATATATGTCCTGCGTTAGCATAAACTAGTTGCCTGGTATTGGGAGTATAGCGAGCTAAGACGACGGTGATAAAACAATTGTTGCTGATCAAATCATCGCTGAGAGTATGATTGAGGTTTTGCATCACCACATTTGGTAGAGGGGGTGATTCCTGAGACAACTCTCGGCGCAACACTGAGATAGCACTAGCCATGAACAAAGCCGCTGGGACACCCTTACCAGAAACGTCTCCCACAGCTAACCACAAGTCTCCTTTTGGATGGACAAACACTTCAAAAAAATCGCCTCCCACTTCACGAGCAGGGTAGCAACAGGCTTGTACCCTCACACCCTTGATATCGGGCATCGTTTGACGGAGTAGGTTGTTTTGAATTTGGCGAGCAACTTCCAACTCAGTGCGGATTTGCTCTTGCTTGTGATGAAGATGTTGATAAAGTTTTGCTTGAGAGAGCGCAAGAGCTGCTTGTTCAGCAACACCTCTAATCAGGTCGATATCTTCTTGTTGCCAAGAACGAGCGTGCTGATGCTGCTTGAGAGCAAGAACAGCAAGCAGGTTTTGCTGCCATGTCAGAGGCACAACCAATTTTTGAGATGCTTTATCATCATGTATACTTAGGGCTTTTTGTGATTGACGGGTTGCAAGAACCTCGCGAATCAAAAGATTTAGGCCGAAATCACAACTCGAATCTGGGAATTTTGGATCTTGGTAGCAGAACTGGTCTGGCGTTAGGCGATCGCCCTCCACTGGTCTGAGCATGCAATAACTGGCTTCAAAAGTCTGTCCTACTGTTGCGACAATTCTTTGTAGCATAGTGTTGTAGTCCAGAGACTCTCGAATAGCTGTTGTGACTGCATTAAATAAAGATTCTCTCCGCAAGGCGCGACTCAACTCTTGTGTGCGTTTTTTTACGACTCGATATATATCAGCTGCTTGTTCAACAACTGCTTTGAGTCGCTCTGGTTTCCAAGGTTTAGTAATGTACTTGAAGACCTGACCAGAGTTTATCGCCTCTACTAAATCTTCGACATCAGTAAAACCAGTGAGTAAAATCCGGATTGTATCAGGAAAGCGCTCCACTGTTCTACCCAGAAATTCTGTGCCATTCATTTCTGCCATTCTTTGATCAGAGATAATCACAGCCATCTCGCCTTCTTTATCCAAGATGTTTAGGGCAGTGACGGCATCACTTGCCTGATATACCTGAAAATCTCGCCGAAAAGTACGGTAGAGTAAATGTAGGTTGTCAGGCTCATCATCCACCACCATGAGCTTCAGCTTTCCTGTCTCTATCTCAGTCATACTTAATTTGACTTTCTAAAGACTTTGATACTAACGCAACAACTTGCTGTTGCCATATAATCATAAAAAAAGACTTGACAGAAGGAAAAGTAAATAAAATTCGTCCAATTTAAACTCATAATTTCTCTAATTTATCAATTTTTTTCTAAATTCTGGTAAGTCCCCTAAGAATTTTTTACAGCTTAATATAAACTCTATCCCACTAGTCCAGAACGTAATGCGCGAACCGCTGCTTGTGTACGGTCATCGGCGCATAACTTGTTCAAAATATTTCGGACGTGTGTTTTGACAGTTCCAACTGTAATGTAAAGTCTTTCGGCGATCAGCGCATTGCTACAACCTTCTACAATCAATTGCAAAACTTCTAATTCTCTTTCTGTTAAAGTGTAAGGATCGATTGTGTCTTGGGGTTGATTTTCTTTATCTGGGCTACTATCAACAGACATCTGTAAACTAGTCTTATTGTCTAATTTTGTGACTTCAGGCGAGTATGGATTTTGTTGAGCTTGTTGCAATACAATTCGGGCGATCGCTGGATCAATCCAAGCGTTACCGTTATACGTGACTCGCACCGCTTCAAGTAAATTGTCAAATTTAATATCCTTCATGCAGTAAGAGTCCGCTCCTGCTGCAAAAGCAGCTAGCACCGCTTCTTTATTATCCTGCAGCGTCAGAATCAATACTTTTGTTGCTAATTCTTCCCCGTCAGTTGTAGATTTTATCTCGCGTGTCAATTCAATCCCATCTTTGTCTGGTAAACCAATATCTACAATGGCAATATCTGGTTGTAGCGTATTTAACATTTTCAAACCCTCGACAGCATTGGTCGCTTCGCCAACAACTTCAATTTCTTCCTTTTGCTGGAGTGCTGTCCGAATACCCACACGGGTCAGATCATGATCTTCAATCAAAGCAACACGAATTTTAGCCATGGTCTATTACCGCCCTTATACTCAAAAGCTGTAAAATTGAGTTTACAAAAAAGTCTCGGAAGATGCAGTTTAAAGATGCCTGTGGAAAATATAACAGAGCTTTTTGAGTTAGACTAACATATAAAAGCATCCCCTTTTTGCCACAGGTATTTGATAAGATACTTACCCGCTTAAGCCTCCACAGCTTGTGTGTTAGACTAAAAAACACCGGAGTTTATAATTATCCTTCTTAAACATTAGCTTCAACAATAAAAACAAAAACGCGAAGTGTTTCTCCTGCTTAGGAGTTCCTGAAATTGATAGATTCCATTGTGCATCCTGAATTCTATAGGAAGTAGCCTAACATTTAAATAGATACCATAAGTTATGCTGCTTCTATTTTTATTGAGACTTAACAGGACTTCCTTGCCAGCAGGAGCGGGTTGGGGGTTAAGTCTGCCGCACAGAATCAATCTTTCTAAAGGCGCGTTAGCGCAGCGGAACGAAGTTCGCTTCACGTTTTGTGCAGTTTTTTCTCACGGCAGGATTTACAACTTTGACTCGTAAGTTTTTTCCTGTGTAAGTAGGTCGGTGTTGAAAATTGTCGTTATGACAAGGCAGGAGGCAGAGGGCAGAAGGCAGAAGAGAAGAGCTTTTTGGGCAACTTTACTTTCCGTTACATACTTCGGTTTTTTTGCGCCGTTCTACTTAAGTCCTGGATACATATCATAATTGATTTGTACAGTACCTAAGCTATAGTGCTGAGTTTTGATCTACTTTTCTGAATCTCCGTAATTTACCGGAGAGTGCCCTCACAACATCTATTTTGTAAAATTCCCTCACTTAAACTTCTGGAAACAATTTGATAAGCTATTGTTCTATCTATGTAGTTGGTGCGAGGCTCATAAAGAATAGGCTATGTCTAAACTGCCTAGAAAGTTTTCAGTATTAGGGTTACCAGTTCATGTGACAACTGACTATCCAGGCTGGTTGCTAGAAAGTTTGCACAAAGGTACAGGAGCTCATGTCGTCACTTTGAATGCAGAAATGACCATGCAAGCAGAGCGGAATTCTTCCCTAGCAAAGATCATACAAACTGCTGAGTTAGTCGTTCCAGATGGAGCGGGGGTTGTTTTGTACCTGCGATGGCTATTGCAGCAAAAAGTCCAAAGAACTCCCGGAATTGAATTAGCAGAAAAACTTTTGCAAGAACTTGGGCAAACACAGAGTGAGGCAAAGGTATTTTTCTACGGAGGAGCGCCGGGTGTAGCCGTAAAAACATCAGAGTTTTGGCTTTCCCAAATTCCAGGTTTGGTCGTAGTTGGTACTCACTCTGGCTTTCATTCACAACAAGAAGAAGAACAATTGCGACAAACTCTTGTCCAACTGCAGCCACAGGTGATTTTTGTTGGTTTAGGAGTTCCACGTCAAGAGTTATGGATTGCGAATAATCGCCATTTGTGTCCTCAAGCAATATGGATTGGTGTTGGAGGGAGTTTTGATATTTGGTCGGGGATAAAAACTCGTGCTCCTAGTTGGCTGGGGGATAACAATTTAGAATGGCTATATCGGTTATATAAAGAACCTTGGCGCTGGCGAAGAATGTTGGCGTTGCCTGAATTTGCCTTGAAAGCGTTAATTTATCGGTTTTTTCAAGTGTCAGGAGTAGGTGTAACGTCAAATTTGTAAACTATTGTTAGTTGTGCACCACAACAGTCCTAAATCATTTGTGAAAAACAAGATACCCCGATTTAAAAAAATCGGGGTTGTGCGTCTCTCAATGTTCACAAATCAAATATGATTGCTATTGCTACTAACTACCAACCGAAATTTTTCACTGCCGAAAAACTTGTTTTGGATTCAAGGTTGCCAGGTTTCACCTGGGAATACTGATTGTATTCAATCTCAAATCTAGAACTATTACTCCTCCAATGTTACTATTAACCAAGCGAAAAGCTCCTGAAAAATCCGTCCTGACTCAAAACAGCGAAACAAAACAGCAAAATGGTAGTGTTGAATTCATGGTGCAATTACGCTCTGTGTCGAAAACTTATGCCAATGGTTGTCATGCTCTTGCCAATATAGATTTGGAAGTCAAAAAGGGTGAATTTTTGTTTATCACAGGAGCAAGCGGCTCTGGTAAATCGACGCTTTTAAAGCTGTTGTATGGGGATGAGTTACCAACACAGGGAGATGTGATTGTTAATGAGTACAATATGGTACCTTTGAGGGGCCATCGCTTATCATTTTTCCGCCGACGCATTGGTGTTGTGTTTCAAGACTATAAACTTATTTCTCGGCGGACAGTGGCAGAAAATGTTAGTCTCGCGCTAAAAGCTCAAGGATATACGCGCAAGGAAATTCAACGGCGTTTAGAACCTAGCTTGAAACTGGTAGGTTTACATTCCAAAGCAGAATACTTTCCAAAACAGCTTTCGGGTGGAGAGCAACAACGAGTAGGTATTGCACGAGCAATCGCGGGAACACCACCCATTCTTTTGGCTGATGAACCAACTGGAAACCTTGACCCAGATAACTCCTGGCAAGTCATGCAGATTTTCCAAAAGTTAAATTCTTTTGGAGCAACAGTGATAGTGACAACCCATGATGAACAGTTAGTCCGCAGGTGCAATCATCGAGTGATGCAAATGCAAAATGGGCGGCTTTATCCAAGAACTTAAAGGTGGAAGTTTTCTATTGATACCCACCTGCGAGCAAGATCGCATTACTCTGGTGGCTCTTGATAAGGAAACAAGGGTGTAGGGAGATAGGTCAACCAGAAAAATTGATCATACTTCCTACATCCTTAGATTTATATTCCGTTTTTATAAAACGCTTCAATCAATTTTGCACAAGAGCTTTTCTAGCGCTGATCATTTGAATGAAATACACATCTAGTCTAGAATGGGCATTGCAATGTCCAACGCCAGATGCCCACGGAGGGAAAACGCCACATGCTACCCTTCGGGAAGCCGCCCTCCGGGCGTCTAAGCCTGTGAAACCCGTCCAACGCAGTGGCTCCCCTCCTGCTGCACTGGTTCCCTACTTAACTTGAGAGTGTATTACACCAAAAGCAGACTGCTATAGATTGACTCGTTAATAACAGAAACTAAAATCATCGATGGTGAATTGACCATCAAAAGCGCAGAAGGTAATACGGTGAATATCCTTTGCTGATAGTGATAATAAAGTGTTGGGAGATGCACCAGAGTCAAAATTAGCAAGATTTGCTCCAGGTAGTACCGTTTGTGCCAGTAGTTGCTGATCGCGAGCGTATGCTGAAAGCACAAGCCGCTGTGAACTGGTGACAAAAGCACTGACAAAATGAACAGGACGTAGAAAAGTTGCTTCTATATATCCATTTTTAGGTGCTGCCATTAACACTACTAGACCAGAGTGGGTAGGAAATGCTGGGTTTGAAGGCTGTATTGCTATACAATTCTTAAAAACAACTCCCCATTGCTCATACTGCCGTTCCACTGCTTCAAAACATCTCAATTCTTCCAAAGTTAAGTAGACGCACGTGGGTACTGATACGACTTTGCTGTCAATAACTTTTTCCACTTGACCTTGCGAAACTGGAAATTGATTTTGATTTTTAGAATCAAATTCGTTACGAGAGAATTTATGGTCTTTTATGGTTGACTTTGTCTGCGATTGAAGACTAGCCTGCTTTGCCACGACACCCCGCTTTGTCATTATCTAGAGAACAGTTAGATGATTAACGACATAAAAATTCATTGGTTTTGATCAGCTGCATAGGATTCTAGGTACAAAAACTAGTTGCCCAGCTAGCAGCATGAAGCACACCCGGGTTTACCTACTTAATATATTCAATGAGTGTTTACACTTTTCTGGACGCTTACTCATATCAGTGATGTTTCTGATAGAGCACTACAACAAATTAATGTCACTTCTGACAGTATAGTTATATTTACTACTAGTAAAAAATATGTCTTAAGAGTTTATTTTTCTAGATATCTAGAAGCACAAAAAAAATAAAGCGTAAAAAATATTACATCTTTTATCAAATACATGTAGATTTTACAGACACTTCATGAGAGGTAGGAATGAGGAGTGTATGAATGTTATCTGTAAGCGTTGGTGAACTACTAAATTTGGAAACTGGAAGATGGGTAGATAAAAAAGTAGGCGGTTGGGTTTGAAATAGACAACCCGGACTGCCTTATACCGTTTCACTTTAAGGTTGATACAAATAGGCAGCAGAGGAGCAGAGGAGCAGAGGAGCAGGGGAGAAAGAATTAGAGACTAATCATTTGTATCAAGGATTTCGTGAAATGGTATTACCTATTCATACCTAAGAAAGATTTCTCTTTGACGCGGTGGTCAGTCGCCCTTATCATAAGACCTTGCGGTATGCGGGAAACTTAGTGTCTTCAGACCTGAGAGGGAAGCGACACGAGCGATTTTCATCGCCGTGTTCTTTTTATAACTGGACTGTCTTCTCCTGACTAACAAATGTAAGTTAATTTTCTTTTAATCTGACATCAATAACAGTGGCATTAAAGTTGTAGTTGAAGCCATCTAACTCAATTGGCATTCCAATTTTTACTTTACTATTACCTAGAACCGGTCCTTCGTCAGTGATTTGTGCCTTGCCTGCGAGGGTTAAACGTAAATCTTTACTAAAGTTGTTTGATCTGTCTGGTTCTGGCAGTTGTTTAATCGAACCATCAGGTTGAGGAACTAATACAGTTCTGGGTAACTCTTCCACAGATTTAATATCTATTTGACCGTGAGGTTGATTACGGATAATAACTTTAGTTTTGCCACCTTTTTCAAACCCCCCTTGTGTATATAACTGTTTCGTATCGGCTACGTTTAATCCACGAACGATTAAGTCCACCTCGATAGGTACTGTTTTACCACCAACTTGAGCAACAGAACCGGAACCGCCAGGGAAGATAAAGATACCAAGTATCACTAGCAGAATAACAAGTGCAGCACCTAAATCTAGGATGTTAATTTTACCGAATAAACGACCTTTGGAATCTATAATAGCCATAACAAATCTTTCCAAATAAGAGTAAAGTTCGTGATTGTAACAGTATGCTTTGTTAAAGCACAGACGATTCTGACTGATCGCGTTAGCAGTGAATGTGCTTAGGCGTTACGATCATGCGACAGTGTATCATAACTTCCTAGTTTTAGATGGACTTTTTGCTATTTTAAGTTGTTGTCCGTCCAGAAGATATATCTCTATGCAACTTACACGCTTAGAAATCCGTCTCATTGTTTTATCTTCTTTCAAGCCTCTTTTCAATCCGGATTTGTGATGAATAGGAAACGCTTTTCTATCAATTCCCGTTTTTTTCAAAAAACCTGGTTTTACCCGTTCGTCTCCGTAGTTATCGCTATAACAATATGCTTATTGACACCAGTGGCAACAAAAGCTATCGATGCAGGACAGTTGTTGCCTTTTCTTATTCAAGGAGTCCAAGCTATTGAGCTGTCTAATATCTCTCCTAGCCAGGAAGTTGATCTTGGCAAACAGATCAATAAACAGTTGATGAGTGGTCAAGTCCGGCTTTACCGCAATTCTGCAGTGAATGATTATGTAACGCAAGTTGGTCGGCGTCTTATACCTAATAGCGATCGCCCCAATCTCCCCTATACTTTCCAGATAGTTGAGGATGAGAGTATTAATGCTTTTGCTACCTTAGGGGGGTTTGTATATGTCCACACTGGTTTGCTGAAAACCGCAGACAATGAAGCGCAATTGGCAAGTGTGCTCGCTCATGAAATTGGTCACATTGGTGGGCGGCATGTGATCAAACAGATGCAGCAAAAAGCGCTCGAAAGTGGTCTATTGACAGCAGCTGGCTTAGATCGTAACCAAGTCGTACAAATTGGAGTAGAAGTAGCACGAAATCTTCCGCGCAGTCGTCAAAATGAATTTGAAGCTGATCAAAGAGGATTAAAAACTTTGACACGCACAGGTTATCCTCAGTCAGCGATGGTTGATTTCATGCAAAAGCTACTCAAAAAGAGTTCTAGTGTTCCCTCATTTTTAAGTACTCACCCTGGAACAGGCGATCGCATCAAAGCTTTGCAGAGTGCTATTAACGACCAACCTAGAAGTGGGAGTGCCGGTTTGGATAGTTCTAATTATCAGGCAAACATCAAAGCCTTGCTGAGATAAGTTATTTTGACTGCTCTTGATGTCCTTTGTTTCCTACTAAACTCGTTGCTTATTGCAGCGTCTCACCTCGACTTTAGCTGGATTAACAACAGTCACTGCTTCTTTTAAAGGCAAGGTACGGAAACGATGATTATAAACATTTGCCTGATAAACGAGTTGATTTGTAATGTCTAGTCCTGTCAGCCACCCACTTCGGGGATGATAAGCGCCAGTATCAATATCTAACCATCCTTGTCCTTGTGCTAGTTTACCAGGATTCACCCCAGGTAGCGTAAATGTCATAGTATGACCAACAATAATTAGCTTATCAGGAAGATAGGGTTTTTCCATACTGTGAAATTTCTCGCGCACCCAGCAAAGCTGTTCTACAGTTTGTTCTGCCATAGGAATTGAGGGATCAACACCCGCATGAGCCAAGAAAATATCTCCTAAATCGAGATGTGTAGGTAAAGTTTTCAACCATTCCAGATGCTCATGAGGTATTGTGGCTTCTTGATAACTGGCTACCGTTGCTTGCCCTCCACTGCATAGCCATCCTTGTAAGATCGAGGTGGAAGCGTGTCCGTTGGTAAAAATATTTAATAACATTTGCTCATGATTACCCAACAAACACTGGTAGCAACTATCCTTGACAAAACTCACGACCTGTGCACTTTTAGGACCACGATCAATTAAGTCTCCAAGAAAGTAGACTTGATCATCTGATGTGGGAGCGATCGCTTCCAATAATGTCATTAAACCTTCATAATGACCATGTATATCCCCAATAATAATCCGGCGGTAGCTAGTTGCGCTCATGAGCTTTTTGGTTGGATAACTTTACCTAATACTGGTGCTACAGTGTCAGCCCGGTTCATTTCGTAAATGTGGGTGAAAAAAAAGAGCAAGAACATAAATCTAATATAATTGTGACTCATTCAAGTAAGCGTAAATAACAACTTTAACTCGAAGTACAAGTACTACATATAATACAAAAAAGTGAGAAATAATCAAAGTCTGAATTTGTGGTTACTTCTTGAGATTTACAATACTCCTAACTTGCACATTTTAGAACCGTTATACAGTAAGGCTTTGAGAAATCTCAGAAAAATGTGCTTGTTTCATATTTTGCGGGAGCGTTAATCGCGCCCGTTGGGCGCTCACATCTTGCACCTGACCGAACAAACCCGTAAAAGACAAATAAAGAGTACTAAAATGTGACGGTACAGGAATAGAGCGCAGTAAGTAGATTTAAGTTGTAAATCAAACAAAATTATAA